>Ga0315312_1000878_pt1 | contig 28161 bp, 40 predicted proteins | sample TDP7_MG_FD_203629 | JGI IMG/M metagenome (GOLD analysis project Ga0315312, IMG submission 203629) | Freshwater sediment microbial communities from Lake Towuti, South Sulawesi, Indonesia - TDP7 | ecosystem: Environmental > Aquatic > Freshwater > Lake > Sediment | place: Indonesia: South Sulawesi... | reverse complement strand
GGAAAACTAGGGGTTTGCCGACACCTTTCATGAGGAGCTTAAAGAGTTTGTTCAGAGACTTCGATGACGTTTACAACAGCAAGTTATTCGAGAAACATGTGTGCGAAGACTTGAAGCTGGATAATGCGGTTCTAGAGAAGGTCATTTCTGCTCTATATAATTACAATTTTGACCTCATCTCAGCTGATGTTCTTGGCGCAATTTACGAAGACTACATAGGTCACATCTTGAAAGAGGCAGAAAAAGGGATTGATATCATAACTGATTATGGAACTAGAAAGGAGGCTGGCATTTACTACACACCAACACACATTGTTGATTACATTGTTAGAAACGCCCTATTGCCATTTTTGAAAGACAAAAAACCTGAAGAAGTTTCTCAGTTAAAAGTCTTAGACCCAGCTTGTGGTTCAGGTTCTTTCCTCATCAAAGCATTCGATGTCTTGAAGGAATACTACGAGAGTTACAACAGAAATCAAAGGAAGAAAGCAGGAACTATAACAGACCTTACAAGCTTTACTGCTCTTATTCCAAACGTGGAGAAGAAGATTCTTGCTGAGAACATATTTGGGGTAGATTTGGACCCTCAGGCAGCTGAAATTGCAGCTGTTAATCTTATGTTAAAAGCTTTGAGAAAGGGAGAGCGCCTTCCATTAATTCTTGGAGACAACATCAAATGCGGAAATTCATTGATCTCTGGAACAGAAGAAGAGTTAAACAAATACTTCAAAGAAAAGTGGAAAGAAGAAAAACCTTTCAATTGGCAAGATGAATTCCCTCAAATTTTCAGTTTGGGCGGCTTCGATGTAGTAATTGGAAATCCTCCTCATGGAGCAAGGCTATCTAAAGAAGAGAGAGGTTATCTTTTAGAAAGATACCAAGTTGCAAAAGGGTACAAAAACACTGCTTCTTTGTTCATAGAACGTTCTTTTCAATTGGCAAAGGAAGCGGGAATTATAGGACTTGTAATTCCCAAATCGCTAACCTTTTCCCAAAAATGGAGTGTAGTTAGAGAATTTATTCTTGAAAATCTCCAATTGCTTGAAATCGCTGACATAAGCAAAGCTTTTCCCGGCGTTTTGTTGGAACAAATCATACTATTATGCCAGAAGAGAAAAGGAAAATTCGAAAGTTATCGCGGAACAAGACTTTTCTGGGCTGAAAAACCAGAGACGTACGAAATACCAACATCACTTTGCATGGAATTGGACACGTTTCCAATACATGTAGATCCTATGTCGCTTGCCATCTATAAGAAAGTCATTAGAAAATCACGGTCGCTTAAGGAAATATCGAGAACGTTCAGGGGTCTCCCTCTTCAAAGTAAAGCTTCAAACCAAAAAATCGCTGGTTCAGAGCCGCTCTTAAGAGGCGACGACATCAAGCCCTACTACAACGTCGCCCCCAACTTATTCATTGATAAAAGTCTTCTGGAAGAAAACCGAAAGAAAGTCGCAGAGCTTAAAAAACAGAAGATAATTTCTCAGAGGATTGTAGCCCACGTCCTTTCTCCTGTCGACCACATCATAATCATGTCAACCTTAGATCAGGAAGGGTTGCTGAACGTAGATACTGTAGAAAATACAATTGTCACAGATCCTGACTACGACATGAAATATCTACTGGCATTTCTAAATTCAAAGTTTGTTTCATGGTTTGCATACACATTTATTTTCAACAAGGCGGTGGAAGAGTGCTGGAGAGTTCTGAAGTCCGGCGGCAAACTGCTGATCAGAACATGTTATGCAGGCTCATCTGATCACTTTAGGGATCCCACCCACCTCCACGGATTTTTAGAAGAAAGCCTCGATTATTACATTCCAGGCACGTTTTACAATCGCAAGTATGGACACTATTCTAACGCGAGATTCAAACTGCTGAGAAGGGAGACGAACAAGGCTCTAATATGGTTCGACCTGGAGGCAATCAAATAGCAAATGAAGATAGTTGGTATTCACCCAGACATGCAGACTCTCGCAGGCCACACTAGGCTCTTTTACACAATGATGGACATTTTCAAGATGTTCGGCCATGAGGTGAAGGTCATCGGCCGCGTGGAAAAGGAGAGCCGTATGAAAATAAGGATCCGCTCTCCAGTCTTCGGCGAGACAGAGGTAACTGTCCGAGAGGGAATGCGCATGAAACACTTCGAGCTGAGAGATTTACGCCAGTACCACCCCGTCAAACACTTGACACTAAAAGATATCGAGCTGCTCGAGATCCCCCTTTCCCACCCCTTCATGTACTTCGATAACAAAGCCATAAAGGCCCTCCGAAAAGCAGACGCTGTTTTCACCGACGCCGAGATTTATGTCAAGCTACCCGAGCGAATGCCAGGCATGGAAAAGAAGATGATCCAATACGTGCATTTCCCGCTACAGTCCCTTCAACCTGTCAATGGTCGGCCGCCTAGCATGATTTGGGCTAACAGCCAGTTCACAGCAAAACACGTTAAAGAATTCTGGGGCTTAAATGCGGAGATCGTTCATCCGCCTATTTATTGCGACATTTACCAGAACGACCGCGGGTTCAAATCCCGGTCCTACGACGCGGTCATGTTCGCCAGGCTCCATCCAGACAAGTTCACAGTTTTAAACGAGCTGAAGGGCTATCGTGTGGCGGTTGTGGGATCGTCCTATGGATTTGAAAAGGAGGTCCCCCGATGGGTTACGTTTTATGAAAATGCTACCCTCAATCAAGTGGTCGACATTCTCTCCAAGAGCAAGGTGTACGTGCACGCCAAGGGCTTCGGAACCTACATGGGAGGCAAAGAATCGCTTCCCGAGCACCTTGGTATCACCGTCCTAGAGGCCATGGCCGCCGGTTGTGTCCCCATTGTCCCTGACGCCGGAGGGCCTCCCGAAATAGTTGGATTCAATGAGGAGCACGGCTTTCTCTTCCACAATGCGGATGAGCTTCGAGAGATAATGTCGCGATTGCTTCAAAACGAGCCCCTTTGGAGACAGTATCACGAAAGGTCCTTGGCGCGGGCCAAGGACTTCGATGTCAGCGTCGTAAACGGAAGAGTAGACGAACTCCTAAGAAGGATGCAGAAAGCCGCTTAACTCGCCGCCGGGTTCGAATCTCTCCCGGGCTACCATTACATGTGTAAGAGAATACTTCCCCAATTTTTTGGGGTATGAGATCGTTAAGGTTAATAACGCATATTAGTCCGCGGCGCGGGTTCAAGGAAGAAACACGGTTACGGAGTTGCAGATGGTTACTTTAGGGAGAATCTAATGGTGGACTGGGCTAGATTCAAATATCGGTTTAAATTATCGGGTTTAGGTTTTTCGTCCGGTCTATTGTACTAGTCCCGCCTCTCCTTAAAGCGCGCGAGCATATTGGTTCTCGGGGAAAGAAGCCACTGAATTGATGCATTGTTAGATTGGTGAACCATACGCGTCCTCAAAGGTTCCTACGCCTCTGCCTAGGTCACTTAAAGTGGTCACTTGATTTGTAGTTTTCAGGTTAAATTCACTTGGTGTAACCGCATATTCTATGTAAACTTGTGAGCCGCCGCCTTTCATAGTGAATTTCTTTGTTGCATAAGATTCCAGGACTATTCTGAGTTTTTTATCGTCATCTTGCCCTTCAACAATCCATGTTGCCGTTTTCCCTTCTTTTTTTGAGATTTTAAGTTGGGGCTTCTTAAATTCGATGATCTTTTTTCTTCTGTAATCCTGAAAAGTTAGAGATCTATGGAAATATCTTTTTGAATCCTTTCCAGTTTTGAGACAAAAGAGCGAAATTGAAGAACCATTTTGAAAAAACATTCTTCCCCAGTGAAAGGATCCGAATGTCGTGATGCCAACAACTTTTTGTAGGTGCGCCGTTCCTTTGAATTTTTCTCCCAACACACTACCTTCAGCCAATGAAAAAACATCCACCCAACCCATACCAAATGGAGGTATGAACACGCCATGCGCATATTTATCTTCAAGATAATCACCTTCTCTAATATCTAAATCAATGATGTCACCTACCTTCAGTTCATAATTTGGAAAACTGCCGCTAAGCACCATTTCTTGGCCCGAAACATCAGAAATTATCATTTTTCTTTCTGGGTAAACTGCTGTTACAGCATTGGTGTCTCCTAAATCATGCAATCTTTTTCCATCGTATACCCAGCCAGCGGCAACAGCCTGAAATTTGTTCTCTGTCAGTTTCTTGAGCACAAATCTTTTATCGTTAAATAGCATGTTCTGCCCGTATTTTCTGAATATCATTAACATTAGTTGCATCGGCCTTTCTCCATCTCGACCGAAGAAAAGGAACCACCAGTATTCCTTTCCCAAGGGAGGCAACATTTCAGCGCCATACATAACACGATTTAATATCGCATTACTTACGTTTGACCCGTTTATGGAAGCAAGTTTCTGTATGAGGTCATAAGTTTCTTTGATTCTTTTCATTTCACTAATCTTATTTCTTGTTTTCTTAAGGATTCTAGTAGAATCTAAAGTTAGTTTATTGTGTAACCGAGCAAACATTTTATCGCATCTCATTTTTTATCTTTTCATGTAGGAATGTAATGGCAAAGTCTATACTTATTGCAGCAAATAATCTGAACACATTCCAAACGCCTTTTATATTTCGTGCTGATCTTACCAAGAAAGTGCATGTTCTTATCAAGATCAACGATAAATTATCATCAATTGAATTTATCGCCTCATTTAAGTCGATGTCGATGTTTATTGTCGCGTCATTCTGTTTTCCAGAAATAGTTTTCATGTACTCCACAGTGCTACTGCTGCTACTCCTGGTTTTTATGATGTAGCTAACGGGGGGCTGTTCCTTGTATATGAAAGTGCACTGTATCTTTTGCGAACCTAGAATTCCAAGAAACCTTGACATTTCTACGACATCATGCATACTTATTTTTCTCTCTCCTTCTTCACTTTCAGCGTCTACAATCGCCTCTAAAACTGCCTTAAGGTGATTCTCAAAATGTCCCTTTCGCAGGTCACATCCAGCATTTCTACCAAATCTCACCTTTCCGATCGTATCTTCTATGAAATCTTTTAACGACACCTTCTTGTCCGATCTCTTTCCCAAAACTTTAACCCGATCTATGAACGTGGTTAACGTCCAAAATCTTGCCATGCAATACGTTTGCAATTCTTCTAATCTTTTTCTGCTTGTGCCATTTAATCTGAACACGGAGTGCATTTCATCATATTTTGTCCAATCGCGCTCGACGATCAAACCCTTTTTATCGAGATTGTTGTAAAAATCGGTTCCAGGAAACGGTGTCGCGATACCAAATGCCGCGTTCATCAACCCTATCTCTTTAGCGTAAACCGGAAACTGTTTTATTTCTTCCTCAGTCTGACCTGGTAGACCGATGACAAAAGTGCCTGAAACGTTAGCACCATTATCCCGCAGCATTTTCACGGCCTTTCTTTGCATCTCAAGGGTTATTCCTTTCCGTGTGTTTTTCAAATCCCTTAAATTTGGACTTTCAATTCCTAATTCATAATCGAGGATGCCGTTGTCACATATTTTTTTGATGAGTTGAGGATGCCTGGCAACGCTGTCTACCCTCGTCATAACGGAGAATCTTATATCCAGTTTATTCTTGTGCAACAAGTCGCACAAACGATCAATTGTTTCAGGATTACCCATAAAATTGGGATCCACCACAAGGATTTGTAGCGGTTTTCCATTGTGGAAAGATACTATTTCTAATAGTTCTTCCATCACATTTTCAGGTGAGCGAAAACGCTGAAGACTTTTATTCATATGGGGTTCGCAACAAAAGCTACACCGTCCCCAACAACCACGAGAGGTGCTGATGACATCCATTTCCCTACCGTTATTATGCATATGATTATTGTACTTGTGTCTTCTTAGGTGTCGTGCTGGAAACGGTAATGAATCCAAATTTTCAACCACAGGACGATCTTTGTTATGAATCACTTTTCCATATTTTTTGTACGAAACTCCTAGAACACTTTCGGCAGAACCTTTTTGCACCAGCTCTTTCATCGTATGCTCTCCTTCACCACGAACCACCATATCAACGTGTGGATGTGAAAGTAATTCGCCTGGCACGAGGGTTGGATGATAGCCTCCCAGTATAGTTATTATGCCATTTTCTTTGGCGATTTTGGCGAGACGCAATCCTTCGTTGTGATCGGTTGCCGACATTGTTATTCCCACTAAATCAGGACGAGAAAGATCAAGAAAATATTTGAACGAATGTTGCTCAAGCTCCATATCAATTATGTGAACTTCTTCAACGACGTTCTCTATTGACGCGGCGATGTATTCCAAGCCTATAGGAATCAAGTCTGATGCAAAGCCTAAACCTTTTCTTCCTTTTGGTTTCACCAACAGAATTCTTTTATAGGTCATCTTGAATGCACCTTTTCAGATAGGTTAGTGGTTTAACGGCAGATTTGATACAAAGTAAGTTGTGAAAAAGTTGCATATTTCGGCTAACTCCAGTCATATTCCAGATCGAGTCCTTTACAATCTTTCCATGTTTTGCTCCATAGAAGAGACCAGAGACCAACCCGGTCAAAGGAAGAAAGAATTTGGTAACAACGTTGTAAATCAAGGGATTGCGAAATCGATATTCCAAATAGGATGATCGCCAAACACGAGCATTGTATTCCCAACATTCTGTGAGAAATTCCCATCGCAATTCTGAGAGATTATCCAACTCCACACCACGTTGATTTTCTAAGAGACATTTTTCCAACGGAACGAAAAGCAACGGGACAAAAAAGGCTCTGTATCCCCCGAGGTCGTCAATCAGCTCAAGAGTCTCTACTACATCGTCTTCAGTTTCATCGGGCAACCCAACAATCCAAGTGGCAAGCGGATACCAATCGTTGTCATTTAAGATTCCAAAAGCTTGGCAGACCAGCTCTCTCCACTTTTCTGGCTCAAACGGAAGCGGTTTCCCCGCCATATATTTTCCGATAAGACGAGCACTTCCAGTTTCTATTCCCGTCTCAGCCGTTACAATCGGCTTCCCACGATAGCCATACCAATTGTATTCGATCAGTATTTCCGATACTTCCTTGACCATACTAGGATCGTAAACAACTGGAGCCAACGACATGTGAGAAGGTTGAATGGCTTTAACTCCAGGATATGACGCGACCTTTCTAAGCAATTTCAAAACTGCTTCCTTGTTCGGGATGAACCCGTTGTTTTTGGCACCGTAGAGAAAAATGTCCTCAGTGCTTAGAGTGATTCTCCCTGCTCCTTCTTTGACGTTAACCTCTACTTCTTTCATAATTCTGTCGAGGGAAAAGCTCCTTCTTTTTTGCATTGTAGGTGTGCAAAACTGACAGTTTCTACCGCACCCTCTTGAGATTTCTACACACCCATGAATCGACGCATGTTTTATTGCGGGTATTTCTTCATACGTTGGACTTGTCTTGCTGTGAACTACTTGCGGGAGGCTTTCTCCCTTTACAGCTTCAATGAAAAGCTCTGCTACTATCGTTTCACTTTCGCCAATCACCACACAGTCAATTCCATAAGATTCCATTACATTTTTGTATTCCAGTTGCCATGCTCCCGCGCCGCCAACGATAATCTTTGGCTTGTACCTTTGGAAGCTTTTGTGCCTCATCAGATTTCTAAATTCTATCGAGTTCATGGACTCTCCGCCGCCAATCAATGAAGAATATGTTTTACTGACGTAACCCATTCCTAAAGGGTCCATGGTTGATACGCCAACAACTTTTGTATTCAAACCAATGAAGGCGTCGAGATTGTAAGGGTGAACAACGGCTATATCTGATTCATCAAATCCATTCTCTAAAAGAACAGCCTCCACTTTTCTAAGCCCATAAGGCGCGTACCTTGCGGTTCCATCATAGTTGCTTTCCATTGGTGGATATAGCTTCCTTGGAAACCATAATGGTATTGGCCCTTTCGAAAAACCCCCTACGAAGGCAGAGAACTGATTATTGTAAAAGTCACTCATTTCCGTCGCCGAAGCTGTCAGAACAATTTTGTACCCGTCAGCCTCTTTCTTTGCCAAAGCCTTTCACCTCAAAGCATGCGAAGCTTAATGTTCTGATTTACAAAACATTTAAATTTCGATATATATCTATCTTTTGCCGGTGACTATATGACACAAAAAACCCTTGCGGATTTGGTAGAGATTCTCATGGCGAAGAAGAGAACGTGGAATGTTGACACGAACTTGAAAATCGTAATCAGCGGCACGGAAATAGGCGCCATAGCTGTAACCGGAAAAATCGAGTATGTTCCTTCGGAAACAGAGAGAAAAACTGCAGAATAGTTCAAGAAACTTTGCTCTATACTCCAACGTTTTGCATTGTGCACATTCAAATTGGATGAGAGGAAAATAATGGACTCTGGAGAGGCAGAAGCGAGAGCTAGGAAGTTTATCAAGCAAAGGCACTCTAGAATAGAGCGAATCTTTTTCAGGACAATGTATAGAGAGGGGGATGCTTGGGTGTTACATGGAGAAGTGGAGTTCAAGCGGGCGTATTTCTTCGCCGCCGTGAGTTCTTTTAAGGTTCAGGTAAACACGAATACAGGATGGGTCACATCCTACGAAGAAGCAAAGCTTCCAAATGCGAAGAAACAAGGGCAGGAAAAAATCCTATGAGCTTGCAGGAAACACTGTTTGGAATGCTAACCATTGCAGGCGGCATTGTTATCGGCACAATACTTACATGGACGTCAGTTGCTTCCTTTGCCAAAGTTACTCCTCAATCTGCGTGAGCCTTAGAGATTGTTTTGGTTTCCAAAACATTTAAATTTTGATATAACCTTTACGCTTTAGCCGTTTCGGCTATAAAGGTGAACCTATGAAGGCTTTACTCGAAGCGAAAGATATCAAAAAAGCATACAAGATGGGTAAAGTCATAGTTCCCGCTTTGAGAGGAGTAACATTCGAGGTTGCAAAGGGAGAGTTTGTGGCTGTTTTCGGTCCGTCGGGGAGCGGAAAATCGACTCTTCTCCATATTCTCGGTGCATTGGATAGACCAGATGAAGGCAAGGTGTTTGTCGAAGGCGTGGACCTTTCAGCGCTAAGCGATAATGAATTGGCTGAGGTTCGACTCCGCAAGATTGGTTTCATTTTCCAATTTTTCAATTTGCTCCCGAGGTTTACCGCGTTGAGGAATATTGAAATACCCTTGGCGCTGGCTGACGTCCCAGACAAAGAATCACATGAAAGGGCCGGGGAAGTCCTACAGCTTGTCGGGCTGGAAGGTAGGTTGAATCATCGGCCTACAGAGCTTAGTGGCGGGGAGCAACAGCGAGTTGCCATAGCTCGAGCTCTGGTCAATAATCCAAGCATAATTTTGGCAGATGAGCCGACTGGGAATCTTGACACCACTACAGGATGGGAAATTGTGCAGTTGATGAAGCGATTGAATCAGGAGCAGGGAGTAACATTCGTGATAGTTACTCACGACCCCGCCATAGCAGAAATCGCTGATCGCATGATTCTCTTAAAAGATGGAATGCTTGAGGGCGTAGAGGAAAGAGGTGGGCGTTTGTGAAGCGCAAGACGATTTTTTCTATGGCTTGGGAAAACATGAAACACAGAAAGTTAAGGACAACTTTGACCACACTGGGCGTGGTGATTGGAGTCATGGCCATTATTGCCTTAGCTTCCCTTGGAGAAGGCTTTCGTGCAACTGTGACCAGTCAAATAGAACAATTTGAACTTGATGTAATAATGGTGATGCCTGGAGGCGCAATTACGCGTTCAGGCATGATGTATCTAACGAGAGACGACGCCAACAACATTAGTCAAATTGAAGGAGTTAGTGTAGCAACACCAGTTATGCAAAAAATGGGTGTGACATTATACAACGGAGACAAAAATGCCTCAACGCTTGCTTTAGGTGTAAACTTTACTGACTTTCAGAAAGTATATCCCAACAGATTAGTTTTCGAACATGGAGGTTTGCCTCAACCCGTAAAAAATGATACAATTGTTCTTGGTTACAGAGTCGCACATGCTAAGACTGGTGAAAATTTTGCAAGCATCGGTGATGAGATAACAATGAAAGTTAACGTAGGAGCATGGCCTCCCATCTGGAAAAATTACACGTTCACCGTTGCCGGAATACTGGCGGAAAGCGGTGGTGGCACATTAGTAAGTGTTGACAACGTAATCTTGATACCCTTGGAAACAGCAGAAGAGATTTACAAGACAGATTATGACATAATTTTTGTCAAGCTGGCTGATCGGAATCTTGCGGAAAGGGTTGCTAAGGACATCAGAGAGATGTTTCAAAATCAAGTGTTAGCTCTGGCACCAAGCATCATGATTCAGCGCGCAGGAAACATATTGGACACTGTTCAGATTTTTCTTGCAGCCGTGTCTTCCATTGCTCTTTTGGTCGCGGGAATCGGGATAATGAACATTATGACCGTATCTGTAATGGAAAGAACTCGTGAAATCGGGATATTGAAAGCTGTCGGGGCGAAGAGTAGAAGCGTTTTGGTCATGTTTTTAGCCGAAGCCGCCTTGATCGGGGTTGTAGGTGGGTTAGTCGGCATTCCAGCAGGATACGGACTCGCTTATGTTCTTAGCTCTGGACTTTCCACAATCCGAGCTCAGCCCGAAACTAATCCTGCTCTAAGTCTATTGGAGGGAACATCATTGACAATAACGCCAGTTTTCTCGCTAACGTGGACCGTGAGTGCTGTAATCTTTGGAATAGTTGTCAGCGTTCTCTTCGGTTGGTATCCGGCGAGAAAAGCTGCGAAGATGAACCCTGTGCAGGCGCTTAGGTATGAATAGGAAAGTGAAGGAAATGCCTGTTTTTGTTCAATTGTTCAGCTCGTTCAGCACCTCTGGAAGGTTCGACGCAGCGGAAGACACTGAGTCAGTAAACAAAGTGTTGGAGAAGCTCCAGGACAAAGGCGCCAAAATTTTGGATGTGAAACTCAGCATTGGAAGTCAAGAGCACATTGTCAGTTTAGTCTACATCATAATGTACCAGGCAAGAGGTCCTCTAAAGATTCAGATTAAGAGTGGAGAAAATGCAAGTTGAGGAAGTAACTAATCCCATAGACGCTGAGGAAAAGGCAAGAGAGTTTGTCAAGAAAAAACACTTCTGGGTAAAGCAAATCTTTTTCAAGATAGTGCAAAGGGAAGGGAATTCTTGGGTTTTCGAGGGCGACGTGTCATTTGGGTTAATTTTCAAGGCTGCAAGGACTTTCAAACTCAAAATAAACTCTGAAACTGGAGAGGTCACATCCTATGAAGAGACACGCTTCGAAATATGATAGAGCAAAGGCGGGAAAGTGATCTATGAGTCTACAAGACACGATGTTAGGAATGCTGACCATTGCAGGTGGCTTTGTTCTCGGCACCCTACTTACATGGATTATCAGCTATTACTTGGGCAAAAGAATTCTTCCAAGATTACTCAAGTCCTTAAGCAACGACCCTGAAGTCATGAACACGATTAAATCTCTAAAAGAAAAGTTGGAATCTCAAAGCAAGTAGGCTCCTTGAGTAACGTGCGCCTAAAGAGCTTGCCCGTAGATTTCACAAAATATGTATACTTCTGGGCTTGATATAGGGAGCTCTCAATATTTTCTCTAAATTTTCTAACTTGATCACTCCCATTCTAACAACACTATCTCTAAATTCAACATAACCGTTGCTTAAGGCTTTTAATTCCTCTATATGAGTGCTATCTTCCAAAGGGAATGTCAATCCAAAATACTTTCCTTTACCCAAGTCAGATCCTATAACTAAATAAAGCAGTAGAGAATAATCTTCTGGGTTCAAATTCGGTACTTTCTCTAAAATACTCTTGTTATGTCTATAAGGTGTTTGAAATATAGCGTCTTTAAGATTGGTCTTTTCTATGCCGCTCACGCGCGCGAATTTTGTCTTGATCTCAATCGCATCCTCTTGGCTTGTAAACTCAGTTTTCTTTTCGCTCACTTGACAAATCAGCGATTACCTCTCTAAGCGGATTGCTGAAAAGCTCATGCACTTTCAAAAGAAGACGTTTTCCTTTTTCGGTTAAACGGTAACACCTCAAGTTGCGTCCACTTCTCTTCACCCATTCGCTCACCGCAAAGCCTTCGTCTTCTAACCAGTGAAGAAAGGGATATATTATACCTGGCTTCAATTTTTGTCCTGTTAATTTTCTAAACTCCTTGACAAGTTCATATCCATGTCTAGGCTGGTTGGATAAAAGCCAAAGTATAAGAGGCTTCTCAAGGCCATGAACAAATGAATCTACAATGTTAACCATGATTCGTGCCCAATTAAATATATTTTAAATTTTGATATATCAACCTTTTGTTAAAAGTACGCATTCGGAAGAAGCTAATAAGTATGCAAGAGCATAATTAAACGAGTCTGCGATTAAGGTGTTACTAATGGCTGAAGCAGAGAGAGACCTAGTTAAAGCTACTATCAGGGGCTTCAGCAGATCTCTTATTCTTTGGCTGGTAAGCCAGAAGCCCATGTCCGGCTACAAGATTGTCAAAGAAATGAAGAGACTTACTGGACAAAATTTTCACACGGGGGTAGTGTACCCACTCCTATATGAATTGGAAAGAAGGAGTTTCATAGTTGGTGAGTGGACACAAAGAGGTAGACGCCGCATCAAACACTATTCAATAACGAACAAGGGAACAGAAATGTTGAACCGCTTGCGTCAACTTTTTGAGATGCCCGTAAGAGAAGTGTTAAAAGACTTCATTGGAGAAGGCGCTGAATAAAGTACATGCCGATTACGTAGGGTTAAGTTCCTTTTTCCAAAACAGGTAGACAGTTTCACTTTGCTCTCTCTACTTTTCGGGTTGTCGTTTTGGTGGAAGTTTTTTACGGCTTTGTTATTCTACGTGTTAGGTAAAGATGAGAGGTGGTGTGGGTGGGTCTTCTAGGCGGTTTCTGTTTTTGCGCGCTAGAGACCTTGAAAGGTATCTGACTACTTTTTTGAGGAGCAGAAAAATCTCGTCAGAGTGTAAGCCCGCAAGTGGTTCCTTGTGGAACTTGTCATTGCCCCGTTCCCTCAGAAGGTTCGTTAAGAGGGATTAATAGAAGATGTCCAATGACCATCTATGACATCTGGCAGTAGTTAAGAGACCAAAGGGATTTCGCATACATACCCTATAACAAAGTGAACCGAAGAGTCAGAGCCCTAGAAGAACATGGCTACATTGAAACAAGCGGAGAAAGAAAAACAAAGACAGGCTTTGCAGCCAAACCGTACCAACAGCTAGAGCTTACCTAGCCATGCTACTAAAGAGAATAGACATCGACGAATTTATCGAGAAAGCAACAGACTCCAAGATACTGAGCGCGCTGGCTACATTTATCTAAACCGATGTTTGAACCTATCCCGGGCTACCCATGACTTAGAACCCTGCTCCAATTTCAAGAAGGCTTTCTTACCTTACCGTTAAGGTTATATTTTAGGTGTTTCCAAAGTTTCCAATTGGTTACCTGAGGTAACTAATCATGGAGAAAATCAAGCCGGTAGGTCACATAAAAACAACCAAGTCAGGGAAGAGCCACATACCCAAAATAATCCTAGGGGAAACTGAAACCAAGCGTGGCGACGAAATCCCTTACATCATCAACGCCCACGCCGTCTTACTCTACAATCCGCGCCTATCAGCCGAGGAACTTTCAGCAAGCCTAGAGGTCATGAAAAAAGATGTACTCCTCAGAGAAAAGCGTGAGAAAAAAGAGAAAGTACGTTAAAATTTCGCTCCCCCTACCCTTCTACGAATCATTGAAAAATGTCGTGGAAAGGGAGAAACGATGGCGCAGCATTGACGCCTTGGCCAGAGAAGCGGGCGAACGCATCGTCAGGAGGCATGGTTTACAGTGACACGGGTCAAGTACACGACCGTCAACGTTCCAGCTGAGCAATATGCCATCATTAAGAAGTGAGTTGACAGCGGAGAAAGTCCCTATACGACCCCCGCTGAAGCCTATCGTTCAGAAATTAGGCGGATGCTCTGGGAGCTTGAGACTGAGACTCAAAAAGCCTAACCATGTCTAGGACGAGGCGAATCCCCTCTCTAATGGCCTCGGCACGCGAGGAAAACCAGCCCGGCCAAGCTTGGTCGAGCTCCTTCACTAGGGCCTCGGGAACATCTGTAGAGATCCTAGTTAATCGCCTTGTCAATTTCTCTCCAAATAAAGGACGTCTCTGAACCATTTTAGCTTTTTGGTCAATTTTCAGAGGCTATTATGCAAAACATAAGATTTTCATAGGTTTTTTAAACTTGGGGCGCCGTTTATGAAGGATAGCGATTATCCGGTTCCAATTATCACAATGTCGAATGTGAAGGTCGTTATCGCCGTTATGTTAGATGAAACTGACAGAACCAGTTTTACTTGGATAACTGCTCCAGGATTAATGGTTTGTCCGGCGTAGTCCCATGTGAGCACGATGTAGTTAGACGCGTTTGAGGGATTCCAGTTTTCTGTCGACAGTCCAAGGGTGATAGGAGCATTTCCAGGGTTTTTTAAGAATATGGTTGCGTTCGTCGTTGAGTTTGGCTCCACGAGGCCCCAATTGATCTCCGTCACCCGGTTGGTGCAAGCCGCATCCCAATAGGCTTCCACGCCCACCGTCTTAACGATCCCCACGCTTGGGATATTCGTCACGGTCCTTAAGAGGGCGTACGTGAGGGCGCTGCACGCCAAAATGACGACAATGGTGAACAAGATAATTTTAGTTTTTGACAACTTCATTCCCCTGCCTCCTCGCGCCCGGGCACTTCAGACAGAGGCCTCTTCAGCAGGTGCTCCACTATGCTGGGGCCCATGTAGCCGAAGCCTAAAGCCGTCAGATGGTTGGTAAGCTGGAAGGTTGCAACTAGGTAGTAGCAGATGTAGCCGGCTACCATGCCCAGAAATAGGTCTGCCGCGGCCCTATCCCACTTTATGGAGGCAATTCCATAATGGCGGATGTGCAACGCTATCCTAGCAGCGGCTCCCACCAGCCCGAGAACCACGTAGACGATGATCTCCTCTAGTGTCAACTCCTCACCCCCACAGCGAAATAATGGCAGGTCATTTTTCCCAGGGAGAGAATGTCAAAGCCTTCAGGCGTCACGTTTCGGTAAACAGCAGGCGTCATAAGCACTCCGTCAGGCAGCCCCTCCATAGCCCAGAGGGTTGGAATCAATGTGTTGAAGGCGTCCTCCACACTCGCCCTAAGCCTCTCAGCCGAAACATTGACACCACTCTCAGCCCCGCCCCTAAGGTTCTCCAAGCTACGGTTCGTGGAGTCCCTAAAGCCAGCCAGAGAAGCATTAGTTGAGGCAATAACCTCATTGAAGCTGGCCTGCAAACGCGCCCTAAAATCGTTGAGAGCAACTTGAACCTTGTCCCTAGCGTCCTTCAGCCCAGCGTTGACGCTTCTCTCAATGTTGCCCCGGTACGCGTTAAGGGCTGTCTGAGTCTTGGCTCTGGCATCGCTGAGACCTGCGTTGACCCCTGCCTGGATATAGTCCCTGTAGGCGTTTAGGGCGGCTTGGACCTTGGCTCTGGCGTCGGCTAAACCCGCGTTGACACTGGTCTGGATGTAGTCGCGATAAGTGTTCAGCGCCGCTTGAACCCCTGACGTCACGCGACCCAAGGCAGTGTTGATGGCTTCTTGGGTGCTGCTCTGGATTTTGTCAACTTGAGACTGAATAAGAACGTCCCAAAACCAGTTCAGGAAGCTTCCCACCACCCAGCCCGGCCCATCCGCAATAGCGTTCCTAGCCCAGTTCAGGAGACCCCAGTCCCCCAAGGCCTTGCGAAACTGATCCCGGACAACAGGACGCAGATCCTCTCTGCCTATGCGGGGGATCGTGACCGTGAAGCTGGGAATGCTCACTGTTGGTATTGAGATGGTGGGCACGCTGGGAACCGCGACAGAAGGGATGCTTATGGCTGGAGCTTTGGGCAGCTCTACACTGGGCACGCTTATGGCCGGAACGCCCGCAACGGCTACGCTGGGCACCGAAACCGCTGGAACCGAGACGCCTGGAACCTCCACCCCTGGGATAGTGATCTCCACTGCTGGGACTACATACCGCTTTGGACTGAACCAGCCTGTTCGGATCTCGGCGCTGAGAAGAACCGAAGGTGTTTCCGCGAAGGCGCGTTTGAAGCTCACGTGATACCAGCGCTGCTCCTCCAAGTAGACGCGGCCGTACTCCATGGGCAGCATGGGCGGAGAAATTGGGAAAATGCGTCGGAAAATCTCCTCTATCTCCGTAGCCTCAAGCGCCCTAGGAACCGCCATTACTTCCACCAACCCCTGCGTTTGCCCTCGTCGTAGGCTGCGTAGGCCCCTGAAACGGCTAGGGGAACCAGCACAACCCCCACGGCCAAGCTTAGAAGGGCAGTTAAGACCCCGTCCTCTACGCTAAGGCGCTCACCCCTGCGGAGCCTCTCCCAATTCTCCCTAAGATAGGTGAGCACATCCATCAACTACACCCCTGAAATGGGGACCTACTCGATGAGGAGGGTCTTTCTCGGACCAGCCACAAAGGCGATGGGGAAGACGGTGCAGGAAACAGTGCTCGCGGTCCCGTTGTAAGCGGTGAGAGTCACCTTGTCATGCTGCCGCGCATAGGCAAGCTGCTCTAGACAGAGGGCATACTTCTGCGCCTGCTGATAGGGCACCCGAGAGCTAATCTCCTGACGCTTCACACCATTGACGCTCACGCGCAAGTAGCCATTGTAGCCAAGATCTCCATCACAGAACCACCCCGCGAACTGCATTCCCAAACCCGCAGGTATGGCTTTGCTGGAGACAATGGTGTAGGCGCCAGGCGTCACCGCGAAACCGTAGGTTCCCTCAGCTAGCTCAAGGTCCTCTGGACGGAGAGGACGTACACCATCGGCGGCAGTGTTCCACTCCTGCGTCTTCTTCAGCGTCTCCTCCTCGACGCTGGCCAACTGAAGGGCCATCCACTCAGGGATGTCCGGCAGACCCTTTCCAAGCCCAGGCATGTCTTTCTCTCCTTTTCCTTTTCAGAATACCTTATATGTAAGGTTAATATATGCTCTTTCGTACGTATGTACAAGGAGGAGGTCCCATGTCCTATGAGAAATCCACCATTTTTCAGGGTGGCAAGACCCAGGTTCCTGTCAAGGTGCGAAGCGGCCTAGGGGTGAGGGACGGCGACATTCTGCTGTGGATAAAACGCGCCGAGGGATACCTCGTGACCACTGGCAAGATCGCTAAACTCTTCTCCTCAACCCTGAGTTACGGAGGTGTAACATGCCCAAAATGTGGAAATCGCTACGACGCAGGGCTGGACATGTGCCCTAAGTGCGGAGCACGCGCTTTGAAAATGATGAAGTAATTATGTCTATTGCTTGGGACGCCAGGATTGTGAAAGCGGGGTCGGCCCCATATGATTTCATAAACAAGAATAGCCAAAAGCGTAAAGTGAGACTTGTAAATTTCGTAGGCTTTGATGTGCCAAGGATAAAAAACCTTGTTCTTCCATCGGTCCATTATTTTGAATATAAAAATTCCACCTGGTCTTAGGACCCTGTAAAACTCCTCGCATGTGGCTACTATCATTTGGTTCAGCAGTGTAGAGCTTATTCCGTCTAACCCAGCGCCCCAATCCCTAGGTCGATCATATCCCTTTTTCCATCGACCTTCGTAATGGCTTTGGGTTGGATACGGAGGATCAAAGACAACCACATCCACACAGCGATCTCTTAAAGGAATCCGGCGGCAGTCAGCTCGATAATGGATCTTGGGTTTTAAAGCAAGGTCAGAAAAAATGAAAGCATAATTTTCATCAATTCTCCTTTGAGTGTCTAGCTTCTTGTAGAAATATCCGTCACCCCTCGTTACGTCTAACACCACATTTGGGGGAGGGGCATAAAATTCCAAAATTAGGGGAAATACTTTGTCAAGTCTTCCTCTCAAAACGGAATCAAGCTCAACCTTACGAATGGCGATTGCCACCTTTCAGTGCGCGCTCTGAGTCGCGACAAGAAAAGCGTGCAAGCTAACCAAGTGCTACGCAGAAGCATTTGAGGTAAGCGTGCGTGTCGGCTAAGTCAAGGTACTTCTGAAGAGCCTCTTCGCCACTGCGGGCGCTGGCGGCTGATAGGAGTCGCTTGTAGCCCGCCTCAAAGCGGGAATTTCAGGAAGGGCCGGAGGCGTTGGCGGCGCTGGAGGCGCTTCTAAGGTTGGTCGCGCGAGGGGTGGAGCTGAGGGTGCTTCAGGAGGAGCGGGTACTCCGAGCTTCAAGCCTGTTAGGCTCGTCAGCATCTCTTTGAGTTCGTCAGGACTACGGAGGAGGGCTTCAGTCACCTTGCCTGCATCTCCAAGCTTCAGCGCCGAAACGAGGTCGTCAATGCTCTGGCGTAACTCCAGGGCGTCGCTGGGCTTCATGTCCAACACCTGCAAAAGGTTGAACATTCCCCATGGAATAAGTTCCTTCCTGAGTCTCGGAGGCGTTAGTTTGCCCCAGATTCCGAGGCCTGCGGTGGTGGCACCGACACCGAGGTTAATCATCTTGTTCAATAGGCCTTTCGTGAAGAGGTCGGTGAGGAAGCTGACGGCGGCTCCGATGCCCATGCCCCCAGCCACGGAAGCATAGTCCTCAACGGGGATCCCTGACTCCTTGGCGAAGTAGTCCATTACCGTGTCGAGCCAGCTGGTGAACGTGAGCTGTGCCATCTGGTTTTCACCTCAGGCTGCTCACGCAGCAGATATCTTCCTTGCAGCGGCTAGGCGCTTCAACTCAGCCTCAGTTCTGAAGGTGCGTCGGATCTCGCTTGGATACGGCTCACTCAGTCTAGCAGGAGCCCTGTAGCCGGGCATGCGCTTAGCAATCTCAGAAGCAGCTCCAGGAAGCCCAGTTTCAGGATCAAGTCCCTTCTTACCCTTGCCCCCATGGGCTAAGCTGGCAAAGTGGAGTCTCCCCTGAATCTGTCCGTTGTGTGGGAAAATCGCTGTGAAGGGCTGGTTCCTGAGCCATGCGCCCGCTTTGGCCCAGACAACCCCTCCCCTACGCACGAGCTGTACGCCCACTTGAGAAAGCGCTGGTCTGGCTGCGATGACGGGGTCCGACATGGACGCTATGGTCTGCGGCCTTAACAACATTTTTCAGTTTCACCGATAGAAAATAATTATACCTTACATATAAGGTTTTATCTTTGAATTCAGAAATATAGGATTGAGAAAATCATGCCCAGCCACGAAATTCACAAGCGAATAGACAAACTCATTCTCGGAAAGGAGTTTCCCCAAGTCCACGAATTCTTAGACAAGCCAGCCGCTTGGGTTAAGACGGGCCATCGAAGGTTCCGTCACGATGAGGACATCTTGGGCTGGGTTTTGCTCGCAAAGAGGGATGTTAGGGCAGCGGCCTCAGCTTTGCTGCACCTGCTAGCTGATAAGAGGAAAGGGTGATGCCTGAGCCAACTCAGGGAGATTTTGAGAGGTGGTTGCTGACAAGGGGCATAACGCTCAGTGAGTATGAGCGTATACCCTGGGTTCGGAAAGATGCGCTCCGCACCGAATTTGAGGAGGAATGGGGTAAAAACCCCGGGTCTTTTGGAGAGACCGCCCGTGCCATTGCCAGTTTCACGGTTGAAGCGGGAAAGCTCAAAAGTTTAGTGTCTGCCTACTCAGCGGTTCAAGACGAGTTCTATTGGCTGTTCACGCGCAAGGCGATGGAAGCAAGAGCCATGGATGCCTCCCGCGTCTCCATGATTGAGTTCAGCGCTTCCCCTCACAACTATACAAGCGAAGTGGATCGCATATGGGTTTTCGGTCGCGTTGAGGAGTTAACCAAGGTTGCAAGGAGATTCAAAACGAAGGAAGAGGTTAGAATCGAGGTTAGGGAAGACAATAACTTCTACATAGGCCCATTTAAAGTCGGAAGCGTAGTTGAGGAAGAGGACCTCCCTGAGTGGGCTAAGCCTCCTGTGTTGACGATCAGGCGTGACGCCCGATTAACTGTGGCAACAGCGGATTTCAGGCGCATAGTGAAGCGGGCTGAGGAGGAAAAAGTCCGTGATTACAAGGTTGAAAGCGCCTATGAAAACATAGGTATCAAAATAAGCGGTCGAGAAGCAACCATCCTCTTCTTCAACGAGAAAGTCAGCAGAATGAACCTGAAGGGCTACGAGCCCTGGATCATAAACATAGAAGGCGAGGGAATAGGCACCTACTCCCTACCGCTCCTCTCATCCCTCCTAATATTAGGCCTGACTGAAACCATTGATTTAGAGTTTCAGAACAAAGGGGTCCTACAACTATCCTACACCGGAAACGACTTCTGGGTGAAGTTCTGGATGGCACCCAAAACGGACCCCGAAACTGGCGATGTGCTCCCAACGTTCCTTAAACTTTTAGAGAAGCCTGAGGCCGTCAGAAAGCAACTCTGGATCTTAAGGGAAGACGAAGTCAAACTCTTAGAGAAAACGGTCAGGGCCATAGGCAACATTTGTAGAAGTGAAAAACTCAATGTGGGCATGACGGGCGAAGACCTCTGGCTTTACTGGAAGGAATATGATAAGGGCTACTTCAGAGTTTCCCGCACCAAGTTTTGGGAATGGTATGCGCCCCCAGAACGAATGTCAGGCACCTTCAACATTTCATCCCTAGCCAGCTGGCTGAAGGACGTGGAGGACCTCACCTGTTTCCTAGAGGGTGAACTTCCACAAGCCATAGTGCTTGTGGGTAAGGGCGCCAAAATCGCCCCAAAAGAAGCACGTAGTGAAGAGCTCGTTAAGGAGGTTGAGGTCCCAGAAGTCAAAGGGATAGAGGTGTTCTCAGGGGCATGCTCCACTTTAAGGGATGTAGTTGAAGACGCTGAAACGGCTAAAGACATCTTCCTGCTTTTCGTTTCCACACCCTTCGAGATCGAGGCTATAGGGCGAGACGCCGTCTACTACCGGGCAACCCTCCCCCTCGACGCCTTTCAAACAATTGAAGAAAACTACGTACCCGTAAACAATAACTATTTCAAGGGGCTAAAAGGCTTCTTCACCCACTTCCCCAGCGTCTATGCGACCCTAGGCAAAGAAGACACGAACATTTTTTTGAAGTCAGAAAACCCCTTAGGAGAGTTCAGGGCCCTCATCATACAGACCGTCAACGAAGTGGAAGACGCGGTCGAAGCGTATAAGGATGAGTTTTTGAAACCGCCGCCAACTCCACCACCAGAAGTTAAGCCACTACTCGAGGTCATGCCTCCCCCTGTTCCCGCCAAGCTCACCATAGAAGAGTTCGCTAAAGTTTTTGAAGACCTGCTGGATGAGTGGCTGGCCTTCAATGTGGAGCTGTTGAGGGCCGGCTTGGAGGGTGAAATCCACTACATAGCGCCTGAAAGGGAGAGGGAGCTCGTCGCAAGGTTCACCAGCCAAACCATAAGGGAAACAAATAAAGAAGAAATCGAAAAACGCAAAGAAGAAACCTATGGAGCTTATCAGGAAGCCTACGCACATAAACCCGAACGTGGAAAGCTTTACCTTGAGCACCTGAGGGATTCTCAGAGGAGATTCGCACGCGACATAGCCGACAAAACCTTCAGAATGCTTGTTGAGGAAGCAAAGAAGATTCCGACGCCACCCATCGAATACGTGGAAGTCCGCTTCCTAAAGGAGGTTCCATCCATAGTGGGCGCCGACATGAAGGTTTATGGGCCCTTCAAGGAAGGCGACGTCGCCAAGCTGCCTAAACCGAACGCTGACATCTTCGTGAAGCAAGGCATCGCGTCCTACGAGCTTGTTCCCACGCTTAAGTTAGGCGACATTGTAACAGTGAAGATGCAGCCTGGATTATGGAAGGTTGTGAAAGCGCCTCCAGGCCTTATTAGATTAATGCGGGCTGGAATATCTGAAGAAAAACGGCCACCATCCATGGAAGTAATGGAAGCCACAAGGGTTTCAAGGGAAGAGTTGCCTGAAAGGGCTATAGAAAACATCAAGCAGTTCTTCGGCATAGAGCCTGAAGTAAGGGTTCTCATACGAACCGAGGAAAGAACCTTCACAGAAGAAACCTTCCAGGATTTTGTCTGGCATACAGGGCAGCTACCCCTCGTGGTTTCCGCTGAGCCCCTACCTCCGCCTAAACTCACAGGTGAAGAGTCTGGACGGTTGGCGGATCGCTTTCTTAAGAAACTCGAGGAGGCCGGTGTCCCCTATCCAAGCGCATACAAATCGGAGTTCGAGAAGGCACTGGACATCTATAAAACCTATGAAGAAAACGTGGAGATCATCGATAAACTCGCCTCAGACATAATAGCGCGGGTTAAGCGTCCGCCAATTGCACCCCCTCCACCTCCGCGAATACATGTCCCTTCAGCCGAAGAGCTGGCGCTCGTCAGAGCAGCTGAAAGGGCAATTAGGGAGTTGCAAGAGCTATGACGCCGGAAGACTGGCGGCTGCTTTTTGAAGAATGGGAGTCCGTTCCCCTCGAATACAGAGAGAAAATCGAGACTCTATTGCGGGAAACTCCCAAAGAGAAGCTGGCTGAACTCTTCAAAAGGGAAACCTACGCTCTAAGGCTCTACGAGAAGGTTGTCGGAAGGTGGGTTCCGCCTCCACCACCGCCTATAGGCCTTGGTCCCGAGGAGAAGGCACGCCTCGAAGACGCCTACAAGCGGGTTTTCATTGAAGCAGCCGCAGACTGGCGCGGAACGCTACCAGCCCTAAGAGACGAGCTGGCAAACCTTCAAGAAGAACTGAAAGAAGTTCCTCGAGAAAAGGCCTTCGAGGCCGCCAGAACGCGTATAGAGGATCTCGCCCGAAGGCTGTTGCCTCCACCCCGTCCCCCAGAAGTGGCGCGTCCTCCAATTCCTGCCCTCATCACGCTTCCTGAGCCAGGGGTGACAACCTACATCTGCCCCGTGGACGGAGCCCCCTTCATCAGCGCCGACCCAGACACCATGTATTACATAAAAGCAGCATTGCGGTGGTTCCCCAAGGAATACTTCGAGTACTGCCCCGAAGACCAGAGGAAGCTCATGGGCTGGCCACCCCTCGAAGGCATCATCCAAGAGGGCTTTGAGGCCGGGATACTTCCACCCATGTGGGCCCGCTGGCTCATGCGAGTAGCCGAGGCAATAAAAACGGCTAAGGGGATGCCCGTTTGAGCATAAAGAAGAAGCGTAAACGCATCTCAGTGGCCCTGCCAGAAGAGGACATTGAGTGGCTCCGAGCAAGGTACAAGGACGTAGGCAAAGGCATCCGCGAGCTGGTCAAAGACGCCAAGATCCGCTTCGCCGAACCCACCACCCCCACCCTGAGACTCGCCTACCGCATCCTGCTCCAGCATGCCGAAGCCCCCGGCTTCATTAAGTGGTTCCACGCCCGAGAGGTCGTAATGAAGGAAATGAAGGTCGGCCCCGAAACCTTCGAAGAGCTCATGCGGGACCTATGCAAAGAAGGCTTCATACGCACAGTAGAGACGGGCGTTTTGCAAGTGCGTCAGCCCGGGGAGCCCACTTGGCCCGAAGGCTTGGAGGCGATTTTCGTATGACAAAGGCAGAATCTCTCCAAGACATCCAATTGGTCACCCGCCACAAACCCAAAACCACCCGCTATCTCCGAGCAGTACCCATAACAGCCTTCTTCCCCCACAACGGCCAAATAGAAGTGCGCACCCTCCTCGCCGAGGCAGCCAAAAAAGCAGAGGGCAAGGAAGGGCTATGCCCCTGCCACCAGCTTCCGTGGGCAGCCCATTTTGTCCTCGAGGAAAACGCAGGGTCAAGGATTAAGCACCCCACGCCACCACCCCTCAAAGAATGGGAGAAGCGACTCACAGCGTTAACCGAAGCCATGAGGGTGCTAGCCCTCGCCGTGGCAGAAGCCAAACCTCGCTCCACCCAGTAGCACCCGTTTGAGGGAGTTGATGGGCTTTGGAATTTTTCCCCTTGTTAGTGGTTTTTGACACTGCCCTTCTCAACTTTTAAAAAGCCCTCTAACAAAAAGGAAGTTCTGATAAATAATATGGAATAGAAATATACATTTATATTATAGAATATGAATCTTTATTACACGGGCGTTGTATGCAACGCGAACTTGTCATTGTTGCCCGTAGAGGACAGATGGACATTATCGCTGACATTTTGCGGGCTGCGAAGGAAGGGATTAAGAAAACCCAGATCATATTTCACGCCCGTTTAAACAATGAACAAAACAAAAAATACCTAAATCTCATGATGCGTAAAGGTTTGATAGAGGTAGAAAAACAAGGAAAGCATGAGCTGTACCGCACGAGCAATAAAGGATCAGAATACCTGCGCGAATATCATAAACTAAGGGAATTTTTAACGTAAAGCCTGCGTGAGTAGCAACAAAAACTATAGAGACGAGGCACGTACCATATAACATTAATTTACACAAAGTGCCTCAAAGCAACTACAAACGTCAGCCAGCACCCAAAAGCCTCAAGACCACCCTTGCGAAGGCTAAACCCAAGACAATGGCTCCCCCGATTAGGAGGAGTATTCCCCAAAAGTAGTGGTGGGGCCTATCCAGCTTTCCGAAGTCCGAGACATCGTCGAAGAGTAGCACGGCGCCAGCCACTAAGCAGGCTCCGCCTCCCACTAGAAGCGGCCAGCTCTCCTTGACTGCCTCCGCAAGCCTTTCATAACGTAGCCTCTCCTCTTCTCTGGCTCGTTCCTCCGTAACTCGGATCGCCTCTTCAAGCTCCTCGCTCAAGCTCCCTCTGCAACTCCTCTATCAACTTAGGCCCATCGTACCTCAAGAACCTCTGAATAGACTTCACGGGATCCATTTCATTCAAGCCATGGATTAGGCCGTCCACTAAGATCAGAAAGGGATATTGCTTGAAGTGGGGATGGAGAAGCCGGTCTATGGTCCTGTTGACGGGTGCCTGAAAGTCCCGCCTAACAGCTTTAATGATTCTGTCTATCTTAGCCGATTCTGGCATCAGGATCGCCCAGCACCTCAAACCCATTTATATTGTTTTCCACAGCCATGGAATAAAAATCGGCGTTGGGCCAGCGATCTAGGTTTGCGTCATAGAGCCTCTTCAGCTCCATGGATCTAGCCAAGTACGCCTGACCCGCCTCTCGAGCCGTTTTGCCCTCTGCCAAAGCTAGGGGCGCCTGCACAAAGGCGTCCAAAAAATCTTCAAGGTAGTTCCTCTCAACCATGGGCAAGGCGACGTACACGTCCACCTTCCACCCTAAGTAGGCGCGGGCAGGAGCACCCTTCCCCAGATCAAGGTTAGTTCGGCATGCGATGGCGTAGCAGAGATTGTCGCGCAAAAGCCCCTTATTAACAAGATCCACTAAGGGCCAGATAAGGCCGCCCATGGTCAGGGAGCCGTACCAGCGGTCCCTGTTTCCATGACCCGAATAGATGATGAAGTCAGCTGGCCTAACGAACTGCTGCACTTGGAAAAGCAGCCTAGTAGCCTTCCAAGTGTCAAATCTGAGCACTTCAAGACCTTTCTCTTCCAGGGCACTCGCTATCCTGTCTCCAAAGTAAGCTGAAACAGAAGTAGCCACATCATCCCATGGATACAAAACCAAGACACGAGTCAAAGGAGAATCCGCCTGAGCTTAACCTCGTAGGTTCCCGGAGCCACAATCGGCCAGCTATAGGGTTCGTAAATTGGACTGCGGACTTTCAGCGTGTAGCGGCCTTCAGGAACATCGAACTTGGCGACACCCTTATCGTCCGTGGATGTTTGATGAGTGTCCGCCCAGACAGGCGTAAACCGAATCGGTGAACCTGTCTCTGCATCCGTTAAATGAACTTCAAGGACGGCTATATCGTTCACCCCAGAGAAACGTTTTAACCTCTTCCACCTGCCTTTCCAGCCACCTAGCGCCCTTCTCAGTTTGAAGCTTGGGCAGTAGATCCTCCCGTTTTCTGCTCAGCCACTTCAGGGCGTATTCAGCGTTGAGATACTGCTCCACCAAAACCCTCGGAAACCTAGATAAAGTCATGCGACTGAAGCCCAGAGTGGCCATGGCAGCCTTAACCAATCTCCCCCGCATGGCCTCAATGCGCTTCACCTCATCCGAATCCATCTCAAGCGGATAGTCAGGCCTATACTTGGCCGCCCACCTCACCGACTCAATAACGTACCAGTCATGATCCATCATAACCTGGAGATGATCAGCGTCGAAGGGCGCTATAAGGGCTATAAAAGTCTGCTCCAAAGCCCTAGCCACCATCCGAGCTCCAGCCTTCCCGGCCAAGGACAGAGCCTTTTCCACAGACAACTACGTCTCCCCCTCTGGTGCAGGAGTCTCAGAGGCAGCCCTCTCCTCAATGGAGCCTTCAAACCATTTTTTCAGAAAATATTGGAAGGGCTGCATCACCTGTTCAATGGCCTTGCTGACCACGTTCTCCGCCGCCTCTATCTTCTTCTCCTCTAGCCGTGTTTCGAGGGCCAGGTCGTGTTCCTCCTGCCACTTCTTCTGCTGCTCAGCAAGCATACGTTCAACCTCCTCCTTGGATATCCGCGTGTCCTTAACCTCGAAGCCATATTCCTGAACCAGCTTCTTGGCCTCTTCAAGGGTGACGGGAATCTCCTCACTGGCGACCTTGTAGCCGCGCTTTGCAAGGAACTCCTTCGCCTGCTCCTCAGCCTTGCCAATCCTTTCCAATGCCTCGTCCAGGCTTTCCCTAGCCTCAGCCTTAGTGATCTCGCCCGCATTCAGCCTCTCCTTCGTCTTCTTCAGCTCCTCAAGGTCCCCCTTAATGGACTCGAGGGCCTCACTCAAACCCTCAACTTTCTCAAGAACCTCTGGAGGCAATTCCTCCTCACCTTCGCCCTCACTGGCGAGCCCCTTCAATCCTTCGATGCTGGCCTGCAGCGCGCCTATCTTTTCGTCGATGTACTCCTTCAACTCCTTCCTTTTCGCTTCCTCTCCCAGAATCTTGTCAATGTATTCCTTCAATTCCTTCAGCTCCCCACTCTTGGTCTCGTTCCCTTCGAAGGCCTTGTCAATCATCTTGAGCTTGGCAATGTACTTGCTAGCCTCGCCGATCCCCTCATCCACAGCGTCCGTCTCCGAGCCCCCGCTCAGGGCCCTAGAGACCACGGCCGTCGCCAACTTCGACAACATATCCCGAGTCTCCTCCCCGGCTCCCTCCCCAACCTCCTTTATTCTGCCGAGGGTGTCGCAGGCTTTCAGCAAACCCTCGGTGAGCTTGTCCGGCTTCTCCTCAGACTTTAGGACAGGCTTAAGCTTCTTTTTGGCCTCGTCCACGTCTAGGCCCTTCGCTCTCGCGTACCGCTCAATAATGAGTTCCGCCAAAGCCTCCTCAGACATCTTAACTCGCACCTCCAGCTAGGACTTCGGGCGCAACACGTATCGCGGAGCTCGCCACTATCTGGTTCAGTGCCCTCTGCCGGCTGTTCAGATCCATAGAAGCAATAAGAAGGTCTGTGTACCACTTGTATATCCTCAGGCTTTCAGAAGCCCGCTCCCATAGGTCCTTGTAAGTGTATGCGATGGCCTCCAATCTCATAGTCTCTAGCTGAAGCCTTTCCAGCAGTTCAGGGTCCTGCTCCATTTCCAGAAGGGCGTCTACCCGCGCGCTCAGCCTCTTAAAGGCCGCCTCATAATCCGCGATTTCATCTTCGCCCCACTCCACCTTCTTGACCAGCCGGTGGTAAGTAAACTTGCCTAGGTCGTGGAGGAGGTTGTGGAACCAGGCTGCGTCCTCGATTTCCTTTAGGCGGATGGGTTTCCTTTCGTCCTTGCGTTCGTGGTGGGTCGCTTCCTCAGATTCAATGTCCTCCGGCGCTGCCTTGTATAGCTCTTCATGAAGAGCCTTCATTACCGGGCTGTACTTTCCTGGAATGAATTTTGTCTTAATAGACTTGCCTGCCCGCTTCTGCAAATACCACTTCTTGCCCTTCCTTGTGGGCCGATAGCCTGCCTTCCATAGCTTCTGCGCAGATTCAGGAAGCTGCTTCACCAACTCAGATATGAACGCCTTTTCCATGGAACTACACCTTACATGTAAGGTATAAGCAGAAGGTAAATATAAATAACTACGTAGAACTACAGGGAACTACACCCCTCAAAAGGGCGAAAAATGGCGCAACTTCACTGTCTGGACCCTTATTTATGAAGAAATCTCCTCAATTTGGGCTTCTTTTCATGGAACTACAAGGGAACTACAAACAGGGAACTACACTTGCGCAATAGGTATTTAGACCGTTCAACCTGCATCATTTCATGATGCTG
>Ga0315312_1000877_pt1 | contig 28223 bp, 30 predicted proteins | sample TDP7_MG_FD_203629 | JGI IMG/M metagenome (GOLD analysis project Ga0315312, IMG submission 203629) | Freshwater sediment microbial communities from Lake Towuti, South Sulawesi, Indonesia - TDP7 | ecosystem: Environmental > Aquatic > Freshwater > Lake > Sediment | place: Indonesia: South Sulawesi... | reverse complement strand
ATGGTAAAGGAGTCTTTATGGCTAAACTTGGGAGCGATAAGAAACCAGCAGTGGCCAGGGTTCAAACTCTAAAAAGGGCTCAAGAGATTACGGAATTATGTAATGGACGAGGGTGGAAACTTATTGTTGGTATTGAACCTGACAAACCCGAAGATATTTCTGATATTGAGAAGCTTTTGAATCCACAAACGGCAGTGAAAGAAATTCCCAGAGTGGGGCGAAATGACCCTTGCCCTTGTGGAAGTGGGTTGAAATATAAAAAATGTTGTCTTGGTAAAAAAGAAATGACAGTGGAGGGCACAATTAGCTTCAGAGAAACCCGGGGACGTTCATGAAATTATTACTTAAACTCTAAAAGGGACATCCATAAAGGAGTAGGCCCCGATTTCCCCGGTGAAACCTTCCGCGTCCTGAAAGAAAAGGAGGAAGAGAGTGTAATGAATACTGAATAAGGGCACCAGTCATTTGCAATTGGATATTTCAATCTTACATCATTAGGTCATTATATCATTGAGCCGCCTCGAATCACAAAGAACACGACATTGACTATCCCGGTATCATTTTATAGAATTTAAAGAAGGTCGAGAAACAAATTCATGAATCAGGGGAGGATGAAGATGCCCAAAGGATTGATCATATCAGACCCAGCAGTAATGATGGGAAAACCTGTCATCAAGGGGACGCGGATCACTGTAGAACTCATTTTGGAGAAAATGGCTGCCGGGGAAACAATTGAACAGATTCTCGAGGCCTATCCGCATCTGACCCGAGAGGGAATTCAAGCAGCCTTGTCTTTTGCTGCCGAAACTTTGCGTTTTGATGTGGTTTATCCGACTGATGAGGCGGCGGTGTGAACTTTGTGGCTGATGAAAGTGTTGATCAGCAAATTGTTGCACGTCTTCGGGAGGAAGGGCACTCTGTATGGTATATTGTTGAGACCGGACCTGGGGCTTCCGATAAAGATGTGTTAGAACTGGCAAACCACAAGGGGGCAATTTTACTGACTGCTGATAAAGATTTTGGTGAAATGGTATTCCGTCAGCGACGGTTAACCGAGGGCGTCATATTCATACGCTTGGCAGGCCAATCTCAAAATAGAAAAGCGGAGATAGCAGTCTCTACTATTAAAAGGCATGGTGAAGAATTGTTCAGAGCCTTCAGTGTCATCACGCCTGGTGGCATTCGTATCCGAAAACCCATTGATTGACCGAACATTTTTTTAAGGCTTCGGGGTCAGGCTTGGGATATTGCGATTTGTTGTCATCCATAAAAAAGTTGGCTCATTCAAATAGGGATTGACGATTACGGATTGCTTAATTCAGATTTAATGAAGAAACGATCGAATGAATGATTGGTTAATTTGGTAAGTCACAGAGTCATTGAATCGTTGAGTAGTAGTTGACTGAATTTTGTAGTCAAGGATTCCAAACCCTCTGACTGAATTTTTCAGTCAAATTCTCACTGGTGAAGTGTAACCGGGTTAGGCCTCCACAGTTGACAATGCTAATGAACTTTAATGGGAAAAAGCACAGATTTGAGGAAACGGTTTAGGAGGAAAGGTTGTGAATCGAGATCGGCTTGAAAGACTTGCTATGGAGAAGCGATTCATCCCGGGTATTTATAACTACTGTGATCGATGGTGTGAACGTTGTCCGCTGACCTCCCGCTGCTTGAATTTCTCCATTTCGGAGGAGGAATTCTCGGATCCCGAAGCGCAGGATATAAGGAATGAGGCATTCTGGAATAAATTATCTGGAATCCTGGGGGAAACTCTGGAGCTACTGAGGGAGACTGCGAAAAAATGGGGGATAGAACTCGAGACTTTGGGTTCAATGGAAGATATAGAAAATATAAATGCGAAGGATGTGGCTGCGGAGAACCATCTGCTTTGCCGCACCACCAAGAGGTACAGCGAATTGGTGGAAGATTGGTTCCGAGGAAGACAAGCATTCTTCTTTGAAACTGCAGCCGCCGCAAGAGAGGGAGTAAGTTTCGAGAAAGCCTTAGAGGTGATCCGGTGGTACCAATACTTTATCTGTGCTAAGGTCATTCGGGCCGTCCGGGGAAAGATCGAGGAAGAAGAGAGAGGCGATGAATTGGCAAGTGATTCGGATGGCTCAGCCAAGATTGCACTGATCGCCATTGACCGTTCGATCGGCGCTTGGGCAGTGATTCTCCAGTATAACCATCTCTATGCTGAGAGAGTTCTCGAAATTATCTCCTTTCTCGACCGTTTGAGGCAGGCCGTCGAGGAGACATTCCCCAGAGCGAGGTCATTTATTCGACCCGGATTTGACAGAATCGATCTAAATGCCCGGGTGTCAGGCATTGAATCTTAATAAGGGAAGGCTGAGGGATCAGACTTGATTATTGAATAACTATTCAGCCTTCGCCCTTCTGACTGAATTTTTCAGTCAAGAGCATAAAAAGGTGTCATCCCTAAAAAAGTTGGCCATTCCAAATGCCGATTTCGGAATGCAGGGTGCGGAATGCGTAACTTAGAACACTGTCCAAAGAGGCAAATTAAAGGCCATGGCGCCGTATTTATCTCTTTTGAAGATAAAAAAATTGGTGTATAATGATTTTAAAAAGTACCATAAGCAGGCTACTTATTTAGATTTGTCTGGAATTCAGGGAGGTAAAGTACATGAAATTCAAACGAATCACAGTCAATCCCAACCAGATGGGAGGCGTGCCCTGTATTCGTGGACTACGCATTCCAGTAGCCACAGTTGTGGGAATGATAGCGGATGGCATGACAGAAGAGGAGATTCTCAAATCCTATCCAGACCTTGAGCCTGAAGATATCCACGACGCCTTACGATATGCAGCTGAAGCAGTTCGAGAACGTGAACTTCCACTGGTAACTGGGTGATGAAATTCCTGGTAGACAATGCGCTATCACCATTGGTGGCTGAGGGATTGCGAGGAGCGGGCCATGATGCATTGCATGTTCGAGATTATGGATTACAAACGGCTCAAGATGAAGAAATCTTTTCCATTGCAGAAACTGAAAACCGGATACTTATATTTTCTGATACCGATTTCGGGACTTTCCTAGCATTATGGAGGAGAACTAGACCTTCCCTTATCCTCTTTAGGAGAGGATCGGACCGCCGACCTGAAAGACAAGTTGCTCTAATACTAACAAATCTCCCAAGAATCCAGGAAGCTCTTGATCAGGGAAGTGTCGTTGTGTTTGAACAAACCCGGCTCCGTATTCATACCCTTCCGATCCATGATTGAGAAGCAATTGCACTGCTATTCGCAGGTGCCATCCATAAGAAACTTTGACTTAGATTTCCCCGGCGAAACCTTCCGCACGGAGTAGTTATGAGAAGAAACTGATAGGAAGTAAATAGATGAAACGCCTGTTTTGTGAAAGTCTAAGATTTGTTTTAACTTAATTTCTTCAGCGACTCTTCAATTCGATTTAGTCCTTCCTTAATGTCTTCCATAGACGTGGCATAGGAAAGCCTTTCGAATGGATCTGCACCAAACTCAACGCCAGGGACGACTGCAACCCGAGCCACATCAAGGAAAAAGTCAGCCAATTCTGTAGAGTTTGAAATTTTCTTTCCTTGATAGGACTTTCCGTAGTAGGAAGATAAGTTTGGAAAGACATAGAAGGCTCCCACCGGATTATAACAGGAGACTCCTGGAATCTTATTTAGCCGACCAACAATATAGTTTCGTCTCTGGGCAAAGGCTGAAACCATCTTGGCCACTTCATCCTGGGCTCCGATGAGGGCCTCTACGGAGGCCTTCTGTGAAATAGAGGTGGGATTAGAGGTGCTCTGACTCTGAATGTTACTCATGGCTGAAATGATCTCTTCAGGACCTGCCGCATAACCAATTCTCCATCCAGTCATGGAGTAGGTCTTCGCTACTCCATGGACGATGATCGTCCTCTTTTTGATCTCCTCACCCATAGACGCAATGCTTGCAAATTCGAAACCATCGTAAACAATCTTCTCATAGATTTCATCAGAGATGACGAAGAAATTGCGTGAGTTTGCCATTTCTGCAATCCACTCCAATTCTCTTTTCGTGTAAGCACTCCCTGTGGGATTGGAGGGACTATTGAGAATCAAGGCCTTCGTCTTTGGGGTCACTGCTCGCTTCAGATCCTCCGGTGTCAACTTGAACCCGTCCTCCTCCTTCGTATTGATAATCACCGGAGAAGCGCCCGCCAATGACACCATGGGAGGGTACGAGACCCAGTAGGGAGCTGGAATGATCACTTCATCCCCCTGATCAAAAAGGGCCTGGGCCAAATTATAGAAGGAATGTTTCCCGCCGCAGGAGACCAGGATTTGGGATCGCTTATATACCAATTGATTATCTCTCTGGAATTTATGGATGATCGCATCTTTTAGCTCATCGATACCCCCCACGGCCGTATATTTGGTAAAGCCCTCCTCGATGGCCTTGACCGCCGCCTGTTTGATGTTTTCCGGGGTATCAAAATCCGGCTCTCCAGCACCAAAACTGATGACGCGGATTCCCTGAGCCTGCATCGCCTTTGCCTTGGCATTAATAGCAAGGGTAGGGGAAGGCTTCAAACTTTTTGCACGACTTGAAAGGATCGACATTGCTCCCTCCTTTAAACCTATTTAGGACTTGAAAAGGATCTCTGAAATCCTCTTGATCTTCTCCACCCCTTTGATCTCTTGAGGGAAGAGGGGGGTCTCGATCAATTTGATCCTGTGAGAATACTGGTCTTTTAATATTTTGATATAGTTCTGCTGCATCTCCCTCCGGAGTTTATGAAACTCACAATCAGCCTGCTGAATCACGTAGTTAACGATTAAATGATTAACCTTTAGTTGATATTCATCAAAATCTTTGATGATCCTTTCCGTTTGCTTCACACCAAGGGCTTCCGGGATCGTGACAACAATAAATTCAGACTTTTGGGGATCCCGAATAAAGTTGACGACCTTCTCTGCCAAATCCTCCCATCCGCTGATAATCTCTAACAAAGATCTCTTGCCCCTCTTTAACTTCACAGTTTCCTTTAACTTCTCCAAATAACTGTAGAGATTCATATAAAATTTTGTAGCTGCCTCCAGATGTTTGAGAAATATCTGCGGAAGGTGGAGGAGCCTCAGGGTATGGCCTGCAGGAGCCGTATCCCATACCACTAAGTCGTATTGTCCGCTTTCAACCAATTCCAAAATGTAGTTGAGCATGTATTCTTCTTCGATTCCAGGGGCCCCTCCAATATATTCTACGAAATCATAATCCACTGAGGCGAACGATGAGACCACTTCATAAATTTCTGGTCCGAACCGTTCCTTCCATTTTCTCAAAACGACTTCAGAGCTGATCTCGATCGCGTAGAGGTTTTCGATAGGATGAATGGGCGTTTCTTGATCCCCGATCTCCATCTCAAAGATGTCAGAAAGGGATGGGGTAGGGTCACTCGAAATGATCAACGTCTTCTTCCCATGAAGGGAGAAATGGAGGGCAATGGCAGAGGCACAGGTTGTCTTGCCCACCCCTCCTTTCCCTCCGATCATGATCAAACGCTTTGGCTCTTTATCCAGGCGAATTAATGACGCCTCCATCGTTAATTCTCACAAGGAATTGATCCAGCACCTTTCCCAAATACCCCACAGCTTGCTGCGGGAATGAATCCAGCACCTCTTAAGTTGCTGGATGAAAGGTTTTAAAAAAATCCTTTTAGCGGAGTATTCGCCCCACTAATAGGTGCTGGATTGATTTTAAAGACATTAAACTTTATAATAATATTTCTGATAGGTCAAGACATTTAGATCCCTTGAATTTTTTGGAGAAAAACCCTGCCGACAGGTTATATTGAAATTGATTTCGAATTATGCAAAGACTGCAAATTATGTATGTCCGTCTGTCCCCATCAACTGATCGCATCGTTCGATCGACTTAATCAAAAGGGATACTATCCCGCACATTTTGCTGAAAAACATCTAAAAAAAGAAGAAAGAAAATGTACAGGTTGTGGCCTGTGCGCCATCTCATGCCCGGAAATTGCAATTGAGGTGTATCGTGCCTAAGGTATTGATGCGTGGTAATCATATTGTTGCTGAGGCTGCAGTTCGCGCAGGCTGTCGGTACTATTTCGGGTATCCCATTACCCCTCAAAACGAAATTCCTGAATACATGTCTGAGAGGCTCTCGAAGCTCGATGGAGGAGTTTTTATCCAGGCAGAGAGTGAGATCGCTTCCATCCATATGGTGATCGGGGCGAGCATGGCAGGGGGAAGGGCGATGACCTCCTCTTCAGGTCCAGGTATTAGCCTTAAGCAGGAGGGCATATCTTTCCTGTCTGCTTTAGAGTTACCTGCGGTCATTGTGAATATGACCAGGGGAGGTCCAGGATTGGGCAACATTGCTCCAGCCCAGTCGGACTACTTCCAGGCAACCCGCGGGGGAGGACATGGGGATTATCGCAACATTGTACTTGCGCCAAGCTCTGGTCAGGAGCTCGCGGATTTAACGTCTGAGGCCTTCGACCTCGCAGATCAGTACCGCATCCCTGTCGTCATTTTGGGAGATGGGATGCTTGGACAGATGATGGAGCCCGTTGAATTTCATCCAGAAATTCCAATCAAGAAGTTACCTCATAAGGATTGGGCCCTGACAGGCGCCAAAGGGAGGCCAAGCCGATTTATCCGATCCCTCATTTTGGATCCCGTCGAAGAGGAAGAACATAACTGGAAACTGATGAGGAAATACGAAAAGATTACGAAAGAGGAAGTAAGATGGGAAACCTTTGCCACAGATGATGCCAAAATGGTGGTGGTCGCTTTTGGTACCGCTGCGAGGATTGCAAAGGGTGCAATCAAGAGGGTGAGGGAGCAGGGCCTAAAGGTTGGACTCATCCGGCCGATCTCTTTATGGCCATTCCCCTTTAAAGCCATAAAGGAATTTTCAAAAAAGGCGAAGTACTTTATCGTCTTTGAGATGAACATGGGCCAAATGGTGGAGGATGTCAAATTGGCGCTTGAAGGGGCTGGGGAAGTCCATTTTTACGGTAGACCCGGGGGGATTATCCCAACCCCCTTAGAAATTTCGAGGGTGATCACAAGTCAGTATTATCAAAAGCGACTGAGTTAAATCAATGAGGAAAGTATTTGCAAGGCCTAAAAGTTTAAAGAACACGCCCTTCCATTACTGTCCGGGATGCGGGCATAGTCTCCTTCATCGAATTATCGGAGAAGTGGTCGATGAGATGAACCTTCAAGAGCGAATCATCGGCGTTCCTCCAGCCGGGTGTGCTGTGCTGGCCTACAACTATTTTGATGTCGATATGGGAGAGGCGTCTCATGGAAGGGCCGCTGCGCTGGCTACCGGACTGAAGCGAGTGCTGCCTGACCGAATCGTCTTCACCTACCAAGGAGATGGAGATATCGCAGCGATCGGCACAGCAGAGACCATCCATGCAGCGGCTCGAGGAGAGAATATTACAACCATCTTCGTAAACAATGGAGTCTACGGAATGACAGGCGGCCAGATGGCTCCGACCACGGTTTTAGGACAGAATACGACCACCTCGCCCGGTGGAAGGAAGGAGCGAAGGGATGGCTTTCCAATCAATCTTAGCGAGATGCTGGCCATTGCGAAGGGCAGTGCCTATATCGAAAGAACAGCCCTCAATTCTCCTTCGAATATTCTAAAAACGAAAAAAGCGATCGCTAAAGCCTTTCAGGTCCAAATGAAAGGATACGGTTTCTCCCTTGTCGAGGTTCTATCTCCTTGTCCTACAAACTGGAAGATGAGTCCTGTAGAGGCTTGCCGATGGATCGACGAGGTCATGACGACGAGTTTTCCCCTCGGAGTCCTTAAAGATATTACCGGAGACAAGAAGGATGCTCATTAAGACCGTTTTCTCAGGGTTTGGAGGACAGGGGGTGATCATGATGGGTTACCTCTTTGCCACGGCCGGAATGTACGAGGGAAAGAATGTCACGTGCCTTCCTTCCTATGGGGCAGAGGTGAGAGGAGGAACGGCAAATTGTACTGTTGCCATTTCTACGGAGGAGATCGCCTCGCCTGTGGCCTCGGAGCCCGAATTTGCAGTCTTGATGAATAATCCTGCCTTACTGCTCTACCAAAATCAGGTTCAGTCAGGGGGAACCATCTTCTTAAATTCGAGCATGATCGATTCAAGACCCATTCGGGGCGATCTTGAGATTTATGAAATTCCGGTCAATGAGCTGGTAAAGCCCCTCCGCGAGGACAAAGTGGCGAATATGGTCATGTTGGGAGCTTTTATAAAGAAGTCCGCCCTGGTCGCGCTTGAGACGATGAATCGCGTGGTGAAAGATACCTTTACCCATCGAAACCCAGCCATTGTCAAGCTGAATCGACAAGCTTTACTCTTAGGGTACGACTATTTGGAATGAAGGGAGAGAAGAATCGATGCCTGTAAAACAAATTTCTGTCAGTTTAGAGAACGTGCCGGGAAAACTTTCCGAGGTGAGTGATTATCTGGGCGACAACGGAATCAATATCATTGCCTTAAGCGTCGCCGATACTGCAGATATCAGTGCTGTAAGATTTGTCGCCAATGACCCTGAAAAGGCCGTCAATGTCTTAAGGAGCCAGGGTTATTCCGTCAAGGTGACCGAGGTATTAGCTGTGGAGGCCCCGAATCATCCCGGAGGGCTCAATGCCGTCTTGAAGCCTTTGAAAGAGATGAAAATCAATGTGAACTACCTTTACACCTGTCTTGGAAGGGGAGAGAATACCGTCCTCATCATGGGTGTGGATAAGATGGAGGAGGCCATCGAGGTTTTGAAAAAGAACTGGGTTCACATGTATGACGAAGAACTGTATACCCTAAGATTTTAGAGATAGCTGTGAAGCCCTGAGATGAGGTAATTGACTCCAAAATAGGTGAACAACACGGCGGTGAATCCAACAATCGAGAGGATCGCTGCCTTCCTCCCTCGCCAATCCCTGGTCAATCTGGCATGCAAAAAGGCCGCGTAGATGAACCAGGTGACCAATGACCATGTCTCCTTCGGGTCCCAACTCCAGTAGCTTCCCCAAGCATAGTTTGCCCATGCCGCACCCGTTACAATTCCTAGGGTCAACATGGGGAATCCGACCACGATGGACTTATAATTAATTTCGTCCAGAATCGGAGTTGTAGGCAACCATTTTGAAAACCCCTCCTTTCGCCCCTCCTTCTTGTCCCGAATGAGATAGAGGATACTGATTCCAAAGGAAACAGCAAATGCGGCATATCCAAAAAAACAGGTCGTCACATGAATCGTCAACCAGTTGCTTTGGAGGGCTGGTACGAGCGGGGTGATCTTAGGGTTAATGCCGGGGATGATAGAGGTGAGGGCGATGGCTAGGAACGCGAATGGAGTGACGAAAACTCCGATGACCTTCTGCCTGTATTTGAATTCAAGAATCAGATAGACCAAAACGATCGTCCATGAGAAGAAGACCAAGGATTCATACATATTGGATAATGGCACATACCCATATCCTGTCTGGTGGGTCTCTACCCAACGGAACACTAAGCCTATCGAGTGAAGGATCAAGCCGACCGTCAGTAGGGAAGTGCACACAGTCCCGAGCCTCCTTTTTTGCGAGGTAGCAAAGACGAGATAACCAAGGGAACTGATGAGATAGATGCCCATGGAGATGTTAAAAAACGTTTGACTCAAAAGGGAGAAGACCATGAGTCACCTGCTATCTCAAGATGTTGTAATTAAAATAAAAATAACAGACTCAAATAGACATGTCAATTATAGCTTCGGGCAGGAAAGGAGGGAGGATTAAGCTTCGCCCTTTTCGACGACCTTCTTCACTTTAAAAGGGGCCCGGGCAGCGATAGCCTCTTTTTTCGATTTAGCCATTTCGGTGATTTTGATTTTATAGGTCGCTTTCAATAGCAGCACGCCGTCTTCTTTATGGCGGTGAATGAAATCTTCGATGGCCGAATATTCCTGGCCTTTAAAGATATTGCGGCAGTTCCTTAACAAATAGACCAAACTGATATCGTCCATTTTGTAATATATTTCCAAGGGATTTGGAGACTCCTCGGGAATTCTCTCGAGCTTCCTAATATCCGTGGTCTTTGCGATGTGCTGGAATAATTTGAGAAAGGCGTCAATTCTGTAACGGGGGAGGAGGGTTGTCTTAAATTCTGCTTGTAACTGTTTGGCGATCTCTTCAGGTCGGATTTCGATCCCGATACACCTTAAGGAATAGTCCCCATGAATCAATTCATACCTGAGGGGCTCATCAATTCTCTCCCTAAATTTCTTAACCACAAAGTTCTCTTTTCCGTTGGTCGCTTTAAAATAGGCGGTTTTGACCGGCTCGAAATAGTCTTTCTCGCTGACGAAAGTATCCTCTAATATCTCCAGCTCCTCCAACCGGTGGCCCCGGTGATTTTTCAAGAAATCTTGAAAGTCATCTCTCTCCATGGTTCGAAAAGATTCAGGTGAACGATTTGAGTCGGCCTCGTATTCTGGCCATTGGTCAAAAGGGGTCTTGAGAAAAATTTCATCACAGTTGATACAGCGGACGAGCTGGTTCATTTAAAACTCCTTTAGCCCCTAAAATGAGATCGAGGGGGCTTTTAACTGATCTTTCACCAGAAAGACTTCCTCCATCTCCCTTAGAACATCCAAAAAGACAGAGAGCAAGTTGGGGTCGAATTGCTTTCCCGCGCATTTCAATAATTCATTCTTCGCCTCGTCATTGGAAAGGGGCTTTCGATAGGGATGATCAGAGGTTATGCTGTCATAGGCATCGGAAATCGCAATAATCTTGGCCCCGATTGGGATTTGGTCACCCACCAACCCCTCCGGATAACCTGTCCCATCAAAGCGCTCATGATGATATTGGATACAAGAAAGGATGTTGGCCGATAGGTTTAAGGGGAGCAAGAGTTCGATCGATTTCTTGGTATGTTGTTTAATGATGGCCCAATCGATGGGCGTTAAGGTTCCCTTCTTGTTTATGAATCGATTGCTAATGCCAATTTTCCCCACATCATGAAGATAGGCAGCAATCTGAATTTCAGCCCGCTCCTTTGGGGAAAGGGAGAGTCGTTTGGCAATGAAGTCAGAATAGTAACATACCCTCTCGGAGTGGCCTGAGGTATAAGGGTCCTTCTCCTCCAGGGTATGGGCCAGAACCTTAGCAAATTTCAAGAAGGTTTGGTTTTCTGAAAAGGTTCGGTTATTCCATTTATTGTTGGTTAGCCCATTCATCCCATTTTGAATGAAAGGACTACAATTCGACACAGATTCCTTAGGGGGGGAATCAAAAAACTTACTCACTACCTCCTTAATCTTCAAATTGAGTCTTCTCCGTTGGACTGACTTGTCGATAATCGAAATGATTTCCGGGACATTAAAAGGCTTAGGGATATAATCAAAGACGCCATATCGAATCGCTTCGATCGCACTTTTTAGAGTTCCGTACCCAGTGATAATAATGATCATCACATCTGGATCGATCATGCGTATTTCCTTCAGTGTATCGATCCCAGAAATGCCAGGCATCTTGAGGTCTAAGGTAACGACATCCATTGGAATTTGTTGAATCATCTGAATGGCAGCATTCCCGTTTTCAACGGTAAATACGTTATAGTTTGGTTTTAGGATCATTCTTAAAGACTCTCTCGGACCAATTTCATCGTCCACGATGAGGACATTCGGCACATTCGATTTAATTTCCATATCGCTTCCCCTTAGGATCCAAGGATTACCGTAACCCCTCAAAAGAGCATTTAGGACATAAGGTGGCCTGAAGCAAGAACCTTGCCATAAAAAAGAAATTTGAAATAGTAGGTAATTATTTGAAATTTAAAAGGAATTTTTTGGCGATACGGCGAGGGAAATCTCTATAAAATGAATTTTGCTCAGGATTGAACATTCGGATACAATTTTGTAACTTTCTATATATCCTCGGCTCGTCCTTGGCTAATTCCTAATTTGTCCATCTTATATTTTAGTATTCGACGGCTGATCCCCAGTATCTCGGCCGCATGGGATTGAACATAGTTCGCCTTTCTCAGAGCATCCAAGATGATATCCCTTTCAAATTCCTCTTCCGCCTTTGAGAAAGAGACCTTACCATTTAACACAGACTCTTTCAGTCCATTGATCTTCATTACATTGGTCAGTGAAAAAGGTAACTCATTAGCTTGAATATATTCATTAGAGGTTAAGACGACGACGCGCTCGATTAAATTTTCCAATTCCCGAACATTCCCGGGCCAGTCATAATTCATCATGAGTTCTGAGGCCTCTTTGCTTATCCCTTTTATGTTCTTATGATTCTCCTCATTAAATTTCTTTATAAAATGATCCAGTAAGACAGGGATATCTTTCTTTCTCTCCCGCAAGGGCGGGATGACGATGGGGACGACATTAATCCTGTAATAGAGATCCTCTCGAAACTCTCCCTTTTTCAAAAGTTGATTCAAGTCTCTGTTGGTGGCGGCGATCAGCCTGACGTCGACTTTAATCGTCTTCGATCCTCCCACACGATTGAACTCCTTCTCCTCTAAGGACCTGAGGATCTTTGCCTGGGTGCTCAGACTCAATTCACCGATCTCATCAAGAAAGAGTGTGCCACGATGGGCGATCTCAAAACGGCCCAATTTCCTCTCGATCGCATTCGTAAACGCCCCCCTCTCGTGGCCGAACAATTCACTTTCGATCAGAGTCTCAGGGATGGCAGCACAGTTAATGGTGACGAAGGGATAATTCTTCCGATTGCTATTGTAATGGATCGCCCGAGAGATGAGTTCCTTTCCGGTTCCGCTCTCTCCCATGATGAGAACGGTCGATTTCGAATCTGCGATTTGCCTGACTATTTTAAAAATATCTTCCATTGCTTTGCTTTTGCCAATAATATTTCCGAAACTGAAACCCTTATCGATCTCTTTCCGAAGGTACTTCACCTCCTTCTCCAAGGCCTGGTTCGAAAGGGCCCGGTTGATGATTAAACGGAGTTCATCAATATCGAAGGGTTTTGTGACATAATCATAGGCTCCAAGTTTCATCGCTTCGACAGCGGTCTTGATCGTTTTCGTCGCAGTGATCATGATCACGATTAGCTCAGGGTCATTCTCTTTAATCTTCTCTAAGACCTTTAAACCGTCGATGTCAGGCAAAATGATATCGAGAAGAATCACATCCGGTGAATGTCCCTTTATTTGGAGAAACGCCTCCTCGGCGTCTTTAGCTAAGAAGACTTCATAATCATTCTTGAGAATCATCTTGATCGATTCTCTCGTCCCTACCTCATCATCAACAATTAAGACACTTCTCACGTTCACCCCCTTCGCCTCCCATTCGCCTTTTAGGTATCCGCCGATGAATAATAAATTACCTTTCTCCTTTCAATAGGGAACCTTAGGGAAATGAGGGTCCTCGGTTTCTTTTCATTGACTTCAAATTTCATCATCCCCCGATTCCTTTCAATAATTTCTTTAACTAACCGGAGTTCCAATTCAACCGTCTCTTCTTGTTGAGGAATGGGGATCCCCAATACATTTCTAAATGGTTCGCTTGGTTTCCTATAGCCAGTAAAGACAACCATGATCTCAATCTGTCCTCTCTCCTTCTTTGGTAGCGTTCTTTCAACAGGAGTCTCTTTATGAATATTTGAGGATTTAGTTAAAAATCCAATGCTGCCATTTGGAGGCACAGAGGAAATGGCATATTGCAGAATTGAACCAAGAATATAGCGAAGCTGTTCTTCGTGGACGATTGTTTCAGGAAGGTCTTGTTCATATTTTTTGAATATCTTTATCTGTTTATCTCTAAGTTGGGGCTCATGTCTCTTTAAAACACCTTCAAGAACAAGGTGAACCGTGTTCGTTTTCTCAATCGGTGTGTTGATCTTGATATAATGCAAGAAGGCGTTCAGCAAAGAATCGATCTTTTCGATATCTTCAGTCACCACCCGATAATATTGGTCTCTAAATTCCGGATCATTAAATTTTTCTCTCAAGAGTTGAGTAAATGCCTTGATAGAAACGAGGGGATTTTTGATGCGATGGACCAATTCAATCAAAAAAGCGGCCAAGGAGTGAGTATTCTGACCTTCCCCAAAAGCCTTCTCCTTCGGGGTGAGTGGCTTCATATCAGACTTCTTCAGAAAGGAGGAAAAAGAACTCTTCTCATCTTCCTGCCTAAAGAAAAGGTCTTTTTCTTTGAGGTTTTCATCGTCTGAATTAATGGCACCCCGTATGACCACGTGTTCCAATTCTCTCAAGTTGCCGGGCCACCAATAGCTTTCCAACAGTGCGAGGACATCACTGGAAATTGCTACCTTCTTAATTTTCATCTTTTTAGAATATTCTTCCAAAATATACTGAGCAATCCTCGAAATCTCGTTTGCCCTATCTCTCAAGGGTGGCACAAGGATGGAGAGGATACTTAATTGATAATATAAATCCTCTGAAAATTTCGCCTGCGCGGCTTTCTCCTTCAAATCCTCGGATGAGGATGAAATGAATCGAATATTTTTGATGAGTTTTTTCTCATTCCCATTCTGTAAGATTCCGTCTTCGATCAACTCCAATAGCTTTAATTGGCTATCTTGTCCTAAATACCCAACTTCTTTCAGATAAAGGGTTGCTGGGGGCTCTCCGTAATTGATTTCTTTAAAAAGCTCAGAGAGATAGGCATGAAATGTATCTTCCGTTAAAATTCTGCAGTCCACTTTGAAGAAACGGTAGGATTTGCAGTCCCCTGTGTAGTGGATAACCTTTGCGATCAATTCCTTTCTTGTTCCCTGTTCTCCCTGGATTAAAACGGGGGCAATATTACGGCCGGCCTTCTGGGTCAGTGTGACAATCTGAGGTGGAATGATGGGGGATTGGAGCAATTCTTGATAATTCATCTTCGCTCAAAAGAATCAACCATATCTCTGGGTTCCCTAAAATCTTCCCTTCTCTTTTTCGGGGATTCCTGACTGAGTGGCAAGTTAATGTAGAAGGACGTCCCTTTGTTCAACTCACTCTCTACATCAATGTACCCTCTGTGATCCTGGATGATCTGATGGGAGATCGCCAACCCTAATCCACTCCCTTTGTCCTTAGTGGTAAAGAAGGGAGTAAAAATATCCTCTAAGTATTCTGTTGGAATGCCATGTCCGGTATCTGTAAACTCAATCTGAAGATAAGGCTCACCGTTAGGTTTTAGAAAGGAACGAGTTTTTATAGCAATCTGACCTTTTTCCGGTGTTGCCTCAATTGAGTTTAATAAAATATTTAAAAAGACCTGTTTGATCTGTTCTCGATCAATTTCGATGGGAGGTAAATTGGGTGTATAGTTCTTGACAATGCTGATTTGTTTCTTATTTGTCTCGGTGGAAACCAGGAGAATCATTCCGTCCAAAATGCTATTGATATCCTCGAACTCCAACTTTGGATCAGAAGGTCTGGCAAATTCAAGAAGCTCGGTGATCAAGGATGAGATTCGGTCAACCTCGGAAGAGGCGATATTGAGGAAATGGTTTCTAAATTCTTCATCATCAAGGCGTTCTGGCAGCAATTGAGTAAAGGTTTTAATGGCAACCAAGGGGTTACGGATTTCATGGGCAAGCCCAGCCGTCAAGGTTCCTAAAGAAGTCAAACGATCTGCCCTGCGAATGTACGATTTCGATTTTTTTAAATCTTCGTACAACCGTGCATTCTCAATAGCAATGGAAGTTTGGTTAGCCAAAGTGCTGAGCAATTCAATATCTTCTTGGGAATAGATATCTTTATTAAATTTGTGGCTCAGGTTAATCGTACCGATGAGCTGCCCTTTTGAAATGAGGGGAATGCTGACCTCCGCTTCCAGCAAAGACATCTGATTTATGACACTTTTTAATTCAGGGATATTTGCTCCCTTGATCAATTCTTCCCTAACAATGACTTCTCCTATTTTTTGTAAGTAACGGGGGAGAGGGTCTCCCTTTTGGAGTATTGGGGTTGGCAAGGTCATCTTTATATTTCTTGATTCCCGTAGGGCATAACCTCGTTTTTCCTCGTCCAATAAAAAGAGTGATGCCTTTTCAACCCCCATCGTCTGGGCAATCGTCTCTACAATACTCTTTGATAGCGATTGTAAATCGAGGATGGAGACCATGGCCTTGCTAAATTTCCCCAAGGTTTCGCGATAATCGTATTTATTCTTGAACAGGAAGTGCTCCACTGCTTTTTCGGTTCCTGGTTTAATCTTGTTAAAAAAGAGAGCTGCCAAAAAAAGAATAGAAAATATGATGGCTGAAAATAAGTAATTAATTTCCTCAAAGAAGAACTTTTGGCTAAGTAGGATCAATATGGCCGATGGTATAAAAAGGAGTAACAGCAGAAGAACATAAGTCGTCCCTTTTTTTAACACAATATTGGGTTGATAAAATAACATGATTTTTGTAGGAATTCGCCTCCGGATGACTGGACAATGCTTGAGGTTATTATTATAGATATTTTAAGAATATGTCAACAATTTTGTACATTCGACCAATTGAGAATATTTTTATGCTGGTTCTCTCACTCTCTTCGTTTTGAGAAGAATGGTCTCGTCGATAGAATTTATCTTTAATTTTAACAGGTTATAAAAAGCCTTGAAGGAGCCTCTGTTTTATGCTAATTTTTTATAAAGCTTTTCAGGAAGCATATTATGCATACGGATGAAAACAAAAAATTTGACAAAAGAAATATTGAAAGAAATGTCAAAAAAGGGATAATTACCCAAAAGGATTATGAAATTTACTTGTCAAAATTACCGGATGTGAGCGATAAGGCATTTAATCCAGAAGGACAACGTTTTGCTGATTCAGGGGAATTGGAAGCAAGAAATGAACGAGAGACGCAAGCCAAAAAGAAGGGGGTAAAGAAAAAGTCAAAAGGGAAAGGAAAGTAGTTATGCCGATTTATGAATATCGGTGCAATAGATGCAATAGAGAATTCAGTCAACTATTTCTCAATCGTAAAGAAATCAGTCATGTCAAGTGTAAATTTTGCAACAGCCCTAACCTTACGAAATTATTATCTTCTTTTTCTGTCCATCAGACGGAGGAGTCCCGGTTAGCAAATTTTGATGCCTCAAAGCCGAGAGGAGAGGATTTTTATAGAGATTCGCGAAACGTTGGGCTGTGGGCCAAGAAAAGGATGAAGGAAATGGGTGTGGATTTGGGACCCAAATTGGATGAGATCGTGGAGAAAGGCAGAACGGGAAAGATTCTCGACGAATACAATAAAGACCTCTGAAAAATCATTGGTGCTCTTTGATTACACCCCTGCCTACCGCAGGCAGGGATTTTGATTTGATTACATTGATTTTACAGGGAATTCTGGGTTTTTGCAGAAATCTCCAATAAATAGCTCACATCCGGAAAAATGACCTATGGAAGAGAAAGATTATTATAATATTCTCGGTGTCCCGCGGAACGCTTCCGAGGAGGAGATAAAGAAAAGTTATCGTAAGATTGCGATGCAATACCACCCCGATAGAAACCCCGGGAACAAGGAAGCGGAGGAAAAATTTAAGATTGCATCGGAAGCCTATGAAGTGCTCAGAGATCCAGAAAAAAGACAGATCTACGACCATTATGGAATTGAGGGCCTGAAGGGCACCGGCTTCACTGGATTCAGAGGATTTGACGACATTTTCTCTGCCTTTGGAGACATCTTTGAAGATTTCTTTGGGTTTGGAACAACTTATAAACGTAGGACAAAGCCACGGCCGGGTGCTGACCTAAGATATGACTTAAAGATTTCGTTCTACGATGCCGCATTCGGAAAAGAGACCGAAATCGAGATCCCGAAGACAGTATTCTGCGAGGTCTGCAATGGAACAGGGGCTAAGCCCGGAACCCATCCTGCAAATTGCCCGAATTGTAGGGGAACGGGTCAAGCCATTCGTTCGCAAGGATTTTTCACGATCAGTACCACCTGTAGCCAGTGTCGGGGCGAGGGAAAAGTCATTCCGCATCCTTGTAAAGCTTGCCGAGGGCTTGGCAAGGTTAGGAGAAGTAAAAGGATCCAATTAAAAATACCTCCTGGAGTCGATACCGGATCAAAATTGAGAATTCGCGGTGAAGGAGAAGAAGGAGAAAGAGGAGGTCCGCCGGGGGATCTATTTGTCTTCCTCTATGTCGAGCCTCATGATTTCTTCTCAAGAGACGGAGATGACATTGTCTGCCAGGTGCCGATTAGCTTTACTCAGGCTGCGCTGGGAGGTGAGATAGAAATATCCACTCTCAATGGAACAAGGAGTTTAACCATCCCTAAGGGAACCGAAACTGGTCAAATATTTAGGATAAAAGGGGAAGGTTTCCCAAGATTGAGAGGATATGGCCGAGGAGATCAAGTGGTTCAAGTCATCGTGAAAACACCTAAGAACTTGACAAAACGGCAGGAGGAGATTCTTAGGGAGTTTGAAGAGATAAGTTCCAAAAAGGAGAAAGGGGGGGATGGCTGGAAGAAGTTCTTCAGGATGGAGAAATAGAGATAAAAGTTAACATAATATATCTTATCAGACATTATTTATGAAAGCAGACCTAACCGGAATCATTCTTTCCGGCGGCAAAAGCAGCCGCATGGGTGAAAATAAAGCCCTCATCCAAATCGAAGGAGCCCCTATTATCCGCAGGATCCACTCCTTATTCGAAAGATTGTTCGGTGAAATCATTATCGTCACAGATCAAAGTGAGCCTTTTTCAGATCTAAATGCAAAGATCTATCCTGATCTGATCCCAAATCGAGGTGTTTTAGGTGGACTCTACACAGGGCTCTTTTTTTCTTCTTTCTGGCTCTCGTTCTGCGTTGCCAGCGACATGCCTTTCGTGAAGGAATCGGTAGTGAAATATTTGGTTAAAAATGCCCGGAATTATGATGTCGTTGTTCCAAGAACGGAGGACGGTCTGCAGCCTTTACACGCCATCTACTCTAAGAACTGTCTGGACCCGATAAAGAGGATTATTGAAGAGAGAAAATATAAGATCATCGATTTCTATCCCATGGTGAGGGTTAAAATTATTGAGGAGTCTGACTTCCTTTCATTAGACCCAATGAGAGAGTCTTTTATTAATGTGAATACGCCCGAAGAGCTAAGTCTGATTACAAAAAGGAGCAAATCCTTCTGAGATGGGAAAGAAAACGATTTTATACACCCTTTTTGCCGTTTTGATTTGCGGGATCTTTTCTGTCCGTGAAATGTATTCAAAAAGCATGAGTGAAGAAGATCAATTGTTATTGGTCGGGATTGGAGCCTATCATGATGGTTTCCTTGATATTGCTGAAAAGCAATTCTCGCAATTTATAAAGGATTATCCGAATCATGGCAAGATATACGATGTTTGTTACCTTCTGGGAAAAACTTTATTGAATAAGGCGAAGCTTAAGGAGGCCAAAAAGGTCTTTTCAAGAGTCATCCATAAAAGTAAGAATTTCGAACATATGGATTATACTCTTTTCTGGATGGCGGCCATCGAGATGAAATTAGGCAATGGGGAGGAGGCCCATAAACTTCTTCTCTCTCTCATCAAGAAATTTCCGAAATTTGAATGGATCGATTATTCCTATTATTTGTTGGGACTCCTTGAGTTTAGGTCAAATCGACTTGTCCAGGCCGAATCCTCTTTCAAAAAGGTTTCTCTCCTATCCAAGAGTAACGAACTCATTCGATCTTCTTGGTTTTGGTTAGGTATTCTCTCTTATAAGCAAAAGGATTACGCAAGCGCAGCCGGTTATTTCAAGGCGATATGGGAGGAACCTAAATTTGTTCCGCGAGAATATGTGAAGTATGCTTTATTCTGGCTTGGAGAGTCACACTTAAAATTGGGCAGATTTAACGATGCCAAACAAAATTATAACGCCTTTTACGAACAATTTAAAAACGATCCTTTGATCTCAGACGTCTATTGGAGGGTGGGTTTCTGTGAATATCGCTTGGGAAATATGAAGGATTCAATCGAGATCTTCCAATTATTTAGAAAAGAATTCAAGAACTCCCGGCTGGTTCCCTATACTTACTATTTGCTGGGAGAAATATACCTGGCCCATGGGGATTACTCTTCTTCGATAAAAGAACTAAACGTCATTTTCAATCAGCCAAAAGGAAATACTCTGTGGGGAATCACTGCCCTCACCCTTTTTTGGAACTATGTTCATTTAGGTGATATGGAGGGGGCAAATAGGATCTTTCAAAGGCTTCAAAAATTAAATCCTTTTGAAGATGAAAAAATATTGATCCAATGGTTAAATGCTCAGATGATCTTTTCAGAGGGGAGAATCGCTGACTCCCTTCCCTACTATTTTAACGTTCTCAATACCAGTTTTAGAGAAAAGGCACTCTTTCAAATTGGAAAGGGATATTTTTTTGAAAACAAATTCAGAGAAGCCATTACCAACTTGGACATTCTATTGCTCGAATTTCCAAATTCCGTCCATATGGAAGAATGTCTATTCATGAAAGGAGAGTGCCTCATCAGACTTGGAGATTTAGACCGGGCCTTAGAAACCTACGATGTTATCGTCAGACAAAATAGAAACAATCTATGGCAACTCTTCGCTCTCATGCAAGTCGGGAACATCTATTCCTCCCGTGACGAGAATGAGAGAGCTGAAGTTGCCCTAAGAAAAGTCATCCATGACTTTCCCAATCATCCCCTCTTCTATCACGCAGCATTTCAGTTGGGAAATTTCTGTTTTAAAAAGAAGAATATTGTTGAAGCCGTTTCTTACTATTCCATGGTTCTAAAAGGGAATATCCTGGAATTGCTGGGCGGGGCCTCGTTCGCTTTGGGTGAAATTTTCTATCAACAGGGTAAATACGACAAGGCCCTCGCGAGTTTCGAAACCGCCATAGGGCACTTGAAGGAAACCTCATTGTGGTTTTTCTTGACCCAATTGGAGATAGGGAACTTACAAAAAAGACGGGGGAAGTACGAAGAGGCTAAGAAGGCCTACAAGATCGTCCTCGATCATGCGAAAGATGAGGACATTAGAAAAGCGGCGAAGGAACTATTGAATCATATTGAATAGACATTATAATGAACGACTTAAATAAGTTGACATCCATCAGGTGTCATTGCGAACGAAGTGAAGCAATCTCATGAGATTGCCACGTCGCTTCGCTCCTCGCAATGACTACTTTTCGAGGTCGTTCACTATAGATTCCTGGTCAAAGAATATGTTTATGGAGGAGAGGGGAAACCCATTCACCCATTTTATCTCGAGGTCAATGCTTCAAATCAGTCCGCGGTGCACCTCTATCAATTGTTCGCTTACCAATCGTCGGGGATGAGAAAGAAATTTTATCAGGGGAAATTTGACGCCCTTCTGATGGTAAAAGCGACCTGAAACTTTTATGGCCTTCCAGACCCATGGAATTGTCGTAAAGAATGAAAGAATAAAATCGATCTATTTCCTCTTGACGATTTATTGCCCACCGATTGCCAATAACATAAAAAGCGGTCAATTCATTATGCTCAAAGTCTCCGACGACTACTCCCCCCTCTTGAGACGGCCCTTCAGTGTCTACAAAAGCTACCCTTCAAGCCATCCAGAAAAAAGGAGAAGAGGATGCTTGTTCATCCTCTATAAAAAGGTGGGCAAGGGGACCCAAAAAATGATAGAATTCAAAAAGGGACAAAAAGTAAGCCTGATAGGCCCTCTGGGGAACGGTTTTTCCCTACCCCCCCTCCCCTCTTCCAAAAATATCCTTTTAGTAGGAGGTGGGGTGGGTATCGTTTCGCTGTATTCTTTGGCAGAGGCATGGGGGTCCCAGAGATTGTTTGTTTTTATCGGTGGAAAAACAGAGGACGATATCTTATGTGTGGAGGACTTTAAGAAAGTTGGTGGTTCAAAGATCTTTATCGCTACAGAAGATGGGAGTCTGGGGTATAAAGGGACCGTGATCGATCTTTTCTTATCTCAACAAAAGAGAATTAAAGGGGATGAGTCTCATTGCCTTTATGCTTGCGGTCCGGTGGAAATGTTGAGGGACCTGGCAAGGGCAGTAAAATCCAAGGGAGTTGTCTGTCAGGCTTCCTTGGAAACTCGAATGGCATGTGGATTTGGAGCGTGCTGGGGATGCGTCGTCAGAACGACCGATCCTAAGACACCTTATCAGCGAGTTTGCAAAGAAGGTCCTGTTTTCAACTTAGAAGAGATCGTCTGGGAGTGACGGTGAGTTCTCAAGCGCCTGACCTATCCGTCAAAATTGGCAAGATTAAACTAAAAAATCCGGTCATGGTTGCCTCTGGCACATTCGGTTTTGGTGAGGAGTATGAAGATTTCTTCGCCCTTGACGAATTGGGCGCCATCATTCCGAAAGGCATCTCCTTAAAACCCATGATGGGAAACCCTCCCCCACGGATTTTTGAAACGGAGGGAGGAATCATCAATTCCATCGGGCTACAAAACCCTGGTTTTCAAGATTTCATCAAGAATAAACTACCTTCTTATCAACATATGAAGACCCATCTCATTATCAATTTTTTTGGAAATACCCGAAGGGAATATATTGAATTGGCAAGACGTTTTGACGCAGTTCCTGGCATCTCAGGCCTTGAGATGAATATCTCCTGCCCCAATGTCAAAAAGGGCGGGATCATCTTCGGCTCTGATCCGAAAATGGCTCACCACCTTGTCCGTGAAGTCAGAAAAGCGACGACCTTGACTCTGATCGTAAAGCTATCGCCCAACGTTACAGATATCGCATGGATCGCCAAAAGTGTCGAGGAAGGAGGAGCCGATGCAGTTTCCCTGATTAATACGTTCAGGGCAATGGCGGTCAATATCCATTCAAGGAAAGCCGAATTGGGGAATATTATTGGAGGCCTCTCCGGTCCGGCCATCAAACCTATCGCACTGAGAATGGTTTGGGAGGTAAGTCGCAGTGTCAAAATTCCTGTGATCGGAATGGGAGGCATTATGAAGGCAGAAGACGCGATCGAATTTATTCTGGTTGGCGCCTCAGCCATTCAAACTGGGACCGCCAACTTAGTTAATCCAAGGACAGGGATAGAGGTAATCGACGGGATAAAGAGATATCTCATCCAAAATAAAATAGAAAGTGTTCAGAAATTAACTGGTCTCTTCAAGTGTTAGAATCTTGTCACACCACATCTTTAATGATCTTGGGTGAGATAAAAATGAGTAGGTCCTTTCGTTTATCTTCCTTTGCTTCCCTTTTGAACAACCAGCCCAGCACCGGAATTTTTTTGAAGAGCGGTATCCCTTCATCTTGTATATTTTTTTCAATCGTATAAATTCCTGCAATGGCCACCACTCCACTATCTTTGATCAATACTTCAGTGATAGCCTCTTTTTTGTCAATGCTGGGTACACCTTGGACGACTATGGAGGTATCCGGGGCATCTTTCTTAGCCTTAATACTCAGTTTTATATTTCCATCGTTCGTTACATGGGGGGTTACCGTCAATTTTAGGTTGGCATCAATGAATTCAGTCGTTACAGTTCCTTCTGTCGTTAACCTTAAATAAGGAATCCTTAAGCCCTGTTCAATCGATGCCTCTTTGTTATCCAGCGTGGCAATCTTAGGACTGGAAATGATTTTAACATCCCCTCTTATTTCGTGGGCAGAAATGGCCATATCCAAATCTCTTATTGTCCCACGGGTAAAAAGAAATTCAAGGATACCTGCCGATCCTGCCCCTGTCTTAGGCTCTGCAGGGAGATCGACCAACCTATTATCGGATAAACCTCCTTTAAGAGTGGCCTTTCCCCCTCCGATTTCTAATCCCCATGAGATGCCTAGTTCCCTTTGAAACGTCAGATTGGCTTCGACAATTCTCGCTTCAATCAAGACTTGGGGTGTCTTCGTATCCAGTGATTTAACTAAGTTCTTTGCTGCAACGATGTTTCGAGCGATATCCTTAACGATTAGAATATTGGTTCTGTCATCTACTTTCACATCTCCGCGATCACTCAGAATACTTTTCACTTGTGGCTGAACCTCCTTGGCGGTAGCATAGTTGACCGGTATGAGTTCCGTCACCAAGTCCTCCAATTTCTCTTTCGCCCTTTTTGCCTCCAGTTCTGCCTGAATCTCTTTCTTAAGCGCATTGAGAGGGGCGATTCGTATGACGTTTCCAACCTTCGTCATTCCGAGAGACCTGGCTTGCAAGATCACATCCAAAGCCTGGTCCCAAGGAACATCCGCTAATCTCATCGTAATCTTTCCTGTGACATCATCCCCTGCAATGATATTAAAATTGCTCACTTCCGCAATCAGTCGAAGGATGTTTTTGATGTCCGCATCCTTGAAATCGAGAGACAATTTTCTTCCCGTATAAACCTTTTCCGAGGGGGCTTCTTCAGCAACCTTCTTTTCTTCTTCAACCCTCTTTGTCACCTGCGGTTCGGGGGCGCGCTTCTCTTCCACAGGGGGTGCAACTTTTTCTGCTTTTTTCAATTCGGGAATAGGCTTCTCTTCTTCCTTTTTGGCCTCCTCCTTCTTGGGCTCTTCCTTTCTGGTCTCCATCAGGACATTTCCAAAGGAGACCATTAATTTTTCGTCCATCCGATTGATTTGATAAGGAGGTAATTGGGGAGTGAGACACTCGAAAACGAATCTCAATTTGTCCGGGTGCTGTCCGATCCGAACTTTTTTGATAAATGGATTTTGGGTTTTGATCGGATGCTTCGGATAGCGGGTCCCCACTTCCCAAATATCTAAAACTAATCTTGGAGGTGAATCCATTTTAAAGACATTGTAGTTGCCGAGTGCTCCATCGGCAACGATGTTGTACGTAATGGAATCTTTCTTTCGGTCTAATGAAACATTGAGAATCTCCTTTGCTTTTTTCAGCGTCTCTGGGGCAGCAGCCTTTTCCACCGGTGGCGTTCCTTCTTTCTTCAATTCGGGAGGAGGTAGCTCAGTTTCCTTCTCTTTCACGGTCTCTTCTTCTCTCTTCACTTCAGCAATCTTTTTCACCAGCGGGTCGGACACTAATTTATAAAACGGTGTTTCGAGGGCTTCGGAACCTTCAATTCGAATTCTCGTGCAATTCTCTTCCTCAGTAAAAGATATCCCCTGGATGGTAGAAACCGTCAGGGCCTTCAGTGGCATATCAGGCGGCGGTGTTTGGATCGAAGTGTTGCTCGTGGCGCAACTATTCAGGAAGAGCAGCAATACCAAAAAAGAAATTACTTTAATGATCTGATATGATTTCATGATTCTCCTCCCTCTTCAACTCTGTGAAGAAACAATGAAATCTCATGGGTTTTCTTCTGACCAAAAATATCCTCATAGACTTCCTCAACGATCACTCTATCTTTAAGAATCTTCTTTACCCTTCCGTCATTCCTACCAATCCCTGTCCCCTTCTTCAAAAAATATCCTTTGCCTGTGGCGTCTTCGACCAGGGCGATGTTCCCTTCTGGCGACGTAATGATAGCCACCAGTTTTAATTGACTGATTTCGTACTTCTGCAATGGGGTGAGCGGAACGGTCCTCGAAAGTTCTTTACCAGGAGTTAATTGGATAAAAGGTTTAAAGGGATCCGGTTTCCCCGCAGGGTTGTAAGCATACTCCGCCTCTTCCTTCTTCTCCGGCTCTTTCTTCTCGGCAACCTTCACCGGCTCCTCCTCCTTTTTCTCCACCAAGGGAGATTTCGCTTTTTGAGGAGGGGGGGATGGAGGGGAGCTCCCACCACAGCCCGCCACCAACAAAAGAAATGCGATGGATAGGGATAACAAACAATGCATGGCGTTATTTCTTTGGAGTCTTTGGAACCCCTTCCTCTTTCTCTGCGGAGACCTCTTTTCCCTCACGTTTCTTCTCCTCACCTTTTTTCTCCTCACTCTTCTTTTCTATAAATCGGTAGGTGTTTACCAGACACGAGGTCTTTACCACAATTTCGGTTTCTGCCTTTCCTTTAATATCTTTCGCCCTGGTCATATTGAAATCGACGACGTTAATAATCCTCGGGAGCTTGCTCACCTTGTCAAAGAAAATGGCTGTATTGTGGTAACTTCCCAACACAGTCAGCTCGATCGGGACCTTAGCGTAGAATTGTTGAGGCTCTTCAGGTTTCGGTCGAAAGAGGGTGAATTCAAGATTCGACTCCTTCCCAAGGCTGGTGATGTTTTTCAGTATCTCCGGGATCTCCTTCTCATTGGGGAGTTGGGTGACTGCCTTCATAAGTTCCTCATTCATCTTCCCGATCTGGTCTTTAAATTTTTGAAGATCCCTTGTAACCGCTTTGCTCTCGTTGAGCTCCCTGATCAACTTATCCAAGTCACCCTTCAAGCCCTTCAGCTCTTCTTGTCGAGGGCCCCAAAAACTGTGAAGGTAGAGACCTGTCATCAGGCCTAACACCCCAACTAATATGAGAACCTTCTTAGCCGTCGAAAGCTTTAAAATAGAGTCCACTGTCAGCGCCATGCGGATTCTTCCTGAATTATATCAACGAAATTTCGCATGAAAGGATGAACTTCTTCAACTTCAATTTGCTCTGCTCGATCTGTTCCGTCACCACTAAATCAACGCTCTTAAACATCTTCGACTTTCGAAGATCGGTCATGAAATTGGCGACCGTCTCGTCATCTAAGGCGACCCCTTCAATCCCTAATTTCGATCCCTCCTTCTTCAGAGATTCCAGTTGGATTTTCTCCGGCTTGCTCATGCTGATCTCATCTAAGACTCTGGCGGGGCTTGCCTTCTCTTTCCTCAACGAATTAATGACGTTCAGTTTGTCTTGAAAGGTCTTTTCTGATTCTTTGGCTTTCTTAACTTCCGTGATCAGAGACTTATAGTAGCTGATCTCCTTTTTCGTGTTCGATATCTTCACCGAAAGTTCATCTTTTTCCTTATCCATTCTCCATTGAATAAAAACGAAGCACGCGAATAAGAAGACGAGGGCGAGAATGAGGACAACAAATTCCTCTCTCATCCCCACTCTCTTTTTTTCCTTCCTCGTGAGAAGCAAATTGATCTTTATCATCGGTCCCCTACCTTTCTTGAGGCAAGGCCAACGCCTACAGCCATGAGCGGTCCAATTTCTGTGAGATATTCAATGTCAAAATTCTTTTCACTGCATTCTATTTTTTTAAAAGGGTTTACAACCTCAACGGGTAGTCCTGTCTCTTTTTGTAGAATGAGATCGAAATCCTTAATCTTTGACCCTCCCCCACTCACATATAACTTGCTGATCTTTTCATGGGTGGTTGTCGATTGGAAGAAATCCAATGAGTTCCTGATTTCAACGGCCAAGGCTTCAGAGGCCGTTTTCAATAAGTTCTGAACGATCGACCGGGAGGCCACATCCACCTTGTTCCCTACCTTAATTCTCTCCGCCTCATCGTAGTCGACATGGAGTTGTCTCTGGATGTCTTCAGTGATTTGATTCCCCCCCCTAAAAATGTCCCTTGTGAACCCAGAGAGATTGTTCTTGAGGATATTAATGTTAGTGGTGTTGGCTCCCACATTTGCAATGGCAACGACGTCGCCCTTGCCAATTTCGTAGTTAATTTCCAACATGTTTTCCAATGCAAAAGCATCGATATCGATAATGACTGGATTCAATCCGGCCTCCATGATGACCGAGACATAATCGTTGATGATATCCTTCTTGGCTGCCACCAAGAGAACATCCATCACCTCCGGGTTTTCTGCATTTGAGCCAAATATTTGGAAATCGATATTGACGTCATGAATATCAAAGGGGATGTATCTCTCTGCTTCCCATCTTATCCATTCTTCCAATTCGGCCTCGGTCATGAATGGTAATGTAATTTTCTTAACAATGACGGAATGGCCTGAAACAGATGCCACCACATCCTTCGTTTTCACCTTCGAGGTACCAATCAGCTCCCGAATGGTGTCGATGATGATGACCGAATCCATCAAGGCCCCATCCACAATGGCCTCTGGCGGCAGGGAGGAGATTCCAAGACTTTGTAATTTAAACCCGCCTTTTCCCTTCGTTAACTCCACCAGTTTGATTGAAGTTGATCCAATATCCAGGCCAACGACATACTTTTTTCTACCCCAGAGCATCTTTTCCGCCTCGTTTTAATGAAATGATTCTTAAATTTCATAAAAAAGTCAAGAAAAAAATTTCAAAAAACCCCCGAAATTTCAAAACATATCAGGAAAAAACCAAATGAACCACTCCCTGGGCTAAAGCCCAGGGTTTCAGGCCTGCTGACATGATCTGGCATAATTACCGACGTTGTTCCCTTATGTATCGCCTTACGACTTCTTCATCAACGTTGCCTACTGTCTCGG
>Ga0315312_1000876_pt1 | contig 28283 bp, 29 predicted proteins | sample TDP7_MG_FD_203629 | JGI IMG/M metagenome (GOLD analysis project Ga0315312, IMG submission 203629) | Freshwater sediment microbial communities from Lake Towuti, South Sulawesi, Indonesia - TDP7 | ecosystem: Environmental > Aquatic > Freshwater > Lake > Sediment | place: Indonesia: South Sulawesi... | reverse complement strand
CTCGGCGTCTTTCATCCACTGATTTGCTAGACTCTTGGCTTTGCTTCTGTCTGCTCTCTGATAGGCTTCGACGAGTCTCTCCTTGCCGATGGTTACTGTGTTCAGCTTTCCTTGGATGAGTGGATTCTTGAGCCAGGCGGCACCATTCAGTTTCCATTCACCGGCATCGAACAGGCAGATTCTGATTCTCTCAAACAGCTTTGCGGGCTTAATGGCTTTGATCTCTGCTTTGACTTCTGCTGGCGTTAGTGACAGTCGGACATTTGGATGGTCAGCCAAGTACTGATAGGTTTCCACAGCGTTCGAATATGTGTCCTCTCCGGCCACGATTATGAAGGGTTTTCCTGTTTCTGCTAAATAGATTAGAGGCGAGAACCTCCTCGAGCAGCACGCAAAAATCACGTAGCCGTCAACCTTGTGTATGTTTACAGAGAGTAGGTCCTTCTCTTTTCGAACGAACAGTCCAGATTCGCTGCTCAAGCCGTACCTCTGAAGCAGCTGATTTGCCTTGTTACCTCGCTCGTTCCTATCTTCGCCTAGTGTGCTCTGGCCGACTCCTAGCAAGAAAATGGGCACGATCTTTGCGTCTTTCTCATGTGCCTTCAAATGATTCGCCCAATGATCGCTACTAATGGTCCGGCGCGCGCTTAAGGCATCATGCCTTCGTACCTCGGCCATCCTCAATCACGCTGGACGCAGCATGCCGCCTAACCACTTGAAACCGGAGTTTCCGTGCTGTTTTCGAGTATATGTACCAGTTCCTGGAGTGGTGCGGACATTCACGTGGAATCTAGAAACCTGTTGTTGTCTATGGACCCTGAGGGCTACTGTGTTCATAGTGTTTTGTAGTACAGATTGTGTGGACCCTCTCCTTTCAGGTAACGGTATTGGTAACGGTGATTGGTAACATGGGCTGGAGTGGTGCGGCCGCCGGGATTTGAACCTCGGGTTCAGAACGCTGTCTCTTCCGCTTCTCGGCTCGCATAACATATGGAGCGAGGAAGCTTACAAGTTTTCCTGTCATCAATCGGTTCACCGCCCGAATCGCCTACGTGCATTGTCGTCATTCTGACTCTGACGATGAGTATCAAGCCTCTAGAAGACAGTCGGCGCTAATCCTGAACAGAATAATGGACAGAGAATCCGAAAGCGTAGTTAGGTTGCCCCGCTTGAGAGGTACGATGTGGGGGTTAGGTGACGATTCAGAGGCTGAACCAACGAAATCCTGCACGGACTAGTCTACTATACTGTGGTAGAGTTGAAACTCGAGAAGCCATGAAGCTCTGAACTACATCAGTGGACTGATGCTGACTGACAGATACAAACGAAGCTTGTGACATTCACAAACTCCAATTAGATTCCATGTTCCTCAGGCAGCATGCGTAGCAGGTATAGTATTGCAGATTTTACTACTCCAAGCGCTAAGGCCGCCTCCTCTGCTGTCGGTGGCTTAGCCATCTTCTTCTCTACCTTGGTTAGTTCCGACACGTAGGACCAGATCTGGCTGGTTAGCGCTGTAGCCCCTTCTGGTATTCCTCCATTCACAAATAGCCTCTTCAGCTCTCGTATGTCAGGCGTCTTCCCTTTCTCCAGCACGATCTTCTCCTTAGAAATCACTTCAGACAGCTTAACCCATATCGATATTAGAGCCTCTCGTGAATGATAGCAGCACTCCAGCGACTTCTCTTCATCTAGTGCTGTTTTGGCATCCTTGATGAGTTTCCAATAATCATCCCATCCCTTCTTCTTTAGAATACGTCCGATAATTCTCAATCCCGCGTCCTCAAACCACAACCAATCAACAGATACGTCCACTACCTTGGAAGTAGCCAAAGAGTAGATGTTGCTGAGAACGAGATGATAGACACCTGGATTAGGCGGAATGAGATAGAAATTGCCATGTAGACCTCTAGCGGATGTGAATGTTGCTGGTGCAGACAAGCGGGAGACATCAGCTCCAGCTCTAATCGCATCCAAATTGTGTATCCAAACCTTCCAGTTGTCTTCATCCATGACGAGTAGTTCAATGTCGTCTGTCCTTCTATGCTGTCGAATAACTTCTGCTGAAATGAGAAAGGCCCCTTCAACAAAGTTCGTTTCTAGAGGTAGCTCAATGAAATCTCTAGGCTGAATGAAAAGTCTTCGCTGTAAGATCTCCTGCAAATCCATCCCCCAGACTTGGGTTGTTATCTTTACCGTCGCTCCCTATCACTGTGTCCCTCTTCAAAACAAATACATGATGTTATTGTCTATGCTTGCTGCATATGAGAACTAGTCTGACCTGCTGACTAAACGACGACCTAAGTAATGCTTCATCTTCCCAACAGCATGTACCTGCTGAGTAGCTTGATCATACACTACGGGGGCCAGCCTCAATTAACTCTGGTTACGTTGACAACCGACGTTGCAGAAGATGATGTCTATGGATCGCGAGCTGGATCTCATACAATTAGGAAATCAAGCGAATCCCATCTTGGAAGTGCCGGCCATGAGAGAAGGCTGAGATTCTGTGCACACGCAACAGAGTTCATAGAGCAAACAACATCTTCGTAGCGTCGGAACCTTGCGCTCATGCAAACATCGAGCCAACGGCCGGCCAGAGTCCGACAAGCAGATTATGCGTTGTTTGTTTGAGCAAGAATGGCCACCAGCAACCGAAATGATTGCTAAGGGGTTGAAGGTTTTTCTCGATCTCGAAAGTTTACAGACAAGAGGGCGATGGGGTGATGGAATCTATCGACGCATATGAAAATTAGGAGTATACAAAGTGGAGGGTCGGTCAGCGTCGCTACGTTATACTTAAGTCTCTTATCGCCTCAAGGTGTAACTGCCCGGGTGGTGGCATTTACGCCGCGCTGGCGTACGAGAATAGCGAGAGTCCTTGGTTTGGAAACGAGAGAGATGCGGGAAGGCAGACTGTCCTACCATCGAGGCATGAGGGCAGAAGACAGAGTCGCGGAACACCTCAAAGATGAAGGATGGTTTGTCAAACGTAGTCGAAGCAGCCGTGGCCTTCATGACATTGAGGCATTTCGCAGTGGCGAAAGAGTGTTTATGCAAGTGAAACATGGATCTGCTTGGCCGTCTCAAGACGAAATCTCCAGCTTGGCCAAGAGGGCTGCGCGAAAGGGAGCATCAGCATGTATAGCCTACGAATATCGGGGAGAGGTTATTCAATATTCAGTGTGCCGATGGTGTTGCAATGTTGGAGAAGAAGGAGAAGAAATATGTTCTCACTGCGGTCAACCTTTCTAATGTTTGTCGAAAGCGCCATTAGCGTGGAAAAAACCAGGATTTCTACTGTTCAATGATGAGATTGCTGAGCAAGAGACAATTGTCAGGAATTCGGTTTAGGTTGGATTCTGAGCCGAAGAAGGCGAAACCTCTGGGGTCTTCAAGACAGGCTCTCTGATCTCGTCAGTCTCGACATTTTCCGAATCTAGAAGAGTTACCGCTACCGGTTCGAAGCCCCGAGCGGGCTATGAACCTCGGGTTAAGATCCCCAACTGCTCTGGGCTTTGATTTGGACTCGTTACCGACATATTGTGCTAGGGTACCTTTCTGTCTTGCGGTTGAAACTCGGCCAGTATTTGTAGAGTCTCGTCGAGCCTGCAGGCCCTATTGGCCTGAAAACATATTCTGAGATTGACTGCCAAGATTCCCGTTCCTGTTATGCATAGCCGGTCATCCGGTCGTACGATCCGCGAAGTCCAAATAGTGACGACGGAAGTAATCATAGTCCAGTGGGTATCCCTCCGCTGCATGTAGTGTGCGTTGTCCTAGGATCATGGCCTCAGCAACAAGAGCATAAGCTCCAGCGAAACGGCCAACATTGCGTCGAAGCAAAGCCAGAGCACTCGCTCTGTCAGCCACGGCACCCACGATCGGGGGTAAGCCCGAAATCGAAGCTAATGATGATATCAAAATCGATGCTAGGGATGATATTAGGCCAACAGCCCAAAAGCCGTACTCAACTCTTCTAGCGGCACGCCGAGCCTCCTTGACCAAAGGCGCGATCTCTTGATGAGCTTCTTCGAAAGCGGCGGCCGGGTCATTCACATCAATAGCTTTGAGCGTTTCATCGACTCGTTCGAGGGCCGCTCGGATGGCTCTGTATTGATCGATGAATCGACGCATTTCACTCATGCGGATACGTAATGGTACCACATCTCCATAGCGCGGCATATGCAGATGATATGCATTGAAGAGAACTGGAGATTGTCTGTCAGTTTTCTGAAAGTCCGCGGTCCTCCTCAGGCGCTCAATAACAGCAATGGCAGGTAAGTATTGAACTAGCATAGGGTCGTAGATGTGTGCTCCGGCATCCACTAGATCGATGCAGCGTGAGGCCGAGGCCATAAGGCGCGTGAACGTACTTTCTACCTTCTTGTTTGCACGGAACTGGTCTAGAACCTCATCATCACGGAGCTTCAGCATCTCGGCCAAAACACGTTTGCGATCTCTCCATTCCCCTAGCAACTCTGCTTCCAAATATTTGCGATATGGTTCGTCCTTGCGAAGGTATTTGACTTTGCGCTCGTTGTGTGCAATCCAATGTGAAAAGGCATCTAGTGTGAGACGCAAGACATCCTTGGGTTGGATCATCGGGTTGTTTGGGGTCATGGCGGCTGCATATAATTGGTCACGTACTATTTCTCCCCGTTTGTGGTAGTCCTCTTGAAGGCCTTTCAAGTGGTCTACCAATTGCACATGCGGTTTCTCGCCTTGCCGCACTAAAGCATCGAGATGCTGAGCTACTTGTGTGTGATAGGAAGACTTATCGACTGCATTTATTACTTCTTCATAATCGCTTTTGTAGATCAAGAGTCTGTCATAGTAGAGAGTGACCCCTGGACTGAGCAACCACCACTGACTATGCTCCGGCACGAGGACGACGTCACGCATAGCTTAGTACGCTCACATGGGCAGGGTCGCTGATTTCAAAGATTGGAGCAACCACATAAACCTCGTGCCTTGCCTTCTCACTGATGATGTCTGATGTAGACCAGAGGCTTCCATCTTTGTCCACTAACACATTTTCATCTGCGTCTGGGACGCTGTGATAGGGCATACACTGGCATTGCCTGGCCTTTCTTCAATAGTCTCTATTTGATCTCTGCCAGCCTCCCACTGGCTTGGATTGCGCCAGCAGGTATTTCTCAAACCTTTGTCAGTCACAGTTTATCGACCATACATGAAAGCCCCTCAGCCCCTGTGTTCAGCGCAATCATCTGGGCCTATGTGTGGTTTCGCAGGTCTACCACTATCTCTTCTTCGGCGTTGTCTACTTTGATAAATATGGGTACGTTCTCCATGCCTGTCGCTATGTAGCTCGGCAAGAACCATTCTCCAGGCGTAAACTCTAACGTTTTCTCCAGTATTCCTTGGTCGATTGTGAACGTGTTGCTAACAAGACTTCGGTCGTATGGTCTATAGTCTGCTCTGATGGACGTACGGACGGTGCAAGGCGCCAGTAGAAACCCTGCCCATGGCGGAGTTTTCGAATCTTCCAAGTGAGGGGCTTTCAAGCAGAAGAACATAGTTTCCAGCTGTCTTTCGAATCGATGTAGTGATGTGCCCCCCAGTGGTGCAAGCTCCGTATTTCAGTTAGAGAAGAACGAGACAGTCTTCAAAGAATCCATCCTGGAAACAAGAACTAAGGCGCGAAACGTGAGCAGTATTTCCCGTTGACGGCTCATGCCAGTTGAATAGAAAACGTTCAAGAGCTTGGTGACAGAATTAGAAGATTGGAGAATCAAGATGGCTGTCTTCCCCGATGCACAACAGTATGCGCCGACTCTCTATTTCAGCAAGGGCGAGAAGTACTATCCATGCGAGCTATTCTTTGACGGCAAGAGAGACATCCTCACCAACAGAGAGCGCTATGATAGCAAATCCGACCCCGAGAAGCTCGACATGGTTTGCTGCTACTACTCAGTGATCTCGGGATTACAGTACTACGTCTATGAGTATTGGTACTATTACGCATTCAATCCCTACACCGTAGTAGACATCTCGAAGAACCTAGCCGTGGTGGACAACCACGAACATGATTTCGAATCAGCCTACGTATACGTCAACAAAGAAACTCATCAGGCCGAAAGAATCACCTTGAATCAGCACTTCTGGCACAACATCGACAATGTGTCCAACAGCGAGATCAAGGTGTATGTTGAAAGAGATGGACATGGAATGTTCGGCAGAAAGAACCACTGGTTAACTTGGCTGATAGACAAGATTGGGCTTCTCAAGTGGGATGAGGATGGACTGACGCTTAAGCCAGAACGTATGATAGCGATCGATGATTTGAGGAAAGATGTTATGCGTGACCCATCTGGCATCTTGGACACGTCGGGGAAGCTGATTGGAAGCGACTACGATTCCTCTAGGATTGGAAAAATGTTTGGACCATTGATACCGTGGTGGCGGTCTCACTATTACCTTCCCGAAACTCTGTTAAAAGGCTTGGATAGAGTGGTCCCAGACAAGATCGCTCTAGCCTTCAAGCTTCCAACCACACCCCTGCTGTCGCTTCTCCATTCCATCAGTCTTCCACAAGGATACGACAGTTTAGATGAAGCCATCAGGAAAGCCTCCGAAATAGGCATGATTACCCAAGCTCAATATAGAGAGCTTCGAAGAAGAAGACTAGTCGGCTTACAGCATGGTAAACGCATACGAACCGCAGTTGGTAGAACCAAACCAACGAGAAAAGCCTAACAAACGGGGAAGGAGCAATTGACGTGAAAGGCAAGACGCAAGAGTTTCAGAAGTACCTGGATCAATATCTAAGAAGACGACTCCCGTCTCACTTTGGCCAATTAGAGCCACTACTCTTCTTGCTTTCTTTCTCTCGGGGCGCTAGATATTCTCCAACCAGTCTTGCGGAACTCAAGAAAGCCGACAGGTTTTCCCGAGAATATGTTGAAAATGCGTTCAACATCGCGGCATACTACCATGAGTACAGGCATGTCTGGGATGTTTTCACAACCCTTCATTGCATTCAACGGTCTGCAAAGGCAATTAGACTGAACTTGGACTACGCATCTCTGTTAAGGTCACTTTCGCTGCGGGGCAAACACATAAGATTACCCCTATTCGCGAATAGCGATCCTGAAATCAAGGAACACGCTCAAAGGGTTGAACGACACGCTACAGAAGAAGTGATAACTCAAGGTTTCAGCCGGTTCGAGAACCCTTCACTCTTCTTGCAGCTCTCTATGTATCATGAGCGATTCTTTCCAAAAGCTTCACCACCTCCGATTCGAGGAGATTGTGTTCTCGGATCAAGACCGATTCTGGAGACTTTGGGCCTTCTTTGGGGCACCTCAGCTCTCACCTTCGATCCTGAGTTTGTGAACAGTTTCATGGAGAGAATATGGTGGCGTGGGCGAACCATTCCAGAGTCATGGCCTTACGTGTTGATTCTCTCTCAATTCAAGTCCGTTTTCAAGAAGATAAGCGAGTGCGTCGAGTATGGGGGAACGATTGCGGCCCTAGATCTTGCGTTGCAGACTGAAAATGACCATCCTGGCATAAGGTTGACGAAGATTCTAGATGCTATCGATAAAGAACATCGAAGATGGAGTTCATCTCCCTCTCAGTTTCAAGAAGATCTATGTGACTGCTTGGGCTTTGACCCCCCTACGCAGCTTCTTTCGAGGTATCGTGAAAGTTTGAGGCGACTGATCGGAGCCAAAGATGAGGGAAGCTTTGGCAACGTGTTCTTCAATGATGTTGTGGAGTTCCTCAACGCGAGACTTGCCCGACCCGAAAGTGTGTTAAAACCTGTCGAGTGGGAGACCACGATGGTATCATCTCCGATTCTGCAGATCCTGGTCGATATGCCATCATTCTACTCAAGAGGGAAAGCTCGGGTACTGTATGCAAAGGATAGCCCTCGAACAAGAGCCTACCTCGCTTACGCCTTGCTGAATGCGATGAGACAACAATCGTACAGTCAGCCACGAGTTCGATGTCCATGGGCGTCCAGCATATGGCAGGTAGAAGTCCAACATTACGATTGCGCGGCCAAGAGTGCAAGGCGATGCGTCTTTCCAACAAACTTGAAACCGAATCAAAGACAATGCCTGTTCTTTCAGGTATGCGATGCTCTCAAACTGAGTGAAGTGTTGGGAAGAACCAGCTAGGTGACTGCTTTGGATGTGGAAGGACTTGAGGAGGCAGTCGCTTCCTCATGCAACAGGTATCATCTACACCCAAAGTTGAAAGCTCGGGAGATAGCTAGACCAATGATCCTGACCCACTGCACATCAAACCTTGATTTTGCTGAGAGACATATACTCTGTGTTGTTGGGCACGAGCTCTGGCATCTCACAGGAACATCGGCGACGAGGCCGAAAAGAGAGTTGCTCTTGGAGGCTTTAAGAGATGAGCTTGAGCTACATCCAAACTCGGATCTAGTGGAAGAATTCAATCGCAGCTTCGCGTTACTGTGGGAGGCATTAGCCTACCAAGCTCAACTTATCCATCTAGGTACTTCAGCTGAACTTGTGGGTCAGATTAGGTTGACAATTAAGGAGGACGGAGAACTCGCCGAACTAACGCTTTCAGCTCATAGTCTTCTTCCTTCTTTAGAAGTCTTAGGAGAGATTCGTTATCATCCTTCTTCGATCTGCGCAAGACGAGAACGACTTGTGCCCCTAGGTCGGCCAGTAGGACGTAGTTTTCCGACTTGATGCCCAGAGCAAGTCCACGCACAATTCTACCGAACTGACGGTACAGCCTATTGCCTGAAACAACATTAGTGCAGGTCATAATCCGAATGGTTCGTTGTCGCACAAGCATTCTACTAAACGGTGGTAGACTGATCGCATAGCCTCTATGGAATTAGTTCTCCTCGCCTTCTTTATTACACTTCTTCTTATGAGCTCAGCAAGATTACCAAACTGAATACGTCTATCCACGATTTCGAGAAATGGATGCTCTTCCGGCGTTGCGTTTCGTCTAGCTATCTCAAGCAAACAGTTACATACTTCTCTGGCTGTTTTCGCAAACGGGTGTTTGACTTCGGCCGCTAGGCCGTCTTTGATTATAGACTCAAGGTCATGGACGAGAATTCTATTAGGAACTGGTATGGGTTGTTCCATCAACCCTCTGGCCAGGCTTCTGATGAAACAACTCAACGCAACATCGGATTTGATGCATTCTTGTTCGTCCATGATTCTTATTTCCAGACATTTTCTTTTGAAACGGAAGATGACGCCTCTTGAGTTAACCCATTCACGCATTAGCTCCGGTACTCCCATCCTTGCTAGATCACTGTAGCACCGTTGAAGTAAGACAAGATACTGTTCCACAGACCCGATGTACTCCGGAACTATGTTTCCTAGAATCGATGAGGCCTCTTGCTGAGCTAACCTATAGAAGATAAGCCGATTGTCCACAGCCTTACCGAATTGCGAGTCGAATATTGGCGAGGCGGCAGAAATAGCGACCAAATACGGCAGGAAAGAAGACACACAATTGTACAGCCTTACTCCGTCAGATTTCTTGTCATATGGTAAGTTCAACTGAAAACTTTGGATATTGAGCCAGCCATGTTGACTGATGTCAAAGGCTCTGTCAAGCGCGTCGTAGATCTTGTAGCCCCTGTGAGACCATACTTTGGATTCTTCCAATCTCAAGAAGGGGTGCATTCCTGAGCCTAACAGTTTTGCTTTGAACCGTTCTTCCAAGAAGACTAGCAACTCAGTTATTCCGTTGTGAATTACTTCTTCGAAGACCACGGGATCAGAAAAGGGATGTCTTCCTTTGATTTCAAGTACATGACCCTGCAACTCCTTTCCCACCTCACATCCATTAATTGTAGTCTTGTTCACAAGGCGTCCATGCAACTTTCTTAGAACTTCATCAGAGATCGGCAGGGTTTTGAGTTCATTATCTACTATCGAGAATTCGTGCTCGGGACCAAATGCGCCTAGCGTGCAGATACGGCCTCTCATGCATACACTAGCTCGGTTCGAGTTAGTACCTCAACGGTGGCGGAAATACATCTAGCTTTAGAACATCCTCTTCTTTTTCCGGCCTCCTGATCATTTCAATGGATTTTTCACGAAGCAAGCATACAGGTGGACGCGGGCGCATAAACTGCCAAGAAAGAGATATGCTGTATGCACCAGCATCACAGATAACCAGGATATCTCCTTCCCGTAGAGGTGGCAATCTCACATTGAAAGCCAAGCAGTCCTCATACATGCAGAGAGGGCCTCCAACATTAATGTCCGCGTGCCGACCGCGTCTAGATACCGCAGGAAGAATCCTGTGCCGAAAATACTCTGCTTCAGGCAAGAGATTCAGTCCTGCATCTGTTATCACCCACTGCCCTGTTCCTGCGGAAGATTTTACGGCAGTGATTCGGGTCAAAAGAAAGAAAGGTGAAGCAACGATAGCCCTTCCAGGTTCCAAGACCAACGTTGGAGCATTGGACCTTGTTTGCCTATTCGCAGCGTGTATCTGATGGCATATCTCTGATGCAAAGTCGTCAATCGAAGGAATAGGCTTCATTGTCGACCCAATTGGTGGAAGATTCCTTTCCGGGAAACCTCCCCCAAGATCGATCAGTTCGACCGAAATGCCCAACTTCCTTTGTATCATATCTCTGAAACTCAATAGCCTGCCGACTATCAAACGATATCTTCTTGGGGAGACTATCTGTGTCCCAGCGTGACAGTGTATCGCACTAAGCCTAAGTCTGTCTTTCTTCATAACGGTTCTTATTGTACTCCAAGTTTTGGAATTGGTGATATCCAGGCCAAATTTGCTCTGACGGAAACCCAAGTCATCTCCAATATTCAGGCGAAATCCTATGTTGATTGGAGCACGAGTCGCTTCACTGATCTTATGCACTCTCCTCAGTTCCCCGATAGAATCGACATTTATGCTTCGTATCTCAAGTCTTGCAGCCTCAATGATCTCCCCATCGCTCTTGCCGGGGCCGTTGAATATGATCTTACTTGGATCAACCTTGAGCCTTTTGGCAATTCCTAGCTCTAGAAGTGAGACTACCTCCGCCCATGCTCCTTCTTGATGAAGTATGTGACAGACAGTCGGCAAGAAATTCGTCTTGTACGAGTAAGCTATCTCGACTTTGTCATATCTTCTGGCGAAAGCGTGTCTGAAGTGTCTGAAGCTTTGACGCAGGTGGTTCTCACAAACGACGAAGAGAGGTGTTCCATATCTGTCTGACAAAGCTTTGGCTTGGTGTTCTTCAATTGACAGTTTTCCTCGTCTATCATGTGATAAGCATGATTTCGCGTGAACCGCTCTCTGGTGGCTCTTAGACATACAGCTATCTTAATATGGAGTCAATAAGTACATTCCGCAAACATGTTCAGACCGGTTCTTGCACCAGGTCTAAGAGTTCGCTTCGAGGCAGGCCGGGCGTTTATTTTTGTGCGCCGAATGGGAGAGATACTCGAATTCAATACAACGGCGGCATCTGTTCTTAGACTGTGTAATGGAGAGTCGTGTTTCAGCGAGATTGTCAAGCAGATCTGTATGCAATACAAAGAAGTTGATCATGAGCGAGTCAGAAAAGATACGAGAGACCTTCTTGTGAAACTCAGAAGTTGGGGAATTGTTACTTGGGATGATTCTCTTGGCCGAAATGCTTCTTGATGATCCATGTTATGTCGCTAGGACACCTCTGGTGGTAAAGTGGGAAATCACGAAGAGATGCAATCTTGCTTGCATGCATTGCTACGCTAGTGCTGGTGAGAGCGCAAAGTCGGAGTTGACAACTCGGGAAGCACGCCACCTGTTAACACGATTTGATGAGTTGAACGTGCTCAACATCGTGTTCACCGGAGGCGAACCTTTTGCGAGAAGCGACCTTATGTCACTACTTGAACTCTGCTATGATCGTTCGATTTGTGTAGACGTTCTGACAAATGGGACTCTCATAACAGAGGTCGTTTCAGAGAAGCTTTCTCAACTCGCGCCTCACTCCATACAGGTCAGCATAGATGGCGCCACACCTGGGACTCATGACAGGCTCAGAGGCGTCAAAGGGGCCTTTGACAGAACCATCGAGGCAATCAAATATCTTGTGAAGGCGAAGGTAAGAACCACGATTTCGTGCACGTTTCATAAGGGCAACATCGCAGAACTGGAATCGATCTATCATTTGGTCCGTCAACTTGGGGTCCAGGGCCTATTGTTCGGTTTTATCTATCCAATAGGCCGCGGTGGCTCTGTATACAATAAATGGGCGCTTTCTTCTAGGGAACAGGAGTATGTCAGATCCTTTCTCGTGAAGAAGTCTCAAGAGCTGAAAGGTGATCTTGCTTTCAAGATATACGTTGACGAGGCAGTAGGAAGGATAGAAGCTGGAAGATTTTTGCCACCGGCATGCAAGGCAGGGCGAATCATGATTACGATCGGGGCGAATGGTGACATAATACCTTGCCCAATGCTTTTCGACATGAAAGCAGGTAACGTCAGACGCGACGACGTAGAAGCTGTGTGGCAGCGATCTTCTGTTCTGACATACCTGCGGGACATAGCAAACATCAAGGGGCCGTGCTCAGGATGCCCCTTTCTGCCAAAGTGTGGTGGAGGATGCAGAGCCATGGCTTATCTAGTCACCGGCGATGCTATGGGATCAGATCCTCGCTGCCCCCTCTTACGCTCGATTTGAGGCGCTCAAACATGTCTTCCGTACAATGCAGACTTGCTGATGACAGGCCTATGTCTACCAAACATATACGTCTTCCATGATTGACCGAGAACTATTCGGATTCTCGAAAAACATCCTTTCCTAGAAGCTCTGGGGACAAAACCACCCACAGTGATGACGTCACGCAAAGATCGAGCAATTGTATGTATTGATGAGACGTTCTCTGACAACTACTTGGCCAAAGAACGTCCGTGGTAGCCGCAATAATCTTGTACCATTTCGTTTAGAGATCTTACTTTTGGCTTTTTATATTTCACAAAGCTCACCAAATCGATTGTGCTACACTTCACTATTTAATGTTTTTCATAGATCCAGCGCTGCCAAGAGAAAGCTCTCATAACCATGTGATCGGAGTCGGCTCTAGGTCTAGAATGACACACAGATATGGAAGAGCGAAAGTCCCTCCCTCCTCTCCCCTCCACATATAAGCATCAATCAGTGAGACGGCGGTACAAAGCTGCGAGTTGCACCTGTGACTGCATCCTTTTCATCAACAGTTGTGAAAATCAAGTCCTTTTCAGCAATGCAATCGCTCTGCGAAGTACGCTGATCTCACTCTGATGCCCCTCCGTGGAGAAGTTCTCCTTTGTTGTTTCATATCCTTCTCCCTCCCACACCATTTTGACTTCGAATGCAATCTCGTACGGGACCTCTTCCCATTCCTCCTTCAGCCCCTTCTTCGCCAGGAGCTCATGTTGCTTCCACCTTTCAGGATACTCACCATGGTCAACCACCACTATGTCAAGCCTCCCATCCTTCTTTCTACCAGAGCGCCCCAATCTCTTGACAGGTCCTTCTGCGTGAACCCACCATCTTGACCCTATAGAACGTGAGACAATCCACTTGCGCAAGTGATGAAATAGCGCCCATTGTGCATCTCTTTCGTTCCAATAGTAGGCCCCCTCATAATCCGTCCCGACCTTGCTTCTGCTGCGATAGCGTTCAAGGAATTGCTCAATGCATTCATCTACTTCCAGTAGATCGCAAAGTGGTCTTGGATGCTCATAATATGAGGTTCAAGTCTTGAGTTGCTTGAAATCACTTGAATGTCTTGAATCGTCTTGAATTTGCTTGAAGTGGTTAAGTCTAGTAGCCACGTAATCTAACGAGATTTGGTGCAACCGCCAGGACTCAAACTGCTGGCCTGCGCTCTCTTGGATTCAGGAAATCTAAGGCCAATCCATATCAGTAGAGCCTGGAGTGGTAGACTGGGTGAGATCCGTTCCGCTAGAGGATAATTCTCGGAATTCGGAAAATACTGCAACTATCTCTCCTTGGGGATGGAACGCAAAGATCATGAAGGGCCTTCTTCTAGTTCAATACTGATCCTCCCATCTTCCAGCGGTGGTTCATGATGTCAATTAGTAATCTGTGTGATCACGTATTCATAGGAGAAGAGAGTCGTCGACGAGAGTACAAGGGGCCAATGTCGTGGACGGACGATCTGACAAAGATGAAGATAACAAAGTCAATTCTTGCAATGAGCAATATCAAAGATGGAGGAGTCATAATAATAGGAATGCGAGAACTGCCTGACAAGAAATTTGAGCCTGCAGGCATCTCCATCGAGGACGCTTCGACATTCAACCATGACGTGATTGCGGATTATTTGAAGGAATACGCTGATCCATATGTAGAATTCACGATTGCACCAATCGAATGCGGTGGAAAGAGATTCATCTGCATTCAGATCAAGGAATTTGATGAGTCGCCAGTAATCTGTAGGAAAGATGGGGTCGATCTTCAAAGAGGAAGGATATACACTAGATCAAGGCCGAAGAATGAGAGTGCTCCAGTCTCTAGCTATGCCGAAATGCGAGAGATTTTGGATATGTCGGTTGACAAGGCAATAAGGAAATTCCGGTCAAGACTACCGTTCGCCGGCTTCGTGCTTCCGTCGCCTTCTCAAGACGACAAAACAAGATTCGCTAAGCAGCGGAAGGATCTGCCATGACTGATGCAGTGTTGCAGAAGATCATATCACGTGGCTATTGGAAGGTGACTATGCATCCGTCTGTCTTCAAACAGGATCGCATAGCGGATCTGTATGAGTGCCAGAAACTGATGGAAGACTGCAAAGTCGTTTTGCGAGGGTGGGACTACCCCCATTCTGATCGTATTCTATCCGGGGAGGACTATCTTTGGTCTGAGACTGATTGGGAGGTCTACAAGATATACTGGCGTTTCTATCGCAGTGCTCAGTTCGTTCACTACTTCGGGTGTGTCGAAGATTGGTGGAGAGGAAGCACACTGGATGCAGAGTTAGGAAAGCGGTATGGCCCAGGGGAAGTCTTGGAAATAATCATGGTCCTGTATGATTTGACTGAGACCTATGAATTCGCCTCGCGACTAGCTCAGAAAGGTATCTTCGATGAACAAATGAATATGTCGATAGAGCTGCATGGTATGCGAGGTCGCAAGCTCGTAGCGCTGGACAGAATCCTGTTCCCGATTGAGTATGAATGCATGGAAGAAGATCTGTTGTTTGAGAAGGCATTTCCTGTTCAGGATTTGATTGCTAGGACGTCAGAACTGTCTCTGGAGCATGCTCTGTGGATATTCGAGAGATTCAATTGGAGACACGTACGATCTCCTGAAATTGTTGCCAATCTGAGAGAAGACCAAAAGAAGCTGCTTGAAAGGCGGCTTTAGAGATCGAAGTGAATCTGAATACGCTAACAATGACTCTCCTCATTAGACAGGGCTATTGATGCGATGGAGCCTCCTGTTTGCTCTCAGTTGAACATGCCAGCGCCCAACCTCAGCATCCTCGAGAAGGCGGAAGTGGCTTGCGCCTGCGCTTTGTTTTCATGCAGGGCTTAACGTCAGAGTATTTAAAGCAACGCCGACCAGCCTTCGGTTCCGAACCCAGATCATGGCGGGGCCGAGGTTTCGTGTATTACTTGCTTCAGACGGTATGAACGGAGCGAGGGCAGTATGCGATTCACAGCCAGAGAACAGCATCAAGAGGCGTGATAGTGTACCTCAGAGCAGGGTAGCACGCTCTCAAAATAGGTCCTCAGTTTCGAAGGCAAGGTCTCCGCAGCTTGTTGTATTGCCTTCAGATAGTAGTCGGGGACTTCCTCGGCAAGTCTGTTCTCTTTTTCTAGGATTTGATATGTGAGCCTCAAGTAAACGCACAATGCGTCTAAGTTCAATCTCGCAATCGTCTTTCTTTGGTAGCTCACCCACCATTCAAGAAGATCTCTAGGGCCTTTCGAGGAGTTACAGCTCTTGCAGAGAGGAGCGAAATTCTCGATTGACTGTGATCCACCTTTTGAGATAGGAACAAGATGATTGCCTGTCGAGTTCGACGGTACCGATGTCTCACAGTTTATACATCTGCCTAGCGAAGCCAATCTTATTACTGTATTACGTGAAGCAGACCGCAGACTGCTCTGAGAACTGTCGAATCCTCTCTTCAGAAGTGGTAATCCATACTCTGTGCCTCTTTCATGGCAGACGCGATACCAATGTGCCCATGCCCACAATTTCATCAACACTAGTCTGTTGTCCATGATCATCAACCACGGGGTAGTCAGACGGTGAACATGCCCGCTGGCTCCCTTTCGCCTATCTCGTTCTCACTGATTAGGATTGCTTCCTCGTATTACGTACCCGTAGTGTCTCCATTCCTGATGTTTTGGACTTCGTGCTAGGTACGATGTTTGTTCCTTTGCGAGGAGGCAAGCAGAATCGCCTGGCCTGCTATTCGATCCTCTCACGAATCATCTCACGAAGCGCCAAAGCATGCCGTTCTTCCATCCGCCACATCGTGGCTGCTTTCATTTTGCCGCGTACTTCGCTTACTATCCGTTCCAACTGCCTATTGTAGAGCGGATACATCTTCAAGTAGTCGCTTGGATGGGCAGGGCGAAAAGTAATGTGATTCGAGCGGGGTTCGTACTTCATAATGACTCCCCAGCCGTAAATCCCCGGCTCCTTGTTGCCGGTCTTAGCGAACCACAGAAAAATCCCGTCTCCTTTAGCTGGCCTTTCGCCAGTCCTTATCTGCCATGCGCCCCATCTGATGGTCTTGCCCTCCCAGACCTCTTCTCTGTATTCCTCAGGACTACATTTCGTCATAGACACCTGATAAAGCCAGAAGACCATTTCTACCCCGTTAATGATGTCGGGTGGTGGACTAAAGCATTTTCCGTGCATTCTATCAGAAGCGTGGATGATTGCTCCCGTTCCTCATAGCTGAGAGGCTACATGTGGTTTGGTAGCGCGCAGGTATAGAAAACGCACCTATCGATAGAACGATTCGAGAGGTTCGACGCTGGGGGTGGGACTCGAACCTGTGGTTCGAGTTACGTTCTTGCTGTGTCTGCGGTGCCTCGGTTATTCGGCTTGTTTAGGTAATATGGACAACTAACACATAACGCTTTCCGTGAATCTTCGAGTAGACCGGCCCACAGGCTTTGCAGTCTCGAGAGTTCAAATTCCCTTGGACCCGCCATTTCACATGGGCACGCTAGCGGCCCTACCTATCGTGGTGAGATTGTGAATTTGTCGTAACTCATGCCCAGCTTTGTTCGCCTTAGGACATCAAACGCGTTGTGTTCTTTATCGAATAGTTTGACTTCTATCTCACTTCTTCCAAGCAGCTGAGCTTTTCTTATCTCAAACAAGTTGCGCATAAGATGTGTGTTGGTTACGATGATCCTAACACTCTTCTCGTGATCTATTGCTTTATTTACAATACGCAGATCACGGAATACCTGTCCATTCTTCTCTACTCGCTTCCCCACTTCAAGATATGTCGTAGTGAGTTCGTTCCACCTTAACAGCTCTTTACCATCAAGTGAACGCAACTTAGGCGAAGATGGCTTTGCCCTCATTGTGCGCAGACCATGCTTGTACGAGTTGAAATCTTGTTTGTCTTGAAACTCTTTTGCAAGTCTCCGAACGTAATCTATCGTGAAATTAGCCGAGTTTTCAACGAGATCTGCAAGTTCTTCATCTGCCACATTGAAGAACAATGCCTTCGCTACGAGTTTCTCATCAGAATGGAACATAGAGAATCCCTTTTCCGCCAGCCCTGCCACCATCTCGTTGAACTCTGAGAAGCTGTAAGTTGTCAACCACAACCAGGGGAGTTCTGGCTGGTAAACGAACGCGAAAATCAGGCCGAGCAGTGCTTCAGTTGAGTGATACGCCGTGAAGTGCATCTCCAATTTGATTCTGTCTAGAATTGATTCGTCAGGTATTGGAAGGTTTTCTCTGTCTAGGCGAAGTTGGACTTGTTCCACGATTTTCAGACGGAACTCAGAATCCTCTATTGCCCGATGAAGAATCGCGACACGATTAATCCAAAATAGATAGTCGTACTCTTCAACGAACTTCTTCAGTAAGTCTTTCTCAGGTATCGGAGTCACTATCTTCTCGATCCTTCTAGTGCTCATCTGTGTGTCCCTCTAGCTTCATTCTTTCAAGAAGGCCGAGCTTGGCTCAATAGTCTTCATGTTTAGTTTCGCTGTTGCTCTTGTCACGCTGATCAACGGCTTCTCCTTATTTACCAACGCCTCTTTGACTCTCTACTAATCAATTGAGATGTCTGTGATCACGCTTTTATGGTTCCAACTTGAAGGCCAATCTGCTCGAACCTCTTGTCTTCTCCCTCTTTGAGCCTTGCACCACCTTCCTTTTCCTTCACACGGAAGACTATTGCCGATGCACGAGGCGCGATGATGTGAAGGCCCAGATTCCTCAATTCCTTCTCAATGAACTTCGCTGCGCTGCCAAAGATGCCTGGAGAGGCCTTTGTGTCGAATGCAAAGCCATACTTTCCAGATAGATCGATGCTCTTGAGCTTTCCAAGGAACTCTTTCATCGGCTTGGATGCGGTGAATGCCTCAGTTGGGGCACCGACACAGATTAGATCGCATTGCTTCAACGAGTCGACGGCTACGTCTTTTGCATTGACGCAAACAGTCTGAATGCCAGCTTCCTTGAGTCCTGTCTCAAACGATTTTGCAATCTTTTCTGTGTTGCCGTACCGGGTATCGAAGATTACACACGCTCTCATCCTGTGTCACTTCAATTACTGAGAATCGAGCGCAGGACTTAAACCCGGAGTAAGCGGGCCCGTGGGTACTCAGCCCCTGTTGGGTTCGGAAATCGCTGTGATTCACATGTTTATGTCTGAATCGACGCATAGTGTCGCTTTCACTAACGCGAAAATAGATACGAGGAAAGAGATTTCCGACCAAGCTCGTGCGTTGCGGTGATTAGTTATTCTTTGCAAGTCTTATGATTCTATCCTTGATGCTGGCTGTATTCAGAAAGTATCTCAACAAGAATACTCCATACCAACCGTAAGCAAGGAAGGACAGAAAGGGGATCACTGCTATGGTCCAAGGAATCACAGTTTCAGCTTGGAGAACAAAGTCGTATGGTTTTGAGAGAAACAGCACAGTAGTAGCTAATCCTCCAGAAACGAGTGTCAAAGTAATAGTCTGAAACAGATATCCAAGAATCTTGAGATGTTCGTCCAGAGCAAGTCTTGCTTCTGTCTCCGTCATTGATGGTATTCTGAAGCTGAAGATATGCACACTGATAGTCAAGGAAGTGATTGCTGCCATCATGAGGTGACAAGTGCCGGCTAAGATGACTGGACCGATTGCGTTGAAACTGAACCCTAGCCAGCCGACTAGCTGTGATGAAACGACTGTGGCACCGGCCAAGATGCCTGCACGAATCGGATTCGTCGTCTTCCAGTAGATCAGCACGAGTCCAAGCATTATCAGCACCGATGGAATCATGAAAAAAGTGGTATGCGCCCATCCCCAACGATCCAGATAGGCTGAGTTGTAGTATTTCTGTGAATGGGAATCAACCCAGTCAAGAATAGAGAAGTAAAAAGCGCTTCCTAGCGAAGCGTGAAGCGTAACGTAGATTGAATAGCAATCAAATTTGCGCAACTTGATCCCTTCTTACAGGGCTTTCTCAAACTGTGTTCAGGGTCGTAGGCCGGATCTTACACTTCTTATCCTCACGAAGCTGGTCGCTGCAGCTTAAGCATATGCTCATTCTTACAGTTTCCTTCGCACGTGCCTCGCCACCTTCCGTAAGTTGCGATTGACCGTCGATACGTACACCAACCCTATCAGGCCAGATAGACATGCGCAAGTGACCAGTACAACGGCCCTGCGCGCTAATCAGGAAAAATAAGCTACCAAAATCCACCACATGTGGCAACAGGCAACACCGAACCTAGGCCTGCACGCCTCTTCTCTCCTTGGATCAATTTGAAGTTTGATCTCATTCACGGCATCGCCAACCTAGCGTTCTAGACGGATTCTTCGAAAATCTTGAGTATCCTCTCCCGCGCAAGCTCATCTTTACTTGGCAAAACTCAAACCACCACTACTGGAACCGTGATCATCGTTAAGAACTTGGCGCACGAAAAGACGATAGGGAAGAGAGTCTTAGAGTCTTAGCGGGAGCCGTCGCACGCAGTAGTCCTGCATTACGTACAGTCAAGAGAAACATGAGAATCTAGTAGCACATCAAGTACGGTCGCGGTGAAGGTCTGTCACTTCCGATGCAGCTCCATTCGTCTTACGCGAATTTCAGATCATCACAAAGGATTGAACGATTGACATGGGCTCTAGCATTGTGAAGGAAACCTGCCAGTGGATGTTAGGGTTCCGGCCCAGTTTGTTCCTTATCAATTCGATCCAGAAGAGCTTTGAAAGCACCTCTCGTAGTTATTGGCATCTCCTTCATGAATTCCTCGATTGTCTTCCTGACAGATTCCAAACACGGTTTTGGCGTGTGAAATTCGACGGAAAACTCGTTGTCCTCTTTCTGCGTAAACTGCAATTGGATCTCTTTACTTTGTTCGAAAGGGATCTGTAGCTTCACCTTTTCCAAGATCTTCTTCGCCCATTCGTTTAGAAGGGGGATGCTGAGCCCTTTTCACATTAACTCAAGTTCACTTTGAAGTTCTTCCAGTCCCTCGATTCGTATGTCTATCCATGCCATGTTTTCACCACAATACAGGATCGCCGGCGTTCAATGTCCAATAGGAAAGGTTGTGTATTAAGTCTAGCATTCTGGCCGGCATACCAAGGCACCAATCAGCTCACAAATCAGAGGCTCTACTATCACCCCCTTCTCTCTGAGATTGCCGAGTCCGCCTCAGCTTCCTAACGAACGACGGAAAGAAAGCACTCGGAGCCATCACGCAACAATCACCATTGATAACTTTCGTAGGTGTTGACGTGCAAGACAAAGCCTTTATTCGCGACCAACATGTGCCGCTTGTATTGAGGCCTATTCGTGAAAGAGGATGAAGCCAGGCATCTGATCGATCAGTTCAACAAGTACGCGTCTTAGGTTCTGAGGGGATACGAGCCGCTCTTCTCTGTCGCATCATTGATCGTGGCAAGTATGGCTGTGGTTTTCGCAGTCGTAGGTTCCTTGGGCATACTCTCCAACTTCCTTTCGCTCTTGCCGTTTTTGTGGAGGGGATTCGTCATAGTCGGGATACTTGCAGCTTTTGCAGTCCCAATTGTCTTATTTGCTAGGATGGTCGAAAACCGCTTCGAGAAATTGATTGACATGCATGAAGGAAACACGAGAAAAATGATCGCTTTGGAGAATCATCGTTCCAAATACGGATCTCTTCCAGATGACCTAACCTTTGAGATGATAGTGCGTTTGAAGCCTGATGAATTAGTTAAGAAACTGGAAAAGCCTCATCTGCACCGACCTGATGATTCGGTACCAACAGGCTCTACCTCGCACCCTCTAGGTGATGGATCATGGATAGCGATAACTAAGAGATTACGGCGGTAGCCATAAGAGAAGAGAGGTTTCTTGTGGTGGAGGAGCCAGGGTCGAATCCCACTCAGCTTGACCTAGCTGGCGAAACCAAGCCCCTAGCCTAGGATCGTCTCTCCAGCTTCTTTCTCCTTCGGCTCACGCCTGTCTTCTTCCTGACAGGCTTCCTTTTCCTTCTGCGCTTGACCAGCCTCTTGGCTCTACCAATCTTCGAAACTAGCAAATCTCTCATTTTCTGAGAGTAGATTAGGGACTCTGTCACGAATCCCATAAGATGATCAAAAGGAATACCCCGACGCGATACATCTATTTCATGTCTCCTTATCATAACCAAGAAGGCCAAGACTGACAAACCCAGCAAAGATATGCCTCCCCAGATCAGATACGGTTGCGCTGAAATGAGAAGGAGTTCATGCCTCAATTCGTCTGCTTCGGTTCTTGCTTGTGTCAGATAGGCTTCGGTCTCCGATAGTTCTGATTCTGCGGCATATCTGCTTGACTTGGCTTCGCTAACTGATTGTTGAAGAGTTCTAATCTCACCCTCATTTTGAGTGACGGACATTTCTAATTCTTTTTTCTTGCTGAGTCGAGTGTCGAGAGATGATTGCAACTGTGCTCTTTGTGAAGCAAGGGAATTCAGTTGACTTCTCAGGCTATCGACATTTGCCTGTGCTTGATCGCGTCTGTGAATTAGGTCATCCCTCTTCTGAATCCAGTAGTTCAAGTCGGCCTCCGTTCGTGCTACAAGGTCCTCTTGATTCTGGACCATCGTCTTCCAATATTGGAAGGTACGCTCAGCCTCTTCAAGCCGAGCCTTCAGAGAGTCGAGATACCTCGATTCCGATTCAAGGGACGACTTCTCACTCTTAAGCCAACCGTCCAGTTGGGTAAGACTGTTGTATTCCGTCAATAGGTCTGACGGACTACTGAATCCAAATTGCGTCATAAGGCCGAATATGAATGAGATTGCCTGAAGACTTTCGGAACTAGCTGAATAGTACACTATCGCTGCTACTACTAGGCAAGCAAGAATCCAAGCACCGACCGACTGCCATAGCTTGCTCCTTCTCTCGTTGAACTCCCTGAGCTTCTGGCTGTAAGTCTCAACGCGTTTGTTGTATGCTCCGACGCGCTGGTTCCACTCAGTGAGAAGAGACGACCAGACACTTTCCGCTTGAGCTCTTGCGTTTCTATATCTCTCTAGCGTCGATCTTTGATTGTTTAGATCACTCTGTAGCGTCTGCACTCTAGCGTTGGCGTTTTGCAGGTCAGTATTCGCCTGCCGGAGTTCTTGTTCCGCAATGCTAAGCGAAGCTTGTGTTCGAGATATCTCAGCATCCAGTGACTGAATCTGACCTCTCAGACCGTCTATTTCCACCGAAAGCTTCGCGATTTGTTGGCGATCACTTCCAATTTGGGATTGAAGCGACGAAATCCTGCTCTCAGAATCAGAGACTTGCCTGTTCAACGAGGCGATCCTATCTCTTAGGTCGCTACACTGTTTCTCAAGTGATTTGATAAGAGTCTCAAGTTCCACCAGTTTACGCTTGAATTCGTTAACATGCGTGGAATCGGTCGAATTCGGTCTGAACGCATATGCCGAGACAAGAAGAGACGTACCGAGGAGCAGTGCAATCAAAGCCAGAGACTTAGTCCGCACAATAGACCGTCTAATGCGCTGCCACTGAGAAGACAATGCCCCTTCGCGTCCTTATCTCGTCTGACTGAACCACATATATGCTTTGTCTTGATCACGTCGATAGATACCTTCCGCGTGCAGTTGGCGAACAGCCAACACAAACAGTCATCAACCGAACACAGCCCGAGAAGCTGCGCAGCAGAGTGTAGAGCAGGCCGAAAGGTCGAACTTTAAGTTCACATCAGCAAGTCCGTGTCAATCGAGAGAACAAGGGTTCAGAGTTCTATCTTCCAAATAGAAAGGCAACTTTGTCCTTCAAGCCAAAGCAAGAGAGAACAAGCACCCAATAAGTCGTCTCGATTCTTAAAGGCAATTCGGTGCAGTAGATCCCGTTTTTTTTCTGTGAGATATTTAGACCACCATGAACGGGGGCTCTCTTTCGATATGGATGACTCCTCTTTTAGGTGCGCAAGTATTGCATGTTGTTGCTCAAGGGAAGCTTCTGAAATCCACCAAGGTTCGTATGTGCGAGTTCTCGGTAAGATCACTTGGAGTCCTTTGTGTAAGTAAGTGCTAGGGCTGGGTGCTACTTCATACAACTTTGGCCATTTTGGGCTTTCGCGCTGCGGTACTCCACAGTCATGACTAAGCCACGAAGGATACCATCCGTGCCTATCACACCACTTGTAATTAGGCGGCTTGAAATCCTCAACCGTAGGCCTTATTTTTTCAAATAGGTCAATATCGATGTGTCTTGGCTCGATCCATTTCTCATCGAGTTTTCCATAGGCGTACAAAGGTGATGGAAGCTCTAGACTACGAATAGAGTGCCTCATGGCTTGCTTTTCACTATCCGTCTCGTCTTCCATTTGCAAAATCTCAATGTGATCCCTCGTTATGTAGCCAAACGTGAAGACGTACTGCTTTGTAGCTTCGGCGTCCACTATAGAACCTTTAACAGAAAAAGGGAGAGTCCCGCTAATTCTTCTCATAATCTGGACGTAGTAATTACCAACATTTAATGCATTAGCTCAAAGAATCAACGGACGTGCGTCTCTTATGCCATGGGTGCATACGCCGGTCTGGCATGGTATGTCTAGCGTCGGTGTACCATATTCGAGTAGATAAACGTGGCGGGCTGAATACACCTGGTGCGGGCCCTCTAGAAGGAGCAGAATATTCGAGGATTGTTCATTGGGGATTTTCCCTTAGAAAATGCCTTTGGCTTTCGCATCGGAGGCTCAATATCACACGGGTTTTTCAGGCCATATGGTCTAACCTCAGACTTCAGTAGTATGAGATTGATTCTGAAGAGGAGAGGGTAGGGTTCTCACCTGATGCCGGTAAGTGCGCGGGCGCTTCTTACACAGCCTATTGTGTCTATTCCCTGACGAATCGGAAATTCCCATTTGCCAGACTCAGGATGTTTGGGTCGGTAGGTCTTCTGGTAAGGAGTATGTTCTTACCTTTCGCGACTGCATATCCCAGCTCTATGGTCGTCCCGGTACCATAATGCTCTTTTCCATTCTTCTCATTCCTTACTACGACTAGATCTGCGTGGTCAATCTCATCAAAATAGGATTGCATAAGTCTCGATCTCATCGCTGTTATTTCTTCCGTCTCACTACCCGACGCATGATGGGCCCTGACACAAGGCTCGGATTGGCGCAAATGCTCATCATTCGGGAACACGTTTTGTTCGCCGTATCTTTGTCTGAAGTGTCTCAGAACCCGCAGAAAACCCTGGATATCACCGTAGCTTCCGCATACGACAATTTTCATCTCAATAGACTTCCTCATTCCGAGTAAGGGCCTCTGCATCGCGGGTCGGCCACAGTTACATCGCCGTATCTATAAGAGATTTTCACCCTGCATCCAGACATGCAATTCCGGAATGTGACACATGCCTGACATTTCTCTGGAGGATTTGAATGGAATCTCCTAAGGAATTGGAAAAGCGGCGAGAATCTCCAAATCTCCGTCAGCGTATAACCTGGCATTTGGACATTTCCGGCTGAGAAGACAATTCTTCCCGATGAAGCTGTACATGGATAGACGTTTCCAAACGCGTCGATATGAAGACGGTTTTCTGCAGCGTAGCATCGGTCATGTCCTTTCAGAACTTCTAGATCGGGGAAGTCTAGTCTCGTGCAAAAGCCAGCCCTCAAGTGGATGTCTCTTTCGGTTTGAACTCTGACCAGTTCCTTGCGGAGCCATTGAACTTGTTCATCTGTCAGTTTGAGTTCATCAAACCTGTGAAGCGCCCTTCCTGTTGGAGAAGGCAGCAGAATTCTAACATCTTCAACCCCTTCTTCATTGATCAATTCTATGAGGGAAGGGATTTCACGGGAATTAGGTCTCATAGGTACAACAAACACAGTCAAATTCGCCTTCACATCCAGTAGATTCCTGAGACCGCGCAATGCAGACTTCATCGACCCTGTCCTGTTCGTTATGGCATCGTGAGTCCTTGGATCTGACCCGAAGAAGGACACCGTTATGTCAACCTCTGATTGCTTTACCCATTTAGCTTCCCTACGAAAGATTCTAGTTCCATTTGAGTGGATGTGAACACGCGCATCTATTTCGTCTCTGCAAAAGTCTACGAGCCTAGTCAATTTCCTTAAGCGGAGAAAGGGTTCACCGCCCGTCAGCCCCACCGCCTTCAAACCCAGTGACTTCGCCTCCTTCAGAATCTTCTTTGCTTCTGAGAGAGACAGCTCGTTGCCTTCTGTCTGTAGCCCTGATGAGCAGTGAACGCACTGGAGGTTGCATTCTCTTGTTAGTTCCACGTCAATATGCTCGAGCTCGGGACATGAAACAGTAGCGTCTTCATTAGTGGAAAAGCTAGTCATCTCTTCCGTGACCATCATAATCACGTAGTTTTGTGGTGTGCTAGCTTAATGGTTCAAGCACATGCACATTCATGACCCTAACCTCATCGGCCTTGCAGCATCTTTCCAACTAAATCCTTTCGACCTGTTGACGTATACATGACCGTAATTATCTAGTAACCATCGTTCAAGACGACGAATCTCTGATACATAGAGTGCTGTCGCGTCAGGAGTTTCATCTATTAACGACAAGAGACGTGCTGCAGCCTTCTCTGGAAGGTATTTCCAAGTTCGAAAGAATGCGTCCACAGGGTACTCATCCAGATAGTCCACTAGCTCTCGTAGTGGAAAGCCTGGAGACACGAATCTGCTCCGCTTGGCAGCGATCATGTAGTCGCCACGAACTGCCTCGTAGTACCAACCAGTATGATAGTAACCTGTCAGAACTCGAATTCCGCCACGTCTTGCGGTACAGAAGAATTGGTGTTTGATTCCACGTTCCACGATGCTTTTTCTCATTGCTTTGTTACAGAAACTAAACAGACCAAACGTCAACGTTTCCACATTGGGATCTGGCTTTGGGTCATTTCTGTGCGACACGTCTCTAATGGGCACGTTGGAGTGAGGATCACTATAATAGTAGCAAAGAGTCGCCCCGCTGTCTTCTAGATGCTTCATTGGAACCCATGGTCGATTCGGCGGTTCAAGATTGCGACCCGAAGTCCTGTGCCGCTTCCTGCTCAAAGACAGATGCATTCCCCTTTGATGAGGACAAGGCGCCGCGTTTTCCTCATGTCACATATTCATCGAATACAGCCGCTTCGATTTGCTGAGCGTACGAGAGGTGGCTCTAGCTCAGGACGACTCGCTATCAGATGTGCTCTCTCGATCCATTCGCCAAGATTCTGATACCCGTTGTCGAGTACCCAATCGTAAATTCGACAAATCTCCTTGAAATCGTGTTTTCCATTGATTTTGCCGAAATCTATGTCTCCTCTCTTGTCAGTATTTCCATTCTGATCTTTGAGATTGTGGATGTAGATGCCCACTATTCCGTTACCTTTCTCATAGCTTCTCTGAATCTCATATCTGACCCATTCTCTGTCACAGGTCTCTGCTCCTATCAATACAACTGTGACTGAAGTTCCTTCCAGCTGTCTGTCGATCCACCTTCTTATGGCGTCGTTTCCTTGTTTCTTTACTGCTTCCCATTCAGCAGCATCCCAAAAACCAGCAGCCTCTCTGTCAGGTTTTGTCACCCAACTATTCCTGACTTGAGCCGCCCTCCAAGCATCTCTTTCATAATGAAAGCTGAAAAAGGCCCTTCTGGGCAACCCTCTCACATCTGAACTGACATACTGTATTCAAATAAACTTACCTACTATCATGTACTCCGCTAGGATAACCATGAGTATGGCTGCAAGCTGAAGCAGATAGAAAGGGAATACAGCTTTGGAGAACATTATTTGAGCAGCGCATGGAACCTGGTGGCGGTATTGCTCTCTCAGCCTCTCTCTTAGCCCACGCTCTAATTCAGCCCTGTTAACGACTAACAGAAATTCCTCACTTTGAAGCCTATTGCTTATTAGCCATGCGTAGTGCGTTCTGTAAAGTTTCTCCAATCTTAGAAAGTAAGAATCATACACCCAGAAGAACAGCCAGGGTATGAACGCGACAAAATGGTGAAATAGATCTCCTCTTAGCAACAAAGAGGCTACTATCAGAGTGATTGACCACCCCTTTACGTAAAACTGATTATTCGCCATTCGCGTAACAATATCTTGAACAATTTCGACCTCTTTAAACAGGTACTGCTGCAAGATATTCCTGTCCATCGTACCTTCTTCCGCCTATCCAGGAGTCTTGTCTAATATCTGGGTGTTCTAGACTGTCTGCTAGTCTGTTATATGTCTCTTCTTCAAGTGCGACCGTTAGGTTTCTCTTGGCATGCAGATCATGAGACTGACGAAGCGATTCTTCCTTGGCGAGTGAAACGGGTTACAGCCGTCAAACAACTGCATAATGTCCAAGGGTTTTTAGGGGCATGGAAAACAGAAGATAAGCCAAGAAGGTCAGACTGCTGTCGTCACAAACTGAGATTCAGAATGGAAAAGATTCACCATATGCGAGAACAAACCGAAAAGGAACTTAGTTCGAATCCTAAAAAAGAATGTGGTCTCATACTTGGAAATTGGTGCGGCCGCCGGGATTCGAACCCGGGTCGCCGGCTATTCCTGAGGGCCTAGCTCTTGGGGGGCCGACGTCTTAGACCAGGCTAGACTACGGCCGCTGGAAAAGAATAGCGATGAATCGACCA
>Ga0315312_1000875_pt1 | contig 28289 bp, 25 predicted proteins | sample TDP7_MG_FD_203629 | JGI IMG/M metagenome (GOLD analysis project Ga0315312, IMG submission 203629) | Freshwater sediment microbial communities from Lake Towuti, South Sulawesi, Indonesia - TDP7 | ecosystem: Environmental > Aquatic > Freshwater > Lake > Sediment | place: Indonesia: South Sulawesi... | reverse complement strand
AAGGATTTCAAGCAGGGTTTTAGACAGGTTACAATTTGTTCCATATCCCACCTCCATAAAATTTGACTTAGAGATGGGTTTATTGTAACCTAAAGGGGTTGGTGTATCAACCCGATAAGCATATTGGAGAATTTGATCTAAAAGGAAATGAAAAGATGAAGGAGAGGATCGTAAGGACGACGTGTGGAATCTGCCAGATTGGGTGCGGGGCTTTGGCCTATGTCTTTGAGGACCGAGTTATCAAGGTTGAGGGAGATCCTGACCATCCTTTAAATAGGGGGAAGCTCTGTCCAAAGGGCATGGCATCTTTAGAGTATCTTTACCACCCTGATCGATTAAGGCAGCCATTGAAGAGAATTGGAAAGAGAGGGGAGGGGAAATGGGCAGCCATCGACTGGGATGAGGCCCTGGATATCGTTTCCAGAAAATTGATTGAGAACAAGGAGAGATATGGTGCGGAGTCTGTCGTGTTTATGCGAGGTGCAGCCAAAGGCCTTCAAGATGATTACCTGACACGATTTGCAAACGTCTTTGGTTCCCCGAACATCACCTCCATGTCCCACGTCTGCTTCGTTCCTCGAAAGCTTGCTTCGACGATGACCTATGGTTTTTATGCGGTCCCCGATTTAGACTACCCACCAAAATGTATCATCGTTTGGGGCGAAAATGTATCGGAGACGTTGCACCACGTCCATTTCCGAATAAAGAAGGCGGTCGAGAACAGGGCAAAACTTATTGTCATTGACCCCTATAAAAATGAGATTGCAGAGATGGCCGACCTATGGGTGAGACTTAGACCAGGTTCGGATCTTCCCCTTGCCCTAAGCATGTTACATGTCATGGTCGAAGAGTCGCTCTATGATCCATATTTTGTTGAGCATCACACCGTGGGCTTTGAAGAATTAAAAAGCCATGTCAGGAAATATTCGCCTGAAAAGGTAAGGGATGTTACATGGGTTCCGCCTGAAGTGATTAAAGAGATTGCAAGGGTTTATGCCAGGAATAAGCCTGCCTGTATCCAGTGGGGGAATGGAATTGACCATAATGTGACGAACTTTCAGACAGCCCGGGCGATCTGCATCATAAGGGCAATTACTGGGAATATCGGCATCCCTGGGGGTGAACCTCAATGGTCCCCACCTCCGATATTGGAGAGGGGGTCCCCTGGATTTGGTCTTTATGAATTGATACCGACAGAAGTCCGCGAGAAAAGAATCATGGGAGGCGAGAGGCTCTTGACGGGCCTCTTTTATGCCCTGCCGCAGGCAGTGATAGATGCCATGATTACGGGTAATCCTTATGCCATTCGATGTACGTTCATTCAGGGATGTAATCTCTTATTGAGCAACCCCAATGCAAAAAAGGTATACCAGGCGCTTCAAAACCTCGATTTCCTCGTTGTGTCCGATATGTTTATGACACCCACTGCTTTTCTTGCAGATGTGGTGTTGCCTGTTACGACCTACCTCGAATTTGATAGCATCGTTTCTCCACCCTATTCCCTTGCCGTGGCCTCTGTTCAGCAGAGAGTGACGCGTATCCAAGACTGTCGCTCCGACTACGAAATACTTCGGGATCTTGGAGAAAGAATGGACTTGGGAGAATTTTTCTGGAAGAAGGAGGAGGAGTGCTTAGATTTCATTCTGAAACCTGTGGGCATCACCTTTGACGAACTTAGAAGGATCGCTATCCTTGAGGGTACTAAGCAACACAGAACTTACCAACAGAAAGGCTTTGAAACCCCTTCAAAGAAGGTTGAGCTATACTCTCACCGACTTAAAGAGTGGGGGTTCGATCCGTTGCCTGAATGGCATGAGAAGGTGATGGAGGATTCTGGTCTAAAGGAGCCGAACGAGAAATATCCCTTCATATTCACCACGTGGAAAAGAGCACCTTTCCGCCATTCGGGAGGAAGACAGATCAGCTCATTGAGAGGCATTCATTCAGAACCTCAAGTGATGATCCATCCTGAAGCTGCAAAAAGACTGGATATCGAAGAAGGTGATCGAGCATCCATTGAGACGGAAGTGGGGAAGATCGTCCAAAAGGCATCCATGAATGGAGAGATCGATCCGAGAATCGTTGGAGTTGACTATGGATGGTGGTTTCCTGAAAAGGGACCGATTTCGAATTTTGGATGGGATGAGTCAAATGCCAATGTGATCATTGATGATCGAGGTCCTTATGGAAGAGAGTTTGGCACACCAAATTTGCGAGGTTTGATCTGCAAAATCAATAAAAGTTCATCTTAATACAAACGCGTTAATTAAAGTGTCATTGCGAGGAGTGAAACGACGAAGCAATCTCAAGGTTATGAAATGGGATTGCCACGCTCCCGTTGGTCGCTCGCAATGACGATGTAAAAGGATTTAATGCGTTTATGTTATTTTATCCTTTTTCGGTGAGGGTTTCTAAGATCCCTTTGAGGTAGCCGATGCTCCGGCTGGCGATGGTTTGGGGATCAGGATCGAACTCAAAGACCTCTACGGAGATGTAACCCTTATAGTTATTTTTGATCAACATTTTCAGAATGGAAGTAAACTTTGTCTCACCAAAACCCGGCCCCCTTCCACTGGCATCATTGACATGGACATGACAGAGCATCCTGGAATCCAGGGCATGGACGAGTGCTTCTGTCACTGACTTTTCCTGAGCGATTGCGTGGCGGCAATCGAACATCATTTTAAAATTGGGATGTCTGATCTCCTTCACAAGACGGAGCGCTTCTTCCACTGTATTGATGAAATTTGTGGACGTTCGTGAGAGAGGTTCGATACAGTAGGTCACATTCCTTTTCCTCGCCGTCTCAAGGCATGCCTTGAAGGTCTCCTTGGCGCGTTCCCAGGATTCTTTAAAGTTCCATCCTTCCTGGACAGTCCTCTGGTGAGGAGAACCGTGAATCAGAACCTTTCCACCGATATCCGCACAGAAATGGATGAGGGCCTCGATATATTCCTGAGTGCGTATACGAATGATTTCATCCGGATGGTTGATGTAAAGCCCCTCAGGTTTTACCAGAAGCCAGTGGAGTCCCACGATTTCGATGCCGCTTTTCTCCGCTGCCTGGCGGATCGCCTTTCGCCTGGCCAACGATATTTCGGTTACGGAATCTGCCAAGGTGTAAGGAGCAATTTCAACCCCGTCATACCCTATTTGGGCTGCGTAGTCAAAGACCCTTTCGATTGGCCAACCCTGAAATAGTTCATTGCAAATAGAGATCTTCATCAGCCTCTCCTCATCTTCTCTTCTTCGATCCGCTTTTCTGGCCTTTTTTTCTGACGAGTTTCTGAAGAACGGAAAGCATCTCTTCTCGAAAGGTGTCATAGGCCGATTTAAATTCAGAAAGGGTCTTCTGGACAGGACCAAACTTAGACCAACCGTGGGGATTTAAACCATTTAGATCAAAATCGTCCGAAACACCTACCTTCCTGAAGATTTCGGCTAACTCAGAATTGATTTCAAAGGCCTTTCGGAAATCCTCCATCTGATTCAACTGGTCGAGGATCTGAGGGGGAAAGGTGTGTGAAATGGACTCCTCATACACTTTCAAATTGAATTGAGGTTCTTCGACCATCCTCCTCACATTCTCCTGATGGTCTGGAAATTCGGTATGAACCAGGTTTCGGGAGGAGAGGGTCCAATACGTATCGAAGGGCTTTCTCTTGGAGGCAGGAAGGTAGTGGATGCGATCCATAATAAATCTTGCCTGATCCTGGGTGAGACCATGCCCTTTCATCAGATAGTCAATCCATTTGTCCCGATTGGTCTCGGAGAAGAAGATCGACCAAACCCTTCTGGCAACGAACGTCCCTGATTTGCTAATCGCCTCCTCCCAACTCTGGAGGGATTCTTCGGAAGCGACTTCTCTTAAGGCTTCGAAGATGGGTTCGTCGATTTTCCTCTGACCATGAGCAAATCGGGTTGCGGCCCAGACTTTTTCTTCATAAGTTTTTGCTTTGGATACCTTCTCTTTTGTCCTGTTTACCTCCGAGAGAGTCATGATCTTTTGAGTGGCTCTTTTTTCGCCTATCTTCCTTCTTAGCTCCTGGAAAAATTCCTCAAGCTTGACCTCTCTCAAATGGCTTTCCAACCGTCCACCCATATTGGTCATGTAAAGCTGAGTTGGCCGGATTCCTTTTCTCATAGCTCCTGCCATTCCTTCCATCTCTTCAAGAATGAGCGTCGCCTCCTGACTGACACTAAAGTCGACGGTGATGTTGGATCCGAAGCCAAAGGAGTTGATCGTTCGGGTGATTGTCCTGGCTGCTGGGGTCGTGGCAGCGACTTTGATGACCATGTTGGGTCTGCCTCTATCACTCTGGATGCGATAGCCTGCCAAAAGATAGGCGTCATAGATGGAGAGATTTTCCGAGGCCAGAAAAAAGGCGCTGAAGACATCGCGAATGCTTTTGTCTACGAGGTGAGCGATGTTTGGATTGAGTTGAAAACTGACGACTCCACCTCCAGAAGTCTCACGAAGGTTGAAGAAGATGGGCCGGAAGACATAGAGATTATCCCAGAGAGCCAAAAGAGTGGCAAAAAGAGCGATCTCCTCTGCATATTTGGAGGGTTTGGAAGACCACTGTCTAAAGCTTGGGTGGTTTCTAAGTTCTTCTCGAAATATTTCAGTGAGACCGGGTTCATCCTGATAAGCCCTTGCAGCCAAGACTGGATTTGTGGAAACTTGTTCAAAGCCAAGATGTCTCAGCCATCTCAAGCCCAGGGCATAGTCATTGCCAAACCTACACTTTCCATCCTTAACCATTTTGTAGTAGATATTTCTCTTAATCTCTTTCTCAGCCTTTTTCAAAAGATTGACCAAGAAATTCCTTTGGAAGTCAATACCCTCCTCGATTCGCTGAGCAGTTCCTGCGACCATGCTGTTGCCCCTTTGGACCCTCTTCATCCTTGAAAGCCACTTTTTTATAACGGCGAGGGCAATTGAAAAGTCTCCTTCCTTTCGCTCAAGACTCTCCCACTCATCTAAGACGTTCAGGATATATTGGAGGCATTCGGACTTCTCTTCGTCGTTGAGCCATCGACTCTCAAGGCCATAAAAATTAACGGCCATCTCAATTAAGACTTCATAAGCGTATTGCCGAAAATGTATTTTCCTAATGAGAGATTCCTTCATATCATCGCGGCGCGGCTCGGACTGGGCGAACAGCACATTGAGCGTGCGTATCACGCCACTGACCGTTTTTGATAGAATCCCATTCATCTCAGGAAAAAGGAGATGGTCTGCTGCGAGACAGGTCTGGCCCATTTGAGTGAGCTGAAGAATATGAGCGACATGATCCTCAGCGATAGGAGGCCTTCTGTTGAGGGAAAGTCCTTCATGAATACTGGAATCTACAATTTTTTGGGCACTCTCTTGCGTTATGCCTGGCATCGTCTTTCTCCTAATCTTCCCCTAACCCCTCTTTACGAAAGAGGGCGATAGAATCTCCCCTTAGTAAAAGGAGGATTTTTATTCACTCCAAGAAAATTCAAATGTTTTTCGATATGATTCTCAAGGAAAGACCAGTAATCTTCTTCATATTGCGTCAGTGTTTGATAGAATCGGTCCTTGAACAGATTCTTTCCATTTTCGCCTTTTGCGTTAAGCAGGTATCCATAAGAGATATGGAGAAGCTGTCTCGAATCATCTTGTTCTAAGAGGGAAGGAAACTCCTGATCCTGAAGGACTTCAAGTTTAGGGATTTTGTCGAGGTCTGCTGTGACGTGGTAAAGCTTGGATGCTTCTTTAAAGATGGAGAGGGCAAATTGATGCATCTCCCTGTAGAGGGAAGGATTAACGAGAGCGACCAGGCGCATCGCCTCCAGCCAACTCGTGCCGGCTGTTTTTAGATGGAGGCCTCCCCTTGCCAATTCTCCCAAATCAGGAAAGACTGAAAATTTATCACTTCCCGAATGGATGGAGATTTTGTAGTTTCCAAAATCCTGAGCAATGATCGCATGTTCATAGAGCTGCTCTCGGAAATCCCTCAAATCACCGCGGTAATCCACCCCTTTTTGAAAGTCACCGACAAAGCGTGGGGCGAGGGAATCGATGTGAACCCCTCTATAATTCAGTTCGATGATGAAGAAGAGATGGTTCTCTGCAGAAGTAGGGAAAGGCGTCTCATCCACGGAGATCTCAAAATCGATATGACTCTGCCCTCCTGATCGTGAGAGAATCAAATTATAAACCTGTTCTGTGAAATCGATAGCTTTATGGAAGAAAAGAACATTTCGTTTCAGGCTCTCTTCGTCAAATTGAATGGAAAACCCTCCATGGGCGATCTGGAAAGGAAACTCCTTATTCAGAAAGATATGGCAAAGAACCTGTGCATCTCCTTGATCAATCTCTTCCTCGAATTTGCGATCGATCACCTCTTTTGGATAATCAGAGGCTTCTATATTTAACTTTTCGGAGAGATCGAGAGTAACCATGGAGACACCGGCATCGAGAGCGTTTTTGACCTCCTCAAGCGACTTGAGGTGATCTCCATCCGCGCCGTAGCCCCCTTGATAATTCTCCTGGAAGACAGCCCAGGCAGCATCCCGGATCACGTCCACAAAATTCCTTCCTGTTTGTTTATTCTCCCGAACCGACTGTTGCGCCAAGACTGGTCGAACCTGAAATTTCTCGATAGCTCGAATGTGTCCAGGGGTGGCCACGCCCAGGCGATCTCCAGTGCCAATAGTGATCGGATAGTTCCGGAGAGGGGTTGGCTTTGTGTAAGGAAAGAGGTCCATTAAGCAATCGGTATTTTCAGGAGAGAGATCGCAGATCTTAAGGGTCGATGTGCCACGATGACACTCCCCTTTGAACGGATCCTTAAGGACAAGGCCGTTCTCTCCCACGACCACCAATTTTTTACCTTGAGAAGTTCGGACCAAACCATATGTCAATCCATTTCTGGAGCAGAAGGATCTGGGGTAAATCTTTTGGATGTCTGTGGGGAAGGGCTTGAGAGAATTTAATATGTCCTCATGTGCGGCAGTTTGGTTAGGGTTATCCAAAGTCTGTGTCCTTTCTCTACTGGCATCACTGCTATAAAACCTTCTGTTCTTTAGAGACCATATCACTAACGAATGCCATCAAATTATATCCTCAGGGTTTCATACTGTCAATTTTCGATTACGAATTTGGAGTAGGTTGTTTTAGGTATCTTTTAGCTACTTCTTGACTTTTACCAAGCATCCTCATAATAATTGAACAATCCCCCAGGCCCCTTTTTCATAAAGCGTGATTGAAGGGATTAAGAGGAGAAGATGATCAAAGATGGTGTTGCTACCTCATTAAGGGAACTCTTAGGGGTTCAGGAGATACCCTTCAATGTTCCTCCCCAAAAGGAGATCGGGGACTTCTCCAGCGCGGTCTGTCTCTCCCTTGCGAAGGAGAGACGGCGAGCGCCGATGGAGATCGCTAAGGAGACAGTTGAAAAGTTAAGGTCAAAACTTCTTCCTTATATCCGTGAAGTTACTGTTACGCCTCCTGGATATATCAACTTCAAAGTCGATTGGCCAGCGTTGGCTCAAGATTTGATTCGCCAAATCTTCGAAAAGGGAGATCTCTTTGGAAGATCTGAAGTGGCTAAAAGGGAGAAGGTCTTCATCGAACATACGAGTGTCAATCCGAACAAGGCCATGCACATTGGCCATCTTCGGAATGCGGTCTTGGGAGACACCGTGGCCAGAGTTCTCGAATGGCTCGGATTTCCGACAGAGGTTTGCAATTATATCGATGATACAGGTCTCCAGGTGGTCGATGTGGTGACAGCCGTCCTCTATCTTGATCCACCATTCTTCATCGAAGGATCTTCCGATTTAGAAAGGATATGGCAAAAGGTTCCAAAGGATCGACCCTTTGATTATTTTTGTTGGGACCTCTATGCCCGTTTTCAAAATGAACTTGAGGGGAACCCATCTCTTCTTGAAAAGAGAGAGGAGGTTCTCCACGAGATCGAGAAAGGTCTCCATCCCGTCTCTGCTTTTGCAAAGGAGCTGGCTGAAAAGATTGTTCGAGCCCATTTAGAGACGGTTGCACAGCTTTCCATCTTCTACGATCTTCTCAATTGGGAGTCGGATATCATCCGTCAAGGGTTCTGGGAGGCTACGTTTGAACTTCTTAAGGAGAGAGGAGCTCTTCGATTCGAAACAGAAGGACCGAATAAAGGATGCTGGGTGGTTCCTTTTGGCGGGATTGTGGAGACCGAGGAAGGAGTGAAGAGTTTAGATAAAATCCTGGTGCGATCCAACGGGAGTGTTACTTATACAGGAAAGGATGTCGCTTACCAACTCTGGAAGTTTGGCCTTATTAAAAAAGATTTTCTTTACAAGCGGTGGGTTTTACAGAAGAATGGAGGGATCCTCTGGACAACAGCGCAAGATGGTGAGGCGGGCGATCGCCTTCCTAAGCCTTTTGGCCACGCCGACCGAGTGATCAATGTGATCGACACAAGGCAGAGTTATCCTCAACAGGTGGTCAGCGAATGCCTCCGACAGATGGGTTTTGAGAGAGAGGGAGAGGAATCGATTCATTTAGCTTATGAAGTCGTTAACCTTTCTCCGCAGGCAGCTCGACTCCTTGGGGTTGAGGATACCGATGAGAAAAAGGCATTTGCCATGTCAGGCCGGTCCGGAACTGGGGTGAAGGCGAATGATTTCATCCAGATGGTGAAACAAAAAGTGATTGAGAAAGCAGACTACCCTTTAGAAGAGAGCACAGCATCTGCCTTGGCATCGGCGGCTATCCGATACTATTTATTGAAATTTACGTTGGAGAGTCAGATCGTCTTCGACTTTGATGAGGCTCTGAAGACGACCGGAGATACAGGGGTCTATTTAGAATACGCCCATGCTCGAGCCTGCAGTATTCTGAGAAAAGCTGATGAGATGAAGATCGTTTATGGCTGGAGAAGAGATTGTGTTCCTTCCCAATTGACGGATACAGAGAGAAACCTCTTGGGGCGTCTATCAGATTTCTCTTCAGAAGTTATTAAAACCGGTAAAACTCTTCGTGTTTCTCAATTAACCGAATATGCCTTTGACCTTGCCACTTCATTTACCAATTTTTATGAACACCCCGATCCCGGAGCAGAGGTTCAAACGTTATTCATCCATCTTCAAGATCAGGAACTTCGAACATTTCGACTCTCCTTGGTCAAGGCATTTCAAAAAGTCATGGCCAATGTCCTGAAACTATTGGGAATGCCCACGCTCGAAAGAATATAAAATCCCCCCTTTCCCCCCTTTGCGAAAGGGGGGTTGGGGGGATTAGTGGAGGAGAAAACTATGACCCGGAGAAAGAGAGCTTTGCCGAGAGGGTGGTATCCTTGGGATGGAAAGGATTGTAAAAGGGAGATCGAGTCCTTTTTAGAAGGATGGTCACCGCCTACCGGTCTTTCGATTAAGAATTTGGGAGGAATCGTTCCCCATGCCGGCTGGTATTTTTCCGGAAAACTGGCTGCGAGGGTATTCAGTTCCTTGAAGTTGGGCAGAAAAATTGAAGTGGTTGTCATTTATGGAGGTCATCTGAGCCCTGAAGATCTTCCCCGGGTTGTGACGGAGGAGGCCTGGGAGACTCCGTTAGGTGATATAGAAATTCACATAGATTTTGTAAAGAACTTGATGAAACAGATCGAAACAGAGAAAGAGAGTCCCTCCAGTGGAGACAATACCATTGAGATCCAACTGGCCATGGTCAAGTGCTTTTTCCCCAAGGCAAAGCTTTTGGCCATCCGATCGCCTCTTTCTCTCAAAGCCAAAACCTTAGGAGAAGCAGTGGCTGAGATTGCGCAGAAAGAGGGGATTTCCATCCTCGCAATTGGATCAACCGATCTCACCCACTATGGTCCAAACTATGGATTCTTGGTAAAGGGGATCGGACCATCTGCGGTCAAGTGGGTAATGGAGCAGAACGATAAAGGATTTGTCGATCGTGCATTAAGAATGGACATCGAAGGTCTTATCAAACACGCATTAGAGAATGACAGCGCCTGCAGCGCAGGTGCGGCGGCCTCTGCAATGGCTACCTGCAAAGCCATGGGCGCAGAAAAAGGGATCCTCCTCGATTACTACACGAGTTATGACATTCTTCCCGATGAGAGTTTCGTGGGATACGCAGGCATCGTCTACTAACCAAGCATATGGCAGAGGGCATGGAGTATAGCGTAAGATAATCTACGGTCCTTTCCGATTGCCTCTTTCAAAATCTTTAACTGATGGATCAATCTCTCAGTGGAGGCAGTAATGAGAGTTGGGAAGAAGGTCGTGACGCCGGTAGCGGAGATTGCCTGTGCTGCCCGATGAAGATCCTCAGCCGTTAAATTTTGATCGTTAAAATGGAGGGTGATCATCCGATCATCCTCAATTAACTTTCCATGAAGGATCATTTGTCCCCTCCATCTCAATTCATTCCTTATTTAGAAAAATTATACCCCTCTTTTCTTTCTGTCAACTCCCTTACCGCTCTCTTAAGAAAAAGGATTGAATGAAAGAGTTGACAATCCTCATACAAACTGCTAAAAATTTTCGATTATCTATTCGAGGAAGGAGGTGGGTGAGTGGAACTAGAGGACAAGATACTTAACAAAAAACATTTCAGAGGAGGTGGGGTTATGAAGAGTAGGATATTTTCAATTTTTTTGGTTACCGCATTTTTATTGAGTTTTTCGATCGCGTCTGAGGCACAAAAGACTCCGGCAAAGGCTCCTGCAGCAGCACCGGAGAAACCTGCTGCCATGGCGAAGCCCATCATCATTGGAGCACCGACATCACTCTATACACCCTTTGGAAGGGATGGAGTAAAAGCCCTGAACCTCGCCGTGGAAGAGGTCAATGCAAAAGGAGGGGTTTTGGTGGGTAAAGAGAAGCGACCCTTCAAAGTGGTCGTCACAGATACCAGAGACGGCGAGCCTGCAACCCCTACCCATGACGCCCTGATGGCCTATGAAAAATTAATCTTGGAACAGAAGCCTCATGCCGTTGTAGTCGGTCCTTTTCGCTCCGAATTCCTCATAGCGAGTATGGACTTGGTAGCCAAGTATAAATTTCCCCAGCTCGGCACAATTGCCCAGACCCCTGCATTTCAGAAACAGTTTAAAACCGATCCAGCAAAGTACAAGTACCTCTTTCGCGTCACAACTGACTCCACAGTTCCCGGTATGTATATATCCCGTACCCTGGATCTCCTGAAGAAAGATTTCAAACTCGACAGCATCTACATTCTTTACCAAGATACCTTATGGGCTCAGGCCTTTGCAGGGGTCGTGAAGAAGCACGGTCAGGAAACAGGCTGGAAAGAGGTAGGCTATGATGCCTACGCAGCCGGTGCCTCCGACTTCTCCCCTGGACTAACCAAAGCGAAGGAGGGGAAGGCTCAAGTGATTGCCATGATGTGGGACGTACCGCTCGGGGCAGGAATATTCGCAAAACAGTATGTGGCGATGCAAGTACCTTCACTTCTTATCGGTTTCATACCTCCGATAGCTGCCCCAGAGGCTGTAAAGACTGTTGGCCCGGAGGTAGAATATAGCCTATCGGTTGAGTTTCCGGTTGGTGCCTCGCTACCGCTGAAGAAACTTCCAAAGACGGGAGAGTTCCTCGCCAAGTTTAAAAAGAAGTATGGAGCACTTCCCGAGGCCCCTGCTGTGAATTCTTCTGCTTATGATTCGGTCTATATTCTGGCACAAGCCATTGAACGTGCTGGGACCCTCGATGCGGATAAACTCGTTGCCGCTCTTGAACAGACCGATTATAAAGGAGTATCCGGAAGAATAAGAGTCGATAAGGAAACACACACAGCGATTTTTGGCGATAAGGACCCCAATGAAACAGGCATTGCAGTCGTTTTTCAGTGGCAAAAGGATAAGACAGGGCAGCTGGTGCGGGTGCCTATCTATCCGGAGTTTCTGGCTGAAGGGAAGGTTATGCTTCCTCCATGGATGAAATAAATTGCCCCCCTCTTCCCCCCTTCCTGCCTGCCGCAGGCAGGTATCAAAGGGGGGAGAGGGGGATTGAAAAATCTAAAATTAAATTATGTCTCTCTTGATCTATGGCACGATAACGAGTATCATTTTGGCTCTCTATGCCGTAGGATTCAGTCTCACCTATGGCATCAGTGGGCTGGCCAATTTTGCCCATGGGGCTCTTTATATTCTCACTGGATATTCGATCTGGTCTTTTCTAAACCATCTTGGTCTTCCTTACTACCTATCCGCCCCGCTTTCTGTGGTCATCATCGGGCTTTTTGGATTTGTTATCTATTGGGTGCTCTTGCTCCGAGTTCGAGGTGTTCCTCTTGCTGAGCTGATTGTAACTTTTGCAGCAGGCGTGGCGATTTTAGAGCTATTAATGTGGAAGGGGTTCTACGGTATCCAGTATAGCCTTCCCCTTTTTCTCAAAGGAGGAGTGAGAATAGGGGGAGTCGCTGTGGATTACCAGCGCCTCTTTGTGGCCGGTACAGGATTGCTCTTAGTGATCCTCTTATATCTCTTCGTTCATCATACTAAGATCGGGCTGGCCTTCAGGGGGATGGCACAGAATGAACGGACAGCCCTTTCTGTAGGAATCGAATCAGATTGGATCGGCTCACTGAGCTTAGCCTTTGGTTCCGCTTTAGCCTCGATTGCGGCAGTGGTCGTTCTTCCTCTAGGGATTATGGAATCAGCCATCGGATATGAGGTCTTGATCTACGCCCTCGCCGTAGCCATTGTCGGGGGATTGGAAAGTACTTCCGGAATGATCGCTGGAAGCTTTATCATTGGTTTTGGCCAAGTAGCCGCTGCGAGGTACATCGGCCCGAAATGGATGATCATCGTCCCCTTAACAGCGATTGTCTTGGTCTTAGCGATCAGACCATCTGGTCTGTTTGGTCAATTTAAGGAACTGGAGGAAAGGATTTAGAGTGGTTGAAGCAGAAGCCAGATACCGTAAGAAGCGGTTAGACAGAGGGATTAAGGTAAGGGCTGACACCATTTTTGCCATTGCCTCATATAGGGAAATGCTCTATCTGATTCTACCCAGAGCTTTACCTGTTATTGGATTACTCGTTTTACCATTCGTGTTCACAGGTTACTGGGGAAAGGTTCTCGTTTATGCCTGTGTGTATGGCCTGCTTGCCTTAAGCTGGGATTTTTTAGCCTCCTGTGGTTTATTTTCTCTGGGACAAGCCTTCTTTCTGGGTGTCGGTGCTTATTTGGCAGGCACCCTGAGTTACTACTTTAAATGGCCTCCTATCATTACAGTACCCATCGCCACCTTGGGTGGAGGGGTGATTTGTGCTGCCTTACTCTCACCAGTCGTAAGACTAAGGGGAGTCTACTTTGCCATGGTGACCCTGATGCTGCCCTTACTCCTGATGAAGATGATCGAAACGACCGGAATCTTTGGAGGTACTCACGGACTGTCCGCCCTCAAGCCTTTTCCAAAAGGATGGATAGGGGGCTATTTAGTGGTGGTTGTTTTTATGGTATGTATTTTCATCTTTCGAAGACTGATTAATGAAGATTATGGTCTCGTTCTGAGGGCGATCCGGGATGATGACCGTGCCGTCATGAGTGCTGCGATCAATATCTACTGGCGAAAAATTCAAGCCTTATTCATTGCTGGAGCAACGGGAGCTTTTGCCGGTGCCTTTATGACCCATCATTATCAGTTTGTGGGCATGAGTGCCTTTGCCCTTGACTACTCGATCTTACCCGTTGCCGCTGCCGCTTTGGGAGGACCCGGCACTTTTGCTGGCGCAGCCTTAGGAAGTATGATTCTGGTGCCCCTCTCTGAGGCCCTGCGTGCCTTAGGGGGGATGAGAATAGCGATCTACTGTGTCATTCTGATTTTGAGCGTGGTCGCTTTGCCAGAGGGCATCTTCCATTATATTGAAAGAAAATACCACCAGTTTGAAAGGTTGGTGAGGGTCGGATAGGATGGAAGGTGAGGTGATCTTAAGAGTTGAGAGATTAAATAAACATTTTGGCGGTGTTCAAGCGGTTTTCGATGTGAGTTTCTCGCTCCAAAAAGGGGAATTTTGCGGAATTATTGGACCAAATGGATCTGGAAAGACCACACTTGTCAATCTGATCACTGGCTTTGTTAAACCTGATTCAGGAAAGGTGATCTATCAGGGAGAGGAGATTACAGGGAAGAAACCCTATACCATAGCCGGTCTCGGTATTGTTCGCACCTTTCAGATGGTGAGACTCTTTTATAATCTCCCGGCTTACAAGAATCTTATCATTCCTTTATCCTCCTCACGAGTAAAAAAACTTAGAGGAGGTGAATATGGTGAAAGGGATGATGTCGCTGTCGACCTATTAGATGATATGGGATTTGAGCGGGATTCCTTCGTCCCTTACAAATTAGCTGGTAGCCTTCCCCACGGATATCTGAAGCGTCTTGATCTTGCCCGGGCAATGGCACTCCGTCCGGATTTATTGATCCTCGATGAACTCTTCTCTGGTATGGCTATGTCCGAGGTTGCCAGCACTCTACCCCTCATCGAAAAATTCCATGAAGAAGGATTGACGATCATTATGATTGAACACAGATTGAGAGAACTTTTTCGGGTTGTTGATCGGGTGTTAGTCTTGAATTACGGCCAGAAGATTGCCGAAGGAACTCCTCAAGAAGTGATGAATACCGAAGCCGTGAAGAAGGCATATCTCGGGATTGATGTTGAGATAGGTTAATTCTCCGATGAAACTGATGCTCTCTGTCAAGAATCTCATGGTATTTTTTGAAAATGCCCTTGCCCTCAATGATCTCAGTTTGGAAGTGGGAAGGGGGGAGGTTGTCGGTGTCCTCGGGTCTAATAGTGCTGGAAAGACCACCTTGATGAACACGATTTCAGGCTTGATCCTTGATATGAAGAAAAAAGAGGAACGGAGAGGCGGTGAGCGCATCAGTGTCCTTGGAGAACTGATATTTGAGGGAGAAGATATCATAGATATGAAACCGAGCGAAAGGGTGAAAAAAGGAATTGTCCTCAGCCGAGAAAGGCATCCTATTTTCCGCGATAGCGATGTGGTGGAGAATTTAAAGATCGCTGGCTATTTGCATGATAGACGTTGGGTGAAAGAGAGAATCGAGTTTACCTTTCACCTCTTTCCCCATTTGAAAGGAATCCGAAAGGGGAAAGCAGGCTTGCTAAGCGGGGGAGAACAGCAGATGCTCGCCATCGGCATTGCCCTTTTAGCGAAACCCAGACTTCTGCTGATGGATGAGCCACTCCTCGGTTTAAGTCCTCTTCTTCAGGCTGACCTGGCTCGGGCAATAAGAGACATTCGACAAGAAGGGATCACAGTACTGGTCACAGAACAATTTGCCAGGACGCTTCTTCCCATCATCGACCGGGGATATGTGATCGAAAACGGGATGCTCGTTTTCACTGGTACGAGGCAAGAACTATATGAAAATCCAGAGGTCAAATCGGCCTATTTGGGAGTCTAAACGCCCAATGGGAAAACGCCCCCTCCAATCATCCCCCGGCAAGTGGGGGAGAACTAAGGCTGGGGGATACACTTTGCGCTTTGCGATAAAGACCATGGAGTTACTTGCTGATACTATTTTTGGCTCTTTCGAAGAAGTGGTGAAGAGGAATCCCCATAAGACAGCACTGATCTATCTCGGTGAGAAATACTCTTATTCCGAACTGAGGGAGATGGTTCTTAAATTTGCAGCCTCTTTACATGAATTAGATATCGGGGAAGGGGATAGGATAATTTTAAACCTTTATAATCTTCCTCAGACCATTATTGCCTGGTTAGCACTGCAACGCCTCGGTGTAATACCAATCCTCGTGGCCCCTGTGTACACTTCTTATGATCTTAAATATTTGGCAAAGGATAGCGGAGCTGAGACAATATTGTGTATGGATACGAACCTTAGATATGTGGTCGAAGTTCTTCCAGAAACCCCTATTAAAAGGGTGATTGCAACGAATATGATCGACCTTGTCCCATGGTGGAAGAGGCTCATTAGCAAAGGTTTTAATAGAGTTCCAAAAGGGAAGATTCCTTTAGGAAAGGATTTTTTCTCTTTTAACAGTCTTTTAAAAGAAGGGCGTCCTTCATCTCTTCCTCCTTTTCAAGGAAAGGAACGAGACAGGATAGCCCTCATGCTCTATACCGGTGGTACTACTGGGTTTCCAAAAGGTGTCCCTCTATCGGAAAAACTGTTTCTTAAAAGATCCCTTGAGTGGATGAGCGCAAGTGAGGGGGTAACCCCCTTGGGACAATGTATTACAGCGCTATCAGCTCCACTCTATCACATCATAGGTGAGATGGATGGAATTTCGCCCCTGATTGTTGGCGGTGAGACAGTCATCCTTCTTCCCAGAGTCGTTCTGGATGCACTTTTTGATCATATTCAGCGATATAGGGCGACCAATATGTTTGCTGTTCCTGCCATGTACAGGATGATCCTTGAGCACGACCGGATCGATGACTATGACCTCAGTTCCCTTCGATACTGTGGGACAGGTGGCGATGCGATGCCAGTGGAAGTAGGCAATCGATGGTTAAAGAAATTCAAGATTCCTCTATATCAGGGCTATGGAGCGACGGAACTATGTGGCGCCATCTCCCTCTCTTATGCGAAGGATGGAATTCCACCAGAAGGCGCTGCGGGGAAGATTGTACTCAGTGATAAATTTAAACTTGTGGATCCTGAAACCCTCGAAGATGTCCCTCCCGGTGAACCAGGAGAGCTTTTGGGCACCTGTGACTATGCTGTAAAAGGTTATTGGAATAAACTTGAGGAGACTGCCGAATGTTTTCTGAATATTGGAGGTGAGGTTTGGTATAGGACGAAAGATATTGTCCGTGTCGACGAAAACCGGTGGCTTTACTTCATGGACCGATCCGTAGATATGATCAAGCATAAAGGGTATCGCATTGCCGCTGCGGAAGTGGAGAGAATACTTCAGGCCCATTCTGCGGTATTGTCTGCGTGTGTGGTAGGTGTTCCTGATGAGAGTGTGGGCGAACGAATCAAGGCCTTTGTCGTACTCAAGACGGATGTGAGAGGAGTAAGCAGTTATGAACTGACGAAATGGTGCAGGGAAAGGCTGGCTTCCTATAAGGTTCCACAGTATATCGAATTTAGAGATATGCTCCCAAAATCGAAGGTGGGAAAGATGTTAAGACGTGAGATGAGAGAAGAAGAAAGAAGGAAGATATGGAAATAAGGAGAAAGAAATGAATCTTCGGAGTTTTACCATTTACGACATTTTCAAGAGAAACGCCAGATTATACACCGATAAAACAGCACTTCTGGCCGATGGCATGAAGACCACCTTTGGAGAATTGTTCAACCAGGTAAATATTTTGACTGGTTGGTTCGCTTCCAAAGGGGTCGGTTCAGGAGATCGAATCGCTGTCTTGACCAAAAACTGTCCTCAATTCTTCACCTTGATGGGTGCCATCGCTGCTTCAGGTGCGATTATGGTTCCCATCAATTTCCGCCTTTCAGCCGATGAGATCGCATACATCCTTTCCGATACAGAGCCGGTGATGGTTTTTTTCGATCCTGATTTTGAAAAGACGGTTTCTGGGCTCCCTCCTTGTCCTTCAATAAGAGAGCGTATCACATTTGGCCCTCCGGGAGGAAGCTTCGTTTCCTTCGATTCTCTTTTAAATACTTCCGGAGGAAATGCTCTTCCAGTAAGTGCTAACGACCCTTTTGTAATCATCCACACGGCAGCCATCCAAGGGAGACCTCGTGGAGCCGTGATAAGCCATGGCAACCTGGTCGCCTGTAATGTCCAGGCTTGCAGTGTGCTGGGCCTGACCCATCAAGACATATATCTGAACTTCCTTCCTATGTTTCATATTGCCGGACTGGCTGCCTCCCTTGCAATAACGCATGTCGGTGGCAAAAATGTGATCATGTCAAAATTTGATGCGAAGGAAGCGATCAGGATGATCAGTCAATATAATGTGACTTTCATCGGTGAATTCCCACCCATTTTGTCCCAACTGCTCGATGAGCATGCGGCCGGACCGTATAGCCTGTCCCCTTTGAAACATGTGTTAGGTATCGATTTGCCTGAAACAGTAAAGAGATTTGAAAGCCTCGGTTACGGGAAGTACTGGCTGGTCTATGGCCAAACGGAGACGATGGGACTCACCTGCATCTGCCTAAACTCTGAAAGGCCAGGATCTGCCGGAAAGCAGGGGCCTCTGGTTGATTTAAAGATCGTGGATGACTTTGATCGCAAGGTCGAGAAAGGAACAGCAGGGGAGATCGTGATCCGGGGCCCGTTGGTCTTTCAAGGATACTGGAGAGCAGAGGAATTGACGAAGCATACCTTCAGGGAGGGTTGGCATCATACAGGGGATATGGGTCGTCTCGATGAAGGCGGTTACCTGTGGTTTGTGGGTAGAAAGGCCGAAAAGGAGCTGATCAAACCCGGTGGTGAAAATGTCTATCCCGTAGAGGTTGAAAAGGTGATTCTTGAGCATCCTGGCGTCCTCGAAGTTTCAGTGATCGGGGTTCCTGATCCTAAGTTTGGGGAAGGGGTTAAGGCTGTCTGTGTCTTAAAACCGAATGTAAGATTATCAGAGCAGGAGCTGATCGACTTTGTAGGGGCGAGGATTGCGCGCTATAAAAAGCCAGGGTATGTCGAATTTGTTGATTCACTCCCAAGAAAGGGAGATGGTTCCATCGACAGAGAGAAGGTGAAGGCCATGTATGGCCATGGACCCAAGGAGTGATTATCCTGAGCATACGATGATTTAGGAAAGAAGTGGAAGGATATTAGAGGGATCCAGGGCTCACTGAGATTTATAAAGGGACAAGGGAGATTCAAAAGAATAGGATCGCCAGTGCAATGATTGGAAAGAGAGGATAAGAGAAACTATGAGAAAAGTGGCAATCGTTGGAGTCGGCCATGGAAAGTTTGGAGTGAGGTCAGATGCCTCCCTTCGGGAACTGACTTTCGAAGCGGTCAAGGCCTGCCTGGATGATGCGGGTGTTTCCCTTAAAGAGGTGGATAGCATGGTGACGGGTATTGCAGGAGATGAATTCTCCATCGCCCTTCAGCCCTCTGCCCAGGTCCATGACTATATTGGGTTTCATCCCAAGCCAAATTTCCGTGTCGAAGGGGCTTGTGCAACAGGAAGCATGGCGTTGAGAACGGGGTGGATGAATGTGGCCTCCGGCTTAGCGGATCTCGCTCTTGTCGTCGGCGCGGAGAAGATGACAGAGGTTCCCACCAGCACGGCGACGGATATTATGGGAAGGTAGCCCGATTTGGTAAAGAACTTGCAGAAGGGAAGATCATGGCAACCATTTGCAAGAAGTGCGGGAAGAAATATTATCCACCACGGGCTGACTGCTCGGACTGCATGGAGAGCGAGATGGAGTGGAAACCGATTCAGGGGGAAGGAAGCTTGGTGACTTTTACAAAGATCTATGTCCCGCCAGACCATTTCGCTATCCGGCAGCCGCTCATGCCTTTTTCGAGCATCCAATTTGAACCCTGTCCCATTGGAATTTTGGAGGTGGAGGACGGCTTAAGGGTCATGGGTTGGATGCCAAAGACTGATGTGAAAAAGATTCGGATTGGAATGAAGTTCAAGGCTTCGCCCCAAATCCTTCCTGATGGGAAGGTGACGATTGTACTGGAACCGATTGACCGTTGTTAGGCCAGCCATCTCTTTCTTCTTCGGTAGTGTTTCACGTCCCTGTAACTTTTCCGCTTCCCCAATTGGCTTAGGCCAAGGTAAAATTCTTTGATGTCTTCATTCTCCTTCAGTTTGGAGGACGGGCCGTCTAAGACGACCCGTCCATTCTCCATTACGTAACCGTAGTCCGATGTGGTCAGGGCGATCTTTGCATTCTGTTCTACCAAAAGGATGGAAGTTCTCTCCTCCTGGTTGATCTTCCTAATGATCCCAAAGATCTCCTTGACGAGGAGGGGACTGAGTCCGAGAGAGGGTTCGTCAAGAAGCATCACCTTTGGATGGGCCATCAAGGCTCGGCCCATGACCAACATCTGCCTTTCGCCACCAGAAATGTAGCCGCTCACCCGTCCTTTGAGGTCTTTGAGTCTTGGAAAATAATGGTAAACTAATTCAAGGTCCCTCAAAATCCCTTCTTTATCGTCTCGGGCATAGGCACCGACACGGAGGTTCTCCTCGACAGTAAGATGCTCGAAGAGGCGACGACCCTCCATGACTTGGACGATTCCCATACGGACAATCTCCTCAGGGGTTTTATCCTCAATCCTCATTTCGTCAAACTCAATGCTTCCATCTGTGACCTCTCCCAACTCTGTTTGGAGAACCCCTGAGACGGCCTTTAATGTGGTTGTCTTCCCTGCGCCATTGGCACCTAACAGGGAAACGATGCGACCATCAGGGATTTCGAGCGAAACCCCCTTCAGCACCAAAATGACATCACTATAGATAACTTCGATATTGTTGAGACGAAGCATTTAGGTCCCTAATGTCAAATGTCAAAGATCAAAGTTCAAATGAAATCCAAAGCCCAAATGACAAAATTTATCAAGAAACGTTTTGACATTAAGTCATTTGATATTTAAATTTTGGCATTTGACATTTCATTTCTTAATAGGCGCTGTGAATTCCAAAGTCGTTGTTGCCAATCCTCCAGAATCGGCTCCGGAGGCTTTAATTTTATAGACTCCTGGAGGAATAGGATTGAGCGTCTTTGGATCCGGAGCCAGAATCGGTGTCCAACCCACTCGAAAGAGAGTATTCAATTTAGCAGAGGCAGGTACCTCCGCCTTGAAATTGCCTGACTCGTCGGCCTGGCCATAGGCGATTCCCACATCCTCTCCAGGTTTCACCCCTTTCATCTCCACATTAGGAGGAAGAACCATCTCCACCACAACCATCTCTTTCGGAGACCAACCCGTGCCAGTGAAAACGATAGGGACCCTCAAGATAGCCGGGAATGCCAATTCCACTTTTGGAGGGCTGACGGCAAGTGTGACGTTTGGCTTGGGGGGCGGAAATAGGGTTTTACAGGCAAAAAAAGGCAAAAGGATCATCAAGATACTGAGAATAAGCATCATTCTTCTGAAAGAGTTCATCGATCTTCCCTCCTTTCCCATTAAAATTTATGAAGGGATACAGCGTCAGGAGCTTTTTTCCAATCCGAAATGGCCACACTCCTTCCTGCTCGAACCTGATAGAACCTGACTTCCAAACTTCCACGACGAGAAGTCGGGCTGTAGGCACAAGGCCCTTGAAGTCCGGCCCTCTCGAGACCTGTCAGTTTTTGATAAGTCCGGTATATGACCTCTCCGTCCAATTTCTTATAACCGACTTCTTTCAGAGCGATTTTCAGTGCTGCCTCGAAGGTGATCGCCCATGACATACCAATGGTATAAACCTCGTTCATATCCTCCAGTTTTCCCCGACCATATTTCACCCAGAGATTTGCCAAGGGATGTTTCCTTGCATCATCTCCACGGAGATAGTAGGAAACGATGACCGTCCCTTCTAAAGCTTCAGGGTGTAGCCGTACACCGAGAGAGGTTGGCCCCCAATAGTCGCAGAAAAACTGGATGGTTTTGGTCAACCCCAACTTATGAGCATCTCGAATCACATTGGTCGGTGTTGGATCCACTCCTCCTACAAAGATATAGTTCACCTCTGCCTTTGCCATTCGGGTGAGATAGACCGTATGATCCAGCGTTCCCGGTGGAAAGAATTCCGGAGGTGCCAAAACCACCCCCATCTTTTCAGCATACTCTTTTCCGCCCCGGAGAAATTCCTTGCCATAAGGATTATCCCACGAAATATATCCAACCTTTGGCATGCCTGTCTTTCCTTTGGCCTTCCAGTCTGAAATGATCCAATCGATCGTGGCGGCGAAAGAGTCCTGATAGGTGGGGCCCCATACGAAGACGCGTCCAAGGTGAGCCTGAAATTCTCCATCCCCGGGGACGAGTAGAACTAATTTATCTTTTGATGCCAGTGGAGCAACCGCTTTGCCAATAGGTGTTCCAATCGCATTGACGACCAGGAGTTTGGGTTCGGTACGATAACGCTTATAGGCAGAAACACCTCTGGCAACATCATATCGGGTGTCAACGCCGATGAACTTCACCTTTACACCGTCAACCCCACCTTTTGCGTTTAATTCTTTGATATAGTCCTCACAACCCATATCCGCGGGGACATTCAAACCTGCGATGGGCCCGGTATAATCCGCCAGGCTCAGGTAGGTGACGAACTTTTCCTTTTGGGCATGGCTTTCTGAAAGCCATATCGTCATAAAAAGGAAAGAGAGAATGATTAATCCGACAAATACCGCTGTCCTTCGTATCATTTTCATCATAGCCTCCTTTCTTTTCAGATAAATAATGACCAATGACATTTGACATTTTTCCGATATATCACCTCCTTTCCAAATCCCCCCAACCCCCCCTTTTCCAAAGGGGGGCGAGGGGGGATTAATGGGCAAATGGATAAAGCCGATAAGAAGTCTTGAAGATTTCCCAGCGATGGGCCAATCCCCTTGGCTCAAAGATCAAGAAAAGGATGAGGACCACGCCGAATACGGAAACGCTTAACGAAGCCGCAGGGTGTGTTCCCAGCCAGGGGAAGAACGTTGCCAGGAATGGGGCGGCGAACATCACACCTTCATCCAAAAGCCGAAGAAAGATCACACCGAAGAAGACACCGGAAATGCTCCCTCCACCTCCTACGATGAGCATCCCGATATAATAAAGGGCATGGAGCAAGGTGAATTGTTCAGGGTGAACCACCTGAATCCAGTGAACCCAGAGCGAACCCGCCACTCCTGCATAAAAGCAAGAGATGAAGAAGGCAAGCAATTTATAACGGTAAAGCTGAATCCCCATCACCTCGGCAGCCAAATCGTTGTCACGAATGGCGACGAAAGCTCTACCCACGCGGGTTCGAACCATATTCCGTGCTGCATAGGTCATCAGCAGCATCACGGTGAGGATAATGTAGTATATCTTCTCATCGCTATCGAAAACAAAGCTACCGATCTTCGGTGGAGGTGGATGGAGACCCTGAGTGGTGCCTGTGACACTGAGGTGGAGGATCAGCCACATGACCACGAAATGGATGGCGATGGTGGCCATAGCGAGATAAAACCCCTTGATCCGCAAAGAAGGCGCACCACCTCCCAATCCGATGAAGCCCGCAACCATCCCTGAAATAGGCAAGGCCAAGAAGAAGGAGAGTCCCACTTTTCCGGTAAGGATGGCTGAAGTATACGCGCCAACTGCCATGAAGGCTGCCTGCCCAAATGAGATCTGGCCACAATAGCCACTTACGAGTTGAAGTCCAAGAACGACGATCAGAGTGATGCTGAGGTAGTTGATCAAGCTGATAAAATAATAGGGCCCGAAGAAGGGAAAGGCGTAAAGAAAAATGAATATTCCGATCAGTACTCCCCAATGCCTCTTCAAACGTAAAATGGCCATGTCCTGGGTATAACGCTCATCGAAAATCCCGCAGGGCCTCATAATCCATCCCCAAATAAAATTCCAAATGTCAAATCAATGACAAATGATCAAATGTCAAAAAGTCTTTTTGGTCATTTGGATTTTGGATTTCACCTGCCTGCCGGCAGGTTTGAACTTTGCCTGGCTGCGGTAGGCAGGAGCTTTGACATTTGACATTATTGTTTATACTCGTTCTATCCTTTTTAACCCGAAAAGACCGTAGGGTTTTACGAGAAGAACGACGAGAAGCAACGCATAAGCAGCGACGTCTTTGAGGCCACCGCCGACCAAGGGATCCAAGTAGCCTGCAATGACATTCTCAAGGATACCTAAGATAAGCCCGGCCAAGAGGGCACCCGGTAAAGATTCTAAGCCTCCGAAGAGGGCGACGATCATTCCCTTGATCCCGATGTAAGGAAGGGGAAAATGAATGTCCATCACATACGCTGTGGCCATGCCGGCAACTGAAGCAACGATGGCGGAGATGATCCAGATGAGAGAGAAGATCGTCCTCACGTTGATCCCTGTGCTCCGAGAGAGTTGATGATCCTCCGCGGTTGCACGCATCCCCAATCCGGTTTTTGTGAATTGGAAGAAGAGGGCCAAAAGGAGGAAGAGCGTCAGGGCGACGCAAAAACCGACCAGCTGGACGAGGGGAATTATCACTCCCATGACTCCAAACATTCCCAGGGATAGGAGATTGGCATAGGTTCTCGATTCTCCCTTCAGGATGAGTTGGAAGATGCCATCTAAAGCCAAGAAGATGGCAAAGGTCATCAGAAAGGCAGCGAACAGAGGCTGGCCGATCAAAGGACGTAAGGTGAAACGCTCCACGAGCCAACCCATCAGGGCAGAAGAAGCGAGGGCAATGAAAATGCTGACGGGTAGGGGAAGTTGAGCACTGACGAGAGCGATCCAAAAGAAGAGGGCTCCAAAAGCCAATAGCTGGCCGTGGGCTAAACTGACGACGCGGGTCGATTTATAGACGAGTACGATCGAGGCGGCCACTAAGGAATAGAGACCACCCACCATCATGCCAGGAATGGCCAATTGGAGGAATTCCTTCAACGGGTCTCCTCTTCAACGCGATTGACTTGGATTGCTGTCTTTATGACCCCTTTTCTTCCGTCCCGATAAGTGATCTGAGCTTCCACGGTATACTCCGGATCATCCCGATAGAGTGCTGCGATGAGATCGCTGTAGCGGTTTTCCACAAAGGCCCTCCGCAATTTTCTCGTTCGCGTCAATTCTGCCTCATCCGCATCGAACTCTTTGTGGAGGTTCACGAATTTCCTGATCCTGGCCCATTCCGGAAGAGACTGATTGATCCTTTGGATGTCCTTTTTGATCAATTCGATGACCTCCGGTTTTTGAGAAAGGTCGGTGAAGGTGGTGTAGGGTATGCGCTTGCCTTCGGCCCATCGGCCGACATTCTCTAAGTCGATGTTGATGATGGCAGTGACATAGTCTTTATCCTCGGCGCCGATCACCAATCCGTCCTTAATATACGGGCAGAACCTCAGCCGGATCTCAGCATATTGGGGTGAGAATTTTCGACCGCCCTTTAATTCTTTGAGGTCCTCCATCCGGTCGATCACGACGAGATGATAATTCTCATCGATGTAACCGAAATCGTCGGTGTGATACCATCCATCACGAATCTTTTCTTTCGTCGCTTCAATATTTTTGTAATATCCTGAAAAGATGTTCTCCCCCCTCACCAAAATCTCTCCCTCGGGAGATAGACGGACCTCCACCCCTGGCATGGGGGTTCCACAGGTTTCACATTTAATTTCCCCATCGCGATGGAGGGTCACCAATCCTTGTTCAGAGCCGCCGTAGAGCTGCTTGATGTTCACCCCAATCGTTTGAAAATAGTTGAGGATGTCAGGACTGACCGCACTGCCTGCCGTATAGGCACACCGGGTTCGGGAGAGCCCGACTCTGTCTCGAAGGGGCCGAAAAAGGATCCAATGAGCCATGCGATGAGTGATTCGCTCCCATCGTCCCAATCTTTTTTTAGTCAAGCGATATTCAGCAGCTTTATAACCAATGGATAGGAAGAGGTGATAGATCCATCTCCTCAGGGCTGTGGTATCGGTAATCTTGGCTTGGATCATTCGGTTGATGGTTTCCCATAGACGAGGAGCGAAAAAAAGAATGGTTGGCCCGATCTCTCTGATATTCACTTGAACGGTCTCTGGCTCCTCAGGGAAGTTGACCTCCATTCCTGAAACGAGTTGCCCGGCGACTCCCACCGCCTGCTCAGTAATCCATGCGGGGTGAAGAAAGGAGACATAACGGTCCTGATCAGACCAGTGATCCACATCGCGCCAAGATTGTGCAATCGCCACCAGGCCCCTATGACGGATCATGGCTCCCTTAGGCAAGCCCGTGGTTCCAGAGGTATAGGAGAGGAGTGCAACCTCTTCTCCATTGCCTTTTCCTATATTTTCCTCAAAAAGACCGACATGATCCTTTTCATACTCCTGACCCATTTTGATCACTTCTTGAAGGCTGATCAGGATCGGGTCGTCATAACTCCATAGTCCTTTTGGGTCCCAATAGATCACTCTTCTAAGGAACGGAAGGTCTCCTTTGATTTGAAGAAGTTTGTCCACTTGTTCCTGGTCATGGGCCACGACAAATTTGGAATCGGAATCCGTAATGAAAAATTTGACCTCTGGTGGCGTGCAGTCCGTATAAATGTCTACTGCGGTGCCGCCCACTGCGTGGACTGCCAATTCAGCCCAGTAGATTTCAGGTTTATTCTCACCTAAGATCGCAACCTTGTCTCCCCTTTCCATTCCGAGACGCAGAAGCCCCAGTGAAAAATATTTGACCCTTTCATAATAATCCTTCCACGTAAACCGGCGCCAGATGCCACGATCCTTCACCCTCATGGCAATCTTTTGGTCACCATATTTTTCAGCATTCTTTTTCAAAAGCTTTGGAAGTGTGTCTTCTGGCATAGCGGACTTCGTTCCAATGCAAAATGATGTTCGTGATAGTGACTTGTGATGGTGAGTCGTGTTTAAGTTTAGTCATTTACTAACACCCTCCACTAATCACCAACACTTATTTGATCCCAATTTTGAAATTTGAAATTTACAATTTGCAATTTTCAATTGTTATTATCGGTTTCTTCTTCTCCAAGATAGGCCCGGATCACCAACGGATTTTGTCTAATTTCTTCCGGGCTCCCTTCAGCAATCTTCCGTCCGAAATCGAGAACGACAATTCTCTCCGCAATATCCATGACCACCTCCATATCATGTTCTACCAGAACCACAGGTATTTGCTTGAGTTCATGGATATCGATGATGAAACGGGCCATATCCTCCTTCTCTTCGAGGTTCATCCCAGCCATGGGTTCATCGAGCAAGAGCACTTTCGGCTCAAGGGCAAGGGCCCTTCCCAACTCTACCCGCTTTCGCAGGCCATAAGGAAGAAGGCCAACAATCTTCTTCCTCACTGGCTCCATTTCCAGAAGGTCGATGATATCCTCTACGACTTCTCGGTGTTTGATCTCTTCCTGACGGGCCGGTCCAAAGTATAGGGCACCGGTCAAAGCACCCCTTTTCATATGGAGGTGTCTGGCGGCCATCAGGTTGTCTAAGACAGAAAGTCCTGTGAAGAGTTCAATGTTCTGAAAGGTTCGTCCAATGCCCAAACGGGCAATTTGATGCGGCGGGAGGCGGTCAATCCTCTGATCTTCGAAAATGATCTCTCCTTTTTGGGGACGGTAAAAACCGTTCATACAATTGAGGATGCTTGTCTTTCCAGCACCGTTGGGTCCAATAATGGCCAACATCTCTGCTTCTCTGACATCGAAACTGACTCCTGAGAGAGCAGAGACTCCCCCAAAGTTTAGCCAGATATCGATGGCCTTCAATTTTAAAGAATTATTCTTATCCATTTAAAATGAGGCGAGGAACGGGCTCATCTTATTAAATGGGACTTCTTTTGTCAACATGACCTCTCAATCCACTATCTCTGGTGTCAGAATCCAGCGCACTGCCCATCCCTTATCCTCTTTCTGATCCAGGCAGACGATGGCACTATAGCGAAACAACACGACCCGAGCATTTTCATCACCACAGACGAGAAGAGAGGTCAATTTATCGAGAAACGGGAGGTGGCCAACGAGCATCAAATCTTCCGACTCTTTTGAAATTCTTTCTGCCCATGGTCGGACATCGTCATTCGGATTGAGCCCGTGGACCGCTTCTACAGTCAGACCTGGAATCTTTAAACCTGAAAGAACGATTTCTGCCGTCTGCTTTGCTCTGGTTTTTCCGCTATGATAGATTTTTGATGGTCTTATATTAAGCTTCTCTGCGGCCTTTGAGACTCTTTTGACTTCCTCTTCTCCCATTTCGGTTAAAGAGCGTTCCGGGTCTTCTCTTTCAATCTTCGCCTCCCCATGTTGAATGAGGTAGAGTTTCATCTGATCACCTCCTCTACATGCATACATCGCATATCGTAGAAAGCATAGCGCAGAGGATAAAAAAACTCAAACACTTAAGATTGAAAAAATTGACAGTTCTGATCAAGTTGTGGTAAGAAATTTCGGGTAGGGCGATTAGCTCAGTTGGATAGAGCGTTGGTCTCCGGAACCAAAGGCCGTGGGTTCAACTCCCGCATCGCCCACCATTTCTTTTAAAAATCCGAAATTCGAAGCACCTGCCTGCGGTAGGCAGGCGAAATCCGAAGTAAATTACCCCGCCCTTACAGGCGGGGCATTTAATAAAAAAAATCTAAACCTCCTCATGTCACCCTGAACTCGTTTCAGGGTCTCAGAGATTCTGAACCAAGTTCAGAATGACAGTTTGGGGGTCGGTTCAAC
>Ga0315312_1000874_pt1 | contig 28309 bp, 19 predicted proteins | sample TDP7_MG_FD_203629 | JGI IMG/M metagenome (GOLD analysis project Ga0315312, IMG submission 203629) | Freshwater sediment microbial communities from Lake Towuti, South Sulawesi, Indonesia - TDP7 | ecosystem: Environmental > Aquatic > Freshwater > Lake > Sediment | place: Indonesia: South Sulawesi... | reverse complement strand
TGTCTGATAATTGGCAGGCACGAGTACCTCATCACCCTGGGCGATGACGCTGACCAGCCCTTGGGTCGTGGCTACCTTTGTCAGTCCACTTTCTTCTACTTCAGTTATGAAAAGCGTACCCCGAACGATAGCGGTTGCCGTCGGGGTAATAATCTGGTAGCGCGAGCCGGGGTCGGCTAGTTTCACCACCCGACTCCACGTCCTACCCAGCCATTGCTTCAGGATAATTGACCTAGTTTGGTTCTCGGCAATCTGAATTTGCTCAATATCAACTTCAGTGCCCGGTTCAAGGGTGATAGTACTCCCCTCAAGGAATGTCAACACCGCGCGGGAGTCGGCACCTGTCCTTATTCGCGTACCCACGGTGAGGGTCATACCATCATTGCCTTGCTGGCGACCTGTGGCGTCGGGGCTTATAACCTCAACTTCTCCAGACAGGATGCTTAATGTGCACTGGGAGGCTAGCGCTGGACTTGGTGGGGAAAAGGGGAATATGCCAAAAAGACCAACCACGAGCACCAGGATTAAGCCCAGGGTTACTGGAATGGCGAGTTTTTTCAGACTGGTGAAAACGGAAAATGCTCTTTGCCACAACTGAAGCGGGTCAACCAAATATGACATTTGGCTGGTTTGCTTCGCGTTCTTTGGGACTGTCTCCTGCCTGATGCGCGTAACTAATCGGTCTCTTGATGCGTTTATGAACTCGTCAGAAGGTGTTACCTTGGGCAATATGAAAATAGACTGTGCTGGGGCTAGAAGCGGCTCCAGCTCTTTACTCAAATGATGGTATCTCTCCAGACAGGCTTCAAATGTTTCACCACTGCCCATCCGTTCTATACAATCATTGAGAACGTTAGCTAGCACAGTCCTCATTTTACTATCTTCCCTGACTCATTATGAACCGGAGAGTGGCGAGGGCGCGCATTTGTAGTATGCGTATTGCTCCCTGATTCTTACCCATGATTTGCCCGATTTCGTCGTTGTTTAAACCTTCAATAAATTTCAAGATGATAACCTGCTTTTGATTGGGAGGCAGACGAGTGATTGCCTTTAATAACTGCTGTTGCTCCAATTTTACGTCTAAATCTAAAGGCGCCTGGACATCGGCCAGCGCGGTCATCTCCAGTGGCACCTGTTTTTGCTGGCGGCGGAGGGTGTCAATCACCTGGTTATGAGCAATCCGGTAGAGCCAGGAAGAAAAGGTCGCCTCCTTCCCTCGGCAGGAGCCAATGGCACGCCAGGCTTTGAGAAACACTTCTTCCGTAATGTCTTCGGCGGTCATCTTGTCTTTCACCTGATAAAGTACGTATCGGTAAATCGGCACGATACAAATGGTATAAAGTTTGCCGAAAGCCTCAAAATCACCATCAACCGCCTTTTTCACCAGACCGATGATTTCAGCCTGGTTCCGTCTCTGACCGGCTGTGTCGGGTTTGTTTTCATCCCCAGCATTATTACTACGAAAATCCATCGTGCTCTGTTACAGTACCATTTTCTTAGATTTGATACTATACCTTAGCGTGCTTTTACTAAAGTACTATGACTATGGTACTACTCAAGCAGTTTCACCACCTCATAAACTTGAATTGGTTTATCCTTGCCTTTGACCAAGACTGGCGCCAGTGGTCTGACTTCAACATGCTCTTGTACCTGAGCCAAGGTGTCTGCCCCAATCCACACTTTGCCACCTGGAGCGGTATCCGCGAATCGGGCGGCGGTATTCACGACATCACCAATGACGGTATATTCTAGGCGATCTTGAGAGCCCATATTACCGGCAAGTGCTTTGCCTGTATTTATGCCAATGCCAAATTCCATTCTGGGCATACCAGGTTCTTGCTCTGCTATGCCGTTAATTGCCGACTGGGCGGTCAGTGCTGCTTTTATTGCGAATAAAGCGTGATTTTGACACGCTACCGGCGCGTTCCAGACTGCCATCACGCTATCGCCACCAAATTTGTTTATCATACCCTCGTGTTTCAGAACGGCTTGGATAACCACAGAAAGGTACGTATTCAGCACTCTGACCAGCTCATTGGGCGGCATCTTTTCCGAGACGTGGGTGAAACCGCGAGCATCAGCAAAGGCGACCGTAACTTCTTGCACCTCACCACCTAACTCCAATTCACCTTCGGCGATTGTTGCCAGTATTTTGTCCACCACTGCTGGTGAAAGATAGCGCCCGATGGTCTCAGTTATTTTCCGCTTTTCCGATCTTTCCGCAATGACATTGTCCAGAGTCACCCCGGCGAAGGTGGCGATGGCGGTTAGTGGGGGATAAAACAAACTAAGTATGATGCCGCGGTCAAAGAGAGAAAAGGCAATCAAGAAGTAAGCCAGCAGGATGAATATGGTGAGCAGGACGGCGAATAATACCCGAAGGCGCACCACCAATAGCCCGGTCACCAGTGCGAAAACCAGAATTAGCACGACGGTAATGGCTGTCGGCGGTTGTTTCAGGAAATTAGCAGTCAGAATGGTATGAATCGCGCTAGCGTGTACTTCAACACCGTTCAGCATCAGTCCCATCGGCGTCCAAAACGTATCACCGAGCCCGCTCGCTACCACACCAATAAGAACGATTTTGTCCAGAAAGAGGTTAGGGCTGACCTCGCCAGCGAGGACATCAATGAAGGATACGGTTGAGAAATTGACAATTCTTCCGGTGCCCTGGGGGTCAGCAATGTAGTTAAGGAGCATTTCCTGGTTGCCACTGAGCGGAATTAGTCGTCCAGCAAAAGGTAGCGCGCTATTCTTCACCGGAGACTCAATCACTGCTGGACGGCGGAGATACTTGGCAACTGCCGCCAGTGCCAGCGCGGGCTCAGAGCTATCGCCGCTGCCAGTAACCATAGCGAGTCGCCGCACGACACCGTCTTTATCCGGGGTGATGTTAGCATGTCCCAAAGTTGTGGCTTCGCGGGCAAAAACGTCCAGTGGTCTAATAAAATCATACATTTCGGCGGTCTGCCGCAGTATCGGGGAGTCGGTCATTTTCGGGGCAAATATGACGGGCAAGACGACATTACCAGCGTTTCGGATGGAATTTGCCAGCTCAACATCACCGGAGGCGGGCTCGGCAAACAGAATGTCAAACACAATTACTCTGGCTTTCGCTTCCGAGAGCTTGTCTATGACTTGCGCATAGTGAGAGCGTGACCATGATGAAATACGCCCCAACTGGGTTAGACTTTTATTATCAATACCGATGATGATGACTTTGTCATTTGGCTCAGCTTTGGGGGAAAAGTTTGCCGCCTGGAAAAAGAAATCGTTACTCTGGCGTTGCAGGGTGTAAAGCAAATCAAGACTGAAAGCCAGAGAGAATAAGGCGCCAATAAGAGCGGCAACTGCCAGTCCGATAAGAAAGCGCCTTTTCCTCAGCATGGGTGGTGCGCTGACTCTCCTCATACTTGACATATTTGCCTTCCGGCGAGACACGTGGCTCATCGGACTTTGAGTGTAGTCCCTATCGGGCGAGTTTGTCAATAGCTTTGCATAACAAGACTGGTGTCAAGCCGATAGTCAGATGCTATAGAAGGGTCACCACTCCTCCATTACTTTAGGTGTCCTATCCCTTTCTCCGAGAGGATTTGTGTGGGGAAAGGGAAAAGAAGGAAGAGGGGTTGACGCCCCTTTTGGACCCCATGGAAGGATGCCGGATTTCTATCTGAGTGAAGCCGCTAACACTACTTTTTCACGATTGCTACTGAGTTGCCCCGGAAAGCCCCGTTATGTATAGCTCCTAAAGAGACCCAGAACAAATATCGCCGCCTCTTAGACATCTCCCAAGCCAGAATTACTCTAACTGGTACTTCTTGATAAACTCCATATCCAGCGTTGTGCCCAGTCCCGGGCGCTGGGGGATTTCTAGGTAGCCGTTTTTCATGGTGAATTTCTCTTTGCTCACGCCATCGCGGAGAGGGTGAGGAGAGCGGTCATATTCAAAGAAAGGCTCCGCCGGGAAGCGCCTTTCAGGGGTGTGGGGTAGCGCCGCAAATAGCTGAAGTGACGCCGCTAAGCCAACATTCGTTCCCCAGACGTGGGGATAAACTGGGATGTTCCAAGCGCTGGCAAGAGCCACGATTTTCATCATCTCGGTGAAACCGCCGACGGCACACAGGTCGGGCTGAAGGATATCCACGGCACGGCGGGTAACCAGCTCGCGAAAACCGTAGCGGGTCTGTTCGCATTCACCCCCGGCGACGAGAGTTTTTGTCTTTTGTTTGATTTCAATGTAGCCGTCTATATCTTCCGGCGGCACCGGCTCTTCAAACCAGTAAATATTATAGGGTTCCATCAAATAAGCAAGCTGAATTGCTTCGCTGGCATTATAGGCGTGATTGGCATCTACCATTAGCAGGACATCGTTACCAATTGCCTCTCTGATGGTCCGGACCAGCTCCAGGTCTCCGGCGGTGGTCTCATAGCCGATTTTCAGTTTCATTGCGGAAAAGCCAGCCTTCTTGTATCCCAGAGCCTCCTCTACGAGGGCGTCTTTGATACTGGGCACATGCCGGGGCTGATAAAGCCCGGTGGCATAGACGAGAGCCTTGCGGCGAAACGCCCCGCCGAGAAGCTTGTGCACCGGCTGTGCCATAGCTTTGCCTTTGATATCCCATAGTGCGATGTCTATGGCGCTCAAGGCGGAGATAGTTGGTCCCCTTCTCCCCTGGTCTCTGGTCCGATTATAGAGGGAGTCCCAGATGACCGCATTCTCAAAGGGGTCGCGCCCGATAAGTAATGGCGCGTAAGCATCTTTAATAACGGAGGCAGCCACTGAGATTGGACCACCAACAAAGAATGCCTCACCGACGCCGCTGATACCTTCATCAGTAGAAATGACACAAAGCGCTGCCTGCCGGCGGTCCACCACCCCCTGCGACCACCCGAATGCCTGCTTTCCCAGCTTCCCCTCAAGAACATAAATCTCAACACTGGTAATTTTCACAATTTCACCTCCAATCTTGAATTTACCTTCCGTAAATTTCCGTCATTTCTTTGAGTCTATCCCTTATCTCGTTGGTGAGCATATCTGAACTAAATCGCCAACGCCAGTTACCGGTATTCACACCCGGGGTATTCATCCTGGCTTCGCTGCCTAAGCTAAGGACATCCTGAAGAGGGATAATTGCCGTATCCGCCACGGACATCAGTGCCAGTCTAATGAAGTCCCAGTTAATTTCACGACCATCAGTGCCGAGATATTTCAGCACACGCTGTCTCTCCTTGACCATTGCCTCTCTGTCTTTGGTCGTCACCTCAACCTCTCTAAACCAGCCGATGGTGGTGTTATTGTCGTGGGTGCCAGTATAAACGACGCAATTCCGGGGGTAGTTGTGGGGTCGGTAGGAATCTTTCCCTGATTCGGCGCCGAAGGCGAATTGGAGCACTCTCATCCCCGGTAGCTCAAACTGGTCTCTCAGCGTGTGGACCTCTGGCGTAATTGTTCCCAAGTCTTCGGCAATAATGGGCAGTTCGCCGAGCGCTCTCTTCACGGCAATAAAAAAATCTGCCCCGGGACCAGGGACCCACCGACCGTTAACTGCTGTCTTTTCCCTAGCCGGGATTTGCCAGTACTTCTCAAAACCACGAAAATGGTCCAGCCTGATAATGTCCACCAGATTGTGAATAGCACGCAGGCGCTCAAGCCACCAGGCGTAGCCATCTTTCGCCATTACCTCCCAACGGTAAAGAGGGTTACCCCAGAGTTGCCCAGTTTTGCTGAAGTAGTCAGGCGGTACCCCCGCCACTACCGTCGGTTTGCCTTCTTCATCCAAGTAGAACATTTCAGGATGTGACCATACCTCGGCGCTGTCCAGGGCGACAAATATCGGTACATCACCAATTAGCTTTATCTCGCGTGCGTGACAGTATTTTCTCAGCTCCGCCCACTGCTGGAAGAACTGAAACTGGACGTACTGATGGTACCTGATCTCATTACTCAGCTTTTGCCGCCAGTAGTCAAGGGCTTCTGGCTGGCGCGTTTTAATTTCGGGTTCCCAGGTATTCCATAAAGCTAGCCGACGTGTCTCCCGAAATGCCAGAAATAGCGCGAAGTCATCCAGCCAGGCGGCGTTTTGCTGAATAAAAGCATCATATTGCTGGCGCGCTTGATGAGTAGCTTGCTTGTCAAAAATTTCGTAGGACTTCCTCAAGAGAGGAGTCTTGAAGCAGATAACGGTATCAAAGTCCACACTCTTAGCGGGAAAGGCGGGAGCATTTGCCAGGTCAGCCGGCTCTAAAAGCCCATCTTCTGCCAGTTTCTCCAGGTTGATAAGCAGCGGGTTACCGGCAAAAACGGAAAGGCTCTGGTAGGGGGAATTGCCGTAGCCGGTCGGTCCGAGGGGCAGCATCTGCCAGAGCTTTTGGCCGGCGTCGGCGAGGAAATCAACAAATCGGTAAGCCTCACTGCCTAAATCGCCGATGCCGAATCGGCTGGGGAGGGAGGTGGGGTGCAGCAGAATACCACTAGCTCTGGTGAAGCTCACTTTCTCTTCTCCATTGAATAAGGCTTGAACTCTAAGCTATAGTATATCTAGAGATAGCATTTGGTGCAATTATGAAAAAGGGTGCCTTTACCTTTGTCCTGCACAGCCATCTGCCCTATTGCCGAAAGGCAGGGCGCTGGCCCCACGGTGAAGAGTGGCTCCACGAGGCGATTTCTGAGACCTATATTCCGCTGCTGAACGCGCTTTACGACTTAAGGGAGGAGGGGTGCCGTTATAAGTTGACGCTGGGCATCACCCCAGTCCTCGCCGAACAGCTTGCTGACCCGCTTATCCTGAAGCATTTCCGCATCTTTGTGGAAGACAGGATACATCGTGCCTGCGCTGAAATTCAGCGCTATGAAAAACAGCAAAATGCTCACCTTGCCTATCTGGCTAAGTTCTATTCTGATTATTATGAGAGAATTGGGCGCAGTTTTGAGGAGAGGTTTCAGGGCAATCTGATTACGGCGCTAAAAGGACTTCAGGAGGAAGGCTATCTGGAAATTCTGACCAGTGCTGCCACCCACGGCTATCTCCCCCTGTTTGAACGTGATTCCACGATTTATGGGCAGCTTAAAACCGGTATTGAGTCCTATAAGCATCATTTTGGCAGGTCGCCTCGAGCCATCTGGCTGCCTGAATGTGGCTATCGTCCCGGATTCTATACTTCGGAAGGTGGTAAGACCTTTCTCAAACCAGGTATTGAGCAGTACCTGTCAGAATTAGGGCTGGGACTATTCTTCGGTGAGACCCACACGGTGGAGGGTGGGGAGCCGGTGGGGAAAGCCACCGGGGCAGTCATCGGACCCTACGGCAATATCCCCAAGCGCTACGTCGTCCCCATCCCGGACTATGAAGAACCAACGATGAAAACCACATACCTGCCTTACTGGGTGCAGTCAGCGGAGGTGGCGGTCTTGGGCAGAAATAACCGCACCGGCATGCAGGTGTGGTCGGCGGACTGGGGCTACCCGGGGGACTTTGACTACCGGGAGTTTCACAAGAAGGACGGCAATTCGGGCTTACAGTACTGGCGCATAACCGGTGCCCGTCTTGACCTGGCTTACAAAGACTACTATCACCCCGATTGGGCAGCGAATCGGGTGCAGGAACACGCTAACCATTACTCCTGGCTGGTGGCAGAGCTAATTAATGAATTCTACCGCCAGAACGAAAGGTTTGGTATTATCGTCGCTGCCTACGACTCCGAACTTTTTGGACACTGGTGGTTTGAGGGGATTTCCTGGCTCAAGGAAGTATTAAAACGCCTAGCGAAGAGCGAAATAGTAGAGCTGACCACCGGCAGTGACTTTATTGAAAAGCATCCGCCGGACGACGTCCTTGCTTTGAGCGAGGGGTCGTGGGGACAGGCGGGCAACCATTTTACCTGGTTTAATGCCGATACCGAATGGATGTGGCCCGTCATTCATGCCACCGAAGTAAAAATGGAGCAATTGGTCGCCCGCTATCCCGACGCTTCCGGCAATCTGAAGGAAGTTCTAAATCAAGCCGCCCGGGAACTGCTTTTGCTTGAGTCCAGCGATTGGCCCTTCCTGATTACTACCGGTCAAGCTAAAGAATACGGTGAAAACCGATTTGAAGAGCACGTGGCGCGCTTCAATAGACTGTCGGATATTGCTCTGTCCGGGCAGATAAGTGAGGCGGCTGTCAATTTCTGCCGGGAACTATTTGAACTGGACAACGTTTTCCCTGATATTGACTATCGCGTCTTCGCCTACCGGGAACAGGAACGTTAGGTCTTATCTTTTGCCGGTAAAGCTGAAAGAGCCTGGTTTGCCTTCTGCGCCGGCAAATACATCTGCTCCGTGTATTCTTTTAACATCCGCTTGGCACAAAACCGCGGTGCCACCGAACGGATGGCTTCTTTGACCATTTTTATCCAGCCACGGGGTATGCCACTTCGGTCGCGCTCATAAAAGAGGGGCACGATTTTTTCTTCCAAGAGATTATAGAGGGATTCAGCGTCCCGTCCGTCTTCCTCTTCCGGTGGTACGGTAATTTCACCGATTGCCCAGCCGTTATTGCCATTATAGCCCTCGTACCACCAGCCATCGCAGACACTGAGATGAAGCACGCCGTTGATTGACGCCTTCATGCCGCTGGTACCGCTGGCTTCTTGGAGCCGGCGCGGCGTGTTCAGCCAGACGTCTACCCCCTGCACCAGATAGCGCGCCAGGTGCATATCATAGTCCTCCACGAAGGCAATTCGTCCCTGGAACTCACGGTCAATGGCTAGTGAGAATACCTGATGGAGGATGTGCTTGGACGGGAAGTCAGCCGGGTGTGATTTTCCGGCGAAGATTACCTGTACCGGTCGCCACTTGTCTTTGACAATCCGCTTGAGGCGCTCCATGTCATAAAAAATTAATGCGGGACGCTTATATTCAGTGAAACGACGGACAAACCCTATTGTCAATGAGTCTTGGTCAAGCAGTGCCCCAGTCGCCAGTACCTGCTGGGCATTTACTTCACCTTTAGACCATTTTTCTCCGCAGCGCTCCAGAATGATATGAAATAGTTTACGCTTCAATGTCTGGTGTATTGACCAGAGTTCTTCATCTGGTATATTCAGTACTTGGTCCCAGAGCGTCAAGTCATCACATTTTTTCAGCATGTCCTCACCAAGGTATTTGGTGCAGGGGTGATAAAGCTCAGGGGCAATCCAGGTTGGGATGTGAATGCCATTGGTAATATGGGTAATTGACACCGGCTCTTCTTTGAGTTTGGGCCAGAGTCCCTGCCACATCCGCCGTGCCACCTGTTCGTGAAGTTCACTGACGGCATTGCGACGCTCCGCCATCTTCAGGGCAAGCACGGTCATATTGAAAGCCTGCTCGTCTGAGCTGGCATACTGCCCAAGCTCTATGAAAGTCTTCCGGTCAATGCGCATTTGTCCCCAGTACTCGTGGAAATACTTGTCAAGTAACTCAATAGGAAAGATATCATGACCGGCAGGGACAGGGGTGTGAGTAGTGAAAACCGTGGTTGCCTGTATCCTTTTGACCGCTTCATTGAAGGTGGCACCCTTTTCCACCTCTTCTCTGAGACGCTCTATTATCATAAAGGCAGTATGGCCTTCGTTAGCGTGCCAGACGGCAGGCTTAACGCCAAGGGCGCGCAGGACTCTCACGCCGCCAACACCCAGCACGATTTCCTGCTGAATTCTTTGCTCTCGGTCAGCAATGTAAAGCCGGGCAGATAACTGTCTATCTCCTGGGGCATTTCCCTCAAGGTTGGTATCCAGGAGGTAGAGATTGGCCCGTCCCACCCTGACCAGCCACACCCCGATGAAGACCGTCCGATTTTCCAGCCTGACCTGCGCAATGGCCCTGTCTCCCTTGGGGGAGAAGACCTGGGTGACGGGGGCTTCGTCAAAATTGAGTTGCCGGTACATTTCCTCCTGCCACCCCTCGGCAGAGATACGTTGCTGGAAGTAGCCCTGCGGGTACATAAAGCCCACGCCGACCAGAGGTAATCCCAAATCGCTGGCTTCCTTTAAAGTGTCGCCGGACATCACTCCGAGACCACCGGCATAAATCGGCAGTGAGTTGTGAATGGCAAACTCGGCGGAAAAGTAGGCAATGGTCTCGGAAAGGAGTTCCGGGTGTTGCTGCCCCAGCCAGCAGTCCTTGGCAGCTAAATCAGCATCAAAGTCTGCCATTACCTGGTCGTACAAACTGAGGAAAGACTGGTCTCTGGCAGCGGCTTCCAGCTTTTCAGAATTGACTTCCAACAATTGTTTCACCGGGTTATGCCCACTAGAGCGCCAGAGCGGGTGGTCTAAAGAGCGGAAGAGACTGCGGGCTTCAACGTGCCAGCTCCACCACATATTGTTGGTAAGCTCATAAAGTCGCCCGATGCGTTCCGGGAGCCTGGGTCTCACTTTTTAACCCTCCACAAATCCTCATCAAAAGTATATTGGCTTTGTCCCGTAGTGTCTATTGGGCAAAGAGCAGGTCTTCCAGCTTATTCCGGATGTCCCGTGCCGCCACCGTGAGATAGTAATATTCGCGTTTGGTCTCTTCATCAATACTACAATTGTTTATCGCCCGGTAGGCATTGACCAGTGTGCGGAGCTGGTCTAACATGCCCATATGAACCAGGTTGAGGTCCCACATCGGGCGTTTGCTTGCCCACCACATCTGACAGCTGTGCTCGGCGCGGTCAAGAAGCCCGCGGGCGATGGAAGCATAGCGCCGGCTTTCCTCATTATCGGCGCACTGTAAGGCTTTATTGACCAAGTCAATGCATATTTTCAGATGTTCCCACTGCAGGCGATGAATCGGGTTATCCTGGCCTTTCCACAGGGGGTAGGGGTTATTATCGGCGAGGTCATCAATCGTGGTGCTCCAGGACGAGGCTACCGGTTCAACTGTCTCCGTCAACGGGAAGAGGTCAAGCAGTTCGCTGATGGTGACCATTTTGATTTGAGATAAAGCCAGACCATTAGTCAGCAGTGCCTCATGCTGTTCCGCCAGAACCTTGGCTTGTTTGATTTCTTCATTCTCTTTCAGCGCCTCAGCCTGCGTCTCCAGTTCTTGGTAGACCTCAGCTAGGAAGACTCTTTCCCAGTCCTGAATGTGATGACCGTAAGTTTCGGCGTCCATTGCCGTGACGACGTAGATGTTTTCGCGCTCGCCGCGCCACTCCTGGAGATGCTCAACGAAATCTTTCGCTTCAATGCTCTGGAAGCTAATTTTGTTGCTGAGGATGTCATCGCGGAAAAAGACGACTAATTCTCTGTCGTCAACTTTCACCTTATATATCATATCCAGAGGCCAGTCCGTCGGGCAGGCAATTCCGCTCAGGATAAGCCACTGATAGCCGGCGTTAGCAATAGGTGGCAGAATGGCACGGCTGTAGCACATTTCGGGCGGGAAGAAGCCTTTAGGAGCATAGCTTTTGCCAAAAAAGTGGGCATTGGTGTGATTGTTGAGGCTAATCTGACGGCGCACTTCCTCGCGGGGGAGAAGGGGAAGAATAGCGTGATACATGGCGCTTCCGGTGAATTCAATCTGCCCCGCTTCGGCAAGCTCCCGGTAACCATCAATGATATCTTTGTGACCACAAACGTTCAACATCTCGGTCAGGACGCCGTTAAAATTGACCGAAGCATGGGCATGGGGGTACTCCCGGAAGATATGGAGGAGGGGGCGATAGGACTCGTTGCTGATTCTCTTGAGCATTGAGGGCATTTGGGTTGGCGGCTGGTAGAAATGCAGTAGCTGTGCCCAGTATATCATCCTTGCCTCCGCAAGAAGTTTCTGTATACTAGTATATACTATCGGCAAAGTCCAGTATATTGGGTATCAAGTTAGGCGGGGATTACCGGCGGGGATATAAGCGTTCTGGAGGTACTGGACAATCATGCGCTGGGCATTAAAATAAGAGCCATTTAGGGCAATAGCTGAGCGCATCACAGCAGCAAAGTCGTCAGGACGCTGGTAGAAAAGGGGCAGAATCATGTGCTCAAGTTTATCATAGAGGGAGATAATTTCTGCCTGAGGGTCGGTCTCAGTGCGCCAGGCATCGCCAATAGACCAGCCGGTTACTCCCTCAATATGCCCCTCAATCCACCAGCCATCCAGAACACTTAAGCTCGGGACGCCGTTAAGAGCAGCTTTCATGCCGCTGGTGCCGGAGGCTTCCTGAGGTTTTTGGGGCGTGTTCAGCCAGAGGTCAACTCCAGAGCACAGATACCGGGCAAGGGAGCGGTCATATTCTTCAATATAGACCACGGGAATAGTATCGGCAAGGTCGTTGGCGGCTTGGAAGATTCTCTGGATGAGGGCTTTACCAATCTCGTCGGTGGGGTGCGCTTTGCCGCCATAAATGATTTGAAGGCGACCGACCTCCTGAGCTATCTCTTTTAGTCTATTGATGTCGCGGAAGAGCAGGTCGGAGCGTTTGTAGGCGGTAGCCCGGCGGGCAAAGCCGATGGTCATAGCGGAGGGGTCCAGACGCTTGCCGGTGCGCCGTTCCACTTCCTGGAAGAGCTGCTTTTTAGCTTCATCGTGGGCGCACCAGATTTCCTCCAGGGGGATACGTACAGCATACCTCAGGTAAAGATTGTCCCGCCGCCACTCGGGGATATAGCGGTCGTAGATTTGCTGGAAAGGCGGTGATGTCCAGGTAACGGCGTGCACGCCATTGGTGATGGCATCAATGCGGTGGTTAGTAAATATGGTCTGGGAGACTTCTTCGTGGCGCATTGAGACACCATTAATATAGCGGGAAAAGTCCAGTGCCAGATTGGTCATACTCAGGGCACAATCGGTGCAGCACTGGGTGGTCATCAGGAAGTTAGTCCGCGCCTCCCCCAGCACGTCCCGAACTAAATTAAGGGGGAACTCATCATGCCCGGCGGGGATGGGGGTATGGGTGGTGAAGACACAGCGCTGGCGAACGGCTTCTTCATCCTCCTCGGTGGTGGTGTGGAGACTCTGCCCCCACATCCTCTCCTCAAGCAGTGCCAGTGCCGTGAAGGCAGAGTGTCCTTCATTCAAATGGTAGGCTCGCACCTTCTGGTGACCGAGGGCACGGAGCATTGCCACACCGCCGAAACCGAGCACTATCTCTTGGCAGAGACGGTAGTGGGCATCACCACCATAAAGATGGTCGGTCAGATTACGCACCCAGGACGGGTTTTCCGGGATATTGGTATCAAGGAAATAAACCGGCACAGTATAGCCAAACTCACCGCGGACCAGGTAGCGCCACGCCTGCACCTGCACCTGCTGTCCCGCCAGGGTTATCATGACGCGGGGTGACAGTAGTTCCAGAAGACCTTCGGGGGACCATTGTGCCGGGCTTTCCGTCTGGCGACCGAAGCCATCAAGGTGCTGGCAGAAATAGCCTTTGCGGTGTAGGAGTGTCACGCCGACAACTGGTAGTTCAACATCAGCAGCGGCGCGTATGGTGTCCCCAGCAAATACCCCCAGGCCACCGGCATAAGTGGGCATCGCCGGGTCAAGACCAAACTCCATGGAGAAAAAAGCAACCGCCAGAGTGTCAGTCGGCAGTTTAAAAACAGTTAACATAACATAATATCAGCAAGCAACGGCTCTTCTTTTCTTTACTGAATAACTCCTTTTTACTTCTTCTCTTTCAGTAATTTCTGCCACAGCTCTCTCACTTTGGTTTTGAGCTCATCAAGGGTACAATTGGTGTCAATGATAACATCGGCGTGCTTGATGCGCTCTTCAGTAGTCAGCTGGGCGCGGATGCGAGCTAAAGATTGCGCTTTGGTCAGTCCAGTACCTTTGGTGAGCCGCTCTAGGACAGTCTGCTGTGGGGCAACAGTAACCCAGACTTCATCTACCAGTTTCGCCCACCCCGCCTCAATCAGGAGGGGAGCTTCAATCACGACGGCACTCAAGGCACGGCGCCGGAATTCCTCAATTTTTGCCTTAACTGTATCGTAAATGCGCGGGTGCATTATCTTGTTCAGCTTGGCACGAGCCTGGTGGTTAGCAAAAATGATACTACCCAGCTTGTGACGGTCAATTTCACCACCGGGAGAAAGAATTTCCTTGCCAAAAGTTTTCACTACCTCCCGATAGGCTTCCGTGTTTGGCTCAAAGGCTTCGTGTCCAATTCGGTCAGCATCAATGATAATGGCACCCAGCTCCGTCAGGAACTTGGACACAGTGCTCTTGCCACTACCAATACCACCGGTTAAACCAATAACTTTCATTTTATACTGCTTACCATATTTTAAACCATATTTTTGCCCTTCAGGTCAACCATAGCTGAAATACGTATTGTTTTGTGCCATAATTACGTAGTGATACGAAATGCCAACCGAAGGCAAAAGTACTTTAATAGTGGCTGAAGGGATGCAATCTAAATTCCCAGACAAAATAACGAAGCATCTCGCCGCGGTTAATCTGCTAAAGCATTTGCGGGAGATTTTTGACGACTGGTTGACCAGAGCCGCTGGTGTTATTTTTGTTCTTATCGTGGCACTGGTCATCTTCAATGTTACTTCGGGACTCTATCAGACACATCCGTTGCTGGGTCTTTTTGCTTTTTCACTGGTACCTATTCTCTTCTTTGCTGGCGGAGTGGTCTTTATCCTGGCGATTTTAAGGTCAGGCAGGTGAGACAAGTAATGCATAACCCGCGTCGTGAAAAGATGCTGTTCCTCGTCTTTGCTGGCGCGATTAGTCTGATGCTCCTTGTCGTCAGTAGCTACCAGCTCTACGACTACACTGATTCTGTAGCTTTCTGCGGGCGAATTTGTCATAAAGTAATGTACCCCGAGTATACCACCTATCAAGCTTCCCCCCACTCTCGCGTGCGCTGTACCGAATGCCATGTGGGCCCGGGCGCCGATTATCTGGTCAAGTCCAAAATCAGCGGTATTCCCCAGATTTTCTTCACTATCACCGGCACCTATCCCCGTCCGATAGAGACGCCGGTGGAGAACCTCCGCCCCGCCCGGGAGACCTGTGAGCAGTGCCACTGGCCCGAAAAATTCTCCGGTGACCTTGTCCGCTACCGCATCGGCTACAGAGCTGATGAGTTCAATACGGAAAAGATAGACTCCAGAGTGTTGAGAGTGGGTGGTGGTAAGGTGGGGGTGGCTTCAGGCATTCACTGGCACGTCTTGGCAAACGTCTGGTATTTGCCATTAGACGAGAAGCGGCAGGAAATCGCCTGGGTGGGTGTGGAGGGCGTCTTTGGCGGCATTACGGAATACATTGACCCCGAGAAGACTGGTGAGGTAAACCCGAGGCGAATTGACCAAGATAAGCGCCTGATGGACTGTATTGACTGCCATAATCGGGCGACCCATATCTTTTACTCGCCTGAGGACCTGGTTGACAAGGCGCTATCCGAGAGCAAGATTGACAAATCACTCCCCTTTGTCAAAAGGGAGGCACTCAAGGTTCTTGACCCGCCCAGCTCTACCCTAGAGGAAGCCCTGGTGAGGGTAGAGACAATACGACAATTCTACCGCACCCGCTACCCAGAGGTCACCGCCGCCAAGCAGACAGAAATCGGGGCACTGGTGGAAGAGTTAAAAGAGATTGCCCGGCTGACCGTTTTCTCGCACATGCGGGTGGACTGGAAGACCCACATTGACAATTCGGGGCACCAGGAATTTCCCGGATGCTTCCGCTGCCACGGCAAGCTAACCGCCATAAGCGGGGAGAAGAAGGGGAGTGTCGTTGATGTCAAGTGCGAATCCTGTCACTATGCTTTGGCGGCGGAGGGTGCATTAGCCGCGTCGCCAATTTCGCATACTCTGGAAGGTAGAGAGGATTGCCTCCTCTGCCATAGCCAAAAGGCGGCGAAGCCCTTCCCCGCCGACCACGTTGGACGGGACAATGATTCCTGTCAACTCTGTCATAAAGTCGCTGCGGTGGCGGCGGCTTTTGTTCCGCATAAGATAGAAGGTCTCACTGATTGTCTGCTGTGCCACGGTGAGTCAGCGATAAAGCCCTTCCCCACCGATCACGCTGGACGTACCAGCATCACCTGTGAACTGTGTCACCGCCCCGTCCCGGTCGCCGCTACCAACATACCGCACGAAATCTCGGAGCTTACTGATTGTCTCCTGTGCCACGGTGAGGCCGCTATTAGACCTTTCCCACAAGACCACGTCGGGCGCACCAATATTACCTGCACTCTCTGCCACGAAGTCAAGCCAGTCCCGGCGACCAATATCCCGCACGATATCTCCGGACTGACCGATTGTCTCCTCTGCCACAGCCCCACGGGGGTAAGACCTTTCCCTGCCGACCACGCCGGCCGCGCCAACATCAGCTGTACCCTGTGTCACAAGGCGCAGCCGGTTCGCGCCAAGGCTATCCCGCATGAAATCGGTGGACAATATACCGATTGTCTTTCCTGTCACAGTCTAGCCGGGGTAAAACCGCTCCCGCGAGACCATGTTGGTCGCACCAATATTACCTGTACCCTGTGTCATAAGTCAGGCGCGGTAGCCATGGCGACAGCCATTCCCCACCGGATAGACGGGCTGACTAATTGCCTCTCCTGTCATGGCGCCACTGGTATCAGACCTTTCCCGGCAAGTCACGCCGGTCGTAGCAACGATACGTGTCTGGTTTGTCACAAGCCGGCACTGGTGCGTGTCGCCACTATCCCCCATCAGACGGAAGGGATAACTGATTGTCTCGTATGCCACAGTTCCTCGGGAATCAGACCCTTCCCCGCCAACCATGCCGGCCGCACCAACGAGACTTGTCTATTGTGTCACCAGGCAGCTCCCGTTCCTGCTGTTAATATCGCCCACAAGGTAGCGGGATTTGAAAATTGTCTTTCCTGTCATGGGACTTCCGGGATAAGACCCTTCCCGGCGAGCCACACCGGGCGCACCAATAATACCTGCCTCCTCTGTCATCAATCAGTGCCGGTGCTGGCTGCTGTAATTCCGCATAAAATAAGTGGACTAACCGACTGTCTGCTCTGTCACGGACCTTCCGGAATCAGGCCCGTCCCTGCCACTCACATTGGGCGCACCAATATTATGTGTACTCTCTGCCACGAGGTGGTGACAGTTTTGGCGACTAATATCCCCCACAAAATTGAGGGTGCTGGCGATTGTCTCCTGTGTCACGGTCCCTCTGGCGTCAGACCCTTCCCGGCAACTCACACGGGCCGGACCAATATCACCTGTGCCCTCTGCCACGAGGTAGTACGAGTGCCCGCCGTGACGATACCTCATACTCTGGCCGGGCGTGGCGATTGTCTCCTTTGCCACGGTTCAACCGGGGTCAGACCATACCCTGCGAACCACGTTGGCCGCACCAATATTACCTGCACTCTCTGCCACGAACCTGAGGCAATCACTGCCTCCGCCATTCCCCACGAAATCGTGAAGATGTCAGATTGTCAGCTGTGCCACGGTGCTGGCTCAATCAGACCCTTCCCCGCCGACCACGCCGGTCGTGCCAACGCTACCTGTACACAATGTCACACTCCGACCGGAATCCCCGCCTCGCTGATACCGCACAAGTTAGGAGGCAGGGCTGACTGCCTTTCCTGTCATGATTTTGGAAAGGTCAGACCTTTTCCCACCGACCACGCTGGCAGAGACAACATCATTTGTGTCCTGTGTCATGAGCCGGCAATTCTAGCCAAGAGAATTCCTCACAGCGTCGTTGGGCGGACGGACTGCCTAGCCTGCCATGGTCCGGGTAGAGAAGCGGCTTATCCCAGAGACCACGCTGGGCGTCCCAACGTCACCTGTACCATCTGCCACAGACCACGCTAGTGTGAAGTCTCATAAATCCCTTGGCGAGTCTATCTCCCTTGAAGGGAGAGGTTAGGTGAGGGTGAATTTCCCCTCCCTCTAACCCCCCACCAGGGGAGGGAGAATAATGAAGCAACCTATTTATGATACTAGATACTAGTTATCGCTACTTGTAGCTGTGCAGTCCGCTGAAGATGTAGTTTCCGAAGAAGGTGAACAGCACGGCGGCAAACCCGACGATAATCAGAGTGGCAGCCTTGGTCCCCCGCCAGCCACGCATAATTCGGGCATGGAGGTAAGCGGCGTAAAGTAGCCAGGTGACCAGGCTCGCTGTTTCTTTTGGGTCCCAGCCCCAGTACCTCCCCCAGGCGATATCCGCCCACAGTGCGCCGAGGAGGATGGTCAGCGTCAGAAACGGGAAGCCGATGACCACGGCGTGGTAGCTCATGCTGTCCAGGGTCTCGGGGGTAGGCATCCACGATAAGCCTTTACGGTTCTGCACCAGAAAAAGTATTGCCGACCCGAAGCCAAGAGTGAAAGTGCCATAAGCGAAGATGGCGCAGGCGACATGCACGCTGAGCAGATAACTCTGCTGGAGGGCGGGGACAAGAGGTACCGGTTTGGAAGGAAGGGTATTGGCGAAGAGAAGGAGTCCTAAGGCAACGAGAAGCCCGACAAGCTTGACCGTCGGTGCTTTGAAGCGCCACTGGAAGTAAAGTCCCATTGCGACAATACCCCAGGAGAAGGCTACGGAGAACTCGTACATATTGGAGAAAGGTCCGTGTCCTGTCTGGATGGCTCGTACCACGATGGAGAGAGTCACCAGCACCAGAACTACTGCCGTCATAATTATGCCGGGCTTATCTAATTGCCACAAACCGACAGCCCCAGGGTCTCCTGATGCTTTGGCTTTTCGGCTAGAGACTATGGCTACTATTGAGAAAATAACCGCAATCCCCAGCCCCACCATTGCCAGAATTAATGAAATATTCTCCAAACCAGCCATAATTCACCTCCCTACGCTTTTTTCTTAGCTAACTCGTTTTCTATTTCACCTATCAGACTCTTAAAGTCGGAAGCGGCATTGAAACTGCGCGGCGCGGCAGAGCGGACTAGAAGGCGGCTGCCCCCAGCACTACGTGACTGTAGCATCACCCAGACCTGCTTATAGGGGAAGTACAAGACCAAGCCGATGCCAATAATAAAGAGGCTGGAGGCAATCCATATCAGAGCATTGCCCGGGTCACGGCTGACCTGGAATCCGGAATACTGGGCATCATCAAGATAGGTGAACTCCAGCCCAACCACTTTGTGGGGTGTTCCTTTGACCATCTTATCAAGAGCGATGGCTCTGCCGCCTTGGCTGAGCTCCACACCGAGCTCGCCTTCGCCTATCATTGGGTCAAAGGTGTTGGTGGCTGAGCTGATGAACCGGCCGGTTAGTCCTAGCTGGGGAAGTTGGAACTCACCGGCGTTGCGACGGGCAACCCGACTCTGCAATACCTGTGTCATCAGGACGACATCGTTAAGCAGTACCTCACCCGTGGGGCTCTTAACCTGCACCTTTACGGCTGGTCCGAAAAAAGACTGATAGAAGCGGACGCCATTGTAAATCATCGGATGGTTGACGCGGATAGTGGCGCTCTTCACTTCAGCGCCGTTTTCATATAGTTTCACCTGACTGCGGTAGTCTTTTGGAGCGCCGTCCTCATAGTATTCATCAACAAAGGACTCAAGGTAGAGCGAGAGGTTGGTATCATAGCCAACGTCCTGACGAGCGCCTTCGGCAACGATGAAGTCCATATTGCGGAAACCGAAATAGCTGCCAATAAGGAAACCAATAATGAACAGAATTATGCTCAGATGGCTAACGTAGGTGGCGAGTCGGAAGCTGCGGTATTTATCGGCAGCGAGGTAGAACTTGTCCTGATGTTGTTCGGTGCGTATTCGGTAACGGTGACGCGTCAGGACTCTGGTGATAGCTTCCTGGGGAGATGTCGCTCTTGTTGCCAGCTCGCGATGAGTGTTGCCACTGGTATAGAAACTTTCGCCTAGCTTCACTGGTCCGCCGGATAGGGTCAGACGCAGGCTCTGCCAGCGGTTCAGACTGCAAACAAGAATACTGATGACCAGCAGGGCACCGGCGCCGAGGAACCACGGCGAGTGGAACATATCAAAAAATCGGAGCAGGGAAAGGAGAGGTGTCCAGGCGCCATACTTGGGTATGGCGGCATCTTCCAGCCAGAATTCATAGGCTATGGGGTCGCTAATGACATCAGGAGGGGCTTGAATAAGAAGAGCACCGATTAGACCTAATCCGGTAAGGACAAGCATCAAGACCAGAGCCAGCTTCACTGAACTGAAGAAATCCCACAATCTATCAATCACCTTCCCCACAGCATTCACCCCTTTATCTTTTTTCTCGCCAGGTAACTTCCAATTAGTGTTTCCTTCCGCATTCTAATTATACACACACCATTTTCTAATTAAAAGAAATAATGAAGCGTTGTTCGGTGTAGAATAGGTCATCACCCATAACTTTGAGTAAGCGTTCTCCTCAATTTTGCGAGCGTCTCCACATTTAATTACGTAGGATTACACCAGGCAATTAAGGGGAATTACGTATATTGTGTGCGCTAGGGAGCTTATAAACTGAAGGTAGGGCTGGTAACAGTTTCTCAACTAGTCCGTTGTCTTAATTGGAGGGTAATGATATTATGAACGGCATTAAGAAAATCGCATCAGTACTGCTAGTGGTTTTGCTTATTTTCTCGGTTTTGTCCGCCTGTACCCCGCAGGAGGCGAAGGCACTCAGCGGGATAATCCAGAACATTGATACGGTCAACGGCAAAATCACCGTGGTCACCAAGGATGGGCAGACCCACGTCATCACTATCGCTTTCAGAACTGATGTGCAGATTGATGGTGCGTCGGTTTCAATGGAGGCGCTTGAGCCCGGCACTGAGATTGAGGTAGAACTGGAAGATGACCGTAGCACGGCATCAAGCGTAGGTGCCAAACTGAGCAAGGTAGAAGGGACCATATCCGCCATCAGTGGCAATGATGTAACCATTGCTCCGGAGATGGGTGGTTCGGCGGTGATCATCAAGCTGTCCAACAACACCCAGATTAAGCTCAAGAGCGATGCTAAAGGTACTGCCGCCAACCTCAAAGTCGGAACGAAGGTGGAAGCCAAGTATAACCCGGACACCAAGGCAGCGTTGAAAGTATATGTTGATACTGAAGAGGAAGCTGAAATCAAGGGTGCCATTTCTCGGGTCAGTGGCGATAAGGTAACCATTCAGACCCCTGGGGGGCGGACGGTGACGGTTGCCATTAGCGTCAACACTGAGTATGAAGACGGTACTCCGGCAGACCTGAAGGCAGGTGCCGAGGTTGAGGCTAAGTTTGACCCCATAACCCTGGCGGCATTCAAGATTGAGTTTAGGAAAGGGGAGAAGGGAGTCAAACCCTCCGCCGAGGGCACTGAAGCCAAGGGGACTATCACTGAAGTCAGTGGCAATAACGTTAGCATTGATATCGGTGGCGGCACCAAGATAGTCGTTGTTCTTAGTCCGAGCACCAAGATTGAAAAGGGAAGCCAGGCGGACCTGAAGACCGGGGTAGTGGTTAATGTCAGGTATGATGCGACGACTAAAGCCGCGCTCAAGGTTGAAATAGAGACAGAAAAGGAGAGCAAAGAAGCTAAGATAGAGGACAACTTTGTGGCGCATCTCTCCGGTAACGAGGAGGTCCCCCCAGTAACCACTCAGGCACAGGGTCAGGCTATCTTCCATCTGAGTGGTGACGGCGATGAGCTTGAGTTCAAACTAACGGCGGCTAATATTGAGAGTATACTGATGGCGCATATCCATCTGGCGCCTAAGGGGCAGAACGGTCAGCCGGTAGTCTGGCTGTACCCCTCCGCCCCACCCGCAGTCAAGATTCCCGGCCGGTTTGATGGTGTCCTGGCGGAAGGCAAAATTACCACCGCCAATCTGGTTGGTCCACTGCAGGGTCAGCCGCTCAGCGTCCTGATTACGAAAATTAAGACTGGGGAAACTTACGTTAATATCCATACGGAAAAATACCCGAACGGTGAAATCAGGGGACAAATTGCTTTCCAGAAAGAGGACTGACCGTCATCTCAGTCCTCAGAATTCGCCTATTGTTTTGTAAATTCTGCGGCGTTTTTGCCAGCTATCCGACCTGAAGCTAGAGCCCAAAGATAGCCAGTACCGGTAAGGTAACCAGGGCACGGATTGTCTGAAGTAGCGGCACCATCCAAACTCGGTGTGTTATCACCAGCGGCATAAAGACGCGGTATCGGGTGACCCTGACAGTGCATTACCTGAGTTCTTGAATTGACTTTAAGCCCACCCATAGATTGTATTACTATTGTCCGTACCCAAGTGCCATACAAATTGCCGGGAGGGAAGTATTCATTTACCGTTTTTTGAAAATTATCAAAGTCAACGCCAGTCCTATTTGCGAGGTCAAACGCCCTTTCGCCAAAATAAAACAAATCCATTCTTAGATATTTAGCAATATTCCGCTGCAACTTTACTACGCTCCTCAGGATTTTTTCATCTAAGATTAAAAGTGCTACTGCCCCCGGTTGCTGCATTACCGGCGGCGCCGTCAAAACATAACCTTTACTTTCATCAGTAAATCTACGTCCGTACTTGTTTACTAAAATAGCCCCCTTTGACATCGCCTCTGAAACTCCGAGTATTCGGAGGCCCCTTTTGGCAGAACCCAACGAGTACAATTCGGCAGCATCCATATTGAGAACCTCAGCGCCAATTTCTATTCCCATTCGTATGCCATCACCTGTGCTTCCAGCGCCAGAAACGCATGGCATTTCAGCATACTTTGGCAGGTACTTAGCCATCATACTTTTATTTTTCGCGAAGCCCCCAGCAGCTAGAATTGTAGCTCGCTTTGCTCTTATCCTTATCTTTTCCCTCATATTTACCGCTTCTACACCATCAACTTCGTTTTTTTCGTCTAATATCAGGTGTTCGGCTATCATACCCAGTCTGACATCGGCTCCCTTACTAATAACCCGTTTTAAAAGTAATTTCAAGGTATTAGCGCCGTCTAAGCCTGTTTCTAAATGTACCCGAGGCACGCTATGTCCCGGATATTGCATTACTTCATAGAACTCGGCACCAATTTCTATCAACCAGTCGTATAGCTGCACGCTTTGCTGGGCGGCAGCAGTGACTATATCTTCGGGAACTGTATGGCGATTAGCTTTGAGGATGTCTTGGGCTAATAGGTCCGCTGAATCTTGAATCCCTCTTTGCCTTTGCAGAGGGGTATCCACTAAAGCGAAAGTGCCACCGCCGAGAGCCGAGTTACTGGCAAGAGGATTGCGGCGTCCCAAGACAATCACTTTTGCCCCGGAATTCAATGATTCAATAGCCGCTGCTAATCCAGCAAAGCCAGTGCCTACGACGAGGACGTCGCATTGGAGGTCATAATTTTTATCAAGCATCACTGAGTTAGAAACTTTCCCAAGGTTAGCTGGAGTGTATTACATTGACACGTTTTTACCACTGCAAGTCTAATTTTCTGAGCGGTCTTTGTCAATAAGCTGATTATCTATGCATGCCTTATACATGCCTGGCGAACGCTCTTGTGCCCTCCATATTTGACAAGAAGCGCCCAGTGTTATAGATTTTCTCCATAGGTTTACACAATCAAATTCTGAATAGTCTCTGTGGTTCATTTTATGAGGGGTTACCGTGAATACCTGCGAGCGTTATCTATCGGTCATGACCTTTAAGGAATGCAGCAGCCTGAAATGGGAGTTCGGCTACTGGGCAGGGGCACTGAGGAGATGGTACGGTGAGGGGTTGCCACGTAACATCGGCATCCCTGACCATCTTCCTACAGGGAACGGCGTATTCGCTGAGTGCGCCGGAGCAATTATTGGGCGCTATACCGACTACGACGTCCACAACTACTTTGACCTGGACCCTCACCTTGTCCGTGTGCCCCTTGAGATGGGCGCCTACCCACCATTTGAGGAAAAAATCATTGAAGACCATGGCGATTGGTGCATCTGGCAGGACCCGATGGGCTGCCTGCGTAAGGACTTCAAGAACCGCTCCAGTTTGCCTTCGTTTGTGCGTGGACCGGTGCGTACCAGAGAAGATTGGGAACGATACAAGGCGGAGAGACTTCAACCCACTCTCACCGGGAGACTGCCAGACAACTGGTCGCGGCTCGTCAAGGACTACAAAAAGAGGGATTATCCTTTGGCATTGGGTCAGCTTCATGGTTTTTTCGGCACGCCGCGTTTTCTCTTTGGTGTTGAGGAACTGCTTCTCAAATACTACGAAGACCCTGAACTCATGATAGACATCAATATCTACCTCGCCGATTTCTGGATTACTCTGTTTGAGCGTGTTCTGCGGGAAGTTCAGGTTGATGCCCTGCTTATATGGGAGGACATGTGCTACCGAAATGGTCCTCTCATCTCCCCGGAAATGTTCCGCCGGTTCATTCTGCCCGGCTACAAGAAACTGACATCATTCGCTCGTGAAAACGGCATTGAAATTGTGAAAGTAGACTCAGACGGCAACGTCTGGAAACTGATTCCCCTGTGGCTAGAGGGCGGTGTCACCGTGCTCTATCCCTTTGAAGTTGCTGCGGGAATGGATGTAGTCGAGGTGCGCAAGTGTTTCCCTAAGTTGGGTATTATGGGCGGTATAGATAAGAGAGCGCTTGTTCAGGGGAAAGTGGCTATTGACCGCGAACTTGAGGCTAAAATACCCACCATGCTCAGGCACGGCGGCTATATTCCCACCATTGACCATCTTGTCCCCCCGGATGTCCCCTTTGAGCATTTCAAGTATTATCGGGAAAAACTCAACCAGATGGTAGCGAAATGCGGCAAAGATTAAGACAATCGCTTAGACGCATCCGATGGGGTAACTACACCAGTGAGGGGACAGCCTCACCGGTTTTCTCCAGCTCTCTGAGTCTATCCTCTATTCTGGTCTGTCTTCTCTCAAACTCAGGGATTAGGCTCGTTGACCTCAGATAGTATTCCCTCACCTTTTCTATGTTGCTCAATCCAGAGAGAAGTACAGTTACCTGTATGGCACCACGTCCTCTAGGATAATCACCATTCCTGATGGTTGCCTCTGGGCACATACCTCTTAAGTATTGTCCCAGTTCTTTGACCAAATTCATGTTCATGTCGCCCGCCGGTGCTGAGACGAGATAGAGTGCTCGGCTCGCGTCCGCTGGATTGCAGGTGAGTGAAAGTTCGCTCAGGGCTTCGTCCATGGCACACATTCCCTTCGCGGACTCTGAACTCTTCGCTCTGAAATTCGACTTTCGTTGGAAAGGATTACTAACCAACGGCAATTCTGACTGGCCGTGTCCAATTACCGTCCATCCGGTTAGCGTTTGCATTATGTCGCCGGCGTCAAGTAATTTGGCACCAATGTGTTTCGCTTTTTTCTCTTCGCCAGCGCACAGTAAGGTGTAGAACGGTTCCACTATGAGCTCGTTTATTTTGATAATGTTTTTGACTGGCGAACAGTCTTTCTTGACAAATCTTTGATTGTCAATCAGAATCACTGCGTCAGCCACAGAATTAACGGATTTCAGACAAACGGCAGTGTTATGAATAGTTCTTTCTTCAGTCACCTCTTCGTGTTCAAAAGGTAAGACAATAAGATTATACACCGGCTTATCCATATAACGATTCTTAATATGTTGAGTTAACACCGGTATTGACCCCGAGCCAGTGCCACCGCCCGCACTGGCGATCAATAGAAAAGCATCTGCTTCGTATGTGTGCTTAGCCGACCTGATGGCTTCAACAACTTTGTCGGCATCTTCTTTAGCTAGCTCGGCGGCAAGATCATTTATTTTACCAACACCATGCCCAGCGGTCTTACGCCCGCCAATTAGAATTCTGTGCCGGTAATCGGAGCTGATTTCGGTTAGTCCACTCAAATCCGCCGTGTCGGTATTGACCGCAAAAACGCCGGGCGTGATTTCCGTCCCGCGCATCATTTTTGCTTTGCTGTTTATGCGAGCAAACTGGTCAGCAATCCTTCCGCCACATTGTCCAAAGCCAATCACAATTAATTTCACCTGTCACCTCCAATTTGAAGCATGAAATTTCTTCGGATTTAATTAATGCGTCTGACAAGAATTGTAACCTATATAACTTGAGTGTAAATAGCAATATAGTAATGTGGGCGTCTAGTACTTTAGGGAAATTACTTCGTTCAAAGATACCAAGTGATGATGTTATATCACTTGTGGAGCTGAATGCGGGAAGCCAGAACAGGCAACCGCAAGTACAACGGAGCTGTCCTCCTCAACAAAGAAGATGGCCGGATTTTGAGGATTAGGCTTTTTCTTGTCTGGCTTTTAGCTCTCTGCCTATACTGTGGGCTTTGGCAATGACCTCGCCGAAAGCATAGTATTCGGATAATTCCAAATTGAAAATAATTGGTTTAATCTTTTGAACATCGGGCTTACCGTTGGTAAGGCAATTATCTGACACGTAAGTTCCCTTTACCTCGCCAATGATAAACGAGTGGCTTCCCAGATTCAGAATATGCACTACCTTGCATTCTAGGTTTACCGGGCATTGTTCTATAAGAGGCGCTGTCTTTAAATTGCCGTAAAAGATACTGAATTTACAAATCTTCACCTTGTCAACAGTGGCACCGGATGTGATACCACAAAAATCCAGCTCTCTTACTAAATCAATAGAGGGAGTATTAACCGAAAAAGTCAAGTTCTGCAAGACACCTTTCAACGTGTAACAGTGATGCCTTATCAGCACGGCAATCATTGGCGGCTCAGCATTGGCAACCCCACCACCCCCAACCGCCATGAAATTCGCTTTACCATCAACATTTGCCCCTACCAAAAGAGCCGGCCTGGGATACATCAACCTGTCGGGGGTCATCTCAACCTTAGCCATGGCTATTGTCCTCCTTAACAAACTAAGATATCATTAGCTTCTCTCTAAGAAATAACGAAGAACATTAACTGATTGTCCCAATTATAAACACCGCTAGTCGTCCAAGTAAAGTGGAACAAATTGACTTTTGTTAGTCTGCCAACTCTTGGAATTCATAACTTTACTATTAACAAATTATCAATTCGGCAAGCCGAACCGATAATTGACGCCTTCGCCAACTGGACTGGAGTGGTGCCAGGAGCCAAACAGTCCTCAGAGACAGAGTCCAAGGGGCTGAGAATGACCAAAGCGGGACCAGCCGTTATGAAATGGGCGCTCTACCAGGCGGGACAGATAGGGCGACAGTGGGATCCCCAGCTTGCCGCGGTCTACTATCGCCAGATGGTTTACCACGGCAAGACCCATAAACAGGCGATGGGAGCGGTGATGAGCCACGTGGGGGCAAGGGTGTTTACGGTACTTCGTGAGGATAGACCTTATGAACTGAGAGACGCAGGAGGTAAGCCCATCAGCAATATGGCGGCCAGGGCATTCATCCTGGCAAAATATCAGGTTCCTGAGGACATAAGGAAAGAGCGGCTCCGGAGCAAAGGAAGGAAGGCCAACACCAGCAGAGCTGCTAAGAAAGAGGGGGCGTTGGTCGGCAGCGTACACGAGGCAACCAGAGCTCCTCAAGCTGTGGCGACCAAATCACCCCCCAACACTTAGTATATGGCGGCATTTTCCCGAGGTCAATAAGGCTAACGTACAAGTGAGTTGACAACATATTAGGAAATCAGTTTTGTTTCCTTGCCATGTTACTCTGCCTGTAACAGAATGCTGAGAAGTGCACCGCTTTGTGTTAACCTCTCTACTTTAATTGCCTTGATATCTGCGTTGCTGTCTTGACAAATAGATCGCCTATCAGGTTTGACAAAGCGTGTCTATTTCTGTACTTTATGAATGTAAGGGTGGTGGAGATGAGTAGAAAGAGTGCCGCAATCCAAAAAACGTCTAGAAATGCAGAACCTGATATATCTCTGCAGGACGTATTGAATGGTGTTGAGGATGAACTTCTAGTCATCGATAGTGAATATCGTATAAAATTTGCTAACTTAGCAATTCTTCGCCGATTCCGGAAGAAATCTGAGTCACTTATAGGTAAGACTTGCTATGAGGTCTTCTATAACCGGGACCAACCATGTGCCTTACCTTTATGGGATTGTCCACTTGAAAAGGTACTTACAAATGGCAAAATGATGACGGTTGTTCATCCAGCTAACATTAACGGAGTCGCGACGCATCTCAAGATTACCGCCTATCCTCTACGGGATGACCGTGGCAATATCAAGGCCATAGTTGAGTTGAGGAGAAACGTTACTGCCGAAAAGGAACTAGAGAACCATATACTGGGGCGGCATCATGAGCTTTTAGCCTTGAGTCGGGTGTCAGCGGCACTCGGCGGTCTGTGGGACTTGGATGCTATCCTCCGAGTTGCCCTGGACAACTTATTGAAGATTATGAACGGTACTATTGGAGGAATCCTGCTTTTTGACGAGCAGACGCAAACACTATTCTACCGTGTCCATCAGGGCTTAAGTGCCAGATATGTTGAGGGAATGCGTC
>Ga0315312_1000873_pt1 | contig 28315 bp, 22 predicted proteins | sample TDP7_MG_FD_203629 | JGI IMG/M metagenome (GOLD analysis project Ga0315312, IMG submission 203629) | Freshwater sediment microbial communities from Lake Towuti, South Sulawesi, Indonesia - TDP7 | ecosystem: Environmental > Aquatic > Freshwater > Lake > Sediment | place: Indonesia: South Sulawesi... | reverse complement strand
ACTGTCGAACTCGGGTATTACTATCTTGCAAACTCTCGAAATTTTGTTAAGCAAAAAATCTGCCCCCCACCCTTACCCTCCCCCTCGAGGGGGGAGGGTAGGGAGGGGGTGAGTTTGGTTGCGGCTCTGCCGCGCTGTGTCCTCTGCGACCTCTGTGGTTAATAGCCCTTTTTATAAACAAAAAAGCCATGGAATGTTTGCCCATGGCTTTCAGGAATGTCCGAAGGATAGGGTCAGTCAAGACATCCCCAAAGCAATGGGCACGTCCACCTTCTTGACTTCCTGCTTCTTATTTAACTTTTTACTTTCTCGGATCAGCGTACTCACCGCTTCTAACTCTTCTCCCTTAAGATTTACATTTATTTTACACAACCCGATTTTCCTGTCAATAAGATTTATTGGCTACTCCTTTATTTTCGATATGGTAAGTGGCTACGGAGCATCTGGGTGATAAAATCAAAGATTCTTTTTATCTCCTTATCTCCCTTTCATGGTCCAAATTCATAATTCTTTCCCATCGCTCTGCCTGATGTGGCTAAAAAGAAAGTCAAGTAACGTAATGTTCTTCTGTGAAATAACGGTCCCCGCTGTCCGGCAGCACGGTAACCACATTCCCTCCTGCGATTTTCTTCGCTTCGCGGAGGGCCACTAGAACGTTGGCTCCCGAAGAGACACCAGCGAAAAAACCCTCTCGCCAAAGGTCATGTGTCATGGCCACGGCCTCTTCATCGGTGACTCGGACGACATCATCAATCAGGTTTGGGGCCTGGAGCATCTCAGCGATGATCCCCCCGCTTGTCTCGCTCTGGGGATAGGGTTTTCCGGGGATCATGGGAATTTTGGAAGAGGCTGGCTGGATGCCGACGATCCGTACCTTTGGATTGGCACCCTTCAGGACTTCGGCGATCCCTTTTAGCGTCCCTCCGGTCCCTATGGAAGCAACGAATACATCAACCTTGCCACCGGTCTGTTCCAGAATTTCTCTCCCCGTCTCATGATGGGCTAAAACGTTAGCAGGGTTGCTGAACTGCCGGGCCCACCAGTAATTGGGATGGGTTCTCTCCAGTTCCAAACACTTCAGCCTTCCAGAGCGCTCCACTTCTGCCCCGGCTATGCTCTTCTCCTTGATCTTCTCGATTTCTTCCGGGGGAAGGGAGCGGACCTCAGCGCCGTAACCCCTCATAATCTTTCTTTTCTCGGCCCCAATCTTTCCCGGGGTGGTCTCATAAATAATAACGTTATAGCCTTTAAGGCATCCCACGAGGGAAAGGGCGATTCCGGTATTTCCTGTGCTACTTTCCAGAATAATAGACCTGGGCTGCAATATTCCCTTTTCCTCGGCATCCTCGATCATCTTCAGGGCAATCCGGTCTTTCAAACTCCCCGAAGGGTTGAGATATTCCAGCTTTACAAATATGTTAGCTCTGATGGTTTGCGCCAAGCGGCCAAGCTTTATCATGGGGGTATGGCCGATCAATTCCAAAACGTTCTTCACTTTCATTTGCACTCCTTATATTCAGAAAATTTTCGTTTTTCCCTCAAAGCCTGCCAAATCTTTTCTGGAGTCAAGGGGAGTTCTTTCAGGCGCACCCCCACGGCATCATAAATGGCATTAGCGATGGCAGGAGCGGTGGGAACCTGGGTAATTTCTCCCAATCCCTTGGCTCCAAAAGGACCATAAGGATCGGGAACTTCGATAAAGGTAGTGGAGAGCGGGGGTACATCGCAAATCGTCGGCATCCGGTAATCTGTAAAGTTATCATTCATTACTATCCCATTCTGCCGCACGATCTCCTCGAACAGGGCATATCCTATCCCCTGGGCTACCCCTCCTTCTACCTGACCTTCAGCAAGCATGGGATTGATGATCGTTCCAGAATCATGAACTGATAGAATTTTCAAAATATCTACCTTCCCCGTCTCCCGGTCGACCATTACTTCAGCCACCTGAACTCCAAAGGAATAAGCCATTGAGAGGTTTCCGTACTTTGTTTGATCGGGAACGACCACATGCGGAGGGACTAGAAACGTGCCCACCCCCACAATGGGTGCACCCCCCCGGGAATGAAGCGCGAGTTTGGCGACCTCTTCGATCCCCAAAGATTTAGCTGGGCTGCCCTTCACAAAGATGCGACCACCCGAACATTCCAGGTCTTCTACGCGGATTTCCATCTTTTCAGCCGCAAATTCCAGAAGCTGTTGCCTGGCATCCTCAGCGGCCAGTTGAACGGCCTTGCCACCCAAGGTGGTTACCCGGCTGGCAAACGTACCCACGCCAAAGGGGCAGGAGTCGGTATCCAAAGGAAAGAGGCGAATGTCCTCCAGTGGTACCCCGAGAGTTTCTGCAACAATCTGCGAGAAAATTGTGTTTGAGCCTTGGCCAATTTCTGCCTCTCCCGTAATCAGATCGATTCGGCCGTGGGGGTTCACCCGTACATAAGCAGAGGATCCGTCGAAAAATGGGTGAACCGCCCGGTTGCCAGAAACGTGGATCATCGAAGCCATCCCAATTCCCCCGGATCCTTGCCGTCCTTTGCCACGCTTCTCCTTCCACTGCGATTTTTGAGCGGCCACCAGCAAACACTCAGTAAGCTGGCAACTGTTCATTATCCATCCATGGGCGGAGATGTCCCCTCGCTGAATGGCATTTTTCAGGCGAACCTCTAAAGGATCCATTCCGACGGTTTCCGCGGCCAGGTCAACCATAGATTCCAGGGCAAAATGTAACTGCGGATTCCCGTAGCCCCGATAAGATCCGATGGGAGTTGTGTTGGTATATACCAGGTCAGCTTGGCATTTCACATTCTTAAACCGATACAGGGAAGTGGCTCTGGTAGCTGTTGTACTCAGGACTGCCGGACCCGTGCCGGCGTAAGCGCCGCAGTTGGCCAGGATATTCAAATCTTTCGCCGTGAAGGTTCCCTCCTTTTTGATCCCCAGTTTGATCTTGATTTCGGCGGGCATGCGGGATCGAGAGGCGGCAAATTCTTCTTCCCAGCTATTCAAGATCCGGACCGGCCGCCTGGATTTCAAAGCCAGAAAGGCGCAGATCGGATAGAGCGGCAGAACCTGTCCTGATTTTCCCCCGAACCCGCCTCCCACCACGGTTTGGATGAGGCGGATTTTTCCCGCGGGCAGGTTCATAATTCTGGCGATCATATCCCGATTTCTCGCCGGAGCCTGATAGGATCCCCAGATCGTTACATTTCCGGCATCATCTGCTTGGGCCACACAAACATGCGGTTCAAGGTAACCGGGATGGACATTGGAGCAAATAAATTCATCTTCCAGGATATAATCGGCTTCCTGAAATCCCTGAGCTACATTCCCCCTCTCGAATTCGATACGGGTGGCGACATTGCTTTCTCCCTCGTGAATCTTCGGAGCTCCCTGCGCCAGGGCTTCCTGGGGGGAAAAAACCGCGGGCAATTCCTCGTACTCTACCCTGATTTGCGCCAGCGCCTCCAAAGCGGTATCTTCATCTATTGCGGCCACCGCAGCCACTTCATCCCCGATAAAACGCACGCGATCGACCGCCAGGGGGTATTCATCATTGATCACAGAGCCGTATTTGATTTTGGGAGTGTCATCGGCTGTGATCACAGCCTTCACGCCCGGCAGCCTCCTGGCTTTTTCCGTCTCGATCCGGAGAATTTTGGCGTGCGGCAATGGACTACGCAATATTTTCCCATGAAGCATTCCAAGCAGCTTGAGGTCAATCCCGTATACTGCTTTGCCTGTGGCCTTGCCCCAGGAGTCGACATTGGGGATTCGTTTCCCGATCATATATTCCTCTTGCAAATCTGCCTCTGGAGCCCAGAGTGCGGCGTAGCCGCAACCCAAGAAAACTTATAACCTGAGACCAGAGATGAACATGCCCGGCTGCCCACCATGGAACTACTAAAATCCCCCCTCCCCCCTTTACTAAAGGGGTTGGGGGGATTTCTGAATAATATATCCTTCTAAAAAGAGCTCTTCGGGAGAGGGCAGAGAATTTAATAAAGAATTTCTGATCATCCAGGGCGACCGCGGTTCAGGTTTTTTAAGAATGGAGCATAGGCCGGATCGGCCTCCAGAATCTCCTTCAGAGCCCGACCCCCTGCTTTCAGAATGAGAGCCATCTCGAGGCATCTCTGGGTGAGCGTTTCGCAAGCCCGAACTGTTACCTGGGCATCCATCTCTTCATGGCCCAGATCCTTTTTTATCGCTTGCGGAGACCTTTGCGCTCGGGTCCACCCAGAGGCTCCCAAATAGGATTGCCATCCATCCCCGGTCACCGGAACACACCGCATCAGCACAGCATGTTGAAGCAGGAAGGAAACCGCCATTTCCTGCCCGGCGAATAGATGAGAACCCTGGGAAATTGCACCTATCACCTTAAGGCGCCTGGGCGAAGGAATCTTGTAAATCTTTCTCTGGCTGTTCCCCAGCCGATCGAGAAAACACTTTAGCTGGCCGGGGATGCTCAAATGATAGACGGGTACAGAATAAAGGATCACATCCGCATTCACCCAGTGGTCTCGAACCATCTGGAAATCATCCTCGATAATGCATTCCCCTTTGGTCTTGGCGCATTTGTGACAGCTCAGGCAGGGAGCGATAGCCTTGCCCTCCAGTTCCACCAGGCGGGTAGAAATCTGTTTGGCCATGGGAAGCCTTTTGGCCGAGGCCAGGGCCTTTTTCAACAAAAAGAGGCTGTTTCCCTTTCTGGCGCTGGCGCATATCCCCAGAAGCTCGATTTTCCCAGAATTCATTCTTTCTGCACCTCGTTTATTTTTTGTTTACCTTTTGCGAAGTCCACAATCAGGTCGCGCAGAACGGGGTATCCCGGCAGAGGCTCAATGACCATCTCCTTTTCCATGAAATGCTTGCAGGGAAGCAGGACTTTCCCATTCACCTTAACTATACAGACCTTGCACCATCCCCCGGCAAAGCAGGATCCCCGAAAAGCGAGGGAACCATCAAGGTGCCGGTAAATATAGTAGAGGGAATCCAAAATCGTATTCTCCCGTTCATAAGGAACTACGTACTCCTGAAAAAAGGGAGCAAGATTCTTCTCCGGATCATACCGCAATATGCGAATCCAGGTTGTTTCTCGTTTCTCCATCATCTCTGCGGCCGCAGATGTGTTAACTTCACTTCTTCGGTTCTTACCTTCACCCCGCCCTCGGATTTGGTAAGAAGGATATTCACTAGCCACTTCCCATCGTCCGGGAAAGGAAAATCTTCTCGGTAGTGAGCACCCCGGCTTTCCTCTCGCACCAGCCCCGCGCGCAGGATGCAGGAGGAAACTTGGACCATGTGCAAGAATTCGAACGTATCCAGAAGTTCCCGGTTATACCTCTTTTCCGGGCAGATCATTAGATTCCGTTCCCCCTCTTCCAGCAGGGATTCCAGGGAACTGAGCCCCTCTCTCATCTTGTGGCCTTCGCGGATCACCCCAGCCTTTTCCCACATCAGTTCCTGAATCATTCTCTTTCCTTCTATGGGCCGAAGCCCCGTCTTCCTCTCTCTCCATTGGGCGATCCTCTGTTGGGCTGCTGCCAGCCGCTTCTCCAGAGTTTTTTCCCCAATCTTTTTCTCGGGGATGATTTTTGCCCACAGGCCAGCGAACTTTCCAGCCCTTGACCCGCTAACCAGGATCTCTGAGAGGGCATTGCCCCCTAAACGGTTTGCCCCATGATACCCAGCTGCCGCTTCTCCCCCGGCAAATAATCCGGGGACATTCGTTTCCCCTTGGGCATTGACCCTGGCCCCACCCATGAAAAAATGGGCCGATACGGTGGTTTCAATCGGCCTTTGAGTGATGTCAACTCCAATTTGCAGCATTCTGTTGTAATAATTCCCAAACTCCGCTTCCTTTTTGACCTCTTCGGGGGGCAAATGGGTAACATCGAGATATACCCCTCCATGGGGTGAGCCCCTCCCTTCAATAACTTCTTTATAAATAGCTTGGGCGAGCAAATCCCGAGTGGCCTGAAACCTCCACCCTGGCATCTTTTTCTGAGCAAATTCTTCCCCCAGGACGTTATACAACTTGGCCCCCACCCGGATGCGCAGAAATGCCGGAGCTGTGGGGCTGAGTCCAGGGAGTTTGGGATAACATACCGCAGTGGGATAAAACTGGACAAACTCCATGTCAGCGAGTTCAGCTCCAGCCTGAAAGATCAGGCTCAACCCGTCCCCCGTATTATCCAACGAGGTGGTGTTATGCTTATAGACTTGTGCTCCTCCGCCAGTAGTCACGACAATCGCCTTGGCCCGGAAGACGATAAAGGTTGTATCGGCCCATCTAATTCCTATGGCATAATGAGGACCTTCTTCCTGGACCACGAGGTCGATAATAAACACCTCTTCGAAGATCCTGATCTGGGGAGTCCTCTTGGCTTTCCTGGCCAGGGTACCCATGATCATTGGGCCCGTCCGCCGGTCGAAGAAGCAGGCCCGGGGGTAGCTATGGCCGGGCATCATTCCTTGCTTCAGCCTTCCGTTTTCATCCGTATCGAATTTAGCCCCGTATGAAATCAGTTCCATTACTCTTTCCGGGGCTTCCTGGGTATAAATCTCGACCAGCTCCTGATTGTTGATAAACCGTCCTTGCCTTATGGTATCCTCCATGTGGAGTTTGGGACTATCCGCGGGATCACTATACCCAAAGGCGGCGCACATGGAATAAACACCCATGGGTGTACACCCCGATTTTCCGAATACTCCTTTTTCCACCAGGGCCACGCGGTTCACCTCTTTGGCGGCCCAGATCGCTGCCATGGCCCCGGCGCCACCTCCACCGATAATCAGAACATCCAGATCCATTCGCTCAGCTTCCACCATGGAGAATCCTTCGGATTTTTCCTTTGGTAAGATGATTTTCAAAATCAGCTCACACGATAAATAACTTTCTCTCCAGTGTCGTCAGCCGCTGATATCCATTGGGAGTGATTTCCACGATATCTTCAATTTGGAGTCCGCCGAACCCGGGCTCGTAATAAGGGGTTTCCACGCAAATTACCATGCCAGATTCAAGTTCACTTTTGTTGTCCAGACTGATTAAGGGGAGGTCATATCCCTCGATCCCATTCCCGTGGCCGAGGTGATGTCGTTGATAATGAGGAATCCCTTTTTCCCTCGCTTCCTTCATCCCCATTTCAAAAAGGTCGGCGATAACCAGCCCCGGTTTTAAGGCATCAAGAATTTTTTCCTGCCCCGCAACTAAGGCATCATGGTATTTTTGTTGTTTTGCATTGGGTGGGCCTAAAACAGCTGTCCGCGCAATATCAGCATGGTAGGCCTGCCACACGCAGCCCACATCGAAACGCACTGAGTCCCCTTTGCGAATTTTTTTATCTGAAGGTTCCACACTGGGAAAGGCTCCCCGCGGGCCCCCGCCTATGCATTCGATGGTAGGGAATCCTCCTTCGCGAACGACCGCCTCTTTAAAGACCAAGGCCAGCTCTTTTTCGCTGAATCCTTCTTTAATGGCTTTTATGGCTTCGGACAAGGCTTTCTCCGCTACCTCGGTTGCCCCCTGAATGCGCTGCACTTCCTCGGGGGTCTTGATGATGCGAATCTCTCGAAAAAGATCATATGCTGGTTTGGTCTTCAAGCCGGGAAGGTGCCGCTCCAAAGCATTTCCCAGGAATAAAGTGTCGCTTCCTTGATCAACCCCAATCCACCCCTTGCTCAGTCCATGGTCTTTTAGGCAATGAATCAAGGCCTCCAGAGCGTTTTTATGATTGGGAAGGCTTTCTAAAGTCTGAAACAAGTTTCTGGACTCTTCGTCAAGCCCATCCCTATTTGCTGGAGCAAAATAAAAATCTCCATAGAGATAGAATTGCCGCACCCAGCAGTGGCCTTGCAGGGGATGATCCACCAGTCCTTTAGAAATGATCATGTCAGGAGTCATTTCAATTGTGGGGATAACCGCGTAATTCTGGCGGGCCCTATGGCGTATGGAAGTGAGGGTCCAGAATCCTGTGAGGTAGGCTACGTTCTCTGGTGTGGTAGCGACAAGGGCATCGATCCCGTGTTTGGCCATAATTTGTTCCATTCTGGGTCTATTAAGAAGCATCTTCATCCCCAAATATTTTGCACTCAGAAGGAATAGGCATAGTCAATAAAGCAAAGGCAGAAAAAGTTATTGAAAAAAATTATCATTTATGATAGGAGAAGTCAAACCTGTTTTTTCATGCGTTTTGCTAACGCCGGGGGTGATTTTTCTTTTCTCTTTTATTTGCGGGGTATCCTTCGGAGCCTTTTCCACCAAGCCTATTATCATGGATTATTCCCTTGCCTGCAGGAAGAGTTGCTTAGCCGGGGTGGAAAGCCCTATTTTGACCCTATGGGCCTCCAAGAGATATATGGCAGGATCATCCACTTCGCGGCAATTTTGTGTTGAGCGAAAAGTCTTCCCTCGAGGATAGGTTCAAGTTTGAGCACGCTGTGTGCAAGAACATGAACGATTTAAAACTTGCTGATACGATTAGCATAACTACGATGAAAACTAAATACAAAAAGGTAACTGTTTGCATCGATGAGACTGATAAAATCATGAAGGAATGCTGGTTGAACTAGCAATGATCAGAAAATAATCTTAAACGATCCCACTCATCCTTGAGAAAATATCCAACATATCTATGCCGGAAAAGCGGCTCTTGTCATTAATTCTAAAGGGGGTATTTAGTCGATGAATGCAATGGAGATCATGCGGGGGGTGGAGAAAATCATCGATCAGATGGTAGCCCTCAAGCCGGGGGAGAGCGTTCTTGTAATTCGGGACTGGAATAGCTTGGATGTCTTAGTGGAAGCCTTTTCTCTGGCTGCAGCCGCCAGAGGGGCAGAGGTTTTCACCTGGAATATGGAGCCTCGAAAACCGGGCGAACCGACCCCTCCAGCCCTCCAGGCAGCTATGAACAGTTCTAATGTCATTTTTCACCTGGCCACAGCTGGTGTAGGGGGCGGATTGGGACAGGCGCGGAGCGAAGCTTGCGCGAAAGGGGCAAGGTATCTGTTGATGAATGGAGCGTCCCACTACTACCCCTTGCTCCTGAGGGGCGGTATGATTGAGGCCGATTTTGGAGCCATTCGCAAAGTGGCCAACGAGCTGACGGAAAAGTTTACCAGAGCCAAAAGGGCCAGATTTATCACCAAAGCGGGCACGAATTTAACAGCGGACATTACCAGCCGTGAGGGAAGGGAGTTAGCCCATGCCACCGAGCCCGGAACACTGGTGGCTCCCCCATCTTTGGAAACAGGGGTTGCTCCCTTGGAGGGAACAACGCAAGGGGAAGTAGTCATCGATGGGTTCTGCCTGGGCGAGGTGGTGAAACAGCCCTTCAAGATCGTCTTCCGAGAGGGAATGGCCATCAAGATTGAAGGCGAAGGGGGCAAAAGGCTCCGGGAGACCTGTGAATCTTTCAAGGACCCAAATATGTATAATATCGCGGAAATGGCCATCGGGCTGAATCCCTACGGCAAGATGAGTGCATCGGGTATCGAGTCCGAATCTAAGCTGGGTTCGGCCCATATCGCCTTGGGCAATAGCCTTGGTTACGGAGGAAGGGTGAGGGCCCCCATGCATATCGATTTAGTATTTGAAAATTGCACAGTTTATCTAGATGATGATCTCATCATGGAAGATGGTGTGCCCAAGACTTTTAGCATCCCAAAATGAATTTCTCCGGAGGGTGAATAATGGTACAGCCTAACTTAGAAGTCGAAGTTGCCGGCGTAAAATTCAAAAATCCCATTTTATCTGGAGCCTCCGAGCTGGCTCATGATGTTCAAGGGGTTCGCCGCCTGATCAAGGGCGGCGTGGGCGGGATTGTATCGAAAACCCTTACTTCTATGAAATCTATTATGGCCAGACCCAGGCCTTACATGTTTCCCCTCAAAACCATCAAAGGCTTCGAGGAGAGCGGTGCCTTAATCACTTACGCCGCACCGCACATAGAAGATTGCGACGCCTACATTCGGGGCGAGATTGCCGCAATGGCGCGGACCTGCCATCAAGCTGGCATCCCTTTCATCGTCACGTTCATTGGGGATGGAGCCAAGGTAGAAGATTGGGTAAGATTAGGGCGGAAGATCGAGGACGTGGGGGCGGATATGCTGGAGCTAAATTTTCAGTATCTGTGGAGGTTGAAAGACTTCTCCACCCTGAACGCCCTTTTGGATTCGCTCAAATCCTTCTATGACTCGAGTACCGAAATCGTGAGCGCTGTATCGAAGGCCGCGAGGGTTCCGGTGGGACCCAAGATCCCGCCAGGGATCGAGCCGCTGGAAGAGCTGGCGGAAAATTGGCATAAGGCCGGAGCAAAGTTCTTAGTCGCGCACAATGGCAATGCCAGTCGCTACCTGATGGTCGACACCGAAGCGGAGACAATCTTCGGCCAACCCACCTATTCGGGGTTTATCTTCGGACGCACTTTTTTGCCGTGGTCGCTCGGGCGAGTCGTCCAGATTCTGCAAAAAGTCAACATCCCCATCATCGGAATCGGGGGCATCTACACGGGCAGCGACGCCCTGCAGTACATCCTTTCTGGATGCCCACTGACCCTCATGTGCACCTCTGTTTTCCTGGAGGGCGTGGGGATTATCAACAGGGCCCTGGAAGAGATTAGAGAATGGATGGTTCGAAAGAATTATCGGACCATCGAAGATTTCCGGGGAAAGATTTTGCCTAGCATCATGCCCGCTGCCCAGCTAAAATCAAAGGCCCCAGGGGGATATTCCGTCCCTCCCGTCACTCCCTTCGTTCCCGTAATCAACGCAGAATCATGCAACGCCTGCGGCCGCTGCTGGAGAGCCTGCGACTCCGAAGTTCTATCCTACGACCGGAAAAACAAGTGCGTGCTCATCGATGACTCTCGGTGCTGGAGCTGCGGCCTCTGCGTGGGCCTCTGTAAACAGAAAGCAATCAAGCTCGTGGATCGCGAAAACCGCCAGAAAGATATCTGGACGGGAAGGGGTAAAGTTGCCATCTATGATTCTCCTTAAGAGGCGGAGATCCAAAAAAAATTCAAGGAGGTTTCTGTGAAAAGGGCGAGACTGTATATGGCTGGAGGTCCCAAGATGCCTCCGGGGACTATCGCTGATGCGGTGATGGTGGAAAATCCAAAGAGGATTCTTTTTATCTCTGGCCAAGTAGGACGGGATGCCAATGGAAATATTGTTGAGGGCATCGAGGCGCAGACCCGACAGGTCCTGGAGAACCTGAAGGCTGTTTGCGAGAACGCGGGGGGTAAATTCAGCGACATCGTGAAACGGACCATTTACCTCACTAATTGGGATAATTACCAGAAGACTAGGCAAGTACGGGAGGAATTCTTTAAAAAAGAGGGCGTCCGAGAACAAGACTTCCCGGCGAGCACGCTGTGCGTTGTGAAGAGCCTGGCCAAGAAAGAGTACCTGATCGAGATCGAAGCTATTGCTATTATCTCTTAGGTGATCGCCAACAATCGAAGGAGAGGACGATGCGACGCTTTGATTACATAGAACCCAAGACCGTGGAGGAAGCCACTGGCTTGCTGAGCAAGCTCGGGGAAAAAGCTGCCCCACTGGCGGGAGGAACAGACCTGCTCATACAGATTCAGGAGTATCAATCCCAGGCCGAAGTGCTCATCAGCCTTGCTGGCATCCCCGGGTTGGACGAAATTACCTTTGATGTAAAGAGCGGCCTGGGCCTGGGGGCCATGGTCACGCTGGCTCAAGCTGCCGGTCACCGGGACGTCCAGAAATATTTCCCCCTCCTGGCCGATGCCTGTCTCAAGGTTGGATCACAGCAGATTCGGAACATGGGCACGATCGGGGGAAACCTCTGCAATGCTTCTCCGGCGGCTGATTCGGCACCCGCCCTTCTCGTCTACCAGGCGCAGGCCCAAATAATCGGGGTGGGAGGCCGCCGCCTGATTCCTTTAGATCATTTCTTCCTCGGCCCGGGAAAGACTGCTCTGAAGACGGGAGAAATTCTCGAGCGTATCCTCATTCCTGTCGGCCCCCGTTCAGGGATCTATTTAAAGCACAGCATCCGGAAGGCTATGGATCTGCCGATTGTGGGGGTTGCTGTGCTCTTGAAGATGGAAGACTCGACCTGCCGCGAGGCTCGTGTGGCCCTTGGCGCAGTGGCTCCTACTCCTCTGCGTGCTTCCATTGTCGAGCGCTTCCTGGAGGGGAAGCCCCTTACCAACGAAAACCTTGAGAAGGCGGGCGATCTAGCCATGCAAGCTATTTCGCCGATCTCGGACATCCGCGCCTCCGCAGAATACCGCCGGGAAGTGGTGCGGGTCCTCACGAAGCGGGCCATTTGGCAGGCGGAGCAGCAGGAATATGTCTCAAGGAGAAAGGGATGAAAAAGGAGATTCAACTCACCGTAAATGAGGAAAAATATCGTCTGGAGATTGAACCTCACCAAACCCTCCTAAAGGTGCTCAGAGAAGACCTGGGCCTAACGGGCACCAAGGAAGGATGTGGGAAGGGAGACTGTGGTTCCTGCACAGTTTTGGTGGATGGAAAGGCTGTGAATGCCTGCCTCACTCTTGCAGTAAGGGTGCAGGGGAAATCTATTACAACCATCGAAGGATTAGCAACCCCCGAAAGGCTCCATCCCCTCCAGGAAGCTTTTATCCAGCACGGAGCCATTCAGTGCGGGTTTTGCACTCCAGGGATGATCCTGAGTGCCAAAGCATTACTGGATGAGAACCCCCGCCCTAAGGAGGAAGAGGTTAAGCGCGCCCTGGCCGGCAATCTTTGCCGCTGCACGGGGTACACGAAAATCATCGAGGCTGTGATGGCTGTCGCCGGAGGAGGTCGCATATGAGCGAATTTTCTATCATTGGAAAGAGAATTCCCAGAATCGATGGGATTCCTCTTGTAACCGGCGAGGCCCGTTTTGCCTCTGATATTTTCCTTCCGCGCATGCTCTACGGGAAGATTCTGCGCAGCCGGTACCCTCACGCCAAGATATTGCGGATCGATACCACGAAGGCCGAACGGCTGGAAGGGGTAAGAGCCGTGGTTACGGCCAAAGATACCCCGAAGATCAAATATACATTTATGGCTCCATCCTATGAAGACAAAATTCCCCTGTGTGACGAAAAGGTAAATTACCTGTACGATGAAGTCGGGGCGGTGGCTGCAATATGCGAAGAGGTCGCTGAAGAAGCCCTGGGCCTCATTGAGGTGGAGTACGAGGAGCTTCCCGCGGTCTTTGACCCCGCTGTGGCCATGAATCCGGATGCTCCCCTGATCCACTCCGACAAGCCGCAGAACGTAGCCGCTCATCCAGTCTGGGAATTCGGGAACGTGGAAGAGGGTTTTAAGCAGGCCGATTTCGTATTTGAAAATACCTTTACGGTACAGCCTGTAAGCCACGGCTGCATAGAGACCAATGCCTGTGTGGCGGCCTTCGATAGTAAGGGGAACCTAACCCTTTGGACTTCAACCCAGGCTCCCTACTTTGTTCGCTGGGATCTTTCACATATCTTCGAGATTCCCATAGAAAAGATTCGCGTGGCCAAGGTGATGGTAGGAGCAGGCTTTGGAAGCAAATCGCGCATAAAGGAAGCCGACGCCATAGCCGTGCTTCTGGCTAAAAAAGCGCGCCAGCCAGTTAAGATCGTTTACACCCGGGAAGAGAACATGTCAGCCAGCCGTTCCCGGCACCCCATGTTCATGAACCTTAAGACAGGGGTGAAAAAGGACGGGACTTTTATGGCCCGACATATCAAAGTTATGGTGAACGATGGCGCCTACAATGATGTAGGGCAGGATGTGGCCAACTTGGGGGGATTGGGCTGCGTCTACCGTTGCCCAAATATCAAGGTAGAAGGATACGCCGTCTATACCAATAACCCCTTCGGCGGTCGTTACCGAGCCTTCCACGGCCCCCCGATGAGGTTCGCCCTGGAGTCCGAGCTCGACATGATTGCCGAGAAATTGGGGATCGACAGCCTGGAGATGCGCCTGAAGAATGCGGTAGAGTCAGGTTACATCACCCCGCTGAGGGGAGAAATCGCCAGCTGTGGCCTCAAAGAGTGCATCCAGAAGGCTGCTAAGGCCATCGGGTGGAAAGAGCGTAAGCGCAACAGGCAATCCTACCGGGGCCTCGGGATGGCCTGTTTGGCGCACGTCAGCGGCGGCATGGTCGGGGATATATCCAGCGTCTTTGTTAAGGTTTCCCACGATAAGGTTACGGTCCTTACTGGCGCCGTCGAAATCGGGGGAGGGCAAGATACGATCGTTGCGCAATTTGTGGCTGAGGAGTTGGGTGTACCCCTGGAAGACATCCGGGTTGTGTCCATGGACTCCGAATATACGCCTCACGACCTGGGGTCCCGAGCCAGCCGCTTCACCTTCCATGGAGGCCTTGCTGCGCGGGCCGCGGCAGCAGATGCTAAAAAGCAACTGCTGGAACTGGCCGCGGAGAAACTGGAAGCTTCCGCCCAAGACCTGGAAATGAAGGATGGATATATCTTTGTCAAAGGGTCACCGAGTAAATCCCTCCACTACTTGGATGTAGCCACCCGACCTGGATCGGGGACCTCAATGGGGGTTCAGGCCAAGTATGGGCGTTCCATTCTGGGGCGAGGCGTGTATTCCAAGGATCCTGGCAAATTGGGAGGGATAAACGCCATGCCCTTCGGAGCCCAGGTGGCTGAGGTGGAAGTGGACCCGGAGACGGGCGTAGTAACTGTAGTAAAATTTATTAGCGTTAGCGACATCGGCCGAGCCATCAACCCCATGTTTATCGAAGGCCAGGTTGAGGGCGGAATCGTCCAGGGTATGGGATACGCCATGACCGAAGAGCTGGTGAGGGAGAAGGGAAGGACTCTGAACCCCAACTTCCGCGATTACAAGATGCCAACAACCATGGACATTCCTGTGATAGAGACCTATCTGCTGGAAACCAATGACCCCATTGGGCCCTTCGGCGCCAAGTCCATCGGCGAAGCAACGAGTATCCCCACCCCCGGAGCCATTGCCAACGCGGTCTATGATGCTATCGGGGTGAGAATAACCGATCTTCCGATAACTCCGGAGAAAATCCTGAAAGCTTTAAAGGAGAAAAAGAGAAAGTGAATTAATGGAGAAAGGAGGAACGAGCCATGAAGAAGCGAAACATGGAAATCGGGCAAATTTGCCTTCTGGCCTTTGGGGTTGCGCTCCTTTTTTTCCCCTTTTCCGGGACAGCGCAAGGAGAGTATCCGGCCAAGCCGATTAACTTGATCGTCCCGTGGTCCGCTGGAGGGCCGGCTGACCTTGTCTGGAGGGCTCTGGCCGAGCCCATGGGGAAAATTTTGGGACAACCGGTCATCATCACCAACAAGCCCGGCGGGTCTGGGGCATTGGGTGCCGTTATGGTCAAGAACGCGACTCCAGACGGTTACACTATCGGGCATGTCTCTACCTCAAACCATATCATGAACCCCTATTTATTCGATGCCGGCCACGAGCTGAAAGATTTTACTTACATTAACAGCACCCTGGGCTTCCCGCTTTGCCTCCTTGTCAGGGCCGATGCCCCCTGGAAAACCTATCAAGAGTTCACAGAGTACGTAAAGGCCAATCCCATGAAAGTGCGCATGGGGTACTATGGACCAACTGGGGTTAACCCGGTGGCCATGAAATGGGTATCCAAGAAGGAAGGATTGCAGTTTAAAGAGGTCCTTTACAAGGGCGATAGTCCGGGATTGCCCGCATTGCTGGGGAACCACATTGATGCGTTCTGTTCCGCTGGGGCCTTGGTCATCCAGGTGAAAGCTGGGCAGCTGCGGATGCTTTTGGCTTTCACCTCCAAACCCATTAAAGGGTTTGAAGACGTTCCCACTTTCGGAGACGTGTATGGAAAGATCATTGACTCCACCATGGGTTTGGCCGGACCTAAAAATCTTCCCCCCGATGTGGTGGCTAAGCTCGAGGACGCTGTGCGGAAAAGCATGAGTGATGCCAGTTTCTTGAAGTTGGCCGACTCGATGAGCGCGCCCATAATTAACCTGGATCACAAAGAGTTCACTGCTTATATGATCGAGACGGATAAGATCATGAAGGAGTGGCTGGACGAACTGGGAATGATCGCAACCAAAAAATGATATTCAAACTTTGAGCTGGCTCGGTCTGAAAAGCCCTGGGCTTGGCGAAATTCTGGCGTTTTGAACTTGTGGCCTAGCCCAGGGGCAAAGATTTAGGGGGGATGAAGGCTTAAATGATGAGATCGCAGGGAATTCAGGGAATTTTTTGGATCGGTATGGCAGTGGTGATCTCCTACCTTTCCCTTCAGCTGCCTTTAGGAGACGTCCGGAAAGTTTTCACCCTACCCGGGCCAGGGTTTTTCCCCCTGATCTTGGGGGTTCTCTTGGCTATTCTGGGAGCTTCGTTTTTCCTGAAAGCGTGGGTGGAGGGGACAAAAGCCAAAGCAAGGAAAGAAAAGCACCCGGATGCCAGAGCCGTTGGATCTACCCTGCGAATTGACAGAAGAGCTTTCGGCGTGCTGGTTAGCGTGGTGATTTATAGTGCTGTTTTCGAGCGTCTGGGGTTTTTGCTTTCTACACTTTTATTCTTGGTTATACTCTTCCGGGCAATATCTTCCCAAAGATGGACGACATCCATAATTACCGCGGTAACCGTTTCCCTCCTTTCTTACATCATCTTCGACATCTGGCTAATGGCTCAGCTTCCCAAAGGAATTCTTTTCCGCTAAGTCGATCAGGCCATGGAATTTTGGAATAACATCGTTTTTGGTTTTGGGGTGAGCTTTCAGCCTGTCAATCTGTTCTTCTGTTTCATGGGGGTTTTGGTGGGAACGCTGGTAGGTGTCCTTCCAGGAATTGGCCCGGTTGCCGCCATGTCCCTCTTACTTCCCCTCACTTTTCACATGTCTCCCATATCGGCCATCATAATGCTTGCAGGCATTTATTATGGGGCGCAGTATGGAGGGTCCACAACTTCCATTTTGGTCAATATTCCCGGAGAGGCTACAGCTGTGGTTACTTGCCTCGATGGCTATCAAATGGCTCGGCAAGGCCGGGCGGGTCCGGCCCTGGGAATTGCAGCCTTTGGCTCATTCATTGCCGGTACGCTTGGGGTCATCGGAGTCATGTTTTTTTCTCCACCTCTGGCCAAGATTGCCCTTGAATTCGGCTCCCCAGAGTACTTTTCATTAATGTTCGTAGGGGTCACCCTGCTTACATACCTTTCGATGAAGTCCATGCTAAAATCCTTGATCATGGCCGTTTTGGGTCTTTTTGTGGGAACCATCGGGGTCGATACAGTTACGGGGTTGCACCGCTTTACCTTCAGAATCCCCACGCTCATGGACGGAGTTGGCTTGGTTCCAATCGTCATGGGGCTGTTTGGAATAACAGAGGTGCTCATCAACGTTGAAACCTCGATAAAGCAATCGGTCTTCGAGACCAAGATCAAAGGCCTGCTCCCCACGTGGAAGGATTGGAAGGATTCCATTAGTCCCATCTTTCGGGGAGGCCTCATCGGGTTCATCATGGGTATCATTCCGGGAGCCGGCGCCATTCTGGCAACCTTTACCTCTTATACGGTGGAAAGAAGGCTATCCAAACATCCGGAAAAATTCGGTACCGGAATGATCGGGGGGGTGGCGGGACCCGAGTCGGCGAACAATGCTGCTTCCAGCGGGGCTTTCATCCCGTTATTGACCCTGGGCATCCCTCCCAACGTGGTAGCGGCCATGTTATTGGGCGCCCTAATGATTCATGGTGTGATTCCCGGGCCGCTCCTCCTGAAACAAAACCCCCAGATTTTTTGGGGAGTGGTTACCAGCATGTATACGGGGAATGTCCTACTATTAGCCCTGAATTTGCCTCTAATCGGTATTTGGGTACGCATTTTAAAAGTTCCCTATACAATTCTTTTTCCTCTGATTCTGCTTTTCTGTGTGATCGGCGTTTACAGCCTCAACAATAATATCCTGGAAGTTTACATCATGCTCGGCTTCGGGGTGGCCGGTTATGTTCTCCGGAAGCTTGAATATGAGCCTGCTCCTTTTGTTCTAGCCTTGGTGCTGGGCCCCATGATCGAGGATAACCTGCGATCTTCGTTAATGCTCTCTGGCGGCAGCCCGTGGACATTTTTCACGAATAGCCCGCTTTCCTGCACCTTGATGATCGTGGGTTTCTTCATCTTGGCTGCGCCCTTGCTTCCTTGGTTCAAAAAAATAGAGAAAAGTAATTGATAAGCTCGCTAAAGAAGACATTTGCCCTTAAAGGGAAAAGGCGGAGAGGATCCCTCTTCCTGGGGGATCTGAAAATCAAACCCGGTGATGGATATTATTCTTATCCCCTTCATTCCCCCTAAAAAGAAATCTTGACCGTATAAAACGAAACTATCCAGGTGTGCACCATTCGGTTCCGGGGTTAAAATTACTCAAGTGGCTAGGAAACTTTTGGAGAAATGCCTGGAATAAATTCCGTGAAATAAATAATGATGCTCAACAAGAAGCCAATTCCATATAAATATGCATTGTGGGTTCACCAGTCGAGGTATTTGCCCAGAAAATATCCCCAATATCTCCCCCCTTGCAGGAGGGGCATAAGTTGAATTTTCATCGTTCGTGGACCAGGCGGGAGGGCGTTCTGCTTGGGGCCGGGAAATGATTGCGGATTTTCCCAGCAAAGAAATTGGAGATGGGCCTATATTGAGATTTGGAAAATCTTGAATAGAGGGAGGGATTTTTCATGGCTGGCCCCTTAGATAGAGTAAGAGTTTTGGATATGAGCTGGGCTTTAGCCGGCCCTTACTGCACCATGATCCTTAGCGATTTGGGGGCAGAGGTAATCAAGGTAGAAAGCCCTGAGGGAGGTGACCAGGCACGGAAGAATTTGCCATTCATCGATGGGATTAGCTCTTACTTTCTGAGCGTCAACCGGGGGAAAAAGAGCGTGACTGTAAACCTGCGACACCCCCGGGGGAAAGAGATCGTGCTGGCGTTGGCCGAAAGGTCCGATATCCTAGTGGAGAATTTTCGGCCAGGGGTGATGGATAGATTAGGGTTAGGGTACCCAGCGGTGCGAGAATGCAATCCGAGGATCATTTATGCCGCCTGTTCAGGCTTCGGGCAGAAGAGTCCTTATGCACACCGCCCTGCTTACGACGTAATTGTGCAAGGTATGGGGGGGACACTTTCTATCACTGGAGACGAGGACGGCCCACGGGTGCGCGTAGGGTTTTCCATCGGAGACATCGGGGGTGGGATCTTCACAGCCCTGGGAATTCTATCCGCTCTTCATGAAAGAGAAAAAAGTGGAGAGGGGCAGATGGTGGACGTTTCCATGCTTGACGGCCAAATAGCTCTCCTGGAGAATGCTTTCGCCAGGTTCTTTGCGACCGGGGAAATACCTCAGCGGATCGGCACCCGTCACCCCGTACTCACCCCCTTTCAAGCTTTTCCCACGCAAGATGGTTGTATCGTTTTGGCCATACCGCGGGAAGAACGGTGGCAGAAATTCTGCCAGGTGATCCATCGTCAAGACTTATTGCAGGATGAGCGTTTCAAAGACAATCTTTCCCGAACCAAAAACCATAAACAACTTGAAGGAATATTGAGCGAAATTACTCGAACCCGGATGACTTCTGAATGGGTTGCCGAGATGGAAAGAAACGACATTCCCTGTGGGCCGGTGAATACCATCGATCAGGTTGCTTGTGACCCATATACCGTCTCCAGGGAGATGATTGTCCAGGTAAAACATTCAAAAGGGGGGATGTTGAAGGTGGTGAACAGCCCGATCAAGTTATCCAGGACTCCAGTGAAGATCGATAAAGCCTCCCCGGAGCTGGGAGAAAATACAGAGGAGATCCTCACGAATTTACTGGGATTCAATAAAGAAGATATTGCCAAGTTAAGGGCGGAAAAAGTGATTTAAGCCTTTTCACCACAGGAAGCCGCGTATCCGCGACGTTAATACCAGGCTGATGAGGATACAGGCCATGCAGGCCCAGTATACACCAGAGATGGAAAGAGGAATGTATAAAAGAGAAAGGACTAAAGGAGAAAGTCCAAACCCCGCATACTTGAAGCTGTTGTAAACGGAGGTAGCGGGTTTGCGTAAATCGGGAACTACCTGGACAGCCAGGGTGTTCAGGGATGTCCAGGCCGTAGCCGAACCGATGCCGAATAAAGCAAATAGCATCAAATATTTCCCGTAGGTATAATCGACTGTTCGCAGGCCCAGGATGGATACGACCATGATAGCCATGCCAACATATGAAATGGGCCTCCTGCCAAAGCGGTCTCCCAAAATACCGGCGATGGGCGAGGAGATGATCCCGAGAAAACCGGTCGTAGAAAGAATCATCCCGATTTTGTCGGAGGGAAGGGAGAAGGAAACCTTCAAATAATCGGCGACGAAGGTCATCAGGCCGATGTATCCTAAGAACAAAGAGAAAGCAGCAAAGCTCAGAAATCTTAAATCATGATTGGAACAGGATCTCTTGATCAAAACAAGGGCATCTGAAATCCTCCCAGATCCCATTTCTGTTTTTCCGGCCTCTGTACTCGTAGCCCAATAAAAGGCTCCGACAGCCAGAGCAAAGGCCGCGAGGAAAAAAAAGAACCAGGGCCAACCAAAAGATACTTCCAGAATCCCTGAAATCAGCGGCCCCATGGTTACTCCCACCGTATACATGACGCCCAGCAGGCCCATGGCCTTCCCCAAATGCTTTGGATTGACCATTTCGCCAACAAGGGCCATGACAATAGGAGCGATGAAAGCCGCCCCAAACCCCTGGATGAACCGAGCGGCTACAAGGGTCCCGAAGCTGGGGGAGAATCCGGAGAGAAGTCCGCCCAGGGCATAAACCCCAAACCCGAAGAGGAGGGTCTTGCGCGTATTGGAAATATGGGCGATGGGGCCGGAGAATAGCTGAAAAATTATGTAAGGGACCATGTATAGGGTGATGGTGAGGGAAATCCACTGGATGCTGATGTTCCAAACCTCGGCTAGCACAGGCAGGAGGGTAATTATTCCCACTCCACCCAACGGGCCAATCGCGGCCCCTAAGTAAATGGGCAAAAGGCATTTAAAATTCATAATAGGGCTTACTCGAGTGAGAGGAAATTGGTCCGTCCCAAGGCAGGGTATTACAAGAACTGCCGGATGTCAAACAATTGATATGCGACTGGCCACCTCCCAGTTTTTCATCAATGCCTAGCTCATGTTTGACTCGGGCGCGGGGAAGATGACCGCAGCCCGAATCAGCGGGAAAGGACTTTCCTGAGAGATTCCTCTTCCTTTCCGCAAAAGGATGCGGGGCGACTCGATGGCGGAATTCCTTATTCCTCCGCCATCCGGAGCCCCGACCCGTGCTCAGGAGCAATAAGTGCCTTATGCAGGCGAGGACAGCGGCCCTGCGCCCGAGTCCGCCTCGAATCTATCAAGAAACGATTTCCCTTCCTATGGAAAAACTGGGGATGGCGAGGATATGCGATCATTGAAGGAGGAGGGTCAGTCAGCACCTGGCGGCACGTTTAAGATCCTCATCAGAAATGAGGGGGGATTGCAGACGGATGGCTGGCCCAAGGTCTTTAAAGAGCAGGTCTCCCTTGCCTAACAGGGTTTCCGCACCGGCTTGTTCCAGGGTAATTCTGGAGTCAAGCCGTTCATTCACCTTAAGCGCTACCCGGGCATTTAGATTTGCTTTGATCACGCCTTTAACCAAGTCCCTACTCGGCCTCTGGGTGGCTAAAATGAGATGAACTCCGGCTGCTCGGCCTTTGGCACCGATGCGGCCTATTCTTCGCTCTACTTCTTTTCCTATTTTGGAGTCCATCAATATTAGGTCGGCATATTCGTCACAAATGCAAACGACCCGAGGTAGAGGCTCGGGGCGAGTCAGGTTGTATTGTCGTAAGTCTTTCACTTGAGCCCTTTCAAAAAGATTGAATCGTTCCTCCATTATTTGAGTCAACCCATCCAATACCGAGAGAATATTCTCATCTGCAGGGTACACGATGGGCCGGTGAAGGAATGGCGATCCGGCCAGGGTAGGGAACGCCGTACGCTTTGGGTCGATGAGCACCAAACCGAGCGTCTTTGGTGAATTTGAAGTGCAAAGGCTTCCCACCACCATCCTCAGCCACTCCGTCTTGCCGCTTCCATTTGCGCCAGCAACTAAAAAGTGAGAATGGTCTGGCTCAGCTAAGTCAGCATATTTCCATTTGCTTTCTACATCAACCCCGACGGGAAATGTGGAGACTCCTTTCGGACTGGGTTTTAGTTGGTTAGATAACTGGGCACCCCAATCAACTGTCTGGCGATCCCGTCGCTGAACATCAATCGTAATTAGGCCACGTTCCAACGCAATTTGCGGAGGTTGCTCAACGCCGACATCACGAAGTCGCGGCCAAATCGTAGTAGCCATGTTTAGAACTCTATCGGCCTTGACTCTTTGGGCCGGTTTAGCCAGGAAGCGATAAAAAGTCGGACCGGCAAGGGGTTTGCCTTCTAATTGAATGGAAGCCCCAAATTCTTTGAAGCCCGCAACGATTCGGCGGGCCATCTCCTTTAATTCTCCCTCCAGCTTGGCGGGTTCCGGTCCCTTATCCTTAACTTGAGCCAGCTCTCCAATCAAATTTTTCAAATGGGCTTGCGCTTCCCCCAATTCCTGAGATCTCCAGACTCTTTCATGTGGCTCGGGTTGGAAGGTCCACAGCGCCAGATCTTTGGCCCCCTTAGATGGATCCATCTTTGAATAGAGCAGATGGTAAAGGCAAGCCTGGGTAAGATCGGCCTCCGGGCTTGTTTGGCCAAGCTTGAGCTCAACCGCACAAAGTCGGCCAGTACCCGGCTGCCTGAGGACAGCGTCTATCCGACCCTGGAGAATAACAGAATCTTCCCACCCGGGATCGGTCAACTCAGCCTGGACCTCCAGTTCATGATCGGCAAAGATGAACCGGCGCAGCTCTTCGATGGCCTGCGCTGGCTGACTTTGTTTGAAAAGGACATCACAAAGCCACTGGCACAGGTTTTCCACGGCTTTCCAGTAATTGAGAACTTCACTCGTTGAGCTTTGAAGCTCAGCCTTGTACTTAACCAGTTGAGGCCCAACGCACCAGAGATAGGCATGTTCAACAAGTTGTTTTTCCCAGGAGCTCAAGTGATAGTCGGCCCTCTCCAGGGGGCGTACAAGGTTTTCGGTGGGATTTGGACCGGTTAAAAGCCTGAAGGTTTCGTGAAAAAGATAACCGAGCAGGGCAGTCGATGATTCTCCCGGACCAGGGGTTTTTTGACCCCCGGCCGCGAGATAGATTGCTTTGCGCACTTCGCTGACTGTCAGAATTCGCGGCATCCCTTCTCCATCAGGTACGATTCACCGCTTCGGGATTGAGAAAAAGGACCATCGGAGGTCCGGCAAGAAGTCCGGCGACTTCGGGCTTCTCGATAACCAATTGGGCCAGCTCGGTTTCAGGTACGGCCATTTTCTGGGCGGCATCCTTCAAGAGCACCATCCATTGACCCTTGAGGGTTTCTATTAGCTTATCAATCAGCTGATCCAGGGCAGAAATGGTAACCCCCTGGCAAACGTCGATAAGCTCTTGTAGAGATCTTGGGGTTTTTTCAACCAGCCAGCTTTTTAATTGCCCCATAGACATACTGGAATCGCCGATGATCAGATCATTCTCCGCTGCCTTGTTCCAAAGTTCCCGCAGCACATTCAAAGCCGCATAAGCTTCCGCGGGTGGACGAAGCACTTGCATTCCTTTTTGGACGAGATCTTGTAACCTCTGCTGAGTTACGGTAGCCGTGGGCTTAATGGGCAGCCGGGCATCGCGCAAAAATATCAACCTATTTACTTTTCCACTAGAAATCATGGTTTGCAGTCGTCCTAAATGGCGGGCCAAGCTGGTCATATTTTCCGAATTCGATACGCTTATACCCATTTTTTCATTCTGACCTTCCAGTAGGACGTGAATATCCCTTTCCCAACCTCGATGAACCCGCCATCCTTTGGGAGGTTTGGTCTGCAAAAGTCTGAGCAATCCGTCTTCATAAACGCCCTCATTTAATCGGACCTCAGGCTGTTGCAGTTGCTTTTCAAAGAGTTCATTCCAATGCTGGGAAATAGCCTCCCCAACTGAGCGTGGTGGTGGTGTCTTTATTTCCTTCTTTAGCTCATCAAAACGGTGCCTCGCCCGGCGGATAAGATCACGGGCGGGTAAGCCTTCAGGAGGAACAATTTGGTCGATTACTTCCCACGTGAATGGCCAGAGCTGCCCTCGTTTGGCATCTTGTTGTTGTAGATCCACAATCTCCTTCTGATTATTAAGACGGAATTCAATGAGCCGCTTCGCCGATTCGCGCGTTAGCGTCGTCAAAATCGATTCATCCTGAGCAATCCGGTCATAGTAGGCCACGTGCATGGATTTTTTTAGGGTGTCCAGAAAATAGGTTTGAACGGCGCTAAGAATTAGAAGGTTCGGACATTGGCCCATGAGATCCACTACGTTGTTGGCAAAGGCTCGCAGACCATCAAGATCTTCCAAGGTAAGCTGTAAGCCCTCGATTTGGTCGAAGGCCAATATAATGGTAAAGATCGGTCCTGTTAGCCTGCAGAAAGTTAGAACGGCTTCCCTGGCCCGTGTCTCTTCGTCCAAGCTTTGTTTCACCCCCAGTAAAGCCAGGTCATCATCGGGCAGGTCCCTTCCGAGGAGGTAAGCATACGCACAACTTCGCTGGTGCCAGGTGAGATAGTGACGAAGCACTTTCATTACATCCGGGTCCAACCTGAATTGTACGGTCAAATAATCAAAAGTTCGTTGTAACCGGCGAAACAGAGCTTCCCCAGGATGATCCTTCTTACAAATATCTACCCACCAACGGGCCAGTTCTTGGGTGGAGGCTAAGGGCTTGTTCATAAGATGCCGGGTCAGCGCCTCTTCGATCTGGGTAAGGGGCCCTTGTCCCGGTCCTTCTTCTTTTGTGGCCTCGCCGGGAAGTCCCTTCCCAAGTACGTCGGGTAATTTGGATCGTTGGCAGATATCGTAAAAAAAACATTCCAACAGATGGCGCCAAAAACGGCCCGGCCCTGGGAATGGCGGGACATAAATGAACCACGTGCGTGGATCTTTCTGAGTAGATAGGCGCAAACGTTGAAGAAGATGAGTTTTCCCTGAACCAGGCTCTCCGTGCAAGATCAGCCCTCGGGACTGATTTCCCTTCTGAATGGCCTCGATAGATTCTTGACATCTCGTAGATGCCGTTCGATTAATATCCGGCACATCATAGAAAGATTCCTGCCAGGGAGAATCTACCCGGTCTAAGAGGAAGGGATTGGGGATCGGGGCTAATAGTTTTTGGATCTGCCGATGATTGGACACAGGCTATTCCATCCGAATTCCAATAGCCATAAAATAGCTACCGCGCTTGTTATCGATCATGGCCTGGCGCTGATCCGCGGTTAGCTCTGCGGGAAGAGAATGAGACTGCAACTGAACTTTTTCAAGTCTTGCCAGATTTAAAATGGCCTGATCAAAAGAATCTTTATCCGGAAATATTTCCCTCAAGGCTTTACGCAGCTCTGGAATGTATACAAGGGCTCCCTGAGCCGCGGCCGGTTTGAGGCTAGTCATTGCTTTAAAAATGATTTTTTGCGTCTCCTCGATTGCTAAAGGGGCTGGCTTTTTTATAGGAAGCGGCTTGACGTATCCCTGAACAGCATACAAAATGGCCTCTGCTGGGAATCCCAGCTTTTCCCCTTTCTCGAAAAGCTTTTTTATTTCACCAGAGAGAAAATCTGCTGGATTAGGTTCCTGCAAACTAAGGCGTTTCCCTTTAAGCGGAGGATGCCATTTGACCGTCCTATTTTTTATCAAGGGATCCAAGAAACTCAGAAGATATTTGTTAACATGTGGAGGAAAATTCTTCTTGATTTCGGCAGGCCTGAGAGATTGATTCTTTAATAGCTGGAGGATCTCTTTGGCGATGAGTGGCTCCAAAGGTTCAAGTGAGTAAATAGGAACGGGTGATTTTTGCGCCCTTCCTTTTGGAGGTTGCCAGGCTTGCAAGCGCCCCTCGGCAAGGAGATTATCAAGACGCTCAGCTATTTGCTTGATTGGGCTGCGGTATGAGGCTGGAAGATCATTGCGGATTTTATTAGCGGAAAGTCCAAAATGGTTCCGAGATAATACTTTTAAAATGAGATCGTCAACCTCATGGACGTCTACTTGGCGGACTGAAGCTTTACGCGGCATAAAGACCAGCTTTTGAAAGGGATTTCTTTTCGTCAATGAAAGTTTAGAAAAATCTTCCTGGAAAGTCAAGAATAGGTTCTTAGTTGCCACCTCCCAGTTTTTCAGCAATGCTTAGCTCATGTTTGACTCGGACGCGGGGAAGATGACCGCAGCCCCCATCGGCGGGAAAGGACTTTCCTGAAAGATCCCCCTTCCTTTCCGCAAAAGGAGGCGGGGCGATTCGATGGCGGAACTGCTTTCCTTCCGCCATCGGGAGCCCTGGCCAGTGCTAAGGAGCAATAAGTGCCTTATGCGGGCGAGGACAGCGGCCCTGCGCCCGAGTCCGCCTCGGATCTATCAAGAAACGATTTTCCTTCCTATGGAAAAACTGAGGGTGGCAAGTAGGTTCTTATGGGAATCGGATTTTGCTTGACAACCCTCCCTGTTTACAATACATTCCATCGTCGTATTGTCCTGCCGGATCTAATTGACCCAACAACCTAATCCTTGACCTTCTGGAGGGAATTAGTCATGAGAGGATTGGATGACCTTGCATACCTGGATGCTACGGCGCAAGCTGAATTGGTTCGGAAGAAAAAGATCAAACCAATTGAACTGGTGGAGGCGGCCATCGAGCGCATCGAGAGTCTGAACCCCACCCTTAATGCGGTTGTCACTCCTTTGTACGAATACGCCCGGCAAAAGGCATTGGGTCCAATTCCTGAGGGGCCCTTTTCAGGCGTGCCATTCTTACTCAAAGATTTCCTGGCAGAATTCGCTGGAGTCCGCTTCACCGAGGGCACTTCTTTTCTGCGAGATTATATATCCACTGATGACAGTGAATTAGTTAAGCGGTACAAGAGTGCTGGCTTGATTATCGTCGGAAAGACCAACACGCCTGAACTCGCCATCGGCATTACTACCGAACCCCGTCTCTTCGGACCAACCCACAACCCTTGGGATACGGACCGAACGCCGGGGGGTTCCAGCGGGGGGTCTGCTGCTGCCGTGGCGGGCCGGATGGTTCCCATGGCCCATGGGAACGATGCCGGAGGCTCCATTCGCATACCCGCATCTTGCTGTGGGGTCTTCGGCCTCAAGCCCACGCGGGCCCGGAATCCGCTGGGGCCTCACTATGGGGATATCTTCACTGGCTTAGTGGTTGAGCATGCCCTCACCTTATCCGTTCGGGATAGCGCTGCCCTTCTTGACACCACATCGGGCCCCGAGCTGGGCGACCCTTATTGGGTCCCACCTCCAGTGCGTCCTTTTTTTCAGGAGGTTGGCTCGAAACCAGGCCGGCTGCGCATCGCTTTCACCAGGCAGACGCCCTTAGACACTGATGTACACCCCGACTGCGCGACCGCGGTACAGGATGCGGCCGTCCTCTGTTCTGAACTTGGTCATGAGGTCACTGAGGCCTCCCCAGCGTTCAATGCTGAATTGCTATGGCAGTCCTTCACCAACGTGCTGGCAGCAGGTTTCGCCTGGGGCATCGATGATTGGGGCCGAAGGACTGGTCGAACACCCACCCCGGAGTTCTTTGAACCGTTCGTCTGGGCTTTTACGCAAAGGGGACGTCAGATCAGCGCGCCAGAGTATCTTTTGGTGCTGCAGGATTTGCAGAAATTGACGCGGGATATTGCTCGATTCTTTATCAACCATGATATTTGGCTAACTCCCACACTGGGTGAGCCGCCTGTACCCCTGGGCACGTTCAAGTTTTCCATGGAAGATCCTTTCGCCTTGCGTCGGCGGATGGCCGCCTTTTCACCTTTTACATATATCAGCAATGTCACGGGCCAGCCGGCTATGTCAGTCCCCCTCTACTGGAATGGCGAAGGCTTGCCTGTGGGAACGCACTTCGTTGGGCGCTTTGGCGATGAGGCTACGCTCTTTCGGCTGGCGGCCCAGCTGGAAGAAGCCCGTCCATGGGCTAAGCGGCGTCCGCCAGTATCAGCCTGAGCTGGTATCCGAGGTAACAATTGGGACGGCTACTCAGATTCTGCCATAAGGAATAGGAACAAGAAACCTTTTTGAAGTCACCACGTTAAGGGGGGGTGTTGAGGATTTTGAAAAAAAAGCTTGACATCCTCTTTTTTTGATGCTTTAATCCTATAT
>Ga0315312_1000872_pt1 | contig 28350 bp, 34 predicted proteins | sample TDP7_MG_FD_203629 | JGI IMG/M metagenome (GOLD analysis project Ga0315312, IMG submission 203629) | Freshwater sediment microbial communities from Lake Towuti, South Sulawesi, Indonesia - TDP7 | ecosystem: Environmental > Aquatic > Freshwater > Lake > Sediment | place: Indonesia: South Sulawesi... | reverse complement strand
GAGTAGAGCCCCCTGCTGGCCTTCGGCTCGGCCGAGAGCCTATCCATGAGGCCGACCCTCTCCTGATGCCCCTTCATTCCCTCGGCCAAGCCCAGTCGGGCCCAAAAAGAATTGGACGCTCAGTTAAAGCTTCTGTCATTTCACCGCGCCGGTTCGCGATCGTATGAGGATCCCACCAGTTCAGATCGAGGGCGCTCGTGATGGCCGAGGCAATTTGGGCTGCGCCCCGATGCTCGAACGATCTGGGTCCCGAAGGCAGTACGGGGCGCCCGCCGGCTTCGAACTTCGGCCTTATGTCGGGGGAAATCCCTGCGCGTCGCATTCAAAAAAGACTTATATCTAACCGAGCCATACTAATCAGATTGGAAATCAGTACGAGAGCAATTAATGCCGAGGCTCGACGGCGTATCCTCCCAGACGATATGGGCGACTGCCCTCGGATGAATGGGATGGCCTCCAGCAGCGGCAACATCGATGATGGCCTGAGTTGCTTCAGGTCGGATGCAGGCCTGCAGCTCCACTGCTAATTCATGCTTAACGGCCCAAACTCCTACACCGGTTGATCCTGCCGGACCTCACTGCTCTCGGGATAAGACTTAGGCAGGGGAGTCGCGCGACCTCAAGCCATCGTGAGGGAGCGGCGTACGGCTCAGTAACACGTAGATAACCTGCCCAAGGGACGGGAACACCCCCGGGAAACTGGGGCTAATTCCCGATAGGCGAGGTGCCCTGGAACTGGGCCCTCACCCAAAGGTGGAGGGGACGATGCTTTCCTCCATGCCCTCGGATGGGACTACGTTCGATCAGGTTGTTGGTGGGGTAACGGCCCACCAAGCCTATAACCGATACGGGCCCTGAGAGGGGTAGCCCGGAGATGGGAACTGAGACAAGGCCCTAGGCCCTACGGGGCGCACCCGCTACGAAAATTCCCCAATGGGCGAAAGCGTGAGGGAGTTATCCCGAGTGTCACCTGCTGAAGGTGACTTTTCGCAAGTCTTCAAAGCTGGCGGAATAAGGGGAGGGTAAGCCGGGTGTCAGCCGCCGCGGTAATACCCGCTCCCCGAGTGGTGAGGACAATTATTGGGCTTAAAGCGTCCGTAGCCGGCTCCACAAGTTTCCCGTTAAATCCAACGGCTTAACCGTTGGGCCGCGGGAAATACTACGGAGCTCGGAGGCGGGAGAGGTCATCGGTAGTCCTGGGGTAGGGGCAAAATCTTCTGATCCCAGGAGGACCACCAGTGGCGAAGGCGGATGACCAGAACGCGCTCGACGGTGATGGACGAAAGCTGGGGGAGCGAACCGGATTAGATACCCGGGTAGTCCCAGCTGTAAACTATGCAGGCTATGTGTCGGGGCGGCTACGAGCTGTCCCGGTGCCGCAGGGAAACCATTAAGCCTGCCGCCTGGGGAGTACGGCCGCAAGGCTGAATTGCGGAGCCTCTTAGAGAATTTCTAGGAAACTCCGCACAGCTGACTTAAAGGAATTGGCGGGGGAGCACCACAAGGCGTGAATCCTGCGGTTCAATTGGAGTCAACGCCGGGAATCTTACCAAGGGAGACAGCGGTATGAAGGCCAGGTTAAAGGCCTTGCCGGACTAGCTGAGAGGAGGTGCATGGCCGTCATCTCAGCTGGGGTAAAACCCGCTAGACGGTAAGCCAGTTCGTGCCGTGAGGTGTCCTGTCAAGTCAGGTAACGAACGAGACCCCCACCCCCAGTTGCTACCGTGTCCTGCTAGGACCACGGGCACTCTGAGGGGACTGCTGCCGACAAGGCAGAGGAAGGAGGGGGCAACGGCAGGTCAGTATGCCCCGAAACCCTTGGGCCACACGCGGGATATAATGGTAGGTACAGTGGGCTCCGACCCCGAGAGGGGAAGGCAATCCCGAAAGCCTACCTCGGTTGGGATTGAGGGTTGTAACTCACCCTCATGAACGTGGAATGCCTAGTAATCGCGTGTCATCATCGCGCGGTGAATACGTCCCTGCTCCTTGCACACACCGCCCGTCGCTCCATCCGAGTGGGGCCTAGGCGAGGCTCGGCCTAAATGGTCGAGACGAACCCGGGTTCCGCGAGGGGGGAGAAGGCGTAATCGAGAGCGCTAAAACACTCTCAACGCTACACAAGGTGGCCGTAGGGGAACCTGCGGCCGGATCACCTCCTTCGCAAAAATAAGTTTGGAGCCGGTGAGCATGAAGCAGATATGGAGTTGCAGGCCTGCATCCGATTTGATGCGATTTTATTCCTACAAATTTTCCTAGAATAGATTAGTTATTACGATATCGTTCTTGACATTAAATAGGAAGATTTTCCAGTTTCTGGATCTATTGATACCCTTTCCTTCCTAAAAGAGAATTTTTGGAATAACTCAATCGCTGGTTTGTTTTCAGTATATACCATAAGCTTAAGGACCTCTAGACCCACTGAAGGCGCTTCTTCCATTATATACATCATTATCTCCTTGCCAAGGCCCTTTCCTTGATGTACGTCTTGTACGACTAGAAAAATCCATCCTGTCCTAGAATCCGCTTCACTGATTTCGATTCCGAAATAGCCTATTAACTCCCCTTTGGCTGCTGAATTACGCACGCAATTCTCCTTTGATACTTGTTTCCCACAACTTCCATCATCCTCTCTCGAAATACATTTTCTTGTATTTGTCCTGGGATCCCAGCAAACATGCGAGTTCGCCCTGATAGGCTGGAATATAACCTCCACAATCCATCGATATCCCCTAATATCTGAGGACGGATTCGAACTCGAAGGCCAACCTTCAAAACGATTTCCTTCATAATTCAGGACCTGTCTATTCCCTCAGCATTATTACCACTCTCAGGCCTTTATACTCATTTCTGGCAAAATAATACGAAATATTTCGATGATGAATGTTCTTTGAAAACTGAGAAGCCGATACCTAGGAGGATGTCTTTCAGGGATTCAGTTGTCTGTTCAAGTCTTTCTCCTTTCGTACCAACTCCAATCTGACGAACGAATTCACCTTTATACAAGACATTAAAGCTAATTGGTAAGTCGGATCGAGCATCTTGAATACTTGGTTCGATTAGAAGAAATTTGCCCTGCTTCTTCAGTACATTATAGCATTCTTTAAGGGTTCTGACCTTGTACTCTCTTCCCGACATGAACATCAAGCCTGCGAAAATTGTCACGAGGTCGAAGACATCTCTCCTAAATGGCATTTCACGAGCATCGCCACAGACCCAACAGGCCCTGCAGATCCCCTTTCCAGCTTTCAGAATGTCATGGGACGCATCTAGGGCCACTACGTGCTCCCCCAGAAGCTCAGGGATCGTACCAGCGCCAGTTGCGACGTCTAAGATCACTGAATCATGCCTAATCCCAATAGTATTGAAGAACTTGGCGAAGTCTAAAGTAACCGCAGCCTTATACTCCTCCTCTCTCGCGCCCAGTTTTTCGGCCTTGATGATATCTTTCCCTATATAGGACAATTCAAGATTACCTCCCCCTTAAGCTACATGAGGTCGATTTGCCCTTGTAACTTCTGGATAATATCCATTGTGCTGGACGAGAACTCATAACCTTCGCCTAATTTAGTTACAGCCTCTCTGAAAGTCTGGAAAAAACGCAAAGGCTCTTGGACTGTGTCAATTAATTTCTCTCTTCCAAACGTTTCCTCAATTTTCATCGCCATATCGCAACCAACCATATAGATGGGACCTGCATTATTATAGAGGGAACTGAAGATTTCATCCGCTCTTTCATCGATTATATTCTGGCTTATCTGATTAATCCCTTCTTCGACCTTCTCATAATCTACATCGATCTGAGGCTTTACAGTGGAATATTTCCGAAAAAGGCCGTATGGAAACATGACCAATGTAGCTATGCCTTCGCCTATCAGTTCGGAGACGATTGAATGGGCCCTTTCCAAATCCTTAGGGCCATTTCTATGAAGCCTCCGAGATATCTCTCTGCTCCGATTCCCGGCCTTGTGGTGCAGCTCATGAGCCATCATGGCTACCAGCTCATCTATCTCGGAGATGAACTCGACAATATCTATCACTATTGCCCTGGTATCTAAAAGATTCACCCCGTAAGCGTCTGAACCACCGATCACCAGGTATATGTCAGCCTCAATGCCATCCTTTTCTGGAAGGTATTTACCGACCTTTTCCGAAGCCTTGGAGACGATCTCAGCCTCTCTCTTCTCAAGCTCATCTATGTAGGTCGAAATATCATCAAGTCTATTATGGCAATCGATTAATTCCCCGTAAAGCCATACTAGCCTTTGATCTGTCGGTTCCTCCATCTTCGATAGGGATTCCAAGATTTTCATCAGGTCTCGTCTAGAGTAATTCTTGACGAACATCATATAGCGATAGCCCTTATCGCTTAGGAGCCCTATCGCCTTTTCCTTCCAAGGTAATCCCTTTTTGATGCTACACATGACCTTCAGCATTTCTCTTGCAGGTTCGATTGAGAGCTTGATGTCAGAATGTATCAATAACTTACCCCCAATTGAGATACATCAGGGGCGACCGAAATATATCTATTTATTTTATTTAGCAACACCCTATTCTTCTCGATCAATCTCCTAATTTCATGAATGTCAAGTGACGCTATCCCCTTTGGGTTAAGGGCTAGTTCTATCGCCTCTGCCGCATCATCCATGTAGGGGAACTTGGGAGCATACTTCGACACATTCTCCAATAGGGTCGTTTTCCTCCAATCTCGGCAACCCGACGCCACCACTAGGATGATGAGGGCGGACCTTATGTATGTCAGAAACGTTGGAACCTTAAGATAGAGGATCTCCTCCTTTAACGCCTCATCTGTAATGCCTGTGAGGTAGTTGTCCCATGCTGTACGTATATTCTCCAATGCTGCTGGGGCGACTTCTTCGATTGGCGGGGGTTGAAGCCTGTTCCTTATATCTCGACCAAACAACAGGACAGCGTTCTGGATGAAGTCATGGGTCCACAGCTCTCTAAAGTATGGGATGCCCTCCTTGCCAGCAAAGGGATCTGGAAGGTCGTTGGTCGTATACATCCATAGATCGAAATATAGGTCTTTTTTAGCTTGGATTTCATGGGACTGCCACTTGTGAGCAAGATAGTTATTGTCGCAGAATTGCATGCAGGATTCCTTCACTTTTTTATAAAGTCTCTCTTCTCGATTATGGCTAAAACATCGGCATCGCTGATTCCTGGAATGTAGTCGCATCTTGCCAAGCTATTATACAACATGATAGAATGTATTTCTTGTTTAGTATCGGCAGGCAGGTCTATAATCCATCTATTTACTAATATTGATGCTTCTTCTTTGGTATAAATCAAAATCAATCCATACCTTAAAGCCGATACTCGCACATAGACAAGGATCCCATAGTCAGTAGAACTATTAGATATTTCCTCAGCATCACGACCGAACTCAGGCCTTTGTATCCTCTGCTCCTTTCGACAGCTCTTTTATCCTAGCCCAAGCTTCAGCCAATGCTTTGGCCCGCCTTTCGATCTCGCTTGCCTTCTCCTGCTGTTTTAGACCTTTAGTCTGGAATTCGGTCATCAATACTGGTTTATCCTTCATCACTTGGATATTCACCTTGAATTCCTTGCTGATTTGCTTGGCTACATCCTCAAGGATCTGGGGGCTTATGACGGTCTTCCTGCCGTACTTCATGGCCTCCTCCTGTGTAATTGGCCTGGATATGTTCCACCCCCGTTCGTTAACATCGTCGTAGCTTGAGAAGATGTCGTCTATTCGTGCTTCGTAATCGCCAGCCGTGACCCCGCCCATCAGCTTGATGGAATTGTACTCCAGCTCGTTCTGAGCGTTGATCGTCTCGAAGTTGTCGGAGAAGATGGCTATACCCTCTTTAGTCTCCTTGACATACCAAACGCCCCTGTTGGTATTGAAATTCTTCTTATCATTCCATCCTACTACGGACCAGAGAATTCCGGATAGAAGTGTTGTATTGTATCCGGAGCCATACTCGGAATTTGTGATGTCTTGCAGCCGCGATATCACGTCATCTCTGAATTTGATCATCTTCATCCTACTTCTTTCCATCTTTCTGTACATTTCCGCACCCACAGTCTCAACCCATTCATCCACACGTTCTCTAGCCTTGAGCATAATCCTCGCGTGCCTTTCTATCTCCTTCAGCTTCTCGCCTTCGTTCATCCCCCTGGCATCGAAGCTCGTTTCAAGGTACGGCTTCTCACCCGACCAGAGCTTGATTTTAGTGTCGTATTTCTTATTAAGATCATTCGCTATCCCCTCAGCAACTTCCAGCTCGGCGATTAGGCGTGGCACTTCCCTCCTATACTCCTCCCAGTTCTTCCTGTCCAACAGAACGTCTGCGTCCCGAAAGTGGAAATCATAATCTGAGGCCAAGTCGGTTATATCCAAGAGATTATCTGAATAAACTCGTATGGTACCATCTTCCCCCTCCTCCACCCCTTTAGCACCTTTATTTAGCGAAAGCCTATCACTGAGGCTAAGTTTCTCTCTATCTATGTATACCCTCCATACTACTCCTTTAGAATCCTGTTTCCCAGAGATCCTATAGGGCTTCCCGGTAATCGACTCAAGGAGCTTCGTGACTTTTAGTATGAATCCATCATTAGCTTTGTGCGTAATCTCAGTCAAGGCTCTTCACCCTCGTATCGGTTCACCTTTGAACTAGATCCTGGTACATATTTATGTTTGCATTCAAAAAAGCCAGTTTCCTTTTCGATGTATACGGATACAGCAATTCCTGCCTTATCACGTCTTTTCACCTGTTTTTCTGCATCTCTAAAATTCCTTACCAACTCCGACATGTTTTTGGAAGACTTGGCCTCGAAAACAGCTAGTTCGTTATTGAGTGTGATTATGCTGTCAGGGCCAGTTTTACTTCCACTAAGGATAACCTTTACATTGTACTCCTTCTCTGCGATCTTCGCCGCAACCTCTGCACCGATTTCGCCCATCTTATCTTTTTTTATCTAATTTAATCGCCTCCTCCCATCTAAGCCGCATCTCTTCCGGTATCCTGCGCGTAACGAGGTCAATCTCGTCCGGCGGTTCCATGAAGCGCAGATTGGTGATGCGGTTCTTATCCATGTGGTGATTGTATTCTATCTTGAGAGAATCCCTCTTAGGGTCATAATTTATAACCTCGATCGTATCGAAGTCACGTCCCATCTTGATCGTGAAGCGCGGTTCTCCAAATCCGTTGTCGTAGAGCCCGAACCACCTCATCATGCCAGTTATATCCTTGACTTGGAACTCCACGTAGGTCTCTCCTTTTGAGTAGTCAAATTCGAACGACTCAATCGGAATATCCTTGCCACCAAGATTGGCTACTAGGACGCCATCCTTGTTGAACTTTATCACCTCTGAGGCCTTGCCCTCCAGCTGGCCCAGGAAATCCCATACGGTCAATGGTTTGATCTTCACTACTACTTCTTGATGTGACTGAAAATCATTCACCATATCTTTTGGTATCTCGATGCTTGGATTCTTCACATCGTGAAGGTCTTTATAGAAGCCATAGGTCTCGCTAGTTGCGGTATCAATAATCGCGACTTGGATGGGACCCTCCTCGGCCATGATTGCCTTGATAAGATTTGGTCGAATTGTTACGCGCAAGTTTTTTTCCTCCGCTGTCATGCCTTTTAGGACGAGGCTCATCTCTCCGTTCTCATAGTAGCTCTTTAGGTCTCCCATGTCTTCAGCGGCTCCCGCTAGCGCCTTAAGGTTGCTATCCTGGACAGCCTCCTTGATAGCTTGCTTCCAGAAAATTTGAGCCTGTGATTTAATAATATCTTCATTGCTTTGAGCCTTAACTGACTCGTTGATCTGGGTTGCTGCCTTAACATGAGGGCACGGCTCCCCATACGTATCGACGGGCTGGCCTAGCCCGAACCTGTTCTCCATCTGTGCCCGCCGTGCACCGTCCCCCATCTACCCGAACCTCCCCACGGTCTGCAGTAAGTTATGGAGGGCTAGTGACCTGATGTCATCCTTCAGCTGATGCGCCGTCCTCCCCCTGCAGGCAGCACAGCGGCAGCCTTCGGACCCGATGCTGTTGTCGGTAACGAGGAACGAGGTGCTTCCCTTGTAATAGAGGCCCTTCTTCGCGCCGATGAACCACGAGAGCCCGGAGTAGGCGAACTCGCCTCTACTCTTTCTCAAGGGATAGGAGAGGCCGTAGAGCAACAACTGCGCATCCTCCTTGCCCTTACGGAGTGCATTAGTTACGGCCGAAATCTTGCCGTCCAAGAGGCCCTGCTCGGCGAGTTCCCTCGAAGGAATTGCGAATGAGCTGCAGCCCAGCTCGATCGCCCTCTCGGCCGACCAGGCTATCTGCTTCCATATGACCCCCTTGATGATCCCCACTACGGGTATGTCCAGTTCCGAGAAGGCCCTCGAGGATGCGGCCTGCTTCATCGTCTGCTCCCAGGAAAGGCAGAGCGGGTCGTCCAGGTAGGTGTAGGAGTCGGGCGTCATCGTTGCGTCGGGCCTGATGTCATTTATCATCCCGATGTAGTCATCGGGCGTTAGGGCGTCGAGGAGCTCGTCCTCCATCACCGTAGACAGCAGGATCTTGCCATCGAAGCCCAAGAAATCGTGAAGCCCGCGGGAGGATACGCTCTGCATCAAAGCCTTGTCCTTGACGAGCTCCGCCAATCTGACGACGATCCAAGGGAGAGGAGGAATTTCATCCCAGAACCATGACCGCTCATCAATCAGACGAACTACGGGAACGAATCTTGGAAGTCTGACTTTTACCCTTAGTTTGAGCATTGTTTGGATTTTATCGTCTGGGATTGCAGTAAGGGAATTACAGTGCTCGTGAAATCTGCAGGTCTCCTTAGGGTTTGTGATGCCGGTATAGGATATCCCGCGCTTGCACTTGGCCACCAGGCAGGTGCGGGTGATGCAGCCGGGGCAGTGGGTGCGAAAGAGCCCACATTTGAGGCAGTCCTTCCCGCAGTCTCCCCGCGCCTTCAATCCAATAATGAGGGCGTCGTTAACGTATTTAATCTCCACTATATTACTTATTTATAATGAGTCTGATATGACAGCTTCCAGTAAGGTTTAAATGATACATTGTTACAATGTCACAAAACGTCCTTGATCATGAAAAGATTATCGGCCGTAGTTCCTGAGCGCGAATACGAGAGGGTGGAAAAGCTCATTCGGGCGGGCGCTGCAAAGAGCGTCGCCGACCTTGTCAGACAGGCCGTTGGAAAATATATAGATGAACTGGGTTCGAGTAAACTTCTCAGTTTCCGTGATGTGTCGAAGGTACAGGCCAGAAGGGAGATCGTAGACTACCTCAGGAGACATCCTGGGATAGTTTGGCCAGATGAAATGGCTGAAGATCTGGGAATAGATTACCGACTTGTGCTCCAGGTTATACAACAATTGACAGGTGAAGGAAGGGTCGAGGTCGTTGAGAAGGAGGAAGAGATGATAACTAAATGACAGTCCTCTATGGAGAAGGGGATGGCGTTGCTGGAGAGCGAATCATAGCATACGCAAGGCGTATTGATGTCATGAAGATACCAATCCCCAGAACGCACAGACACAGAGCACAAGGGGCAAAGCTTGACGATGCAGAATGCTACATAGTAAAACCGATCCGATGGAGGCGATTCTAAGTTTAAGGCCTATTTTGACCTTGAACCTATGAGATAATAAAACCTACGAAAGGAGATTCCACTACAGTGGCTCAAGTTAACGAACTCTTTTTGACGTCTGAAACAGTTTCTTCAGTTTTGGATTGTCAGCCGTGATCCACGTAATGGTCTTTCCGTTGAAGATTATCTTATTTGAGGCTTCCAGATATTCGAGTATCCTGTTGAATGTCTGGTATTGCACCTTTTTGGGAAGGGATCTCCAGAGCTCTGTCTTGGTCGGGTGGTCATCTGAATCCTTTATAGCCCTCTCTACCATCAATATTGTATCCAATTGTGGTTCGTGTAGTATTTTATTCATTTTGCTACCTAATGCCATATATGAGCAATTATATAAACTTATACAATTCTTTTTAGAAATAGAAGTGAGCTGGACGAAAAGATAAAAAAGGACAAGCAGTTCGTCCAAATCCTTTCAAAGGCTCTGGGGGCTGGATAGACTTTTAAAACGAGATAAAATCTACGTTGACGAAAGCGTTAACATCGCCATCGTCGAAGGTTTAAAGAGACATGGCGTAGCATATATAATCTCCACTGTATTACCTATTCGGATATCATTTAATTGAATATATGAAGGATGCAGGAGAAGCGAGCGCTGAGGCTCAGTGGATTGAGACGCCGTCCACACCATGGCCTCATAAAAGTCATAGTTCCTCTACATCTCTATTTATTCGAGGGGTATCCAGATTTCATATTTATAGATTGGATATCCCGCGTTCGGCATGCCTGGTATTTCCTCATGCCAGTAGTGTGATCTTTCCAAGTGGAATCCCTTATATTTAATTCCATAGCCGTTAAGTATTTTACGTGGGTCGTAAGTCCCATCGAAGAGAGGGCCCCAATTCACTTGTTTCTGTGGCTTCTTTGTCTGAGGGTCGTATGGGGATTCGCAATAGAAAATGGCATATTTTGACGCAGGGAGTGTTATAGCCATCATATCGCTGGGGACATCGCGGAAATCGCTGACCTCGTAAGCAGCTAGGTGGTATTGCATGGAGGGATATTTGATAAACGGTGGCCATTCATGATGCATTTCGAGCGCCATCGTTATGCTCATATTGAGTATGTTTTTAATGGCACCTGATATCGCTCTGTTGATGAGGCGGCCATAGAGGTTAGGTATTGGTTCCTTTGTATCGACTCCGAGTTGGTTGGTCTGCCGATTGATGAAAACGTCCCCCATGCCAACGAGCTTAATCTCACCTATTGTGATTAGTTTAGGTTCCACATAATAGGTGTCTTTCATTCCCATATTCTGCCCTTCCAATCTATTATCATAATCTATTATTTATAGTAAACCCCCTTGCCATATCTAGTTGACCATATATCTACTGATATTGACGGGTTCTATTTGAATGAAATATATGAAGGATGAATTTTGTAAATGCGTTCTGTTGATCCTTAGAGGTTTTAAATTTGTCTCTAGTTATTACCCTCTTAAACCCTTAAATCAGTTGAGTAGATAGAATTAGGGTTATCTTTCCGTCTATCACCGCAGCTTTGACTTTCCGGCATATAGCATTCCCGAGACTGGCACGTTGGTGTCGAAGACTGTCCTGGGCAAAAGTCATCATCGCTTTGCCTTTTCCCTTCTATGGGCCTTGACTTCCTTTTTGACGTCCTCTTCGGTTAGAGGGCCATGCTTTCTATCTCTCTCCGCTATGGTCTACCTTATCCTTTCCCATTCTTCTCTCAAGTCTGGAAGGTAGAGCTTCTTCATGATAATGGTGTCGTCTGCGTCGTAGATCAAGAGCTTGGTCTTGGGTTTAAGCTTAAGCTTATCGCGTAGAGATTGGGGTATGACGACTTGACCCTTCGAGCTTACAGTGGTTACATCGGGTTCGGCCATTAGGCTCACTAGTAAGATAGCCTTACTTTCATACGTATAAATTCGATGTTCCTAAGACATAAGGCTTCGAGATCTCTGCCCTACGGGCAGCTTCACATCTCTGGCCTCAGCCTTTAGCGAAGAAGGAGCCAACTTTGAGCCTTTTCAGTCCATTTTAGTCTATATTGATTTTGATAAAGGCACATTCATAGGTATTTTACTTAGCTAGATACGAGCATTCATAAGCCGATTTAGGGCGTTTGCTATTGGGCACTGATACAGGCTCTGCTCATCCTCGCTCAAGACTTATCAACCCTCAGTTCTAACGTCACTATGCCTTGTTGTGATATAACATTTTTGAGGATGATTTTCGATGACTATCGAGTCATCTCGATATAAAAGAAATCATATGGTACATTTTGTTAATCAGAAGATTATTGTGCCTTATCTTATCAACTAAAGTTCTTCGCTACCAAATATACGGGTAAAGTGTTCCAAGCAATCGTCGAGAGAACCGACTATCCAAGGTTGTCCACCTCCGTGAACCAATCGGTATCTCGATCTTTGAAAGTTCGTGCCCCAAGGATAGAGGAAGTAATCGAGGACTTCATTTAATGAAAGCATCGACATATTATCGTTCGTGTAGTGGCCGCCCATCGTATATAGACCCGATCCCTTCAGCGTGTGTGGGAAGTGCCACAATTCGGCCTCGAAACCACATTTCCTGCACTTCACCTCGTCCTCTAGGTCGAAGACTACGGCCCCCTCATATACCTGGCTCTTGCACTTGGGACAGATGAACTGAAAGATGGGGGTTTTACGTCTCCTCCCGGTCTTCACGACATCGAATTTGATTTTCCTACCACCGAAGCTCCTACTCAAAGTGTACGTCTTCATTACGGGGGCTCTCTCAATGTAAGCCTCCCTTCGATCGGTTATAGTCCATTCATCCCAAAGCTTCCAAGCCTCGTACATCGCCTTCGCATGCCTCTCTATCTCATGGAGCTTCTCTCCTTCACTCATGTGCTTCATGTCAAAGCTAGCCTCTAGGTACGGTTTCTGCCGAGCATACAGCCTGATGCTGGTGCCGTGCTTCGCATTGGCCTCGTTTGCTATCCCCTCGATGACTTCCAGCTCAGCGATCAGGCCTGGTATTTTCTTCTTGTACTTCTCCCAGTTCTTCCTATCAAGCAGGCTATTGCCAATATTGCGTTCTAGGAAGTATTCTTCGGATGCCACTTCATCGATGTCATAGAATTGATCTGAACGTATGCGTATGACGCCGTCTACGTCTTCCTCTATGTCGTAAGCGCCCTTATTCCCGATGATGCTCTCTATATCATCTTTTGATTCATCAAGGTGTACACTCCAGACGTACCTTCTAGAGAATGGTACCATTATGTAAGAGTAAGACCTTCCGGTTATTGCCTCAAGTAGATCCCTTACTTTTTGAACAAATTCATCGGTGGCTTTGTTTGTAATTTCAGTCAAAGCTCTTCACTTTCAGGTCTCAACGCAAGATAAATCAAATCCTATATAAGCTCCAATGAATCTTCGAGTTTATGGGAGAGGTGGAAGCATGTGTTGGAAAGCTATTCATGTAGATTATTTTGAAATATAGCTTATGATTCCATTTAACAACGCTCTGTTCTTCTTGATCAATCTTCTAATTTCAAGAATGTCGAGCGATGCTATTCCCTTTAGATTGAGGGCTAGTTTTATAGCCTCCGCTGCGTCATCCCTGTAAGGGAACTTGGGAGCATACTTTGACAAGTTCCCCAATAGGGTCGTTTTCCTCCAATCTCGACAACCTGACGCCACCACTAAGGCGATGAGGGCGGACCTGATGTATGTTAAAAAAGTTGGAACCTTGAGATAGAGGATCTCCTCCCTTAATTCTTCATCCGTAATGCCTGTGAGGTAGTTATCCCATGCTGTACGTATATTCTCTAATGCCTCTGGGACGGCTTCCTCAATTGGCGGTGGTCGAAGTCTGCCCCTTATATCTTGTCCGAACAGAGGGATGGCGTTCTGGATGAAGTCGTGAGTCCACAGCTCCCTAAAGTATGGGACGCCCTCCTTGTTAGCAGAGGGATCTGGAAGATCATTGGTCGTAAACATCCATAGGTCGAAATATAGGTCCTTCTTAGCCTGGATCTCATGTAGTTGCCATCTGTGAGCTAAGTTATTATTATCGCAGAACTCCATGTAGTACTCCTTCACCACCACTATGATCTCTTCCTTCTCGACTATGGCTAAAACATCGGCATCGCTGATTCCTGGAATGTAGTCACATCTTGCCAAGCTATTGTACAACATGATGGAATGTATTTCCTGTTTTATAGTGGCAGGTGAGTTAAGAATCCACTTATTTACGAGCATAGATGCTTCTTCTTTTGTATAAATCAAGATCGATCCATACCTTGAAGACGATACCCGTATATAGACAGGGGTTCTTTTAGATATTTACTCGGCATCGCTAACGAACTCAGGCCTTTGTATCCCCTGCTCCTTTCTCTTGTTCCTTGATTATATTCCAGGCTTCCGCTAATGCTTTGGCCCGCCTCTCGATCTCTTGTACCTTCTCAATCTGTTTAAGCCCTTTTACCCTGAATTCCGTCATCAATACAGGCTTGTCCTTCATCACTCGGATACCCACCTTGAACTCCTTACTGACCTGCTTTGCTACATCCTCAAGGAGCTGGAGACTTACAATGGTCTTCTTGCCGTACTTCATGGCATCCTGCTGCGTGATCGGTCTGGCTATGTTCCATCCCTTTTCATCAACATCATCGTAATACAGGAAAATACTGTTTAACCGCGCTTCTTAATCACCGACCGTAACCCCAACCATCAACTTAATCGAATTATACTCCAGCTCATTCCTCGCGTTGATGATCTCGAAGTTGTCGGAGTAGATGGCTATGCCCTCCTTTGTCGCCTTTATATACCAGACGCCCCTGTTGGTTGTAAAGTCCTTCTTGGTGTAATACGATCCCACAATGGACCAGAGAATTCCGGATTTAATCGTTGTCTTGTACCCAGAGGTGTACTCAGATTTCGTGATATCCTGTAGTCGTGAGATCACGTCATCCCTGAAATTAATTATCCTCATTCTACTCCTCTCTGTTTTCCTGTACATCTTGGCTCTCACAGTTACAACCCATTTATGTTGACGTTCCCACGCCTCTATCATAGCTCTTGCGTGTCTCTCTATCTCCTGCAGCTTTTCGCCTTCGCTCATGCCCTTGGCATCGAAGCCTGTCTCAAAGTATGGCTTTTCACCTGACCATAGTTTGATTTTGGTGTCGCACTTCTTATTCAACTCATTCGCTATCCCCTCGGCAGCTTCCAACTCGACGATCAGGCGCGGTACTTCCCTCCTGTATTTCTCCCAGTTCTTCTTGTCCTGCAGGACATCTGTATCCTGAAAATAGAAGTCGTATAAATCTTATGTTAAGTCAGTTATATCTTAAAATTGATTGGAATAAATTTGTATGACATTATCTTCACTTCCCCTACCCATTGATCGCCATGATTCATTGAAAGACTCTCAGCCAACTTAACTTTGTCTTCATTTAAATACACCCCCCAAATGCGCTCTTATAAGCGCTGTTTCTTCATAATCCCATATGGCTTACCGGTTATAGCTTCGATGAGCTCTTTGATTTTATGAACGAATTTTCCAGAGGCTTCTGGCATGACTTCAGCCAAAGTTATTCACCTTCATATCGGTTCAGCCCCACTTTTTCATAGCTATAGTCGAAGTTGCCATTATCCTTATTAAAATATATAGCGAAAGCTACTCCAAATCTGTATTCGCTATTCTCTTTTCGTCGGTTATGTATCTGATCTTTCGGTTTTCCAAGCTAGATATTCAAGTTTATTTTTTTTATTAGTTGTAAACTTCTTCAATTATGTCCAGTTCACCATTCAGTGTAATTCTTCGATCAGGCCCTATATTTCCATCTTTCTGAAAGACCATTGCCTTGAGCTTCTCCTCGGCGAACTATGCCGCAATTATGTTAAGATCAACTTAGCTCCATATGCTCATAGTTCATCTAAAATGACGAACTCGAATTTTTTGCCTTATGAGGCCTCTGTCTCTTTGATTAAGGAATATTCCTCTGAGTTTATGAAATATTCTTCATGGAAATGTAAAAATGGACTTCTACCATGAATGCTACCACTTCTCTAATTTCAGGTTTGAGATTCGTGAGAAATGTTTGATATTTCTTGTCACAAGAGTGGCGTCGTTTGCTAAGACGATTCCAGCTATCATTTCATCCAATAATCCAATATGTTGACCCTTTCTCTCCAAATGCACTTGAACCTTTACGCTTTGCTGCATGCTTTCTCTGTCATAAGCTAAGAGATCAAGTGACTCGATCAATTCTTTGCAAACCCTGAAATTCTCCTCGTAATTCTCTGAGATCAGAGCACCGAACAGAAGCTCTTGGGCATTTAAGACAGTCGTCAGAGGTATTTCTTTCGATTCTATCATCTCCTTGAGCCTCTGCTCTGCTTCTCCCTTTTTCCTTAACAGGGCCGCCAATACGTCAGTATCCAATATCTTCATTCAAAGAGCCTCTTTACTCTCTCCTCAAAACTCTCGTCCGCTGATCTTCTCCTCTCTTTCAATGTTTTTTCTATTCTCTTCCATTCGTCGTCGCTCATCTTCCAGGCCCCAGCAAACCTCATTAAGTCCGGTTTCTCCCTCTTTGTCAGTCTCTCGAACAATTCACTAAAGCTTTCATCCTTTCTCTTCAGTTTTAGTAGATCCCTGTATACCTCGTCTTTAATGGTAATGGTCTTGAAGCCCATAGTTTCTTTATGTTTAAACATATATTTAAATTTAGCTCTAATAAAGGGAATCTTCACTATCCCACCCATGATGATTGATCGGGAAAATGATTAGGGCCTTCCCAGATACTGAGCCCTTAATCCTGAGATTTCTTTAATCTGTTTTTCATTTTTATTAAATTCTTCGTCCGTAGTAGCAATGATATCTAGAAACTTTGGAATCTGCTTGTTAATGATGAGAGCATAAGCTAAGTGCATCACATCGAGAGTTCTCATCTTCAGTATTTGGGAGATCCTTAGCGTTTGGGCTAGGGGAGCATAAATCTTCCCGAATGCCATATACTTTTTGCCTGCTTGAACCTCGAAGAAGGTTAGCTTGAACCTCTTCACTAGATACAACAGCAGAGCTACTACTCTCTCATAAGGTGACAGCTCCTTCGATTCAAGTACGAGGGCCTCAAGCTGCGAGGAAAGATCCTCCCTTCTCAATAATACATTGAAGAACTTGGCGACGACTAATTCCGTAATTATGCCCTGGGCCACTTCGTCCATGCAAGTTCTGGCTGAGAGGTAAAGATTGTCGGAGCGATCTAGCGCTTATACCAAAATGCTTGTGTCGATGTACGTGGCCATCTCAAAGCCTGTCCCTAGACTCCATCAGTTGACTTCTGATCCTCTTCAGGGAGATCGGCGATCGCTCCTAATCCCTGTCTAAAAGGAAGAGCCTATCCGCGATGGTAGTTATCGTTTTCTGCCTGCCGGCCTCATTCGAGAAAGTGACCAATCCCTTGCCTAGAATCCGCTTGATCGCCTCATTCCTGCTATGGAAAAGCCCTTTCTTGACAACCTCATCTATGCTCTCGATTACGTCTTCTTACAATTTTATCTGGATAGCCTTGGAAGGCATAGTATACATATAAAGTTTAAGTATATTAAATTTCTGAAGCCAAACATGGCCTGAACTCCGTTTTAGGTTGATTTCTGACGATTTGGTTTCGAAGTTCAACTTCTTTTATTTATTATAATATCCATTGAAGGGAACCTGCGGCCGGATCACCTCCTTCGTAAAAATAAGTTTTGGACCGACGAGCATGAATCAGATATGTAGTTGCAGGCCTGCATCCGATTTGATGCTTTTTATTCTTATATAAAATTTCCTAGAACACAATACTACTTCTATAGTATATAGGTCTAATTCAAGCTTGCCAATCATTATATTGCCAACGCTTCAACGCAGACCTTGAAGAGGTTCCCAAATCCGATTGTGAGTCCCTCAGAATGAAACTGCGGGTTCCACTCGAAGTCCTTCGTTGCCAAATCCGATATCGTAAATATCGCTGCTGCCTTTACCTCCCTGAACTTGGCTACGGCAAAGATGGCTGAAGCTTCCATGTCCGATGTCAGCACGCCTTCCTTCCTCAATCTCATGCACTCCTTGATGGTGTATTGATATGGGCCGTCGATTGAAATGGTCGGTCCTTTGTGATAAGGTATTTCCTGTTCTCTTAGTACGCTTTCAATCCGTTTTAGGATCGATTTCGATGGATAGGAGTATTTGGATGGCCTTTGATAATGATACGACGTACCCTCGTTCCTAACGGCCTTAGTACATAAAACTAAGTCACCAGGATTTATGCCCTTATATTGCAAGGAACCCGCTATTCCGGCGTTTATTACCCGCTTAACGCCGCGGACGATAAGCCATTCCAAGATGAGGGCAGCCATGGGTGCGCCTACGCCCGACCTAATTATGCCAATGCGTATTCCCCTATGGACGAATTCATAGAAGTCGCTTCCGAGCAACCTATCCGCCCTCCTTGCATGAAACCGTTTAATGGCCAATCTGATCAGGGGTTCTTGGTAGCACATGATGACAGACGTCGGGTATCTCCTGGCTGGAGCACCTTGCTGTATGTCATACTCCAACTCATCCTTAGGGTCAATCCAGACTTTGCCCTCGGTTGTCCAAGAAATTATCGGAACTCTACGCATGTCCTCTTCATCCTCATTCATATGGGGTGTTCCATTCACTGATGCCTTGTGAGATTATAATAGATCCTTAATGGCCTTTTCTGCCGAGAGGACTCTGATTATGGAGGAGGCCCTTTGGAACTCATCATCGTGTGTCACGAGTATGGAAGCGCCTCCCCTGAGCGCGGATGCCACGATTACAGTGTCAACCAATCTAAGTCCAGTCGATCGCCTCAACCGCCCAGCATCGTCGGCAATACTGATGTCTAGATCCACAACGCCATAGTTCGAACTGCTTCGTATGTGATTTATGAAGTCGTCCTTCTCTTCTAACTGATTGAACTCATAGTATCCTGAGCACATCTCCGCGATGACCAAGGTCGAGAGCACGCACTTGGCCCTTCCCTCATCTATGCAATCCAAAAGCTGTCTGGAGTGCTTATAATAGGGCTCTTCCCTATTTTTCACATTCAGGAGGATATTGGTATCTAGTGAGATCGTGGGCGCCATTCCTTTCGCATCTTCCTTTGAAACGTTAAGGATCCGATGGGCCAGGGTCCCATCTTCTCCAGGATGTTCGTGAGCCTTCTCCCAGCTACTTTGGTAAGAACTACCTTCTGGCCCTCCATCTGGAAGAGCACCTTGTCCCCGGCGGAGAGGCCTAACTGTTCTCGTACCTCCTTCGGGATGGTAACTTGTCCTTTCTCACTAAGGCTCGACGTGCCCGCACTCATTTCCTTACTTATAAGTAAAGAATTCTTTAGATTTAAGTTTTACCGTCTCTTGGATCTATGGCGCCTCCGCCCTTACTTAATCCTCGATCTCGCTAATGGCTTTGCCTTCCAAATCGCGCATCTCCAGGAGGAGGTTGGCGAATCGGCGACTGCCTTCCGCTGTGGAGAAGAGCTTTCGGATCGGGCGTTCACTTCCGTCCACAAGCCACAACATGCGGCTCATTGCTGAAGATCGATGGAAGATACTGGCTCTATTCTATCGTCCTAGAAAGGAGTTGAGACAGGCAAGTTGTCCCTAACGCCCGATGCATTTCCCGACTGACCCTTGTCACGCAGAAAGGCTTAATCTATCGATGCCCGTGGCATGTCATCGTGTCCGAGAAAATGGAGAACAAGAGGCCCTCTTGGGATGATTACTTCCTCGAGATAGTGAGGGTCGTGGCTACGAGGGCAACTTGCGACAGGGGTAGGAACGGCGCCGTCATTGTGAGGGACAGGAGGATCTTGACGACGGGCTACGTGGGAGCGCCCAGGGGCTTGCAGCACTGCGACGAGGTCGGGCACTTGATCCACGAGGTCGTGGAAGAGGACGGGAAGATCTCCAAGCACTGCTTGAGGACCGTACACGCCGAACAGAACGCCATAGTCCAGGCGGCCCTCCACGGAATATCGATAGAGGGCGCTACGATCTACACGAAGTTCGAGCCGTGCTTCACGTGCGCGAAGATGATCATAAACGCTGGAATAAAGAGGGTGGTGTGCGAGAGGAGGTATCACGCCGGCGAGTTGTCAAGGAAGTTCCTCAAGGAGGCCGGAGTCGAACTCGTGGTATTGAGGGACGAGGTCGAGGCCTATCCCGATACATGAGCGCCCTTTACTATGGCGATATACTGTAAACTTCCTCTCCCTAGTGGCCTTCTTTCCAGTGGATCTTGGCAAAAAGGTTGATGTGTTTTGTCTTGGAAGCCTTCATGACGTCAACCAGTTATGAACCCCGTTATTATTTTTACAAGCAGATATCATTGACGAGCCCCAAGTAAACTGATGAGTAGTAAAATCTCAAGGCCACTTGCATGGAGTCCTATGCCAACGAAGATGTTTCGTGTCCTGATGTAAATCATTCCCATGATCAGGCCGAAGATGAAGGCCATGAATGGATAGAATGGGCCGCCCAGGACGAGCCACCCCCCTCCGGCGAATACCGGCGGTATGTGGTATAGTCCGAATATCGCCGATTGTAATATCAGGGCCTTCTTGACGGAAAATAGGCGTTCCAGTCTTGTTTGAAGAAATCCCCTAAAACAGAGCTCTTCTACCAAACCGGGATGAAAGAAGATCGAGGCAATGAAAAACAAATACTGTGCGGGCAATGGATTTATCCCCGCGATCTGGGGGACAGATTGAAATATCAATAGCCAAGCCACGATCAATGCCGCGGTTAGGAGGTGGCTCCTCCGAAAGTCTGTTTTTTGGAAGCCAAGGTCTCTGATGGACCCCTTTCTCACGACCAATTCGACGATGAACGGCATCGAGGCCCACAAGATGATCGATGGATAGTAGAGCTGAACCACATGGAGATTGGCGGTCAAGATAAGGGTCACAAAGAGCGTCGCAAAGACCACTAGAAGGTCGTAAACTGTCTCCCTCATCCCCGCCATCTTCTCGCCCTACTATGTATGATCATCATTTATATGAACTTAATCATAAAATTGATAGCCGAGAACATTAAGCGCAACGCCACGATGGCCCGCGGCCCATCCCAGTGCGTTTACGCGATGGCCTCGAAGAGGGGGTTGAACACGTATTCGACCAATCCTCCCAGAAGCTCTGCTTCCCAAATAGGAGCCCGATGGCCTCTGCAAGCCCCAAGCTCATCTTCTTCACGTGGGGCTCGAATCCCCATCCGTCGCCATAGGCGGCGTGGAGGGCGTCATCGCTCCTCTATGTGATGGGCCAGTTGTCGCTCCTCTCGGCCCTCTTAATAATATGGCATGAGGGGGCAAAGGAAACAGACCCGATCACAGCGATGCTAGGATATCCCTCTCTCATCTAACTTGGCCATCACACCTACTTACCCCACCTATAAAATCAACTTGATGGGACGTGACGACGAACGTAAAAACATATGAAGCCATGACCTAACTATCGTTTAGGGAGACATTTTGGTCAGGGGAATCGACATCAAGGTTGGATCGAGGGAGGGCGATATCGTGGGGACCGACGGCAGAGCCCTCCAGGCGGCCCTCAACTATGTCGCGGATCTGGGCGGAGGTACCGTCGAGATAGCGCCCGGAACATACCTCATGTACGACTCGCTGCACCTGAGGAGCAACGTTGCCGTAAAGGGGAACGGGATAGCCGTCCTCAGAAAATGCGATGGCTTCTCCTCGCGGCTAGTAGAAGATGGCGACTACGGGGAGGAGCTGGTCACCGTCGCGGATCCCTCCAGCTTCAGAGCCGGCATGGGGATCGCCATAATGGATTCGAAGGCCGGGGGTTTCCACACAACGGTGCGTACGATAACCGGAGTCGATGGGAGAACGCTCCTGCTCAACGGCCCCCTTTTGGCCGATTGCATGGTTGAGAATGAAGCCATCGCGAAAAGCGCCTTCCCCGTCGTGAGCGGCTACTACGTAGAAAATGCGAAGGTGGAGGACATCATCATCGAGGGGAACAGGGGGAAGAACGACAACCTGAATGGGTGCAGGGGAGGGGGCATATTCCTCTACAGGGCAAACAACATACGCATATCCAAAGTCGAGGCGCGCGACTACAATGGCGACGGGATCAGCTTCCAGCAGAGCAACGACGTCGTAGTCGAGGACTGCATCTGCAGGGGGAACGCGAACCTCGGCCTCCATCCCGGGAGCGGAAGCCAGAGGCCGACGCTGAGGAACAACGAGTCGCGCGACAACGGTCAGGTCGGCCTCTACCTTTGCTGGAGGGTGAGGAAGGGGACGTTCGAACACAACAGGTTGCTCGGGAACGGCGAGACGGGCATTTCCATAGGGCACAAGGACACCGACAACGTCTTCAGGGACAACGTGGTCGCGGGGAATGGCACGTATGGCATTCTCTTCAGGGAGGAGGCCGAGCCGATGGGCGGGCACCGAAACCTCATCCAGCACAACGTGATACAAAACAACGGCAGCGGAGATGCCGGCTACGGGATATACATCGGCGGCGAGACCCACGACATAGACATAATCGACAACGTCGTAACGGACACGAGACGCAGCGGGGAAAAATCGCAGCGAGTCGGGATCTATATCGGAAGAAAAGCTAAACGCGTTAAGCTGAGCAATAACGTTACTGATGGGAACGCTGAGAGAGCGATTAAGGACGACAGCACCGGATAGAATCCAGTCATCTTCGTCCTAGTTGCCCGAATCGAGGTCCATCTGAAAGTATTTTTTTTCAAAGTGAATACAATGCGTTCTCTTACATTGAATTGATGTCCGAAAATTCGGGAATTTGTTATGTATAAATTCCAGTGTGGAACTATTAAGCGTTTCGTTTTTTTTCTAGAGCTGCGTTTCATTGCCCAACCAGAGGGCCAGCGCCCCCCAAGAAATGGGTTTACAGAGGGATTCATCGACGACCTCGAATTCCGTGATGGGGTGCGGCTCATCGATGGAGTCCCATCGGGCAGGAAAAGCAATAAATAATTCGCACCATCGATTTCATCCAATGGGGAAGGAGCGAGCCGGTATCTATTGACTGAATATGCCCTCGAACTTGACGGTATCGGAAAGGCTTTCGATGAAATGGACTTTAAGAAGAAGCTGGTCAATGCCCTCTCATTACGGGGCCTGGGGGCGAAGAAGATCGTCGCCTTGGATCAGGTATCCCTTAAGGTCAGGTCGGGCGAAATCTTCGGAATCCTCGGCCCCAACGGCGCGGGCAAGACGACGATGATAAAGATCCTGATGACCATCCTCTCACCCGACTCCGGGAGAGCTACTGTTGATGGATGCGACGTCGTCGCTGAAAGCCTGAAAGTCAGGGAGAGAATCGGCGTCCTGTACGAGGATTCGGAGAGGGGATTCGGATGGAGGCTCAGCGCGCTGACGAACCTCATGTTTTACGCTAGGGAGTACATGGTAGCGAATCCCCGCGAACGCGTTGAAGAAGCGCTAAAGGTGGTCGAGATGGGTGATGATGCCTCAAAGTGGTTTCAAAAGCTCTCAAAGGGCACGAAGCAGAAGGTGGCACTGGCGAGGGCGCTGATTCCGGACTCCCAGGTCCTCTTCTTGGACGAGCCCCAGAGAAGTCTCGACATCCTCTTCGTCCTAAGGCTCAAGGAGCTGATCAAGGTGAAGTTCGGAAATCCCAGCAGGACGATCTTCCTCAGCACCCACGACATGCGCTTGGTCGAGGAAACCTGTGATCGAATAGCGATCATTAACAAGGGCAAGATAGTAAGGATTGGGACGATCGAAGAACTGAAAACCATCTTCAGTTCGATGAACACGGCATCCTATGCGATAGAGATAGTCCACCACCCCGAAAGGGGCATTGACCGATTTACTGACGAATTACTCCGAATCGAGGGTGTCGAAGGCGCGAGGACCTCAGGCCTCACGAAGCTCGAGGTCACCATCAGGAAGGACAGACTTGCCACATTGAACTAGATCCTGACCGTCGCCTTGCAGAAGGGATACACCATAACTGCCATGAGTGAGGTTGAGGCCTCCTTGGAGGAGAACATAGCGAGAATTTTGAAGGGGGATGCGACTTGATAAGTCCTAGGAGGATATTGGGCTTCCTCCTCATGGATTTCCACGATTGGATCAGCTACAAGCTCGAGATCACCTTCTGGATCCTAAATACGCTCGTGGGAGCCATAACCTATGCATATCTCGGGAGCAACGTCGTCCTTCAAAGGATGGAATACATGGCCCAATATGGTTCATTCCTCTCCTTCCTGCTCGTGGGCATGTCATTCAACTACTTGATATACGCATCGCTGGAGGCTCCCAGGATGGCCATTAACCCTTGGAACCTCGAATGGAACCTGACACTCCCCACTTCCCTCTTCGAGGTGATCCTGGGCTCGGTCTGCTTCCGTTACATAATTGGGCTCATCCAGTTCACCCCATACCTTTCCATTGCCGCTGCCTTCGGTGTGACCTACGCGATGGATTTGGCGTCAACCGCAGGTACCATCGCTCTCGGAGTTGCCGTGATGTGGGGCTTCGGGATGATAAGCGCTGGGGTCCAGATCATAACGAAGCGGTGGGATCCCGTGACATGGTTCTTCACGATGCTCGGGGGTTTTCTCTCGGGAGTCTGGTTCCCCTACCAACTCCTGCCCACCACCCTCCAGACATTATCGCAATTCATGCCCCAAACGTACATCTTGGAGATGTTGCGGAGGGCGATGCTGAGGAGCGAGCCCCTTCCATCTCTGTGGGGGAGCCTCTACCCATTATTGATCACCGCCTTCATCATCATCTCGATAGGCTCCTTCATCTATTCAAGGTCTATAAAATACGCGAAGGAACACGACACCGTGGGGGAGTTCTGATTGAATATGGAGGGGTCACAGCAAACGCCATTCATCTCGGGGGAACGTTCATCTAGGCACACGAGGAGTTTGGCAGTAAATAACTTCTTCAATTACCTCCCATGATGAAATCTTAGTACTAAATCCGAAATATCGCCAGTAATGCTCTCAATCTTGTGAGTTCCCTCATCGGATATAAATGTCAAGTCATCCTTAGTTCGTAATGAGCCATATCTGAGCACAATGGCGTGGCCGAAGACATCGATCGAGAACCTGCCTTGCGAATCCGTATGGGCTACGATATCGCCCCCTACCTCGCATCCTGTCACCCCTACTCCATATCCGACGGCGGGCGTTTCCCCTACGATCATCAACCTGCCCGCAATGGCCCTCTTCTCCAGTAGGCCATGTTCAACGATTTCAGCGGAGAAATCACCACCTAAACTCGACCTCGAGAATTCGTATTTGATCATCCCTACGCCCTTCGAAAGGTAGATGTCGCCCTCCCCTTTTATGAGGGGTACTTCTTCATCCTTGTTGTTGTCCACATGTATCTTGACGCAATCTTCGTAGGTCTTAGCACCGATCTTCAGATCGCCGATCCAGCTCATCTTGAATTGTTTCTGATCACCCCATTGCCAAGTATCCCCATCCCCAAACGTCAGGGGCAATGACAACAGCAGCCAGTGCCAGCCTTGATTCCCTATGGGGCACCCCCAATGATAAACTATCTGCCCTTGATGAACTCGGTAGTGGATGGAGGAATCGCAGAACTGAGAGGTAGGATCGCCCATGCCCGTGATGGTCATCAGGAAGGCATCTTTTTCCGAATGCTGTAATACGGCCTCTACTCTGCAATCCAAGCCCATATACCCGTCTTTCACCCTATAGATGACATAGTGTCCGGGCTCGGTGGGGAAGAAATCATATGCTGAGAGTTGTCCCCCTTTTGGCTTTACACTCTCGGCTCCCTCCAAATCTTCTCTCACCGCCTTTGGCACAATCATTTCCTTTCTCATTAGGAGGGACGAGCACTCAAATTCGACTTTCCTCAAGGCGTCCAGTATGGAAAGGCCGAAATCGGTCAAACGATATACCTCGCCGTCCTTCTGCACTATCTCGCTCCTGATCAGCTCGGAAAGGTGGTAGTTGAATAGGCCGGAGCTGTGATTGGGATCCAGCCCGCAGAGCACCATAACTCCCGAGAAAGTTTCCGGCTTGGCTTCCAGTTTTTCCATCACGGTCATCCTCAGTGGATGCGAGATGCTTTGAAGGACGATGGAGGCCAGCTCTTTGCGCTTCATATCGCCTCGCATTACAATGCGAACTTTCGAAAAAAAAGAATTTTGTGAATGGAACTTGACAGTACTCTATCCAGCCTCATACTTCCAGACCGTATGCCCCCTTCGACGACTACATTCTCGCCTTATTTGAGGGGGTTCTCGTTATGAAGAGAGGGTTGTGTAAGGAGAAATTAAGCTCAGGGCAGTAGCCACAAAAGGCCATAACCCCTCGTTGTGAACCATCGAGCAGGCGTATGTCGTATAGCCACATAAATGTCTTAGAAAAGGCGCCATTTCGGGCCCAATAACTGTCTTCAGGGAAGCGTTCAAATAAAGCCTTATATTTAACTCCTATGACATACGTAGTTAGAAGGTCGCTCTCACAGGTAGTGCTGAGGCTCGACGGCAAGTCCTGCCGCAGCAACTGCCAATGACGATCTGCGATCTGTCTGGTGCAGCTCCGGATCGAACGATTCGGGGCGAAGGGCCCAAGCGGATCCAGCGAGCGAGTGATACATGCTGAATTCGCGATGAACGCCGAGCATAGGTAGAAGCGCCAACTGAGTGGTTACTGGGTGGAGTACGTCCGACATGATACGCCACCTAGAGGATGGCTTGGCTCAGGCGCTGATGAAGGGCGTGGCAAGCTGCGATAAGCCTCGGGTAGGAGCATGCATCCTTCGATCCGAGGATGCCCGAATAGGACACCCTCTGGCAGCGCGCCTCGTGTGCGCCGCCGGAACACCCGCAAGGGTGGGGAAACCCGCCGGAAGGAAGCATCTGAGTAGGCGGAGGAAGAGAAATCAACCGAGATTCCCTGAGTTATCGGCGAGAGAAAAGGGAAGAGCCCAAACCGAACCGCTTGCCGAAAGGCAAGTGGGATGTGGTGTTGCGGACCAGACCTCCTCTCTGCCGGCGAAGCCGAAGTGGCCTGAAAAGGCCCACGGCAAAGGGTGATAGTCCCGTAGGCGCAAGCCGGCGTGAGCTGGGTTTGAGTTCCTGAGTACTGCGCCTCGGATATGGCGCAGGAAGCCGGGAGTTATTCACTCCCAAGGCTAAATACGTCCTGAGACCAATAGCGCACCAGTACGGTGACGGAAAGCTGAAAAGAACCCCGAGAGGGGTGTGAAAAGAGCCTGAAACTAGGTGGTTACAGACGTTCACGGCTCCAAAGGGTCTGAATCCCCCAAAAGTTCCCGGTGGAGACGCCGGGATCGATGGGGGGCTACCAGAGTCGTGAGTTTCGTCTTGAAACACGAGCCGGGGAGTTTATGGCCGTGGCAAGCCTAAGAGGGAGCCTCCTCGTAAGCAAAGGGAAGCCAACGGCCCGCAGCCGCGCACCAAACGCGCGCTCCAAAACCTAGCGACGGTCCCAAAAACCTAGCGACGGCCTAGGGCGAGCGAGCTGCGGCAAGGGGCGGGGTAGCGATTGCCCGTAGTCACGGCCTTAAGACTAGAAACCGAACGATCTAATCCTGGGCAGGATGAAGCTGCGCGAAAGCGCAGTGGAGGTCCGAAGGGGTGCTAACGTGCAATTTGTTCCTCAGACCTGGGATTAGGGGACAAAAACCAACCTAGTTCGGTGATAGCTAGTTCCCTCCGAAGTTGATCTCAGTCAAGCCCGCCTGGAGGCAGTCGACAGGGTAGAGCACCGATCGGAAGATAAGGCCTCGAAAGAGTCCATCTTTCATTCGAACTCCGAATCTATCGACGCCGTAGAGGGGCGGAGACGGGTCTTAGGGGGTAAGCTCCTAAACCGAAAGGGGAACATCCCGGACTGGGGTTAAGGTCCCTAAATGCTGGCTAAGTGTTAAACGGAATGGCGTCTAGGTTCTAAAACAGCGGGAGGGTAGGCTTAGAAGCAGCCATCCCTCAAAGAGTGCGTAACAGCTCACCCGCCGAGAATCTAGGCCCAGAAAATGAACGGGGCTCAAGCCAGCTGCCGATACCCCAGACTACGGCCTCAGGCCGTATGTGGTAGGAGGGCGTCCGAGCTGGGCCGAAGCTGGGCCGAGAGGTCCAGTGGACCGACTTGGATTGTTAATCCCGGTGGTAGTAACAGCTAAGACAGGTGAGAATCCTGTCCGCCTAAAGGACAAGGGTTCCCCGGCAACGCGTCGTCAGCCGGGGGTTAGTCGATCCTAAGGCCTCCTTTAACATGGGAGGTCGAAAAAGGGAAGCCGGTTTATATTCCGGCACCAATGGGGTACACGCGGTAACGCAAGCTTCATCGCCGACGCTTCAGGGCAGGTTGAGCGGGGCTGTCGCCCCGTCTAACTGTTCAAGCCTGGGGAGTACCGTAAAGGTGAGAACCAGGCGAAGGCAGGAATGGCATGCCGTTTAGGCGTGTTCTTCTGGGCCCCGGAGCCACGGAAAAGGTGGTGGAGAAGGATCCCCATTGTCCGTACCGAGATCCGACACTGGTGTTCCTGCGTGAGAAGCGCAAGGCGTCTCGGGGTACTCCATGGCGAGGGAACTTGGCAATCTAGCCCCGTAACTTAGGAATAAGGGGTGCCTGAGGCTGGGCTTCGGCCTGGCTTCAGGTCGCAGTGACTA
>Ga0315312_1000871_pt1 | contig 28371 bp, 20 predicted proteins | sample TDP7_MG_FD_203629 | JGI IMG/M metagenome (GOLD analysis project Ga0315312, IMG submission 203629) | Freshwater sediment microbial communities from Lake Towuti, South Sulawesi, Indonesia - TDP7 | ecosystem: Environmental > Aquatic > Freshwater > Lake > Sediment | place: Indonesia: South Sulawesi... | reverse complement strand
ACAAAACTTAAGGATAGTTTATAAGTCTCGTGTAATTCGCTATTTTCTAAGGGCGAGCGATAAAGCCCAGTAAAAAACAGGGTTTTTTGGCGTTTGGGTATGATTTTTGCTATGAATCTTAAGCTGCAGTGGAGACGGTTTAATCTGACGATGCAAAATAGAAGGCATACCGGGAGGAGAATGCGATGGACGAGACAAGATTGGAAGATAAACTCAACGAATTGGTCAAAGAATTCGGGGAGGCTGCCGACCCATACGCCAGCAAGTTAGCCAAGCTGGCTGAACAAGCACAAGCCGAGCGTAAGCAGCTTGAAAAGAGTATCGATAGGCTGCAAGAACTGCTCGATTACCTGCGGGTGTGCATCAAGTATCAAGTTTTTGACCTGGAAGCGACTCGCCGGGAAAACGAATATCTGCGAAAACTGCTTGAGGAACAAGGCCGCTAAGGCCAAAAACACAGACCCAAAACCAAGAGCGTCCGGATAAATCCAGCCGAACACAGCCGCTAAAGAAAAAGCCTCGCTACAAACAAACCAATTTCACAGCACTCATTCCAACTACACAGTCAACAGCATTTTTTGCCGATAGCTTTAGACTGAAGAAAAAAATGTAGTCCGAAAAAACGAACATTAACTCAATTTGTGTCATATAAATAAATGACACTCCAAACGCTAAAAATAGGGCTTAGGCCCCGCCTTTATGAATTGACAATTTCGCAGGAGTGTGGTATAATATAATTTGTTATTCGATGCTTGAGGCTCGTACGATATTGACTTTTACATAGTAAGCAAATAGATAATTTTGCGTTCGAGGTAAAAAAGATGTTTGAGCGTTTTACAGACCGAGCACGGAAGGTAATGGCTCTGGCTAACCAAGAGGCGCAGCGATTCAACCATGAATATATAGGGACCGAGCATATCTTGCTGGGCCTGGTCAAAGAAGGCAGTGGAGTTGGTGCTACGGTTCTAAAGAACCTGGACGTGGATATAAAAAAGCTGCGGCTGGAGGTAGAGAAACATGTCAAGAGCGGGCCGGATATGGTTACCATGGGTAAACTTCCGCAAACTCCGCGAGCTAAGAAGGTTATTGAGTACGCTATCGAAGAGGCCAGGGCGCTGAACCATAATTATGTAGGCACAGAACATATACTGCTGGGTCTGCTGCGGGAAAGCGAAGGAATAGCAGCTCAGATTCTTATGAGCCTGGGTTTGAAGCTGGAAGATTTGCGGCAGGAGGTGCTGAATCTGCTTGGAGCCGGGGTGGATGACGGCCCCAGCGGCCTGGGGATATCGAAAATAGGCCCCGCCATAGGACGAAGGCCCAAAAGCAAGACCCCCGCACTGGACAGTTTCGGCAGAGACCTTACCCAATTGGCTGCCGATGGTCAGCTTGACCCTGTTATCGGCAGAAAAAGGGAAATCGAGCGGCTGATACAGATACTCTGCAGACGTACGAAAAACAATCCGGTTCTGTTAGGTGAGGCAGGCGTCGGCAAGACCGCTATTGTTGAGGGTCTCAGCCAGCAGATAGTCAACAGGCAAGTACCGGAACTGCTCAAGGATAAACGCATTGTGGTGCTGGATTTAGCTATGATGGTGGCTGGAACAAAATATCGTGGGCAATTCGAAGAGCGAATAAAGGCGGTGATCAATGAGGTTAAACGGGCTGGTAACGTGGTTTTATTCGTGGATGAGCTTCATACGCTGGTAGGAGCTGGCGGAGCCGAGGGCGCTATAGATGCATCAAATGTGCTCAAGCCCGCCCTTGCCAGAGGAGAGGTGCAATGTATCGGCGCCACCACCTTGGACGAGTATAGAAAGTACGTTGAGAAAGATGGTGCCCTGGAAAGGCGATTCCAGACGATAATTGTTGACCCACCTTCAAAGGACGAAACGTTAGAAATACTCAGAGGGCTGCAGGACCGCTATGAGGCGCACCATAGAGTCCGATTTACCAGCGAGGCACTATTTCAAGCGGTAGAGCTATCGACCAGATATGTCACCGGCAGGTGCCTGCCGGACAAGGCCATAGATGTGGTCGATGAAGCTGGGGCGAGGGTTCGGCTTAAAAATATGACACTTCCGCCAGATTTAACCGAGCTCGAAGAAAAAATTGAGCAGTTGCAGCGAGAAAAAGATGAGGCGGTTAGAAACGCCGACTACGAACGGGCAGCGGCACTGAGGGACGAGGCCCAGCAACTTCTTGATGAGAAAACGTTACTGCAAAAGAAGTGGTACGAGGAGAATAAAGAATTGACCGGCGTAGTAGATACCGAGGTAATCGCAGAGGTCGTCAGCAATATGACCGGCGTTCCGCTGACCAAACTGGAGAAGAAGGAGACTCAGAGGCTCTTGGAATTAGAAGCGGAGCTGCATAAGACAGTGGTTTCGCAGGATCAGGCCATTGGCGCTATCGCCAAAGCGGTAAGACGCTCCAGAAGCGGCATGAAGGACCCGAATCGTCCGATGGGCTGCTTTATCTTTCTTGGTCCCAGCGGTGTCGGAAAGACGCTGCTGGCGCAGGCACTGGCAGAGTTTATGTTCAGCGACAGAAATTCGCTTATCCGATTGGACATGAGCGAATTTATGGAGAAGCACAACGTAAGCCGACTGGTCGGTGCTCCTCCAGGATATGTCGGCTACGAGGAAGGCGGTCAGTTGACAGAAAGGATTAGACGTCGGCCCTATGCGGTGCTGCTGCTGGATGAAATCGAAAAGGCCCATCCGGACGTTTACAATATACTTCTGCAAATTATGGACGAGGGAAGACTTACCGACAGCTTCGGTCGAAGTATCGACTTTAAGAACGTCATCCTCATTATGACCAGCAACATCGGCGCCGAGCTAATCAAGAATCAAGCTGGCTTTGGCTTCGGAAAAAGGACGCCTCAAGCCAATTATGAGAAAATGAAGGAGATCTTGCAGAAAGAGGTGGAGAGACACTTTCGGCCGGAGTTCTTAAACCGTGTTGATGACGTGATAGTCTTCAAGGCATTGACAAGAGAAGACCTGCAAACCATCGTTGATTATGAGCTGGCGAAGGTGTTCAAACGGCTAACCGAGCACGGCTTAAAGCTGGAGTTGACCGAGCAAGCCAAGGAGTTTCTTATCGACAAAGGATACAATCCTGAATTTGGGGCCAGGCCTTTGCGAAGAGCGATTGAGCATTACATAGAAGACCCGCTTTCGGAGGCAGTATTATCCGGCAAATTCAAAGGCAAAAACGTAATTTCGATTGATGTGCAGGACGAAGATAAGTTGAAATTCGAAGGCCTTGAGGTAAAAGAGCCGGAAAAAACTAAATCCGCCGTCGCAAAATCTGAATAACTAACATCTGGTTAAAAATAGAATCCGAGATTCGTCCCGAGGGCATGGGTATTATGCCAGTTTCCATAGTCTTCGCTCATCTGCCAGAGGTAATGGATATCGAGCCTGGTTTTCTTTGACAGCCAAAGATAAAATCCGCCATACAATCTGTTCTTACTAAAATCCTCTGCATCAAAGTTAATGAAAACCTCCTCAGCCATATAGGGTTGTAGCTTAAACTTCGTCAGCTCCAGCGGCAGTTTCACGGTGAGCTTGTTCCTATATTGCCAGAGTCCATCGCTGCTATAACAGAAGCTCGCCAATCTTTTTCTCTCATTAGTAAACTACTTCGATACAAAAATGCCCTGCTTGTTCGCCTCAATCTTTTTGATTTTCACAATGGAATATCCTTGTTCTGTTTATACGGCGAATAGATTATCCCAATCGGCTGCATTATTATTTTATCCATCTTTTAGCCTCTTTTTTTGTATATCCTTTGACAATTAGTCTTTTCTTTTGTATTATCCGCAATTCCGTAATATCTTTAGACAAGATTTACAGGATACAACCGAAAAATAAAACAAAATCCTGTTAATCCCATCTAAAAAAAGATTTCACCAATGGAAGTTAAGCCATTCAAAGCATTTAGATTTGACCCTAAGGTGGTCGGTGATGCAGGTAAATGCATCGCCCCGCCTTTTGACGAAATCGGTCCAGCCCTGCAGCAGCAGCTCTACGAAAAAAGTAAATATAATATCGTGCGGATAACCAGAGGCAAAACGACCGCCTCCGACAACCATAACGTCAATCAATACACCAGAGCTGCTGATTATTTTAATCGCTGGATAAAAGAGGGCGCCTTAAAACAAGATGCAGATGAGGCTATCTACGCTTACGTGCAGGATTTCCAATTGGCCTCAAGAAAATTTCAGCGTCTTAGCTTTATTGCACAAGCGCGACTCGAGGAATTTGGTAAGACCGTCAGGCCTCACGAAAAGGTCTTTAATGAACCGATGATGGACAGACTCCATCTTATAAGAGCAACCAACGCCAGATTTGGGCTGGTATCTATGCTCTATGAAGACCAGCAGAAAATTGCTGAAAAAATTATTGAGAAAACCGCTACACAAAAACCACTTATGGACTTTGCTACCCCCGACTCAATCGGGGGTCAAAACGTACGACACCGCCTCTTTGCCATAACCGCCAAAGCCGATATTGATGCGATAGCGAAAATGATGAGCGACAAAAGCTGCATCATTGCGGACGGCCATCATCGTTATACAGCGGGTTTGGCCTATTCTAAAGAGAGCACCAATCCAGCAGCCAAGTACCAAACGCTTGCTTTCACCAATATCTGCCACGAGGGATTGAAGCTGTTAGCTACTCATCGGCTCGTAAGCGGCCTTAAGAATTTTAATATAGAAAAATCGCTCACCCGCCTCAAAGAAAACTTCGAGATTACCGAGTTTCCATTTGATTCTGGTAGCGCCAAGTTAGATGCAAAGCAAAAGCTGCTTGCACAAATGAAGGCCGAATACAATAAAGATAAAAATGCTTTCGGAATCTACGTGGGAAAGGCCGCTTTCTACGCGGCGGCCTTAAAAGACAAACGAGCAATGTATTCTGTTGCACCAAATATGAGCGATGCGTGGAAGTTGCTTGATGTCTCTATCCTGCACAAACTTGTCCTGGAAAAACTCTTAGGCTTAAACGAAGAGTCAATAATCCCCGGCAAAAATCTTGAATATATAAAAGATGACCCCTATGCAATCGATGAGTCGATTTCCCAGATCGATGCTGGGCACAAGCAGATACTTTTCTTTATGAACCCGGTTAAAATGCAGCAGCTAAAAATGGTTACGGCTACGGGCGAGAGAATGCCTCAAAAGTCAACTTATTTTTATCCTAAAATGTACTCAGGCTTGGTCATTCAAAAAATATAAATTATAGGAGACTAAAGATATGGTAGATTGGAGAAATCCGCCGAGATTATTTATCCCCGGCCCGGTAAAAGTTAATGAGGACGTTCTGCAGCAACTCGCACGCCCGACATTGGGACATCGCGGCAAAGAGTACGCTCAGCTACAAGCCCAGACAGCCGATATGCTCAAAAAAATTCTCTTCACAAATCAAAATGTTTTTCTATTTACAAGCTCCGGCTCCGGCGGGTGGGAAGCGGCTATCCGCAACTGCGTGGATTTTAACGAAACAGTCCTGTGCACCTGCTGCGGCGCGTTTAGCGAAAAATGGGCAGACGTGGCTAAAGATTGCGGCAGAAACGTCGAAGTGCTAAAGGTCGATTGGGGAAAACCTGTCCTGTCTGAAATGATTGACGAAAAGCTCGCAACGGGCAAATTCGCCGCTATTACGCTGATGTACAATGAGACAAGTACCGGCCTAACTAATCCCCTCTACCAAGTCAGCGACATGATGAAGGAAAAATATCCTGATGTGCTGGTCTTTGTCGATGCGGTCAGCGGCATGGTGGGACTTCCTGTGCATTTTGACGAGCTTGGCTGGGATGTGGCCTTTGCCTCAGTGCAGAAGGCCTTTGCTATCCCGCCTGGACTGACCGTAATTGCCGTCAGCAGTCGGGCTTTAGAAAAGAGTAAAAATGTCCCTGGTCGAGGCTATTATTTCGACTTCCAGCAATTTGAAAAAAGCGCGGAGAAAAACCAAACCCCTACCACACCCGCTATCCCCCATATTATGGCCCTAAACTACCAGTGCCAAAAATTACTTGTTGAAGGCATGGAGAACGTCTGGCAAAGGCACAAACAAATGGGAGCCTTTGTGAGAAGCTGGGCAAGGGAAAAATTCGACCTGCTCTGTGATGAAAAATACGCTTCAAACACCCTAACCACGATCAAGAACACCCGTGGTATCAACGTTGCCGAAACCATCAAGGCCGTCCAGCAAAAGCACAATACCATCTTTGGCAACGGCTACGGCAAACTTAAAGACGTTACCTTCCGCATCGCTCACATGGGTGATATTACCCTCGATGAGGTCAAAGAGCTTCTTAGCTGGATCGACAAGGAAATCAAATAAATTTTCAATTTACTATTTTCTATTTACAACTGCAAAATATTAAATTGTAAATAATAAATAGCAAATTCCTGCGGGCAATCATTCACCACGCCGATGTAGTCAATTTTGATGTCATCAGAATTGATGAATTGACAGACATCAAGCCGTTCGTCATTTTTGTTGACATCAATTTAGATGACATCAATTTTGATGACATCAGATTTAAGGAATCCGCCTTACGCGAGTCCTTTAATCAGGCAAGAAAGGAGGCTGCCTATGGAGCAAACATTTCTGGATTCTTCATTTGTTGTGACTGCCGACCGTTCGCTGGTAGTCACAGGATCATGTCAGTGTGAAGCAAGCATGTAGAAGCAAGAAAGGGAGTTCGAGAATGACAAGGGCAATTTATCTTTCTGTAGTCCTGGCACTGCTACTGTACCCTTTTACGTTGGCAGTTGGCCAGTCCCAACAGGGTTCAGTTCATTGGCCAAACTGGGCGGTGTGGCCTGGTAAGCCGATTTCCATCGAGCCAAGGTGGGCTTATCAGGGGACACCCAATCAGCACCAGGGGATCGTCGGGTTACAAGTCGCATATGCCCTACACGGCCAATCGGGCACTTTTCAAATTACAAAAGCAGCGGGCGAACAATCTCAAAATGTTACTGACACAGAGATACTACAACATCAAAATGGTAGAATGATTGTAGGTCAGATAGCAGGTGTGGTAGGTGCAGGCCAAGCAGGTGGCATCCAGCACTTCGATGCTCACCAGCACCAAGCAGCTTCTTCGGCCGTTGGGCAAAGCATCCAAGACACATTCGTCGGTGTTACACAATTCTCACACGTAGCTGGTGCACCCGGTTCTATAGCTATCGCTGGAGGGAAGGTGGCGGTTTCTACCAGTCAGACAACATATGTGAACTGAGCACTATTGTTTACAAAAAGTCAGACGAAATGTCCTAATTAACTGGGCCTCAGAGCGTAAGCTCTAATGCGCCAATAGACGCATAGCATCCGTTCTGAGGCTCGGTTTTTCCTAACTCGGCATTTTATGGCGTCACGGCCCGGTTGTAGATGCGAACATCGTCAATAAGGCCGGACCAGAAACTGTCGGCTTCAAGAGCTTTTCCAGCACCAATGTGCAGACCGGAATTCGAGCCTGCCAAATTCTGCTGCGGAGCTGAATCTCTCGCAGCTACAATATCGTCAACGTATAGAATTCTATAAGAATTGTCCCACACAAATCCGATACGGTGCCAGAGGCCATCGGTGATTATGGATTCTGACACCAGCGGCTGTGGGGGGAACCGGCCAGCAGGAGGTGATAAGCTGGTCATAAGTTTCCCGTTCGATGGATGCGAACAAAGCCAGTTCGCGCCCCCTATCTGCGACAAAACAACCTGTCCCGGTGCTCCGCCTTTGACCCAGGCAAAAACGCTAAAATTTCCTTCTGCGGGATTCAAAATAAAGGGCGTGCTAACATAATCACCATCACCATCCAACTGGAGCGCTCCATCTATCTTGCCGCTGGCAGGCAACCAGACTGGATTGCCATTCACAGTGCCGTGTTTGTCGCCGGCGCTGTTGTTTGCGACGAGGCCGGCTGTTTCATCCAGCTTCCAGTGCGCTACGAGCGTAGGGTCTTCCACTTCCTGCTGCCAGTAGCTCATCAGAACCTCCAGGTCCTGTACATCTACTATGCCGTCGCCCCAAGGCATTGGCCCGATGTCAACCGATGGCTCACTCTGGCCCCATTTCTCTATCAGCATCACCAGGTCCTTGATATCCACGATTTCATCGCCGTTGAAGTCAACGAGGGGCTCTATGGCAGCCTGGCAGATGTGAAAGGAGCCGCCCCAGCCAGGGGAATCACCCCGAGAGAAGTAGAGAACAGAGCCATCGGGTGAGAAACTTGGCGAGATGTCATAGAACGGGGTATTGATACCTGGGCCAAGATTCACGGGTGCGGCCCATGGATCAGACAGCCCAGAGCGTATCGATATGTAGATATCCATCCCTCCGTGTCCCCCGGGACGGTTCGAATAGAACAGAAGGGCCCGCTCATCCGGTGAGATGTTCGGGAAGCCTTCCCAAGCCCCAGTGTTGACCGCGCCGCTCACTCGTATAGGCGCACCCCAACTGTCATCCTTCGTTGGACGTGTCGTCACCCAAAGGTCACCCCCGCTGTAATACAGCGACAGTCCGTCATACGATATATCGGGATACGTCTCCATGCTCGATGTGTTTATGCGGGAGCCCAGATTGATCGGAACAGCCCATGCGTCCGTTCTGCTGGCTCGTCTTGTGACCCAGATGTCGCCACCGCCGAAACCACCAGGGCGATTGGGTGCGCCCAGCGGACTGGTATCGCTGAAGTAAAGCTCAAGACCATCGGCCGAAATGCTTGGTGTGCTCTCACATGCCGACGTGTTCACCTTGGGACCGAGATTGGTCGCAGGACCCCAGTCATCATCTAGGGATTCCCGCCGGCAGCACCAGATATCCCCACCCCCGTATTCTCCGGGCCGGTCGATGGACACGAAGAACACCTCCAAGCCATCGGCCGTCATTGTGAGATCTGCCGAACCGCGGCCTGGAACGTTTATGGGGTCAGGAAGCACCACGGCGCTGCCGAAAGTAAAGTCTGCGTTGGCAACCTGAGTCGCCAGCTCCAACGCCAGACCGACGCCGAAGATTATGAACATTTTTGTCGTTCTCATTTTGTCACTTTCCTTTCCGGCACCGGGTGGAAATTGGCTTTGATTGGCTTTGTTTTCCCGGGAGTCTGAAATCGCATCTTTTTTCATAATCTTTTGTCTTTATTGACCTTATGTTCTTTTGGCCTTCGCAGAAATTGGCTTTGTTTTGCATAATTTAGCCCAAACGGTCGTCACTTTTTGCCCCTGTTGCCTGTTACGGTGACCCCTGTACCCTTTTATCGTGATTGCCTGGTTTGCCTATTTTGTCTCTTGTGTGCCGTCTCCTGTATTCTATCTCCTGTATTCTGTGTTCTGTTTTTCTTCTCTGTTGATCACGATTCTGGTCAATTTAGTTATATATATATCATACCTGCCTCGGGTCTCGCCGTCAAGGGAATTTCCGACAAAAAACCTAAAAAACCGCAACTACACCGCAGCTTACCCCTTTCCAGTATCTGGCCAATAGCTACCTTTCAGGGCACTATTGCCCGGTCGTAGATCCGAACGTCATCAATCAGGCCGGACCAGAAACTGTCGGCTTCAAGAGCTTTTCCAGCACCAATGTGCAGACCGGAATTCGAGCCTGCCAAATTCTGCTGCGGAGCTGAATCTCTCGCAGCTACAATATCGTCAACGTATAGAATTCTATAAGAATTGTCCCACACAAAACCTATACGGTGCCAGTTGCCATCGGTGATTACGAATCCTGATACTAATGGTGGTAGGGCAACCCGACCAGCAGGTGCTGATAGGCTCGTCATAAGTTTGCCTGCTGAGGGGTCTGCCAAAAGCCAATTTGCACCATTTTTTTGCGATATAATAACTTTCCCAGGAGATCCGCTCTTGACCCAGGCAAAGACGCTAAATGCCCCGTCCGCAGGGTTCAAGACAAAGGGCGTGCTGACATAATCATTTATGCCGTCAAGTTGCAGCGCGCCATCTATCTTACCACCAGCAGGCTGCCAGATCGGGTTTCCATTGAGGGTTCCCTCTTTATCGCCGGCGCTATCCTCAGCGAGTACGCCTTCTGTCTCGTTCAGCTTCCAGTAGGCCAGGAGGCTAACGGGCAGAACTTCCTGCTGCCAGTAGCTCATCAGAACCTCTAAATCCGCCTCATCCACCACACCGTCACCAAAAAGCCCTGGAGCAATGTCCACAGATGATTCATTGGAACCCCAGTATTGTATCAATATCAACAGATCCTTGATGTCTACAATCCAATCGCCGTTGAAATCAACAATAGGCTGGATACAGATCTTGCCCACACCTATAGGAACGAAGTCCTTTCCGTATGCCTGTTTGAACAGTTCGATGGCCCTGCCACCGGTGCAGTGACTGGCGCCTACTTTCTGGACTCCCAATTGTTTAAATTGCTGAATTATGTTCTGGACTTGTGAGTCAGAGAGATCTAAAAGATGAAATCCACCAAAGACGAGGTAGACATCTTTGTTGAGCATTTGTTTCGCCTTAGTGATGATCTGCACAATGCCGGGGTGGGCACAGCCAGTAATCACGACCAGTCCCTTGGGGGTGTCCAGCACAAGGAACTGTTCGACCTGGCCCATGATCGTTAAACCCGCCACGTGGACCCCTTCGCAGATTTGCAGGGAATTATCCGGCTTCTGAACTTTTGCCCCACGCGATTCTACAGTTTGGATGAGCCCCGCAGATGCGGAGAGCGGCAGATACACGGTGACATTGTTGTTTCTGCCCAAGAATGAGGACAGACCGCCTGTATGGTCAGGATGGTCGTGTGAAATCACGACCAGATTAGCATCTTGGGCACCGATCTGCAGCTTATCCATGTTCTCGAGAAGAATAGTGCCGTTTGCACCTGTATCGAAGAGAATATTCTTTTCCGTGCCCTTGATCATGCAGGCGAATCCCCAGTCAGTCCTGAGTCCTTGAGTTAGAGTATAGTTATCATATAGAATAGTGATTTCTATCCCTTTGCCGCTGGGATTGGGAGCCGCTGCCTGTTCGGCTTTAGCCTTTTGTGCGACGACAAGAAGAACTGTAGCGACAAACCCCAGCAGCAATAATCTTGAATTGGAAGTCTGAATATTTTTCATTTCACACCTACCTTTGTGCTCTTTGAGCAAAATAATTTACGGTTTCACCGCCCGGTTATAGATACGAACATCATCAATCAGGCGCCGAGCACGCGGTCCGGCGTCGTTCCGGGCCTGCGCGCACAGGCGTCCCGAGCGCACGCGAGGGACCTGGGCTATGGCCTCACGGCACGGCTATAGATACGAATGTCATCGATTAAGCCATTCCAGAAACTGCCCGCTTCAAGTCCCTTGCCAGCACCGAAATACAAACCACCTTGCGAGCTTGCCAAACCTGATTGCGTGTCTTTGGCAACCTCTACATCATCAACATAAAGGATTCTGTTCTTGCCGTCCCAGGTAAGACCTATGTGGTGCCATTGACCGTCGGTGATTACGAACTGTGAAGCCAGTGTCTTTGGTGGAAACCGACCAGCAGGTGCCGCCAAACTGGTCATGAGTTTGCCTTCTGACGGGTCAGCCAAAAGCCAATTAGCGCCGCCTGCCTGAGAGATAATCACTTGTCCTGCTGCGCCGCCTTTGACCCAGGCAAAAACGCTGAATGCCCCAGCTGCCGGGTCCAAGATAAAGGGGGTGCTGACGTAATCATCGGTGCCATCGAACTGCAGGGCCCCGGCAATCTTGCCGCCCTGCGGCTGCCAGACAGGATTGCCATTAAGCGTGCCGTCTTTGTCGCCGGCGCTGTTGTGTGCGACGATGCCAGTCGTCTCATCCAGCTCCCAATGCGCTATAAGGGAAAAATCTTTCAGCCAATCTTGCGAACTTAGAGTTTCGCCGACCGACATAATCTTGACGTTACAGTACGCCTTTTGTGCGAAGCGCTGTGCATCGGCCAAAGTGGAAGTGCCCCAGTGGTAGGGTACTGCTAACTGCGGCATTATGTACATCGTGGCCTGAGCGGCCTCGTCAGGGCCCATCGTGTAGGCTGGACTGATGGGCAAAAAGGCCACATCGATCTTGCCAAGCGTTTGCATCTCCGGTATCAGGTCGGTATCGCCGGCGACGTAGATGCACCTGCCTGCGAGTTCAACAATGAAACCGACCCAGTTATTGCTTTTGGGATGATTGGGCTTACTGGTATTGTAGGCCGGCACGGCTGTTACACTAACCCGCTGCGGTGGGTCAAATTGGATTGTCTGGCCCGGCGCAATTGCCTGACCCTTACCGTATTGTGTAACAACATCCGGTGGCGCAATGAATTTTGTTTCCGGCCCCGATACTCTGGCGATATCTGCTGTCTGATAATGGTCGCTATGAGTGTGAGTGACAAGCACCAGCGTTGCATCGTGGAGCGAGATGGTTAAATTCCGCGGGTCGACATATACCACCACATCGCCCGCCCAAATCTTAACGCTGGCATGGCCCAGCCACTGTATGTAAATGACTTTACCTGCTTCAGACAGCGACATACTGGCCTCGGCTGTACCACCATAAGCTCCCATATTTATCCGTTCGCCGTGCGGCCACGGTTCTTTGCTCCAATCTGAATTTGGGTCGCCGGCATCGATACACGGACTTGTGACATCATCCTTTACCCAGCTTTTGCTGTTCGGGTCCCACCGCCCTGCTTGCGATTTCAGGTGATAGTCACCATCAACCCAGACGGCATTTGGATCGTTTGGGTCAACAGCGATGTTTGGATCATTAACATTAGCCCAATACCCTGGGCTCGCGAATAGAGGGTCAATATCTATATTACCTTCACCCCAGATTACAGCCTCGCAAGGGTCATATGCGCTTGCCTGGACAGCCTGCACATCGCTATAGGTAACTGTAATTGTTGAGCCATCTTTGTTCCATATCTCATTGCCGCCATTCCAAAAGATGCTGTTATTTATGTCAACAATGCTCGGGCCATACAATACGTGTTCGCAGGCCAACGAACACCCTTGAGGTGCAGTGTTGGCTGCAAACGTACAATTAGCTAAAGTTGGAGTGCTCATGTTTGTGAAAGCTATAGCACCACCATAGTTAGCCGAGTTACCCGCAAAAAGGCAGTTGGTCAATATAGGGCTGCTTTTTATAAATCTTGCTGCCGCACCTCTGTGTGCCGAATTGCCACTGAAGGTACAGCCGAAAAACTTAGGACCAATACTATTGCTGTATTGCACTCCGCCACCAAAATTGGCCGAATTGTTTGTGAACTTACAACTATTTGCTATTGGAGCACAACATAATGCATCTATTCCACCACCTTGTCCTGCCCAGTTGCTACTGAATCTGCAGTTGGTTAATATGGGATTGCTGTCGGAATTATTGTACATTCCGCCGCCGTGACCTCCAGAGGATGTTCCTGCAGAGTTTTTATTGAAAATGCAGTTGATTACTACTGGACTACTAAAAATGTTGTGCATCCCAGCACCACTCCACCTTGCCGAATTGCCAGTAAATACGCAGTTAATAACCATTGGGCTGCTCTGAAAGTTATACATACCGGCTCCATTGGAATTCGGGTCCGCGGATTCAGGACCGTTAGCGTTGCCAGCGGTAATATTGAAACCGTCCAACACCGTTGTATCATCAGTACAAATCCCTGCGACTACATGATAACTATTCTCTGCTCGGGTAGGTTCGTAGAGTAAATCAAGGAGCTCCAGAACTTGGGCATCATCACCATTAAGGTCGCCGGTAAGAATGGTTTCATATAGTTCAATATCTCTTGCATTTGGGTCAGGTTCTCCAAGCCCAGCGTAGCCGCCTTTAAGAGTAACACCGTTGATAAGTTGGAATGTTGCTTCTCGATTACCGAGAGTTTGATTCTTTCCCTGGTCTGGCTTGTAAATACCTTGTGCAACTCTAATTTCGACGGGCTTCTGTGCAGAATTAGCATCGGCTAAGGCGTCCTGAAGGTATTTGTAGGCGTTCAGCCAGCTTGAGCCTTCATTTGCACCGGCAGCATCATCATCAACATAAATAGTCTTTCCCATAGTTGACGTGCACAGCGCAAAAAGCAGAAGTATTGACGTAACTAAACAGATTCTTGAACTTGTTTTGTTAGCCATCTTAAACCTTCCTTTCTGCGCTCAGGGTAATAAAAAAACCGGCGTAAAAAAAACCTCTTCTGCGGGGGTGGGTTAAATCGATTACTAAACATCCTCCAGATACATGGACAGAACTGATATAAAAGTAACAGCTTCATGTGCTCCTCCTTAAACATAGCACAGTTTATCCGACCGAGGGAAAATTGTCAAACAAATTACAATAGGGCCCTTTCCGCGAATGATTCAGCATTGCGCACGTACCAACACAGCACTTTAAATATGCGCGTGCGATAAGCCAGCGGCGTACAGATTCGTCTTATGTCCGCAATACGTTAATCACGTAGTTACATGGTAGCTGAACTCAAGGACTTTGGGCGCAACCAGCTTTTGGTAGTCATCCATGCTCATCCGGATTGCTTTTTCGTATGAGCCAGCCTGGAACACGATATGGTCGTGCTGCTCCATAGCCTTATCCATTACCGTGGGCAGATCATATAAATTGCCGAAAGGCGGCTCCGCTCCCAGGTCGCAATCAGGAAACAGCTTACCAATTTCCTCTTCCTTGGCCAGCTTAGCTGATTTCGCTCTCAGTTGTTTTTTTAACGCACCCAGGTCAATCTTATATGGCGCTGCCAGAACACACATTACGTACTTATCATCGGCTTTGACGATTACCGGCTTGGCTACGAATCTGCCCGGCTCATGCTCTTCTGCTGCCATATGCTGTGCCGTAAAGGTCGATTTGTGTTTGGTAATCTTGTATTTGACGCCCGCCTTGTCCAAAAATTCTATTACTCGCATCTTGTATCTCCATAAAAATTGCTTAAAAAATCATCCTGCAAAAGTCTCATGTCTAATTTTTTATACACGAAGATACGTTATGTCAATCTATCAATTTATTAAGATCAAAAAATCACTGCCACCTGAAAAATTATCTAATATTAATTTCCGGCACTATCGGTTCCCACTGCACCCTGGCAGCGCCCAGCAAAGTACCAGTGGCAAAAGCTAAATCAACCAGTGCTATTTGATACTCGGTAAGCGCTAAGATTTCGGCACTTTGGGCGTCGGCAAAATTCGTTTGTGCGCCAAGCACATCCGTAGATGTCCTCAGCCCAAGTTCAAATTGTCGCCTCTCAGCCTCAAACAGCCGTCCATCCAGAATTGTTCTCTGTCGGCTGGCCAGAATACGTTGCCAGTTCGCCTCGAGCTGATCTATCGCGTTTAGCACCTCAAGTTCAATAAGTGTCGTTCGACTGTCGCGAGTGGCCAGTCGTTGTCTGCGCTGATAAAAAGCCTGAAGAAACCGGCTCTTGGCTGCCTGATTTCCTAACGGCAGCAGTAACTGCAAACCAATTCGATGGTCCTCAAACCGCTTATCAAAAAGCAAATCAAACGAGTCGCTCTGTGTCGGCCCCAGGCCGCTAATATTGTAAGTATAATCCAGCGTTACCAAGGGAAGCGCCTGGTTGCGCAGATAGTCAATGGTGCTAATATCCTCAGCGATTTGTAGTTCCAGTTCAAGCATTTCCATGCGATTGTCGGAAGCTATTTGCACCAGTCGCTGTCTGGTCAGCTCATAATACACGGGGTCAGGCTCGGTAACAGGTATCAACACCGTAGGTGTCTGCATTTCCAGCCCCGCTTTATTTATTACACGCTTGAGCTCACGTTCACGATCGCGCACATTGTTCTCTGCTATGATAATAGCCTCAAGCTGCTGTGCTACTCCGGCCTCGGCCCGAAGAACCTCTATCTGCGCTCGCTCTCCCAGATCAACGAAACGCTGAGCTTGCTCTAATTGAGCTCTGGCTAACTCGTACTGTTGTTTGCGCACCTCCAATTCCTTCCGGGCTGCATAAAGACGCCAATATACACGGTCTAAAGCAGCAATAATTCGTATCACTTCCAGTTTCGTTCTGGCGTCGGTTATCTGCCGCTGATAGTTTGCAACTCGAATGGCGTAAGTGTTAGCACGATTGCCGGCATTTCGCAGTAAGGGTTGACTAATCGACAGCGAAAGATTCGAACTATATTCTGGGTTAAGTATCTCACTAAATGCCGAAAACCCAACGTCCGTTTTAACCCGTCTGTCAGCCAAATCGAAGGTCACAGTTCCACCGGTTCGCAAAGGCACCCGTACACCAAGGTCTACGTAAGAACTGTCTGTCGACCTGCCTTGCAGCCTGGTTGACTTTTCAGGTCTATCGGTTTTGCCATAGCTGACATTGGAAAAAAAAGCCGACTCAAACCGAGCCTCCTCTTCACTGACCCGCTCAGCAGCGATAGCAGGGCTAATGAGCTGCACCTTAAGGTCAAGATTGTTCTCCAGAGCCAGGGCCCGACATTTCTCCAGTGTAAGCTCCAGCACTTCTGGCGGGTCATCGTTTGGACGAGCCTTCTGTTTTTCTTCATCCTTAGCCTGCTCCAAATCGAGCGTCTCAATTTGCCTTAATTTCTCAGGTTCGACCTTAATTTCATAGAATGGCTCGCCCAAAAAATACTCTTTGCAGCCGGGTAAGGCGATAAAACCAAATGCAAAAATAAAAATGGAAAAGGCAATCTGCCTATCGCGGACCACAATTTTGAATTTTGATTTTTGAATTTTAATTTTCAATTTACTCATGTCTAAGTGCCTCAATAGGGTCAAGTCTCGCGGCTTTAATTGCCGGAAACATTCCAAAAAAGATACCTACAGAACCTGCAAAACCAAACGAAATCGCTATGGCCCACAAGGGAATGTACGCCATATCCAATTCGACTTTGGGGATGTTAGCTATAGCCATGGTCAATAGCTGGCCAAAACCTATCCCGATGAAACCACCGATAAAGCACAAGACCACGGATTCAATCAAGAACTGGGTGAGAATCGCAGATTTCTTTGCTCCTACTGCTTTTCGAAGCCCGATTTCTCTTGTCCTTTCGGATACCGAGACTAACATAATATTCATAATACCGACCCCGCCAACCAGAAGAGAGATTCCCACGATGCCCCCCGCCACCAGCGTCACTATAAGCGCTATCTTATTGAACGTCTCCAGCGCGCTTTGCAGTGACTCGACCCGGAACGTGTCCAGCTCGGTAGGCTTAATATTGCGCGTTCGGCGAAGGAAAAACCTTATCTCAGCCTGTGCCTCTTCCAGAATGGAAGCCTCTTTACTCGCTGCAAAAGCCATAATTCCGGGCTCTCCTAACTTGAAAATAGTCCTAAACGGGATGAAAACCTCATAATATTCCTCGCTGCTCTCTCCAACCTCCAATCTGGGCTGGGGTTCAATAACACCAACAATGACAAACGCGTGATGGCCTATACGAATCGATTGTCCAATGCAGTCACGGTCAAGACGGAGCTCGTCGCGTAACTTTGGATCAATTAAGCATACTGAGCGTAATTGCTCATCGTCGATAACAGAAAACGTCCGCCCCAAGACAACCGGACGAGACTCAATCTGATGGTAGGCAGGCTCGATGCCAAGCACCTCAACATTGTCAACCGACCTTTCGCCGGCTCGGATTGTACGCCGTCCGACCCCACCTACGCGGCTGAACCGAGCAACAGAAGGACAATGTTCAAGCATACCGTCAAAGTGCTCCGGCAAAAATCGGAAGGTCCACCAATCAGGCGGTTGACGCAATCGCCCTTTTCCAGGCTGCCTGGGTGTAATAAATATGGTATTGGTCCCAAATGTCTCTACCATGGTTAGTACTTTGGCCTTTAGGCCGCTAAGAGCCGCGATAACTGCAGTTACTGAAGCAACACCAATTACAATGCCGATAGTTGTAAGTATTGACCTGGTTTTGTTTGTCCAGATTTGGCCAAGCGCAAGATACACACTCTGATAAAAAAGCTGAAAAAAAGCTATAGCCGCCCCTATCACAGCTCTCATGATAGTTTACCTCGCGTATCATTTTGCACGGCGGTCTTATATACAAAGTCCTGCTCTATTGGCAGGTCACTATAAATCCGCCCATCCCTCATGTGAATTATTCGTTTGGCATGACAGGCAACATGTTCTTCATGCGTTACTATGACAATCGTCTGGCCTTCCCGATGAAGCTGGTCAAATAGTGCCAGGATACCCTCACTGGTTTTACTGTCCAGGTTGCCGGTCGGTTCGTCTGCCAGCAGGATGCTGGGATTGCAGACAAGGGCGCGGGCGATAGCTACGCGTTGCTTTTCGCCTCCTGAAAGCTGATTCGGCTTATGTTTTAACCGGCCTGCCAGCCCAACTCGCTGAAGCACGCTTTTGGCACGCTTACGCCGGGACCGCCAACTATTTCGTGAATAAATCAACGGCATCTCAACATTCTTAAGCGCGCTTAATTGCCCCAGCAGCTCAAATGTCTGAAAGACAAATCCGATTCGCTCATTGCGAATGCGAGCCAGCGCTGCATCACTCATTTTCGTAGTATCCTGCCCGTCCAGCTCATAGAAACCTTCGGTGGCCCGATCCAGACAGCCCAGGACATTCATTAGCGTACTCTTTCCCGACCCGGAAGGCCCCATCACCGCAGCGTACTCGTTCTCGCGGACTTGCAGATCAATGCCGTCCAGCGCACGGATGCGCTCAACACCAATCTTGTAAATCTTTGTGACATTTTGAAGTCGTATGATTAGTTTTTCAGCTCTTTCCGCCGTCATTTGCATCAGCTTCAGTGTTCGGCTTCCTCTTTTTCTTCTGGTCTTCGACTTGGCGTTCATCTTGTATCTTTTGCTCGTGCTTAAGACTTTCCAACACTTTGTAAGGACCAACCACTATCTTGTCTTTTTCTGTAATGCCCGACTCAATTATGGTATGGGTCAAGTCGCTCTGGCCAATCTTAACAGGTGTCACCACAGCTTTGCCATCAACGTAACGGTAAACCACCGTTGCGTAGGTCTTGGTAGTATCCACCTCCGGACAGTTTTCGCGAATCTGCAAAGGCAGACTATCTAATTCTCTGCCCAGTACCGCCTGGGTGGGCAGCTTGAGCACGTCTGTGTGATTACACGTCTCGATGTCCACATTGGCAGTCAAGCCTGAGTGCAAATTCTCACTGGTCGCCTCAAGCAGTATCTCAGTCCTGTAATATTTGGTTCTGGTGTATGTCATATCATGTGCCAGTGCAATCGAATCAACCACACCTTTAAACTCGTTATCAGGATAAGCGTCCACATGAACCGTCGCCTTCTGGCCAACCTTCAATTTCCCTACATCTGCTTCATCCACCTGCGCCACGACCAGCATCGCAGACAAATCTCCAACCTCCATAATCACTGTCCCAGGGTTATTCATAGTGCCGGTAATCACCATCTCGCCTACTTCCGCGTTAATTCGTGTTACCACTCCGTCGATAGGCGAAACAATGGTCGTATAGCTAAGAGTCTCGCGGGCCTGGTCAATCCTTGCATCAGCCGCTTCGAGATTGTGCTGCATCACCTGCAAATTCAGTTGCGCTGATTTCAGCGTATGCTCGGCTGCTTCATACTGTGCGGCTAATTCATCAACCTTAAGCTTGGTCTGGTCAAACGTGGCCTGGCTAATATCATGCGACTGGAGCAATCCCTGCTGGCGAGCCAAATCTGTCTGGGCCTGTTTAAGCGAAGCAGCAAGGCCCAAAAGACTTGCCTGCTGACTGGCTATCCTCGCCTTTTCCACTTCGATTTGCGCGGCCTGAGCCGCGCGACTGGCTTCTGCCGAAAGCAACTGACTTTCTAAATCCTTCGCGTCCAGGCGTACCAACACCGAAGGCGGCACGGGGGGATTGGCGTTGGGGTCGCCGCAAGTCACCCGATCTCCTTCCTCGCAGGGTAGCTCCACAATCCGTGCCATTACCTTTGCGCTAATCTCTACCTTCTTTTTTGGCTCGATCTCACCAGGAGCACTGACAAACTCGATCAGTTCGCCACGCTGAGCGTTTTCGATGCGAACTACCGTAGGTTTGCGTGAAGCAACGACTTTTGCCCAAATCAATACCCCGCCCACGGTGAGCGCCGCCAGCGTTACAACGATTATGCCAACAACTATATGAGACTTTTTCACGTCAAAACCTTTCTTACAAAAATCGCTGGAGCCAAGCAGGTGGTTACAAAAAAAGCGTTGGCCAAATGAGCAATGTCCTTTGCCTGTTTGACCTTTAGTGGTTCATAGACGGTTACCTTGGGGGCGGATGCTCCGGTCCAGGAAGCAGATCGGCCACACTCATCTGGTCAAGTACCTGTTGCTGCTCTGGTGTTAAGGCCGGCCGTATCTCAGACAGAGCTTCTTCCATCCGAGCCCAGATCGTGGCGCCCTGCTGACGCCTCATTTCATCCATGTCCTGTACAGTTGTACGAATCACCTCTTCGATGGTGGGCATCTGATCTTCCCGCAGGTGCAGTCGTTTCTTGAATCGCCCACGCAAGAACTGTTGCAGGACCTCAGGGCCACGCCGCTTCATGACCTCCACGCGCCACTGCACATACACCTGCCCACCGAAAAAACCGACGACCGCTCCTGACAGGAACACGATCACCATCGCGATACATATCTTCATATTCGCTCGCATTTTCATTCTCCCGTCTGCAGAACCCACTCAGACATGACCCCATCCTGCTGAAGTTGCCAAGCTAACCGGCCATCCGAGGGCACGACGAGTACACCAACAGCCGCCACTACGACGGCCACGGCAGCCGCCGTGCAGGCAGCATACCAAGCGATTCTAGCTTTGATTGGAAACACCACGGTATTCGGAGCGGATTGGGCCCGTATATTCTCCATGACACCTTTATGCCATGCCTCGGACGGTCCAGACGTACGCTGCCACCGATAGGCTTCTGCCAAGGCCTGCTCCACTCGATCACGCTTGTCTTTGTCGGCTTTCATGGGCAAACCTCTTGTCTTCGACCCTACTCTATGTCGAGCAAACGTTCAATGATCTGACGCAACTTCTTCCGGGCACGAAAGGCGCGAACCTTTACCTTGGAAAGTGACCACTCCAACGTGACCGCCACCTCCTTAAGAGGGAGTTCCTCGAAATAGATACACTCGACCAGCATACGGTCCTCAGGGTCTAGTTCAGCTAATGCCTTGTGCACGACCTGCGCCGCCTCCTGCCGCTGGTACTCCCGCTCATACTCCTCCCAGCGCAGGTTGGCTGACACACGTTCGAGCCACTTTCGCTGCTCATCCGACAGTCCGGCTTCAGGTAGCTCATGCCGACGTCGCCGGTCGCGCCAATAATCGCAACAACGCCTTCGCGCTATCCTCAACAGCCAGTGTTCAAACGGCTGACCGGGCTCATACATGCCGAGAGATCGAAACGCACTGACAAACGCCGCCTGGGCGACAGACTCCAGATCATTCGCTGGTATGCGTCGGCCCACGACTTCAAACATACGCTGGCTGTACCGTCGCACCAAGACCGCGAACGCATCTACATCACCATCAAGTACCGCCCTGATAACACCGGCGTCTTCAACCATTCTGCCATTTTTTTCGGTCTCCAGCGCTGCGGCCCTCACATAGATCACGACTATTGCACATATAGTTTATCGTTGCGCATCGATCTGAGGTTACAAAAAAGAACTGGGGATGTCAACATATGCTTGCAGAGACAGTCTTGCCACCCTGACGCGCTGCTGCTATCGCGGCCACAACACCTGCCGTGCCGGTGGCGCCGACGGATTGGTGTTGGGATCGCCACAGCTCACGCGATCTCCTTCCTTGTAGGGCAGCTCAATGACCCGTGCTGAGACTTTTGCGCTTATTTCCACCTTCTTGCTGGGCTCAATCTCGCCGGGAGCACTGACAAACTCGATCAATTCTCCGTGCTGGGCTTGTTCGACACGGACTATGGTAGCCTTCCGCAAGGTGCTAATTTTTCTCCAAGTCAGCAGTCCAGCCGCAGAAACAGCCACTAACATCACAATAACCAGGATAATAACTATTCGAGATTTTTTCATCCTGTGGCCTTTCCTGAAAGACAGCCTTAGAGCGGCATGGCGTTTAATTTTCGACTATATCAAATATGGACGCCCGACTCCAGCATTTGTTGTGCTATCTTTCAAAAAAACTCAGGCTCGGGTCTGTGAACATCAAAAGGCCCTGACAGGCTCGTTAAAAATGCCGATACCGAGAAAAAACATTTGACAGTTTGAACTTGTCAACGATAGAATCGTATAAAATTTAATAAATACTCTTTTATCGTCGTCAAATTATGGTTTTTCGCCTTTTGGCTTGAGTAATGAATGGGAGGTCAAAAATGCAGATGTATAATGTCAAGCAGAAAAGAGGCTCCTCGCGTTATCTCACAATTTCCATTTTCCTTATTCTTTCGTTCTTTTTGACATCGCCGCCGACTTTTGCGCAGGATACAAACAGCATTGACACCCTGCGGCAGATGGGCAAAGCCTTCGCTTCGATCGCGGAAAAGGCTTCACCAGCCGTAGTCGGACTGAAGGCCGAAAGGACTGTCACGCAGCAATACTCATTACGTGAGTGGCCATTTGGCGACTCATTTGACCCATTTCAAGATGATTTATTTGATTACTTTTTCCGCCGTTCCCCCCGCCAGCGCGCCCCGCAACGCGAATACCGAATACCGCAGACTGCGCAGGGTTCGGGCTTCCTTATCTCTGCTGACGGCTATATCCTCACCAACAATCATATGGTCGGCGGAGCTGAAAAATTAGAGATTGATTTGGCAGACGGACGAAAGTTTACCGCCGAAATTAAAGGTGCAGACCCCGAATCCGATGTGGCGGTTATAAAAATCGATGCTAAAGACCTGCCCTACCTTGAATTAGCTGACTCCGACAAGCTCGAAGTCGGTGAATGGGTCCTTGCTATTGGCAACCCGTTTGGCTTAAGCCATACCGTAACCGCCGGCATCGTAAGCGCCAAAGGCCGCAGCGATTTCCGTCTGGCCACCTATGAAGATTACATTCAGACTGATGCGGCCATAAATTTCGGCAATTCAGGCGGGCCCCTACTCAACCTTGATGGGAAAGTAGTCGGGATTAGCACCGCCATCTACGGTTCGTTTGGTAATATAGGAATCGGCTTTGCGATCCCTATAAATATGGCTAAAGCGGTCTATCCTCAACTGATGAAAGGTGAAATGGTTGAGCGCGGCTTTCTCGGTCTGGTGCCCCAGGGTTTGACCATATCAATGGCCGAACAATTGGGCTTAAAAGATGCCAAAGGTGTTATCATTTCCGAGATCACCGAAGGCTCCGCCGCGGATAAAGCGGGATTAAAACACAATGATGTCATTCTGGAGTTTAATGGCAAGCCGGTAGAATCAGAAGATGAATTCCGCAGGCGTGTCGCAATGTTAAAGCCGGGCACTGAGGTCAAAATAGTCGTATGGCGCGAAGGCAAACGCAAGACTTTTACCGCCAAGCTGGAAAAGCGTCCGCCTCTGGACGAGCTGACCGGCGCCCGGCCAAGAAGTCTCGAGGAATTAGGTTTTACCGTGCGAAACTTAACCGATGAATTAGCTGAACGCTACGGCTATCAAGGCCAGACTGGTGTCATCGTCGGCCCAGTCGAACCTGGTTCGCGAGCTGCTCGGGAGGGCATCGAAACCGGAATGCTAATTGTAGAAGTAAACTTAACACCTGTTAAAAACACCAGAGAGTTTGATGAAGCAATAGAAAAGGCTAAGGAAAAAGGAAGAGTTCTGCTGTTAGTAAGCGACGGACGCCGCAGACGTTTCATAGAACTAAATCTGCCCAAAGATTAATAACAACGCAACCTCCTTCAAATCAACGCTTTAGCCCCGCTTTGTGTGCGGGGCTTTTGTATTTATATCAGGTATATATCGTGTATCCCATGTTGCTGGTCAGCGGTAGAGAAATAGCCTTCACGGTATTAGAAACTGATAATTTAGTAGCGTTAATATGGCGAATACGGGGAATTTGGAGAAAAAAATTTCCGGTACTACATCGGGCATAAGATGATATAATTTTACTCAAAAAAGCAGGTCGATTGCTCTTGAAGCTTGGAAGAAAGCCGATCCTTCGGCTGGGCTCAGGACAGGTTTAGGGGCGATAAAATCGAAGATTTTTCTTGACAGAAAGGCGTCTGTTTTGGTATAAATAAAGTAATGAAGTTGTGTGATTTTTTGCTTCTGAGCTGCCGGATTTTCTGCGGTTTTTCTAAGAGGCAGCAGTTTTATGGTGTAAGGCACAAAGTTGTAGCGGAGGCTTTAAGCCGCAGAATCGAGATAGTTAAATTTAGATTTTTGAAGGAAGGAGGCAGAAAGAATTCGGAATTTTGAGTAGGATGGGCAACTATATGTTGCCCATGCTGAAATAATCCGCATGGGCAGGAAATCTGCCCATCCTACAATTGGTTAAATGGTTAAATAATTAACCAATTACCAGTTACCAATTGCCAATGTTTGAGAAAGGAGGACTATTATGCCCAAAAAACCAATTTCTTTTTCTATATGTATTTTTTCACCAAGAACAGATTACAAATATTAGCAAATAAGAGGAGAAAAAAATGTTTCAACAACCATCTAAGCAAATTTTACTCGGTACTTTTGTCGCATTGTTGTTAATAACAATGCCGGCCTATGCTGTAAAAAAATGCAAAGTGTCCAGCTACGGAGGCGCGCATCAGATCTGGTTTGAAGTCGAGGATTACGATAAACGCGATCCCGACACGGAGCAGTATTACCGGGTCGTTGACGCGGCTGGTGCGTTCGGTAAAGCAATTACCCGGGCAGGCGGTGCCGGCGGCATGATTCGCTGGATATTCGATATCAGTAAAGCCGGTGGCAAGGGCGGGACCTGGTACTTCTGGGGACGAGTCATCAATCCGAGCAATCAGTCGGATTTTATGGTCGTAGAGGGAAACCCAGGTGACCCAACGCTTCCCGCTGGCCCCCCATACCCCGGAACCAGCTCAGCGGCGGGATTCACTAACTCACACCGGGTCTTCGAAGAAGATACACCTTCCTGGGGATGGGTCAGGTCTGGTCACCAGGAGGCTCATACCAAACAACTTAAAGACGGCGAGAATACGATGTCCATCGTTCACAGGCAAGGAGATGCGACCGTGTTCTGGGATGTCTTTATGTGGACAGATAATGCCAACTATGTGCCCACCGATGATGATTATAAAAATGCCGTGATACCTTCTCCTGGCACAGCATCTAATCCAAGTCCGGCCAGTGAGGCAACAGATGTGCCACGAGATGTGGTTCTTAACTGGGAGCGGGGAAAGTTTGCCGCCACGCACGATGTTTACTTCGGAACAACCTTTGCTGATGTCAACGACGCAAGCAGAACCAATCCGCGCGGTGTGCTGGTAAGCCAGAACCAGAGCGCTAACAGCTATAGTCCTGCTGCGGTTCTGCGATGGGAGCAGATTTACTACTGGCGCATAGATGAAGTGAACGCCCCGCCGGACTTTACGATCTATAAAGGCAACGTCTGGAACTTTACGGTCGAGCCGTTTGCTTATCCCGTTGCCAGCCGTAATATAACTGCCACCGCCTCCAGCCAGTTTAGCGCAAATACAGGGCCGCAAAATACCATCAACGGCTCAGGACTGGATGCTAATGACCTGCATTCAATTGAGGAAACAAGTGTATGGCTTAGTGGTATGGGCGCGCCGCAGCCAACCTGGATACAGTATGCGTTTGACAGGGTTTATAAACTGCATCAGATGTGGGTATGGAACCATAATACCGCCATTGAGGCTACTCTTGGTTTCGGGATTAAGGATGCCGCCATTGAGTATTCGGTCGATGGTGCCAACTGGGCCACATTGGGTACTACTGCCCAATTTGCACGGGCGCCCGGTACGCCTGGTTACGCAGCCAATACCACTATTGATCTTAGTGGCGTGGTAGCAAAGTATGTCAAGCTCACTGCCAAGAGCAACTGGGGTGGCATCATCCCACAATACGGTCTGAGTGAGGTTCGCTTCTTCTACGTACCTGTCCTTGCAAGAGAGCCTAACCCAGCCTCCGGAGCAACAGATGTGCCCATAGGAGCAATAGGCGTGCCCATTGATTTAACCCTAAGCTTCAGAGCTGGAAGAGAGGCAGCTAAGCATAATGTGTACTTTAGCGACAACGGCCAGGCTGTGATAGACGGCACTGCCCCTGTTAATACCGTCAGCCAGGCCCGCTACGGCCCCTTATCGCTCGATTTAGGCAAGGCTTACTACTGGCGTGTTGATGAGGTCAATGAGGCTAAGACCCCCGCCACCTGGCAAGGCGAGCTATGGGACTTTACAACACAGCAGTATTTTGTTGTGGATGATTTTGAGGACTATAACGACTTTCAGCCTGACAGGATATTCGACACATGGGTAGATGGCTGGAATGTCCCTGCAAACGGCTCGCAGGTAGGTTACGATGCGCCTCCGTTTGCTGAAAAAACTATCATTCACGGCGGTAAGCAATCGATGCCGTTTGATTACAACAACACTGCTGGCGTGGCATACTCGGAGGCCGAACGCACTTTTGCCAGCCCGCAGGACTGGACCTTCAAAGGCGCTAAAGCATTGAGCCTGTGGTTCAGGGGTAATCCTGTAGCCTTCCAGGAATCGCCTCCTGGTACTTTCACAATGAGCGCTGATGGCGTAGATATCTGGGGTACGGCTGACCAATTCCGCTTCGCTTACAAGCAATTGTCGGGCAATGGCTCTATCGTAGCAAGGGTCGAGAGCGTCCAACTGGTCCCCGGCTCCAACGACTGGGTCAAGGCTGGCGTGATGATTCGCGAGACGCTGGATCCAGGCTCGAAATTCGCTGCGGTGTACATGACACCGACCAGACCTGACGGCTCGCCCACCCGAGGATGCAGATACCAGGCGCGTTTGAGCACGGGCGGTAGCGCCACAAGCGACTCTTCAGTAGCAACCACTGCTCAACAAGCGCTTACCGTGCCCTACTGGGTAAAAATGGAGCGTGTTGGAAACCTGTTTAATGCCTACTATTCCGCTGACGGTGTTAGCTGGCAGGCGATGGTATGGAATCCGCAGACCATTTCGATGGTCGCGAATGTCTATATAGGCCTGGCGCTGACGTCGCATAGCGCCGGCGTAATGACTGTGGCCAAATTCTCCAATGTTTCTACTACTGGCAATGTTACGGGTGTCTGGCAGGTGGCGGAGATCGGCGTGGCTCAGCCTTCAAACACCGCTGGGCAACTGTATGTGGCTCTGGCAGATAGCGCCGGCAAGACTGTAACTGTCAAACATTCTGATCCTGCTGCGACGAACATAAGCACGTGGACAGAGTGGAATATTGACCTGTCGCAGCTTACTGGCGTGAATTTGCGAAGCATCAAGAAGATGACTATTGGCGTTGGCGACAGGCTCAATCCACAACCTGCTGCAGGCAGCCTGTTCTTTGATGACATTCGGCTGTATCCGCTTCGAGAGCCTCCTGTGCAACTCTGGTTTGAAGCCGAATCAGGCGATACCATGGGAGCGAGCTGGCGGATTTATAATGACCCGAACTCATCTGGTGGAAAGTACATCGGCTCAGAGAACGGTGACGGCGACGACAATGATTATCCACCTGGAGCTAACTGGCTCGCCAGTTACAATTTTACCACCGCTGCTCGTGGAGTCTTCAAAATCCTGTTTCGCGTCAAGACCGACAGTGACTCATTCTGGGTTCGTATCCCCGGTGCGAGACATCTGACTCCAGGTGAGGACCCTGACAATCCAGGCACTGGCTGGGTGAGGTTTAATGGCATAGCTGCTGGGGCCGCGTGGCATTGGGACGAGGTTCACAGTGACGACCACAACCGGCGGATTGCAAATTGGACGCTGCTGCCAGGGGCACACACGTTGGAGATTGCTAAGCGTGAAGATGGAACGTGGCTCGACGCTATTGTGATTACCAGCAACCTGGACCTTGACCAAGCGACGTTGCGAAATGTGTTTCCTTAGGCGCCTGCTGGGCTGTAAGAAGGTTGATACAAGGCTGCGTGGCTATCTGATGGTTTTGCATCATTCGGGGCTTGTACTGATTGGTTCGGTACAGGCCCCGTTTCTTTTTTATTGTGGGACATCGCTTTGGGACAACCACTAAGAAACTATCTCAAAACTGTCACCCCTTCGACAAGCTCAGGGCAGGCTCTGAGCATAGCGAAGGAATGATTATATGAAAGCGCGTCTTCTGGGGTTAGAGTAAAATACCCCAAACAAAAAACTTTTCACGGCTCGGCCGCAGACCTGTCCTGAGCAACGCCGAAGGAAAGCAGACGCGTATGAAAATTATAGCTTTCGATTCGCATAAACGCTATATCCAAGTGGCTGTAGAAGATAAAAATGGAAACAGATTG
>Ga0315312_1000870_pt1 | contig 28430 bp, 29 predicted proteins | sample TDP7_MG_FD_203629 | JGI IMG/M metagenome (GOLD analysis project Ga0315312, IMG submission 203629) | Freshwater sediment microbial communities from Lake Towuti, South Sulawesi, Indonesia - TDP7 | ecosystem: Environmental > Aquatic > Freshwater > Lake > Sediment | place: Indonesia: South Sulawesi... | reverse complement strand
CTCGTCAATGACGTTAGGTCTTATCAATGCGAAGGCAGGGGTGACCGATTTCCGGGCCCTCCAAAGCTCTTCGTCTTCCTGAGCGCTCGCCCCTACTCGCGTCTCTATAGCGCCGCATTGAAGGGCGATCTCTCTAACTTGGTCGAGTCTCTCCATGACATCTTTTTCGCTTCCATCAAGCTCCACGATTACCATGCCGCCGATTTTTGGTAGCTTAATTCCGTACCTAGCAACAGCGTCGATCGAGGTCTTATCCATGATCTCTGCGGAGGAGGGGAAGATCTTGCTTGCCATGATCCTTACTATGGTCTGGCATGCATCGTTCACATTGTTGTAGAATGCCAGCAGCACCTTCCTAGATTCAGGTAAGGGATGAATGCGTAGCCTTATCTTCGTAAATACACCGAGGGTCCCTTCAGACCCGACAAACAAACGCGTTAGGTCGTAACCGGATGATGTCTTCCTGGTCTTCGAACCCGTCCAGATAATTTCACCATTAGGTAGCACAACCTCGAGTCCAAGCACCCAGTTTCGGTAAGACCCGTATTTTACGGTCCTGTATCCGGCGGAGTTATTTGCCGCGTTGCCTCCAACGGTACACGCTTCGCTGCTTGCCGGCGCTGGCGGAAGGAAGAATCCGCGCTTGGCAAGAAAGCCGGCTAAATTGTCAACGACTACTCCAGGCTCAACCAAGCATGTCATGTTTCCCTCATCTATTTCTAAAATCCGGTTCATCTTAGTGAGGTCCAGCAGAATTCCTGCTCTTATTGGCATGGCTCCTCCATGTTCCCCGGTTCCAGCTCCTCGAGGCACTACCGGGACCTTGTGTCGGTTGGCCAGCATGACTATCTGTGAGACCTGTTCGGCTGAGGTTGGCCAGACGATGACATCTGGCATGACGTCGCCTTCTACATCAATGAAGGAGAAGTCTCTCGAGTAGCAATAGCGCTCAATATATTCTGTTGAGAGGTTGCCTTCGCCAACTATTTCTTCGATTTCTTTGACGACATTGGCAACTTCCGCTTGCACGGTGCGATGAGCCCCTTCGATTCTTGGAAGTGATACAGAGATCGTCTACAAAGGCTTTCTGAAGTCTCTGCCAGCATATCTGGCGGACTTGCCCAACTCTTCTTCTGTTCTTATCAACTGGTTGAACTGCGCGACCCTTTCGCTTCTTGCTGGGGCGCCGTTCTTGATTTGGCCGGCGTTTATGGCGACTGCGAGGTCAGCGAGCCACGGATCTTCGGTTTGGGCAGATCTCTCCGAAACAAGGACGCCATACCCGTTTCTATTGGCGCACGTCGCGGTTTCCAAAGCTTCGGTGAGAGTTCCAACTTGATTTACTTTCAGGAGAAGAGTGTTCGCCGCATGCATTTCTATGCCTTTCTGCAGACGTTTTACGTTTGAAGCAAAGAAGTCGTCTCCGACTATTTGGATGTTAAGTCTCTTTGTTATTTCTGCAAAGCCTTCGTAGTCGTCCTCGTTGAGGGCGTCCTCTATTGATCTTAAGGGATAGGTCCTGACAAGGTCCTCGTAAATCTCTATCAGCTCTTCTCGTGTAATTTCCTTTCCTCTGTATCTGTACCTTCGCTTTTTGTCATCGTACATGTGTGTTGCGGCGGCGTCCAGCGCAAGTATGAAGTCACCTTGATATCCGTGTTCCTCAATCGCCTTCAAGATAATCTCGTACGCTTCCTTCGGGTCACTTGGTCCCGGCGGTGAGAAGGATCCTTCATCGCCGGTATTCAAAGAGTACTTGCCATATTTCCTAGCTAGCATGCTGCCCAATGTGTGGTAAACTTCGCAACCCATACACATGGCTTCGGCAAAGGTCTTGGCGCCTATTGGCATGACGTTGAATTCTTGAAAGTCGAAGTCTGTGGCTGCGAGCTTTCCGCCGCATATGTAGAGGAACATTGGTACGGGAAGGACATGCGCGTTTGACCCCCCAATGTACCGGTAAAGAGGTAAGGAGAGTGCATTTGCTGCTGCTTTTGCGACAGCCCACGATGTTGCAACCATAGCATTACCTCCCAGCTTTGACTTGTTCTCTGTATCATCATGGCGGATCATCCTGTAGTCAATTTCTCTTTGTTCTCTTACGTCCATGCCCTTAAGCATGGGCGCAATTGCGTCGTTCACTATCTTGACAGCTTTCTGAACACCCAAGCCTCCGTATCTTCTACCGCCGTCTCTGATTTCAAAAGCTTCATAGGTTCCCCTCGAACGGCCGGCAGGGGTGTCTGCTCGTCCTAGCACGCCACCTTGGGTTATAACATCGACCTCTACTGTCGGGTTTCCTCTGCTGTCGAGCACCTCTCTCCCTTTGACTTCTCTTATGCTGAATTCGCCCAACTTTGGATGAGTCCTCTCGAATGAATCGTGGACAAGCAATTCGCTACTGCTTTAAGGTTTGCGCCGATTCTTGAGGCGAATTTCGCCCGAAATGTCTTCGGCCTAGTCGAGAGATCAGGAGGGACCGACAACCAACAATCTTAGGTCCATCACATTTGTTCCAGTGGACCCCGTAAATATTGCGTCATCAAGCTGCCTGAATACATAGGACGAGTTATGTCTCGTGAGGTTTTGGAATAGATCAATCTTCTTTTCCCTTGCCCTTTGTACGGTGTAGCCATCAACAACGCCTCCGGCTATGTCTGTAGGGCCATCTGTGCCGTCAGTGCCGATGGACGCTATCACTATTCTTCTGCTCCCGTCTATCTTCAGTGAGGCAGCTAGAGCAAACTCCTGGTTTCGGCCTCCCTCGCCGGCCTCGCCTGTGATGGTAACGGTCGTCTCTCCGCCGACGATTAGAACGCAGGGAGGCTTGAGCGGTCTACCGTTCTTCTCGGCCTCCCTTGCTATGCCAGCCAGGGCAATACCAACTTCTCTGCTCTCCCCCTCCACAACCGCAGACAGGATCATGGAGTTGTACCCCAACTCCTCGGCTCTCTTTCTCGCAGCTTCGCAAACGTTCTCGCTGTTGGCCAGTACGAAGTTGTGAACCTTCACACCCTCACGTTCAAAGTCCTTGAGCTTCGGCGTCTCTTCTCTCGGATCCGCCTTTTCCAGATGCTTCCTCACCGAATCTGGGACCCTTTCCCACAGGGCGTATTTCTCTAAGACGCTGATGGCGTCGCGGAAAGTTGTTGTGTCTGCGACCGTTGGACCCCAAGGAAGCCCTGCAACCTCATCCACGACTATTAAACCGATTACTTCGGCTGGGTGTATGTGCAGGGCGAGTCGTCCACCCATTACTTGCGAGATGTGTTTTCTAACCGCATTTATTTCTTGTATTTCGGCTCCGCACATGAGGAGTAGGTCAGTCACTTTCTTTACATCTTCTAAAATTATGCCTTCAGCAGGTAAGGTCATCAGTGCCGAACAGCCGCCCGTTATGCAAGCGAAAAAAAGGTCGTCTCTCTTGGCGTTCTTGGCTATTTCAATGATCTTCTCGGATCCTTTGACCCCTTCTTCATCTGGCACTGGGTGACCGGCTTCTATCACATCTACTCTCCTAAGCTTCCGGCTCTGTCCTCTCTTTTCGATTACAAGTCCCTTGTTTACCCTGTCTCCTAGGATGTGTTCCAATGCCTCCGCTATGGACGAAGATCCTTTTCCTCCTCCGACAATGTATATGTCTCCGATCTTTGAGAGGTCGTAGGTAAGTGAAGCAACCCTCAAAATACTTCCTTGAAGCGTAACGAAGGTTTTGACTACTTGATAGGAATCTATTGCTGTTAGGGCGTGCTCAATCACGTCCAAGGCAATCTTTCTTCCCTCAACGATGCCATGAGAGAGCAGTGCATTCCTGTTCTTTATGATCGACACACGAGCGTTCTCCTACATTATCTCTGAAGTGACCGCAAATGAATCCTTATGAACTTAAGATCATACCATGACTAAGCTTCGAGAATCTCTATGCCAGGTTTGAGGTCGCCTCTCTCGATCCCGCGCGTGATCATCTCGTAGTAGATCCTGTCCTTGAGGCTGCCAGTGGGGTTCATGTACTCCAGCTTCGCGAGTATCCTGGTCGCAATCCTCTCGGCTCGGCAGATCTTCGGAAGCTCAACAAGCGGAGTCCTCCCGATGCAGCCGAACAGATTCTTATGCGTCGACCTTATGCGGTCCCATTCGGTAGCCATCTCTCGAAACCGAAGAGACGATGCTTCAGCTTGATTGATTAGTTTTCTGATCGCCGAGGTCGATTGAATCTTGGTGCCTGAGTTCAAAGGAACTGGATAGATGTCGCCGACAACAAAGTTCTCAACTGAGTTGCAGAACAGGTGGGGAGAAATCTGAAGTCTGAAGGTAACAAGAACAAAAGCATAATAGCATTGGCACGAGACGAGGGCTTGGAGGACGAGCTTGATGAAGCTCTGCAGGTCCTGCGGTCGAGCACTTGATGACTACGCGCGGTTCTGTGACAGATGCGGGTTGGTCCAGCCTCTCCAACCAGCTGCGCAAATCGAGTATCAGTACCCGCAGCCTCCCCAGCCAGCAGCCGTCTCGCCTGCTAGACCGACACCTACGGGCATGCCGGTCCCAGAGGTTGTGCCGCAGCAGCCGCCAAGACCTGAAGGTGAGGCGGTTGCGGTGCCTTCACGTCCCGCGGTGAAGGTCAGAAGATGGGCTCTGAGGCCGCTTGGGAGGAAGCTCAACTATGTTGGAATTCTCGGAGGAATCCTGGCATTCGTGGCTCTGATCATGCCGTGGTGGACCGAAACAGCTAGTGTTCCGGTGATGGGTTTAGGAAACTCAACTGCGATCGACCTTCCGTTGTATCTCTATGAGACCTCAGCCAGTGTGCTCGCTAATCCCCCAACGCGTGTTGTCACTTTGGGCCTTTGGTTCTGTTGGGCAACTTTAGCTCTTGCCGCACTGGGCGCCTTATGGGCAATAGTAGGTAGCTCGGTGTCCGGCAAAGGAAAGTGGATACTTGTATTCGGTGGAGTAGTTGGCTTGCTTTCGATAGTAGTCTTCGCAGTAGGTCTCCAGAGCGAGCTCTCCAGGATAGGTTCGGGGCTCGATCTGTTCACAGCGGCTTCGGGTACTTGGGGGACGCTTACAACATATCCGTCCTTTGGTTTCTGGGGAGCCTTTGTCGCAGCAGCAATAATGCTCGTTGCCGCAAGGAGAAGCGCTGTCATAACGATTGTGCCTCCCGTGACCGTTCAGTCACGTGCTCCAGAAGTTGCGCCCGCTGAACCCCGTGTCTGAAGGCCGCTCGGTGTCAAGCTCCCGGTTACATACTGCAGTTTTGTCTCTGGAAATCCTGAGACAAAACGCAACTTGTTGTGTTCTATCGTTCCTACGGTCTGACTAGCTTCATCTTCTGCGGCGAGGCGGGCGATCGCCCATGACCAACGCCATCACGGCTTTCTGCACGTGCAGTCGGTTCTCAGCCTCTTCAAAGTACAAGGAATAGTTGGCGTTGTCGATGACATCGTCGGTGACCTCTTGGCCTCGGTCTGCGGGCCCGCAGTGCAGGTACTTGCCCTTGTTCGTAAGATCCATCATTTCCTGCGTGCAGATCCAGTCCTTGAACTTGTCTTGGTATGCGGTGGCGCCTGCTTTGTCTGGGGAGCTGTTGTGCGGAGGGAAGAAGTTCTTTGGGGACCACGCTTTAGGATACACAATATCGGCGCCTTCGAAGGCCGTCCTCATATCATTGACGACGGTGAACTGGCCTCCATATCTATCCGCGTTTGCCTTCGCCGCTTCGAGTACTACATCTTCTAGTTCGAAGCCGTTTGGGTGCGCGAGTACGACGTCCATTCCCATTTGTGTGCCAATCAGGACCTCGCTTTGCGGAACAGCCAGCGGCTTCAGCCCTCCCGAGTAAGCATAGGATACGACGAGTTTCCTTCCTTTGAGCTTCGGAATAGCATGCCTCATAGCTTGGGCGTCGGCCAGCGCTTGGAACGGATGATACATGTCGTCTTCCATGTTGAGGACGGGGATGGTTGCGTGCTTGGCGAATTCCTGCACAACCCTGTGGCCTCTCCCTATGATCCATTTTGCCGCGTCGCCGTAGATTCGGATTGCAATAGCGTCCCCGTACCTGCTTAGGACTCGGCTGACGTCAGAGATGGCCTCGGTCTGGTAGGCGACCATGTCCTCGGGGAGCGCAGGCGTGTAAACGTCTTGCGGGCTTAGAAAATGCGCGTGGCCGCCAAGCTGATAGATCCCGGCTTCGAATGAGTTTCTTGTTCTAAGTGACCTATTGTAGAACAACATGAACAGCGTCTTGCCAGGCAGATACTGATGCTTCTTGCGCGAGCGAAACTTCTCCCTCAGCGCGTCCGCCGCGTCGAGAACGGCCCTGATCTGGTCCTGTGAGAAGTCGTTTGTGTCAAGGAAGTCTTTGCCTTTCCACAGCCCTACGAAAGAAACCAACTTCAGCATCACTCAGCTTTGCGAAATATGGTTGGATTCACACGCGTACTTATGGGTAGCTCTCGAGACAAGTAGCAGTAATCAAGCTCACAATGAGGAGACACACAAGAGTAGAACTGGTCGTTAGTCTAGGCCCAGTATGACGTTCGTGGCCTTGATGATGGCGTAGACCTCTTTGCCTTCCCTGAGCGCCAAGTTTTGAGCTGCGGTCTTGGTGATTATTGAGACGATCTCGATTCCGGCAGGTAGCTGAACAATGACTTCGGAGTTTACGGCGCCGTCGTGAATGCTCTTCACTTTGCCTTTGAAGACGTTTCTTGCACTCAGCTTCACCATAACCACCTCCCTCTAAGCAACTGGTATTCGAAAGACACTCTCACAACGTATAGGCGGCTGGACACGGCTATAGATTTGACTTTCCGTAACCTTCGTGCAAAATGATAAGAACTAATTGGCGTCCAAACAGACTTGGAATTGATCGCCGTCAAAAGGAGTAGGTAGGTAGAAGATGACTAAACGCCCCAATCTCGCAGCCGTTCCCAACATAACGTCACTCGTAGCATTGATCTTCCTGCTTGACGGTTACAGGGTGAATCGATTCGAGAATCCAGCAGCGGTCGAGAAAGCGGTCCGGAAGGGGGACCCGGGCGGGGAGATAAGTCGGAAGTGGAAGGAAATTCGACCGAGCTTGGACAAGATGGCGAGTCTGCCGGCTTCAATTCCTGGAGTTGTAAGGTTGACTCAGGTTCGCATAACGTTCCGCTTTCTGGCTTCAGCGTACACCTCCGCGGCGTTGATGCTTGTTGTGGCGAGATTCGTGCTACGACTGTCATATGGGGAGTTAGGAGAGTGGCTGGTCATATCTGCAGCCGGAGTGGTTCCTATCGCATGGTTGATTGGAGAGCTGGCCAACTATAGGATCGCGAAGAAGGTTGAGGAATTCTTTGAAAATAATCCCAAGAGCCTTGAAGACATTCGGTCAGAACTCAAGAAAACCGTACAGAGCTTTCTTTATACCCTCTTCCACCAGATCAGGCGCGCAGGTCAAGACCCGAAGAAATTCGCCTTCAAAATGTACAACACCGACTATGAGGGAATAGAAGTGGTTGGCATGCCCACCCGGTGGGCGAAATACTATCTGGTCTCTATCAAGTCCTGATACCGCACGCCCTGTGAGTTGTCTCAAGAAAGAGACTGGAACGCGCCTAACTTCGTGAGAGGCTAAGACCGTCTCTCCTTCGGCGGAGGTTCTGGATAGACGACTTTGGTGTGCGAGAGCTTCATGTCGACTAGTGCTTCAGCAAGTTTCAATGACGTTATAGTAGGGTCAACTACAGGAACCTTCAATGCTTCCTGTAGCTCTCTTGCCATGCCTACCATGCCCGTGCATCCCAAGATTATCGTGTCAGCGCCATCTTCGTCTAGAGCCTTCTTTGATTCAGCCAGCAGGGTTGCTTTGACCTCGTCCCGCTTCTCATCTAGCTCAAGCACCGGCACTTCAACGGATCTTACAGAGGCGATCTTGGCCTCGAATCCATATCTTTTGGCATTTCTCCAGAAGAGGGGGATGAGCCGCTTCAACACAGTGACCACCGTGAATCGATCACTTATGGTCGAAGCAATTGCCATCGATGACTGACAAGGACCTATTACCGGAATGTTTGCGATTTCTCTGGCAGCATCGAGAGCGGGATCTCCCATGCAATCTATGATCATGGCATCGAAGCTGTTCTTTCCGGCCCACGCAGCCTTTTCAACTATCCAAGGAGCCGCCAACACTTCGTCGTACTCCGACTCGATCGAAGCAGGGCCCTTCACTATGCTATCAACAACCAGCTCGACATCGTCTCTAGCCGCGGGCTTCAACTCATTGTACGTTACCTCCTCAAAGGCTCGCTGCTTAAGGATAGGAACAAGAATGAAGATCTTCAAGTGAATCAACCCCTTGATCCAAGGGATCTCTCTAGATGAGCTTTTCAATGGGCTTATAGGATTCGGTGAAGCCCATCTTCTCTATTATGTGTCTCCAGACCTCGAACCCTCTTGGATGCTTCCTCCATTTATCTGGAGCTGGAATTCCGATGACAGCTATCTCCATGCCCTTCTTTGTGTCCGCGTTGGTCAAAGGCTCTCCCTTCGTTGTCATCAGACATATGAGGTCAGGAACCGTTGCGGCCGGCTGGCCTTCCTCTTTCCACGCAATCATGTTCTCATTCTTGTAGTCAATCTTCATCTTCTTCCCCTTGTACTTGCCAACTCCTTCTATCACTGTCGTTCCGAAGTCAAAACCAGTTACCGTCTTGGTCGTTATGTCCGCGATGATCCCTCTGATCAATTCGTACCCTGAACCTGCTTCGACTGCGGCATTGACAGGGTCTCTCGCAGCAGTCACTGCAGCATTTATGGCTTTTCCAATGCTTTCGCATCTGGTGACACTATTCAACACGGAAACTTCCCTCAGAGATTTCACATTCATTGTCCATGTCGCGAATGCACAGGTGTTTTCAAAGGCTGCTGTGACATACCTTGCCACAAGTTCACACGTGGCAGAGTCAAGAGGGTCACGGGTGTAAAGTATCACGACATTTCCTTTCTTGTCTGCGAGAACACATGGCGAACTTGGTATGCCATACAGAGGCCAGAGAGATGTCTCCAGCTCTGGGACGGCCCTGCCGTTTCCATCGGCATCGATGACCGGGACATTCTTCTTGACCGCTACATACATTGGAGTCACCAAGTTGAAGCCCCCTATCTCTCCGGGCACTAGGAAAGAAGCTCTCTGCCCTGCCATCATGTATAGTCTCTCCATCGCATCAAACGCATGGACCGCCTCGATATCGAAACCTTTTTTCAGGAAAGCCAGTGGAGACCCGATACCCGCTACCATGACAACGATGTCCGTATCTGGCGCGGAGTCAGCGCTCACAAGTCTCACTGCTTTCGAAGGCTCGCTCAACGCAGAATTTATCAAATCCATTCCGCCTTTTGGTGACCCTCCTCCCCCCGAGCCGAGCAACGTGGCCCCTGCAATGATGTTCTCGAAATCTTTTCTATACAACAACCGTTCAGTCACGGCTGATCCCTCTGTGGAGAGTATCACAAGCGAATAAAACGTTTGTCATGTGCTAGAGCATCTTATGCCAATTCTGTAGCCGACGCAAATCACGAGAGAACAGAAAGCTTCCTCTCGACTTGACGGGTGCGAAAGGCTTAAGTTTGCAGCGCCTGCGAAACTCTCTTGAGGAAAATTCGTTATGTCAGAAAAGCCACTGATATTTGCAAGAGAAGCATCAGGCCTAACTCGAGAAATAGGACCTTGGTCAGTTCTGTTCTTCCCGTTGAAGGCTTCTATAAACCCCTGGTACTTTCTGTTGATAGCCATCATGCCGTTCATGTTTCCCGGAGCCAACATAGTGATCTCCTTTCTGCTAGCAGGAATTGTCGTAATAATATACGGCGTTGCGCTTGCGCTTCAATGCGTCTGTATGCCACGTGCTGGAGCAAACTATGTGGTCATAGCTCGAGGTCTTCATCCCCTCTTCGGAATGATGGAAGGGTGGCGGGCTATTGTTTGGAACCCGATAGCGAATGCCACGTGCTCCTTCCTTGCGGCAGGATTTCTCACGACGGCCCTCTTAGCTATGGGAGCGCTGCTTCGTGATCCGGGCCTTTCCGCTGCTGGCCAAGCGATAGCAAGTAGAGAAGCAACAATAGCGGTAGCTCTGGCGCTAGTCGTCGTGGGAGGACTCATCGATTTCTTCGGCGCCGGCACACTGAAGAGGTCAATGGTTATTCTTAGCGGGATAACGATAATCGGCACCTTGATGATGATAGGAACTTTCCTAGCGCATCCTGCAGCCAGTGTTCCAGCAGCCTGGGATTCCGTCTGGGGTAGTGGGGCATACAACGAGATTGTGAATGTAGCAAAAGCAAACGGTTGGAAGCCTGCGGCATTCAGCTGGGATGCAACGGTTGGATGCGTTCTCGTCGCTAGAGGATTTCTTTACCCCGATAACGTGTCGCCGCTTACAGGAGAAATGTCATCGCCTACTAGGACAATAATGCTTGGAATAGGATTCTCCGGAGTTCTGTTAGCGCTGTTTGCAGTGGGAGCCTCCGGATCGCTGATGTACTCGTACGGGGATTTCGTATCCATGTACAATTTTGTGACTAGCGGATATGCGTCTCAACTGGCGCTCAATCCAGGATTGAGTCCCAACCTATCAGTGTTCGCCGCTTCTTTGACGCCCAACGTAAGTCTTTCAAGCATTATGCTTCTGATTCCGTTCATATCAATGATAGGACTTATTCCTCACGGCTACTTCTGGACTACGAGACCCATGTTCGCCATGGCTTTCGATAGATATATGCCAAAGACAATGGCTTACGTATCTCCGAGATGGCATGTTCCTACACACAGCTGGATCTACTGCTTTCTGATGCAAGTAGTCTTCGTTTTTGCCGCCGCTTTCTACCCAATCATATTGTCAGTGAGCCTCTTCATCCTAGGCACTCTGCTCGTCATCTGGTGGTCGCTCTCCGCGGTGACGCTACCGTTCCAGAGACCGCGCATCTTTGAGAGGGGATTCAAATGGGAAATCGCCGGTTTTCCAGTGATGGCCATCATAGGCTTCGTCTCAGCACTACTAGAGTACGTGATACTGTACACGGGAGTTGCTACAGTCAGTACAATGTCGATCTACATAACTGTCGGAATCATGGGACTTGGAATACTAGGATACATGACCTTCAGCTACCGGAACAGGAAGATGGGTCTAGAGCCAGAGAAGATCTTCTCCGAAGTTCCACCCGAATAGAACGCGAGTATTCCTTACAGTTCCCTTTTTTTTGTTACGCTTCAACGCGCCAGAACTCAAACTTCTTTGGCGGCAAGTCAATAACATAGCCCCTCAGCAGGCCAGACTCGTACTCTGAGCCAGGATTAATGCAAACCGTTCTGCCAATGTATTCGAAGCCGCACGATTCATGTATGTGGCCGTGTAAGCTCACAAGAGGCTGATATCGTTCGACCGCGCTCCTGACGGCCTCGCTTCCCACATTTATGCTAACCGGATTCCCGAACTGCATCACCTGCTTCAGATTCTTGTCAAGTTTGGGCGCGACGTCAAGAACGGTGTTCAGGGGAGGGGCGTGAAGGTTGCAGATCAAGCTCTCATATTTGTCAACTCTCTTGAACTCTCTCTCTAGTTTCTTTCTCAACTCTTCTTCAGAACATTGGCGTGGGGTGTTCCATGGAGTAGGGTTCGTCCACTCACAGCTTATGAGTTCATGAATTCCATCGATGTCCACGACTGTATCGAGAGGGTAGATTATTCTCTCATTTGCTTTCAGCACCTCATCTATCTCGAAGCGATCATCATTGCCGGGACTCACGATCACTTTGATGCCCTTGTCCAGACCATTTGCCATCTCGAGCCACCCGCTGAGAGCGTCCTTCATCATAGCAGTGAAGCGTTCACTGACCTCGTTCGGGTGGGCCTTCAGCTCTTCGACCTCCTTTGGAGTGGTCTCAAACGGGTACCAGCCCCTGCCACGCATTTTGTCCATCACAGCTTTCACCTCGTCCGCCGAATGGGCAACTTCCTCCTTACCCAAAGGTGCGTAGTACCACTCATCGTCCTTGCGCTTGACTATGGGCACAATTGCCTTCCCAGTCAGGTCCCCGCACATCATCAGGACATCTGCTTTGTGGTATCCTCCCATCTGGAGGAACTTCCTCCAAACAATTTCACTTCCGTGCGCATCGCAAGCGTAGAAAATTCTAGTCAAAGACCTCGACCTCAGCGCGATAGCGTTGCATATGCGTGGTGAGCTACGATATAAGATATCCCGGGCAAGACTTTTACGTAACTTTCATTCATGCCGTTAGTCCAACCGGGGAATGCACTACGACTGAATATTCACATCCGCGAGCCGACTTTGCAGAGGAAGCTTTGCGAATAACAAAGACTGCCGCGGACAGGGGCATAGTTCTAAGAGCCATGGGAGCCACAGCGGTTAGGATGCACTGTCCTGAGTTTACGAGCCTTCACAAGTCTCTGAGAAGAGAGCTCACAGACCTAGACTTTGTAGGATACAGCAAACAGGCGGGCAATTGCACCAAGATGATCGTGAGCATCGGTTATGAACAGCGGATGCTCCAACCATTCTACAGACAGGAGAACAGACAAATCTACATAGACAACTTCAACAAACGTGCTGTCGACGTTTTCTACGACAAGGTGGTGATGTGCCACACGATCAACTTCAAGAACCGGCTGGAGATAGATTTTCCAACCATCCCTCTCGCTGAATTGTTCTTGACAAAGATGCAAATATTCGAGTTTACCGAGAAGGATTTCAAGGATACCATAGTGCTTCTGAGAGAGCATGAAATAGGAGAGACCGATAAGGAAACGATCAACTGTGCATACATAGGCGAGATTATGTCGGATGACTGGGAGTTTTTCTATACGCTGAAAACGAACCTCGCCAAGGTCGAAAAACTCGCCGCTGGCCTTGCATCCATCCCAGAGGAGGACAGGTCGGACATTAGTGTGAAGATCAAAAAGCTCTCCGACTACATCGACAACCGACCGAAGTCTCTCAGATGGAAGATGCGAGCCAGCGTCGGCACAAAGAAGAAGTGGTACAGGGAAGTCAGCTCCTTCAAAGGTACAACTTAGAGATTACGTACTACCCGAGACGTTCTTGGTTAGCGCTGGAAGTGGGACTTCCACCCACGAGACGCAGGCCAGTCATAGGTTCTCTACGCTTGATGGCAAGGATCTTACACTCTGAAAAGAGTGAAAAGCAAGTTGCTGCGAAGGAAGCGGGAAAGGAGGCGTAAACGCTGGATATCTTAGAAGCTATCAGAAGTAGAAGATCGATTCGAAAATACAAGTCGGAGCCAGTCCCAGATGACTCGATAGAGAAGATACTGGAAGCAGGAAGGTGGGCGCCCTCAGGTTCAAACATTCAACCTTGGAGGTTCGTTGTCATCAAGAATCAAACTATTCTAGACATGATTCGCAAAGTCTCGCCAGGATACTTTGGAGCCACACCGACGGCCATCGCCATATGTTCAGACAGAGCAACTGCGCACGAAAAGGGCGGTAGATTGGGTCGAGACTATCTCACTATTGCGGATTGCTCAATGGCAGCTGAGAACATGCTTCTTGCCTCACATGCCCTAGGTCTTGGCGCTTGCCCTGTAAAATCCTTCTCAACAACGGCGATAAGGGAGATTCTAGAGTTGCCGGAAGGAATTGAGCCTGAATTGTTCTTGATCATAGGCTACCCCGATGAAGCCCCGAAGGCTCCTCCGAAGCTTCCACTTGAGAAGATAGCCTTTCTTGACAGGTACGGCAAAGTCTGGTCACGAACCAAAGGAGCATGAGAGACTTTGAAGATAGAAAAGAGAATCACAGGCGACGACTATCTACTCGAACTCGCAGCATTCTTGGCCACAAGCGCAAGAGGGTGCATAGATGAACCGCCAATCTACGGACCGTTCAGACTCATCGATGGGCTTAGCAGACTCATAGACCTGCCAAAATATGCAACATGCTTGAAAGACGACGATTTCCTCCGCAAGATCAAAGCTGAGATCGAAGAGAAAAAATTCTCGGTCATGTCCGATACCGAGGAATTTCAAAGTATGCTTGATGGCGTTGTTCGCCAACTGACCAAACAGTTGAGGGCTCATGCTGCGAGCGGCTGAATTTGAGCCCTTTTGCGCCCCAGTCATGATAGGACGCTACGCAAACTAGCTACCTGCCTAATGTTGCGATTCATACACCGTCACTGTCCCCAGGCATCAACGGAAGAGTTCTGGGGTCGGACCTGAAGGTTCTCGCCCCGAAGTGACACGGTTCGGGAAAGCGTCAGTAGCGTACCATCGCCTTTTCGCTGTTGAATATCTTGATCGCGATTGCCAGCGCGATAATCATGTAGACGAACGCGGACGCGAACTCCAGAACGACGCTCGTAGATGAGACCCTGTTGAGAAGCGCGTCTCTGATGATCAGCATGGCGTTGAATATCGGCGCAACTGCGAAGGACCGCAGCGTTTGCTCGCTCATGTACTGCATTGCGATGGCCGGGACCACGACGACGATCGTCAGTGGAGAGAGGAGATTCTGGGCTTCCTTGAAGCTCCTCGCGAATATGGAAATCATCATCTCAAGCGAGGCGCTCGTCATAGCCAACACGAGCGTCGCCAATCCGATCAGGAACAGGTTTGGCATTGAGACTGAGAGGCTCGGAGCGGAGGGCTCGCCTACTGCTCCCGACAGAAGCACGACGCCTCCTCCCATTCCGAGGATCGCAAGCAAGGCCGAGACTAGAGCGATCAATACCGCTATCAGGAACTTGCCTAGCACAATTTCCGTGCGCGTCGCAGGCATCGTCAAGAGCGCCTCCAGCGTCTTACGTTCCTTCTCACCAGCGGTTGTGTCCATGATGAAGTACATGGCGCCCGTGACAGCGTAGATTCCGAGAAACAACGGCAACAGTATCGCTAGGAATATGGCTCCTGCACCGGTCACGGTGACCGCGTGCACATCGGTCTGTATTGGGGTCAGGGCTTCCGGGGGCAACCCGGTCTTCGCCAATCTCTCGGAGACTATCCTGTTCGTATACTTCGTTATAGCGTCTTGGACGAGGCTCAGTGCGATCGTGCCTCGTGCGCTGCTCTGATCGACGAAGATCGTGATCGTCGCGATTTGGTCTGGTGCCTCAAGGATACGTGAGAAATCATGCGGAAGCGCCATCCCGAGCTCATAGTCCCCATTCTGGATCAGTTTCGTGATGTTCTCGTCGCGCCCGATTCTGACTATGTGAATCTGGTTTGAGGCGAGGCTTGCTAGGAAATCGTCGGATGTGTTGTCGCTCTGGATAACGGCTATCCGCACCGGGTTCCTCTCTGGACTCGCCAGAAAGGCCGGTAGAAACATGAGAACTGGAAGGACTATGATCGGAATCACTATCATGGCGAGGATTGTGCGCCGATCCCTCAACGCGTCCTTAAGTTCCTTTGCAGCGATTGCTTTGATTCTTCCGAAGTTCACTGTCGGCGCCTCAGTCGGTCACCAGTTGTATGAAGATGTTCTCCAGATCCTTCTGCGATGTCTTGGCCTGAAGTTCTTCCACTGTTCCGATGGCGATTATGCGCGCGTGGTCGATGATAGCTATTCTGTCGCAGATCTTCTGGGCTTCCGTCATGTTATGCGTTGAGATCATGATGGCTTTTCCTTCTCTTCGGAATCGCTGCACGAACCCGTGGATGGATCGTGCGCTCATCACATCCAAGCCAGCGGTGGGCTCGTCAAGCAGCAGGACCGGCGGGTCATGAATGAAGGCTCGAAGGAGGGCGACCTTCTGTTTCATGCCTTTGGAGAAGTCGCCGACCTTCGTGTTCGCTCTGTCGGTCAGCTCCATTATGTCGAGTAGCTCATCGCTTCGCTTCGAAATGGACTCCTCGGACATTCCGTGTAGTCTTCCGTAGTACAGCAGGTGCTCCCTCGGCGTGAGACGATCATAGAGTCCCGTATCCTCAGGCAGGACGCCGATCGAAGCGCGCACCTTCCGAGGCTCCCGCAGCAGATCATAGCCGGCCACGGAAGCCGTTCCACTTGTGGGTTTCAGCACTGTGCTGAGTAGCCGCATCGTGGTTGTCTTTCCAGCGCCGTTCGGGCCGAGAAGACCGAAGACTTCACCGTTACCCACTTGGACGCTGACTTGGTCGACGGCAGTGAGTCTCCCGAACATCTTCGTCAATGAATCACATTGTATCAACGCCTGCACGCCACGCCAGACTCGGAGGCGATGGGAGGCTCGCATACGTAAATCAATTGGTCAGAGCTTTCTGTGATGGAAAAGATTGCCGAATGAGAGAGCTTATCAACCCCTGGAAGCGTTTCCCAGACCTCGAAGAATCTACTGCAACCTGGGGAAGAGTTTCTCTCGGTGAAGACTTTGGCGCGTCAGAAACTTCGCGTGAGCATTCCTTCGGGGTCGAGGGTTTTCTGCATATCTCACAACGACGATGCTGACGGGCTTGCGAGCGCGGCCCTCGTGCGTTGTGCGACGCGTTCTCGTTTCGCTCTGGCCGGCTACGAAGACATCGGGAGGGTCCTGGCCGAGGCGCCGCGTGACCTAGACTGGCTGATTGTGACCGATCTCGGGCTGAATGGGAGGCAAGAATTGATCAGGAATCTGCCAACGATCGCAAGACGCGTACTGTACGTGGACCATCACATGCTCTCCGCAGAGTCTAAGACGGCGCTTCAGAAAGCAAAGGTGATCGTTCGCCATTCACTGAACGATTGCACGAGCGTACTAGTTTGGGATTTACTGAGGAAACAGCTCCCGGAGGAGGCCGTCAACTTGGCGGCGTATGGCGCGGTTACTGACCCGCCGACATCTGGGCTCCTCACCCGCGAGGTCCATCTGAAGACGAGCTGGAACGTCGACGCGTACGAGGGTCACCTGTTGGCGCTCGCGCTCTCCTCCAAGAGGTGTACCGATGGTTTGAGAGAAAAGATCGTGAAAGGATTGGCCGCGCTTCAACTACCTCACCGGATGGGCGCGGTCCGGCGTCTCGCTGATCAGCAAGCGGCAAGGATGACCAAGGTCCAGAAGCAGCTCTGCGATCGAGCTCAAGTGAAAGGGCGTGTGTCGATCGCTCGAGCGGGCCCGCTGGCGCTTGGAACGAGCGCGGAGCTGCTGTTGGGAGTTCCAAACGTGGTCGCGAGCGTAGTCTATAGCAAAGCCGGATCGCCATCACGCACGCGGGTTTCGGTTCGAGGTACCCACGAATGTCGCCGACACCTCGGGAAGCTGATCCTCAGAATTGCGCGCAAATTTGGCGGGGCAGGCGGCGGACACATGCTTGCCGCAGGCGCGATACTTCCAAGCCAACGACTCGAAGAGTTCCTAGACTTGTTCGTCAGGGAAATAGGACGCTAGACGCGTCACGGCACACCGAGCCTGAAGTTCGCCTGGGCGCCGCACCTGCCGCACTTGCAGTAACCCAGCTCGTCAACGGTGAAGCGAGTCCGCTGACCGCAGGCAACGCAGTCGCCCTCGAAAGATCTCAACATACCTACGCTTGACAGGCCCTGCTCAGCCTGTCTGTTCTGTCTCTCTTCGCTCTTCGCTTTGGCGGCGGAGAGACGCGCCTTTTCCTCTTTCAGCTTGACTAGGTACGCCTTGGGTAGCTTTCGAGGCATGACGGCTTCTTGGCGACAATTGACGTACTCTCGTATAAGGGTGAACAAGAGAGACTCCGCTTGAGGTTTCCCATTAGCTCCGGCCATATCTGACTGCGAACTTGGTTCGTCTGGGAAGCCTGCATAGGAGCATACTGATTGTCAAGATGTCCTGAGAACTCCGGCAGGGATCACGTACGCAGGCTTCTCGAAGTCCGACAGCCCTAGGATTCTCTGTACCTCGGCGTCGTGGAATCCGCCGATGACGACGTTTCCCAAGCCGAGCGCGACGGCCTGTAGGTATATGTTCTGAGCGGCGTGGCCTGTCTCCTGCCAAACATATCTGACTCCCCTCTCACCGTACTTGCCCGTCGTCCGTTCAAAGATAGCCGTAATCACAAAATTGACCGGAGCCGCACCAACCCACTCCTGATCTAGCGCCGCCGCCATCAGCTGCCCGCTGAAATCGCCTCCGATCATCTTGATCAGCGTGTGGTTTCTTGGCTCGTAGCGGTAGATCCCTGCCTCAAGCCCTAGCACTCCTGAAGGCTTGGCGACAAGGTAGATCTCGAGAGGATACAGTCCTCCCGCAGAGGGCGCAGTTCGAAAACCATACTCCGTATTTGTGACGCCCTGTGCCGCCCAAAGTAGCTGCATCACTTGGTCAATCGTCAACGGCGCGTCGGCATACTCCCTAACCGACCTGCGTCTCGCCAGCGCTTCCTCAACTGAGATTGCTCCCGAAGTCTTCGGTTGCAGGCCGGTTTGGACTACCTGTGATGTCGCCGCTGGTTTAGGTTGCTCGAACCTCATGAAGCTGAACAGCACCAGGCCAACGGCGGCGGTCAAGGCCCCCACAACAAGAGTAACAAAATGTCTACGTCTCAGGCTTGGCGAAGACACAGACAACACCATAGGTTTCAGTGGCTTCGCACTACATATCTTGCTCGTATCAGATTCTCGACCATGCTTGCGGGCGCGAAGGTCATCAGAAACCTATTTCCGTCAGGTTCTGACCGTGTCAGCGCATGTCAGACGATATCGACACGAGGGCCATACATCCCAGAGAGAGGAAAGGCCACGGCCCCATAGTAGAGCCGATACACGTGACGTCCACCTGGCGTCTAGAGGATGCCGATCAGGGCGCCAAATTCGCTCACTCAACCGCCCCGGCAGAGTACTACACTCGATGGGGCAACCCCACAACGAGAGACCTCGAACTCGCGTTGGCTACGATCGAAGGAGGAACCGCAGCCATAGCTACAGGCAGCGGCATGGGAGCCATCTCTTCAGCGGTCATGACATTTGTGCGGCCGGGAGCGAGCATCGTCGCCGGCAAGAGCCTCTACGCGGCGACTACAGAGATGTTCGCGAGTTTTCTGCCCCAGTTTGGAGTTCGGACGAGCTTCGTCGATACAACTGCGGAGGGAGCGTTCCTCGAAGCAGTGAATCCTCAGACCTGTCTAGTCTACGCGGAATCACCTACCAACCCCATGATGGAACTCGCCGATCTGAGAGAGGCGGCTGAGGCAGCGAGGAAAGTCGGAGCGCCCCTGATTGTCGACAACACTTTCGCGACGCCGGTGAACCAAAGACCGTTCGAGTTGGGAGCTGACGTTGTTGTCCATTCGGCGACCAAGTATCTCGGAGGGCACGCAGATGTCATCGCGGGCGCTGTGATCACCAAGGACAACGAAACGTACAGGAAGATATGGGATACATACAAGTTGTTCGGGCCGACCATCGGCCCCTTCGAGGCTTTCCTAGTCCGCCGCGGACTCAAGACGCTGGCGTTACGCGTCAGGCGGCAGAACGAGACCGCCCTAGCCCTCGCCGAGTTCTTGGAACAGCATGCCGCCGTATCCAAAGTGCACTACCCAGGCCTCAAATCGTTCCCGCAGCACGCGCTGGCGAAGAGACAGATGAGCGGCTTCGGCGGCATGCTATCCTTCGAAATCAAAGGAGGCTACGACGCGGCAGTGGGTTTCGTCGAAGGCGTGCGTCTCGCAAGCCTTGCAGTCAGCCTCGGCGCCGCGGAGACGCTAGTTGAACACGCAGCGAGCATGACTCATGCCGGCCTTTCCGCCGACGAGAGAAAGTCGGCGGGCATCAACGAAAGTCTCATCAGAGTTAGCGTCGGGCTAGAGGCCGCCCGCAACCTCATCGAAGACTTCGGTAGAGCGCTAGGATTAGCCGCGCAGGCTTGAGGGTAAATGAACAGGTGCCTCCGCCCCGCCTCCTTTGTCGCTATTCGAAAATCCTCTTGATTCCTCTCACTCTGTCGAACGCTCTGTCGTTTGAATAGATCTCTGTTAGCTTGAGCCGCTCCATCTGGGCAAGGTACACCCTGTCGAAGAACTCCAAACGCGGGTAAGAACGCGCAAGCTCCTCGGCTCCTAGCTCGTCGCTGTAAGTCGTCTCGGACTTTCGCAGGCTCGGGTAGGAGTCCATCGCATCCAAGAAGGTGGCCACCTCGGATTTCTTCTTGTGATACTCGAGCCATGCGCAGACCTCGGCTATCACCAAGCTCGATGTGAGAGCGGCCTCGCCAGAACCGATCCTCTCAAGGATCCTTCTGGCTACGGGCCCCAAGGTTGGGTGCGCTGTTATGACGTAGAGAAAGATGTTGGTCTCAACAAACCTCAAGCGGTCACTTTCCGAGTCTCTTTCTTCTGGCGATTGCTTGGCGCGCTTGTTTCTTGGGGTTTCGGTCTGTAGCTCTTGGTGCGAGCGCCCAGATTGCCTCAGTCGGTTTCTCGATAGGAACGGCAGGCCGAATGACTATCTCGCTCCCCCTCTGCTCGGCCTCGAGCTTGGAACCCGATGTTATCCCAAGACTCTTTCTCAGCTCTCTGGGAAGAGTGACTCTGTGTTTCTCGTCCACAATAAGCTCGGTCAATTGTCCCACTCTTATTGACCCACTTTGGTCGTGGGAAAAATAAACTTTCCCCGTTTGAACGGGCATGCACACGACGCGTAGTACGAGCTCCGCCGTCGGAGCCCTATATGGTTTGTAGACTTTGAGTCGGCATCAGAGGGGCCAGATCTGTCTGGTTCTCCTCCATGTACCGTTTATGTTCGCGCCAAGGAGGCGGCGAAGCCTGAACCGAACGTGGGTACCAAGCCTCCTGATACGATTCACACTAATGTACAGATCAATCCGTTGGATCATTGAGGCAACGCTACGTCTGTGATGTTGAATCTTCGCGTTTTCTCAATTTTCGCCGAGCTGGATGTAAGAACGGATACCGACGAGACAGATATAGCCGTCTCTCACTGGTTTCCGCCGCTTGAGGCCGCATTCCGTGAGCAACAAGGAAATGCATCGACAGATTGCGTATTTGAGTTGGGAAGAGACGTATGAAGGAGCCGCCCCTGAGGACTTGCCGTGGTTCTCACCAACTCCTGACCCAGACCTACTGACCGCCCTAGACAAATATGCGCCAAATCCGGGATTCGCGTTGGACCTTGGTTCCGGACCGGGCATACATGCAATCGCCCTGGCAAAGAGGAAGTGGAAAGTAACAGCCATCGACATCGCTCCCGGCGCAGCCAAGATGGCTCGGAGATTCGCTAAAGAATCTGGAGTAGACATCGACTTCATAACAGCGGATATTCTAGCGTACAGACCGAAGCCGGCTTCGTATGATCTTGTTCACGACCGAGGCTTTCTTCACACGCTCTATCCCTCTTCGTGGTCCAGATGGGTGGACATCGTTGCGACGGCGCTAAAACCGGGCGGCCTACTCATCGCAAAGGAATTCCAGTATAACCCAATCCGTTTCTATGGCCCTCGGGGTCTTAGGGAATCGGAGCTGCTGGGCATTCTGGATGCGCGTTTCGCAATCATGAGCATAGAAAAGAGCCGCTTTCTTGGACGAGCGATTAAGCCTGCTGCGCTGCTCCTAATAGCACGGCGAGTCTGACAAGAGGCGCGGACGGCTCAAATTCCGTCGTCTACACTAGGAATGCGTCAAAGGTCGCAGCACCTAGATCGCTTACTTGGCAATCAAAGCGAGAAGAATCGCCAGCGATGACACCAATACGAAGCCCCAGAATGCGCTACTGAAAGCGACAACGACTCCAAATACGAAAGGCAGCAGAATACTACCGACATCGCCGCTCAGGTTGATTATGCCCGAAGCTGCACCGCTAGCGGACCGAAATCTGCTGCAAGCAGCGGTAGTGATGTTCGGAATTACCCCGCCTAGTAAGAAGCCGGTCGGAGCCATCAAGAGGATAGGAAGAATTCCCGGCCAACTGATGATCGCTGAAAAGAGGAGAATGCCGCCAGCTGCGGCGCAGATCTTGACGGCCGTCGTGTAGCCGTGCTTGTCGGCGAACAACCCCCAGAATGGTTTCCCGACCGCTTGCAGCAGAAAGAAGACAGACAGCGAAGACATCGCAAGGAGGAGACCGAGGCCTCGCTCGGTTGTGAGGTATATGATTAGCCAAGCGACGATTGAGCCCTCGATTCCCCAGGCCAGAAGGTTTCCAAACATCAGACGCCAGAGAGCTTTCAGGTCGGTTAATCGGAAATCTCGCCGATCCCCGTCTGGGTCAGTCTTGTTTTCGGCCGGGCCTCGAACTGTCAAGAAGAGTAGTAGAGCCCCAACCACGAGGATCGACGTTATGTAGAATGCCAGCCGCCAGTCCGCATAAGTCGAGTAGAAATATCCAACGAGTAGAGGTCCTACGAATCCTCCAATCCCCCAGCAGAGATGAGCCGAGCCGAGCGCGAACGCACGTCTTTCAGGAAACAGCTCAAGAACCAAAGGGTTCATTGCGGCCTCGTAAATGCCCGCGCCGACCCCAAGAAGCACGGCCGAAAGGAAACAACCCACGAATGAATTGGTTAATCCAATCGCCGCCAAGCCGACTGAACACAGCGCCAGCCCGACCGAAACGATCTTTCTCTTTCCAGTTTTGTCAGACAGAATTCCTCCCGGAAAAGTGGATAGAAAGCCAATTGATAGCGCGCTTGCGAGGGCCCCGATTTCAATAGGGCCAAGTTTGAGCACATTCGCCAGAACCGCGATAGACGAACCAAATGTTGTGTAAGCGACTGAGTACACTACGAATGGAACCAACCAAACCAGGAAGACTGTGACTCGCGAGTGGGGCATGTTCATTGGAAATCCCTGACGCAGCGACATGAGAGGAGCAGACTTGCAGACCTTGAACTGGGCGCCCTCCGGCTCGGACAGAAGTCCAAGTTTCATTAAAGCCTTTCAACTGGACGTAAACTCTGTATCGCCAAGCGGCATCGCGCGAAGAGTGCAATTCCATACTAAGGTTATTGCTCATGAAAGTGGCCAAAGTCAAACCCACTATCTCGTTTGACGTACTCGACAAGATCGACGTTCGTGTCGGGACGATCGAGCTCGTGGAAGACGTGAAGGGTTCAGAGAAACTGGTGAGGCTGAGTGTCGATTTCGGCGATCACAAGAGAAGCATACTCGTTGGAGTGAAGCAGGAACGTCAGAATCCTAAAGAGGTTGAAGGGAAACAGGCGCTGTTTGTCATCAACCTCGAACCCAAGAAGATGATGGGTGAAGTTTCCGAAGGCATGTTATTCGACATTGGATACGCTGACGGAATCCCACCTGTGCTTGCAGTGCCTGAACGCCGCGTACCTAACGGAGCACGAGCCGGATGATTCGAGAAGTGAGGATGTAGCGTCTCGCCTTCGCGATGAGCGCCTCAGATCTTGTCGAGTTTCTCTGCTATGAATGCGGCTAGGCTCGGACCAATACTGGGAAGCCTTTGCAGACCCCTGACTCCTCGCTCCTTGTAGAGTGCCAAGATGTCACGGTCGAGTTCGTCGACAGTCCACCCCGCCCGCCTATAGGCCCAAACCTTGTACGAGGGCGCGCCCTCCAACTCCAATTGATAGCATCTGTTAAAGACGTATTCCGCAATGCGCTTGTTCATAGCCAGCGGGCCGTCTGGAATGTAACGCGGTATTCTGTCAAGGATGCCATATTTCGCGCAGAAATCTCTCACCCTGAGCCCTATCTTCCCAACGTACTGTGCGTCAGCCGGGCTGTACTCGTCTTCATACAGTCTCCTGTATTTCTCTATCAGCTCGGGATCGTGTCTCCTTAATGCTTCAAGAAAATAGGTGGCTTGTGCTCCGCTCATCGTCAGTCCAGCGGCCAGTACGAATTTTCCTCCATTTTCCGCTGTCTTCTTCACAACCGTTTCCAAGTTTGAGTCATCGTCGCAAATGTAGGGTAGGATCGGCATGAACGCGGTTCCGGTGAGTATTCCCGCGTCAGCGATTTTTCTCATAGCTCGGAATCGCCCCTCGATCCTAGGGGCATATCGCTCGAAGACATCGCCATACCCGTTTGAGTCGCTGCGGACTATGCTGAACATCACACATGCCCAAACGCGTTGATTGATTTTCGAGATTACGTCGAGGTCCCTCAGGACCAGTGGAGACTTCTCCAAAATGAGCGTTGGGAAACCCAGCTCCGCGCAAACCTTCAACATTTCGCGTGAGAGTCCGTATTTTCCCTCAGCGGGCTGGTAGTCGCCGACGGCGATTACATCTTTCTGAACTCTCACCAGCTCTCTGCGCAGAAGTTCAGCTGCGTTCGTCTTGACCTTGATGTACTGGGAGAAAGGATCGGGGAGATGGCTAGCGGCTGGGTCGCGCGCGAGCATGTTGTATTTCTCGTCGCGCCAGTAGCAGTAGACGCATCCCTCCTGACAGCCGACGTACGGGTGAGCGCTGTACTTGGTCCAGAGCCAGCCGCCGTCCACGTGCCTGTGAAAATTGAGTATCCGTTTCGGCTGATATGGAACGTATGTTACAGTCGGCGATCGCGTTCCTGTCAACGATATGCCATCAGCCCAGACTTGTGTGACTTGGTCTCCGTGAGGCACGCACAGACTACTGAACGATAGGCGCGAACCGTTTTATAGCCATGAGGCGGCTACCGTGTGAACGTCGTGGCTCAGTTGAAACTGATCCTCAAGGGCCTTCTCGCCATCAGCCTCGTCGCGATGATGGTCTCGGCGGCGTACGCTCAGCCACCAAGCTTGCTGTTCTACGACACGGTTCCCGTGGAGGAGATAGCGGTATCCAAGTACGGGCAATACGCAGCCAGTGTGGGTGAGAGCGAGTTTCGCTTCTATGATCGAACCCATCAAATGTGGTTCTGGCAGGCCAGCGAGCTTCTCTATTCGGTTGCGATCTCGGCTGATGGAAACTCTGTGGTCGCAGGCGGCAACCTGCACGTTTTCTTTTGGAGGAACGCCATCTCTCGATCCCTTGATACAGCCCCAACATGGACCAGCGTCACCGTTGGCTCCGTCGACAAGAGATGTCTGGACATCTCTGATAACGGAGACTACGTCCTAGCCGGCTCACAAGGATACGGATCATCCCCAACCGTCCTCTACTGGGCCGGAGCAAGCGGCAAGTCTGGAGTCAATGTGGACTATGATTGGTCGCATCCCAGCGGCGGAGGTCCTGCCATCGAGGCTGTGGATCTTTCAGACAACGGAGACTACGCGGTGGTTGGCTTTTCCGACGCCAATGTTGGCTACTGGAAGAATGCCAGAACCCAGTTGGGCTATCCGGCGCCAGACTGGCTGTCCACGGAGGCGCAGCCAGCCCTTACTGATGTGGCTGTCTCAGATGATGGAAACTTTGTCGCGGCGTCGGGGATGCTGGCTGGTGGCGCAGTCTACTACTGGGCTGGCGCTGCAGGTCTCACTGACGATCCGCCGACCAGCTGGAATGCAGATTTCCCGGAGACTGTTGAGTTCTTGTCCGTTGACATGTCATGTGACGGCGACTCGGTTGTCGCGGGAGCGGAACAGGACAACTTGATCTATTTCTGGTCCGGGGCTCGAACTCTGACCGGTAAGCCGCAGACTCCAAGCTGGACGTACGCGACCCTAGGCGACGTGGAGGAAGTAGCCATTAATGACGCGGGAACCTACATGGCGGCAGCGACGGCAGTATCCCTCGAGCCCCCGATTGCCTCCTTCGTGTACTTCTTGGACAACGCGGGCAGCATGAAGTGGAGTACTCCATATCAGCTTGATGATAGAGTCACTTCAACGTCGATCTCTTGTGACGGTGGGACGCTCGCAGTCGGAACTCCGATGAGTTCAGCCTACCTTCTCGATACGGGTTTCTCGACACCTTGCTGCGGGGTTGCACCAGTCGGCGGCGTCTTGTCAACGCCTGCGGCTACTCTGGGCACTGTCGCACCGTTCGTGGCGTTGGCGGGTCTGGCTGGAGCTGTCGCTGTGGTAGTCGTCTTCGCCAAGAAGCGCGGAGCCTGAAGCCCTCAACTCCCAACATTCGCTTCGGTATTCCATATCGACAGACAAGATTGATCTCTGAGTCGCTGGCGGTGCAAAGCTTCTAAAGCCGCAAGCATGGCCAACTGTTCAATCGAACTCAGATGCTCGAGTCATGGGAGATTAAGTTTAGGCCCGAAACTGAAACCATACGCAAGATGACAAAGGAGTTCGCTGAGAAGGAGATCGCCTCAATCGCGGATAGAATCGACCGCGAGAACAAGTATCCGATGGACCTCTTCGACAAGATGGCAAAGCAAGGGCTCTTCGGCATATGCACAGAGCCGGAATACGGAGGTTCCGGCCTAGACTTGTTGTCCGCGACGGTCGCGGCAGAGGAGATCGCCAAAGTGAGCATGTCCGCGTCTCTGCTGGTCGGCATCCAAACCGCGGTCACATCGGCACCGATCACGAAATTCGGAAACAAGGAACAGAAGGACGCGTATCTGCGAGATCTCGCGACCGGCAAACGGATCGGTGCCTTCTGCCTCACCGAGCCAGTCGCGGGCTCCGACGCGGCATCGATAGAGATGAAGGCCGTGAAGGAGGGAGACCACTACGTCCTTGACGGCACGAAGACTTTCATCTCGCAGGGAGAGGTTGCGGATCTTGCGCTCGTCTTTGCCAGAACGAGCGGAGACGCGATCACAGCCTTCTTGGTCGACAAAAGAAAGTCGCCGTTCAGGGTCGGGTCAAAGATCGAGGTGATGGGGTTCCGAGGAACCGGCACAGCCGAGCTTCTGTTCGAGAACTGCTCCGTGCCAAAAGAGAACGTGTTAGGCGATGAAGGCGGCGGGTTCTTGATCGCGATGATGACGCTCAATGAGTCGAGGATAGGAGTCGCCGCCGGCGGCGTCGGGCTAGCCGAGGCGGCTTTCGATATTGCGGTCAAGTACGCGAAGCAGCGTAAGGCGTTCGGCCGTCCCATCGGAAAATTCCAAGCGATTCAATGGATGCTGGCAGACATGCTAGCTCAGATCCACTCCGTACGACTGCTCACATACCACGCAGCCTACCTCAGGGATCAGCAACGAGACTTCGTGAAGGAAGCGTCCATGGCGAAACTCTCGGCAAGCGAAGTCGCCGTCGACGCCACGCGCCGAGCGATCCAGATTCTAGGCGGCTACGGATACTCGAAGGACTATCCGCTTGAACGCTACTACCGCGACGCAAAGCTGCTCGAGATAGGCGAGGGCACATCAGAGATTCAAAGACTCATCCTAGCCAGAGAGATTCTCCAACTCTAGTAAAGCAGCGCACTCGTTGCGGGTTGGCTAAGCCTCTGCAAACTTGACAGGTCTAATGACGTATTCGCAGTATCTATCGCCGCGGAGAATGTGCTTGGTCAACATAAACTCAAGCTTGGGGTTAAGCGACTTCACGATTCCTTCATCTAGCCCCAAGAACACGTCGCAGACCTCCGGAGGAGCTCCCGCGTTCCTGAAGTTCTTCCCGTGCGGACAATCGTACAAGCGTAATTTGTAGTTCTGAGGGATGAGCTTCGTGACTTTGTGTCTTATGTTGAATGCTTTCAGGGCTTCCCCAACGATCGGATGATAGCTTCTTGCGTCTCCACCCTTCAGTTTCAATCGTTTCTTTTCCGCTCTTCCGAGCTCCTTGCCGCCCTCGAAGAACCTCCGTTTGAGGCGAGCTATTCCTTGCTGACCCCATTCCGCCTTAACCGACTTCACCGCCAAGCCTAGGACAAGCGCCATTAGCTTCATGCTATAGTCGAGTTTCTCCTCCGATGACATGCGAGGCATCGACACGCACCAAAGGGCGGTTGCTATTTGGAGATGAGTATTAAGTATTGGCGGAGCTAGCCGCGCAAATCAGTAGTACTACCTTTCGTCCCTCTTCTGCTCAGTTAGAATGAAACCAGCTCGACTCTGTCGGACGTGTTCGCAATACGCTTTGAGTGGGAGGAGAACAGCAGTCGTTCCTAGAATTCAACAACGACTCTTTTCGTGGTGAAGTAGCCTTCGACAAAGCGGTCCACCCTTCGCTTGACGGGCATGAATGCAACGACAACGACGGCTATAGAGACAAAGTGAAGGTACTCAGACAGCGCTCCAGCCACGCCCGCTAGGTACGTGGCAATCAAATGTTCGGAGAACGCGAAAAGAAAGATAATGACCGCGCCTAAAGCCGAGTATGCGGTTCCCTTCTTCAAAATAACCGTGATGTCAAACAGTCTATGCTTCACTATTGCTACTCCGATAAGTGCTCCGAACAAGTCTACCATAAGCATGCCCGAGGGCAGAGTGAAAGGAGCATCAACGCCGATAACCACTAGGAGCTTCATCTGGGCGAGGCTGAAGATGATGAAGCTGGCGAGAATGTAATCGATATGACGGCGAGCCACAACAGAAGATTCACGCCTGCGGGCGCGAAATAGCATCCAGCAGGAAAGCCCAAGCGATAGGTAGTACAAAAGAATCCAGCTCAGCCAGCCTGGAGTGGGCTCATTGCCCGGAACGTTGCCCCACTGAT
>Ga0315312_1000869_pt1 | contig 28435 bp, 29 predicted proteins | sample TDP7_MG_FD_203629 | JGI IMG/M metagenome (GOLD analysis project Ga0315312, IMG submission 203629) | Freshwater sediment microbial communities from Lake Towuti, South Sulawesi, Indonesia - TDP7 | ecosystem: Environmental > Aquatic > Freshwater > Lake > Sediment | place: Indonesia: South Sulawesi... | reverse complement strand
TCGTCTTCTTGTTTTTTCTGTTTAAATTCTTCTATTTTTCGTTTTAAAGCCTCTCGCACAAATTCGACTACTGAAATATTGGCTTCTGGATGTTCGTCAATAAATCGTTTTATGCGGTTGTATATTTCTTCCGGGATAGCCAAAGCCATGTATTTTCGTGCTGGTCTCGACAAATACATATGCCATGAATAATGAAGAAGCAAGTCGTTAGCCTTTTCAAGGCAATCAAGCAGCTTTATTTGGAGACCTTGGACGTCATGGGCTACATCTTTCTGACCTTTGCTGTTATATTTTTTTATTAGTGTTTTACTCCACTCCCTTGCATCGTCTGAAACCTCCTTGAAGGTTTCCATTTTAGCCTTTATATCTACCTCAAGTTTGCTAACAACGCCTTGAATTTCATTATCGATCACATTTCTCATGTCAGAGTCAGATACATCCGATATCTAAAATTCCCCCTACATATCAGTTTTAATCGCAACAGCATTTAACATTTTCTAGAAGCGACAGTCATCATGCCCATGCTGGAGATATCTCCCAAACAACGAAATTAGATTGCCGATTTCTATTAAGCCTAATCCAATAATAAACGGGTCAAACTGGCTTAAAAAGACTGATAGAGGATAACTCTACAATGCTTTGCTACTTACTCGATAGGCATGTGAATGCGCGCGCGCACCCTGTATGCTATAGCATGGATGTGTAACTGAAGGTCTCATTATAGTCTGTTATGTTGAAGATTGGCGCGTCTTTTCACAGCATCGAGTATTATTCCTGTACCCACGGTCGCTAGGACAATCCAATCTAGTATTGCCAAGGCGTATAGCAACGTAGTATCAACTGTGCCTCCTATTTGTATGACCGTTAACTCCCTCATTAGTACATATATCGAGTTGAACAATCCTATAATCCATGGAAGTGCCCCAAGTGTAGATGTATACTTCCAACCCTTTTCAGCTAGGGCTAATCTCAAACGGGAGAACCAGTAAACTATCATAAGGCTTGACGCTACCAACCCAAGAACTGATCCAACAAGCACCCACCACATGAACGAACACCTTTTAAGACTAATAGGTTAAGAAAAAAAGGGAAAGAGTGGCTATAAAATTTTCGTAACGAAATATTGACAAATAGTTAAATCAACAAGAACCGATACTTTCTAAGGAACAAAGAAAATATCAACCACAGCTTGCCTTCTGTAGAATACTTTAAATTTACTTATTAAAATACCAAAGGTATTCTTAACTGTCGTAAGAGGATGAAAATAGTTGAGCCGTGCTCCCCTCATTGACCTTGCCGTTTCATACTTTAGGAGAAGGGGCTATAAGGTGGAGAGGAACGTTATTTTTGAAGGGTTTTCTGGGCTTCCACATAGCTTTGATCTTGTTGTTCGCAAGGGGAGTGAGGAGCGCTTGGTTTGGATAAAGGACTGGAAAAGAACGGTTGGCGTCAACATGGTTATAAACATAGATAAGGCGTCGGCGGACGTGGGTCTTTCCAACCCCATAGTTGTGTCAGAGAAATTCAGTAGCCACGCCAAAGCCTATGCCAACCGCCGGGGAGTTACATTAATTACGAAACGTGAAATCGAAAAGAAGTTCAGATAGCCTCAAAGAAATTACGCAACCGCCCTTCCTTGTCCAGCTTTCCTAACCAGTCTATCACTCCCACCATGCATTTGCTTTTTCCCTCTAAAACGGAAATCACCTCATCCACAACTTCTTTAACTTCCTTGCCGCTGACATCGATTTCGCAAACCTTGTCGAGACCAAAGGCCTCTACCGCGTCGTACAAGCAAACGTCCAAAATTTCGGCGGCAAGATTTTCCCTGAGCTTTTCTTCTCCAAATCCGCGATCCTCCATTAATCTCTTAAGTTCATCGGGATTCCGCCTAAGGACGATCACCATGAAGACATCCTTCGCTGGCACAACATCTACCGCATAATGGCCATCAACTATGACATCCTGCTTAGAATCCTCTATGATTTTCTTCAGCCTCCTTGAAACCCTGCTTGTGTCCACGATGAGCGTTCCCCTTGCTTTGTCCACGCCGGTGATCAGGTTTTCTAGCTTAACAAGTTCCCCCAAATTCACATGCCTCGCCTTCATCTCAGAGGCCAACAAACGAGACACGGCAGTCTTCCCCACTCCGGGCGTGCCAGTAATCAAAATGGTTCTCTTGAACTTTTCCACCCTCTTACAAGTTAAATGTTATACTGGCTTCAATAAATCTATCGTGCGAAAAGCATAGTAAGACCCTACAGATAAAGTTACATGGCGCATCACCATAATTAACGCAATAAGCAGTGGAGGAAAACAAACAGTGAAAGCAACCATCATCGAATCCACAATGGGCGTCTTAGGTTTCGGAGAAGACAACAAGCTCGTTGATGTGGTTCTCTTCCCCAAAAATCCGAAGGAAATAGCAGAAAGACTCGAAAAAATCGAAACTGGAAAGATTATCGACGAAATAGCCACTTTAATCAGGAATTTGCAAGAAAAGGGCTACGAGACCTTCGTGTTTGAACATTTAGAAACAGCCAAAAACGCCCGCGAAAAGCTGAAAATCCAAGTGGACGTGGCTAGGCCCTCGGAAGCCGGCGAGCTCCTTCGCAGAAACCTAGAAAAATTTGCGGTGGAAACCGGTTTTGTAAAGCAAGCCGAAGAAATCCGTGAATGGCTCCATAAGGTTTCCATGGAGCTCACAAAAATAAGGGTTAGGAAGGCGGCCGAAAAACGAGACCTCGTAGTGGCCCAAGCCATTCAAACAGTTGACGATCTAGACAAGACATTAAACCTTTTCGTAAGCAGAACGCGAGAGTGGTACGGCCTCCACTTTCCAGAACTTGATCCGTTAGTGGAAAAACACGAAACCTACATTCGCCTTGTAGCCAACCTAGGGAGAAGGGAAAACTTCACAAAAGAGAACCTCATAGAAGAGGGGCTTCCCAAAGACAAAGCCCCGAAAATAGCCGAGGCAGCCCAAAGGTCCATGGGCGCCGAACTAGAGGACGAAGACTTAGACCAACTACGAACCATGTGCAAAAACACGCAGACCCTCTACAACATAAGGCATTCCTTGGAAAACTATGTGGACTCAACCATGGACGAAATCGCACCAAACGTCCGCGCATTGGCGGGCTCCCTCCTGGGGGCCAGACTCATAGCTATCGCTGGCGGGCTGAAAAATCTAGCCAAAATGCCTTCAAGCACTATTCAAGTTCTAGGTGCTGAAAGAGCCCTATTTAGAGCGCTTAGAAGCGGTGCCCGCCCCCCGAAACATGGAATAATTTTTCAGCATCCCTCTTTTCATGAAGCGAAGCGCTGGCAGAGGGGGAAAATAGCCCGGGCCCTAGCGGGAAAATTGGCTATAGCTGCGCGGATTGATGCCTTTAGCGGCAAGTACGTGGGGGACGATCTGGAGGCCGACCTTGAAAGAAGAATTGAGGAAATTCGGGAAAAGTACAAAGAGCCACCGCCCAAGAAGGTTCCCATTAAAAGGCCGCGGAAGGGAAGGAAACGTGGCCGTAAAAGTTGAATCTCACCCAAATTTTTTGGGGATTTATTGGGTTACGCTTGAAGGTGGATCCCGAAGGCCTGCCACAAAAAACCTTTCATCTGGAAGAAATGTTTACGGTGAAAGGCTAATCAAACATAAGGGCACAGAATACAGGGTCTGGGACCCTTATAGAAGCAAATTTTCCGCCGCCATATTGAAAGGCTTGGAAACAGTTCTTGTTCAGCCTGGTCATAGGGTTCTTTATTTGGGAGCGGCCTCTGGAACTACAGCCAGCCATGTTTCTGACATTGTTGGAGAAGGGGGACATGTGTTCTGCGTAGAGTTTTCCGCTAGGGTCATTCGTGAGCTTGTGAACAATGTTTGTGCCTTTCGCTCTAATATGTCTCCCATAATGGCGGACGCCCGGTTTCCAGAGCGCTACACGTCGCTCGTTGCGAAGGTGGATGACATCTATTGTGACATAGCGCAGCCCCAGCAAGCCAAGGTTTTAGCGGACAATGCCGACCTGTTCCTTAAAGCCGGAGGGGGGATCATGTTGGCAATTAAAGCCCGAAGCATCGATGTCACGAAAAAGCCCTCAGAGGTGTATGAAAGAGAAATACAGGTTCTTAAGGCCCGTGGGTTCAGTGTCGAGGAAGTTGTGCACCTGGAACCCTATGACAAGGACCATGCTATGATTGTGGGTCAATATTTTGGTAAAGGACAAGTGATTTGAAAGGCGCAAGCTAAGTTTATATGGTACCACCTTAATGGTCTCCTTGACCGAGAGGGAAACTGATGAAGCGGGCGGAATTGCTGGATACCACTGAAGACATCCTGAACAAAGCCAGTTTTCAAGTATCCCAAAGATGCGTTGCAAGGCCAAGCTGCTTTGATTTTGCAGCACGGAGAGGAGAACAGCTGACCTTTGTTAAGGCGCTCGTTGACATTGGGAATGTCTCCGGCGAGGAGGCTTCGGAGCTTCAGTGGATTTCAAAATGCTTTTCCGCTACGCCGCTCTTAATTGGCGATCAAACACGCAAAAAATCCCTAGAGGACGACACTATATACTTGAGGTATAACATTTATGCTATTACTCCCAAGACCTTTGGAAACGTGGTTTTGCTTCAGATGCATCCCCTTGTAACAGCTGGTCCAGGAGGATACTACGTTGATCTCAACGGAGAAGTCATTAGAAAAAAGAGGCAGGAGCTTGGGCTTTCGGTTGGCAAGCTGGCGGAATTGATGGGGATCTCCAGAAGGACCATCTACGGTTACGAGCGGGGAATGGCCAAGGCCTCTGTGTCTGCCGCCTATAATCTCGAGTGGATTTTAGGCCTTCCAGTGGCTCAACCTACCGATGTTTTCCAAAAACAGCCTAAAGAGGAGGGTTTTTTTGCTGCTGCCAAGCGCTTTATTGTTAGAAATCGTCTTCTGCAAACGGTTTTAAGTAAATTTGCTCGATTCGATTTTTCTGTGGCTCCAACGAAGAGGGCTCCCTTCGATTTCGTAGCTCAACTTCGAAAAGAAAAGTTGAGTATTATAGGTGGGGTTACATGCGAGAGGGAGAGGGATGTTAATCAGAGGACGGAGGAAATAATGAGCGTTAGTGAGGTTGTTAACGCCCAGGCGGTCTTCATAACAGATGGAAAACAGGTCCCAAAAAACAACATTCCTCTAATCCACAGCGAAGAACTAACAAAGATAAAATGCCAAGAAGACTTAATGGCACACCTCTAAGCCAGCTTTGTTTGTTTTGCTTTTGTCTCGGTTTTCAGCCTTTTTGCGGGTTTCCACGACTTGCGCACGAAGTTCGGATAAGTTTTCTCTTTTTTGATCCAGTTCTCTAGGAATTTTATTGTTTTTGGGTCTGATGCGTAGCCTGAGCCCATGTCTCCGTATTTTTCTTTTAGGGTAGAGATTGCCTTGTCGCGTTCCACTTTGGCTATTACGGAGGCTGCTGAAACTATGGGATACTTCATGTCTGCCTTATGTTCTGAGATTATTTTGACCTTGAAGGGAAGGTTTTCCATAATGTGGTCTTTGAATCGGTTGGCTAGTACGTCTGAGGCGTCCACGTAGGCTACGTCGGGTTTCAGAACTTTTATGGCCTTAGCCATGGCCTTTGCTTCGAGGCGGTTTAGCCTTTGGAGCCTTTTTCCCTTTTTGACTACTTTGTCTATTTCTGCCGGAGAAAGCATTAGGATGTGGCATTTAAGGGCGAGTTTTCTGATTTCTTTGGCGAGTTGCCTTCGCCTGTGTGGTGAAAGAAGCTTTGAGTCCTTTACGCCTATGGCTTCGAGTTTTGGTATGTCTTCTTCTTTTAGGAGGACGCCTGCGATGGCTAGGGGTCCGATGATTGGTCCGCGGCCTGCTTCGTCCACTCCGGCTATGAGCATTTTAAGGGCCTTCTTTGTCTATCTATTGCTTCTTTAGGTTTGTGTTTTTTCTTTAAGTGTTTTCGTTTCTATTAGTTATTCTTTTAGATTTGTTCATTGGAAGGGAAATTTTATTGTTGAACAAAGGATAACTGAGGGCTATATAGGTGTTGGCACCGGGTAAAAAGGGTTTATAAAGGCATGCACAGAAGTGCACAATCTATGGAAGGAACAAGCCGAAATGGAGAAAAGGCGTCAGTGAAACTTTCCAGGAAGTGGCTCTATTTAATTGGGTTAGTTGTTATTTTGGGAAGTGAGTTTATGTTACGAGATGTTCTTCTTCTAGAGAATCCGAGTGATGTTTATATTGGGATGGCACTTGTAATTGAATGGCTGGTCCTTTTAATATTATTGGCTTACTGGATTCCTAAGGTTGAAGGCAATAATTTAGGAAGCGTTGGGTTTGGAGATTTGAAATGGAGGCATTTGTGGATTGGTGTTCTGGCGTACTTCATACTTTTGATAGTTTGGTTTGGTAATTCTTTCGCCCTCCAGGCAATTGGGCTTGAGGGATTGAGGAGTCTTCAGCCAAGAATAAGAGAGTATAGTTTCCTTATCCTCTTTGGCCTTTTCCTTACGGGAACTTTTCTTGAAGAGATTTTTTATCGGGGTTACCTAATTGAAAGATTAACGTTACTGACTGGAAAGAGTTGGTTGGCGGGAATTATGTCTTGGATGGCCTTCACTTTTGTGCACTTTAAGTTTTTTGGTTTGGGACCCATGTTGGATATGGGTGTTCTTTCGGCGGGGCTTGTGATTCTTTATCTTAAGGAGCGGAGCATTTGGCCGTGTGTTGTGGTTCATGGGATAAATGGTGCATTTGCTTACTTGATGGCTCCTCTATTAGTGTTATAGCGAAAAGTGAAAAGCAAATAAGGGTTGGATTACAAGGTTTTGTTGGTGGAACCCATGAAGAAAAGCTTGCTTCTTGTCGGTTTGGTTCTTTTCGTTGTTGGTGTGGTTTTAGGCTTTTACGGTTCTCAGAGGAATTGTCTAATTGCCTTCATTACGGAGGGTTATATGAGTTTTTGGACGGCTGTCGAGATTTTAGGCGGACTTATGGCCTTAGCTGGCGTCACAATCGCATTAATCGGCTTCATTAAGAAAACGTAAATTTCTCGTATACATCTTCAACTTTCTGCTTTTATTTGGATCCAGTATGTTAACGCTGAGACGGAGAGATCGTCATCAAGAGGGTAAAACGTTATTAATGCATATTCACAAAACTGTGAGTTCGACTATGAAAGTTGGGAGGTGATTGAATTTTGGAAGATGTGAAGATAAAGCTTGCAGTGCTGTGGATACTTAAGGAATTAGTTGACTTAGTCTACATGACAATTGCGGCTTTTGAGCCAGGTGTAATCGAGCAGATAATGGAGGGAGAAATAGAAGGCATAAAAATAGGACCCGAAATATTGCTGTTAATGGCAGTCATATATTTGGTTCCGTTGGTGATGGCTTTTCTCTCCCTGACTTTGAAGGATTCGACAAATCGCTGGGCAAACATCATTGTGGGCATAGTCTTTACCGGTCTTGGCCTCTGGGATTTGATTGATGCTCTGGCAGTCCAGTCTGCTTATGCGATACTAATGTCGGTTTCAATGGTTGTGGCTACAGTACTGCTCGTCTGGTATGCATGGAAGTGGCCTAAAAAGAAAGATTAGCCCCAATAGTCGTAGATTCTTTCTATGAGTCACGTAACCTTTTTTCTACAAGGAAAACAGACTTGTCTAATAGGTAGTTATTGTGTGCGCACGAAAATATGTGGCAAGATTGTTCGTGTTACTTTTCAGGAAAACTGTTATTGTAGCAACCACGAAGCGCGATCTTCCTTCGGGTCAACATTGAAACCAATTCTTTGATGTTTGTTCAAGAGTAGGTCGATGACATTTAAAGGGGTATTTCACGAACGATTTCATCATAGTTCGTCTTTATGTCTATGAGGTTTAGCCATTCCCGTCTGAGCCTTGCAACTTTGGCGTCCTTCTCAAAGAATGCTACATACCTATCCCATGTACCAAAGTCTTTAAATTCGATATGCATTTGATACATCTTCGGATTCGTACCAATGAGGTAGTGCTGATAGAGTTTCCCAGACCCAAGTCCCTCTACCTTGCCTTGAAGATAACCGAGAAACTCTTTTGACTTCTTAACAAACTCCTCCTCGCTGACACCGTTCTTCAGGTTGAAGTACGTGATTAAAAGGGGCATTTTGTCACCTCCTTGTATTATACAATGTAATGCACATACGATGTAACTTGTATTTAAAATAAAAACAAGTCAGTTATGAAACATCTTCAGGAAATCCTTTGTATTTGACAACACCTAGTTGTTTTAGGGAATCCAAAGTGTCTTTAACTACCCATGCTTCTACAATTTTGCCATCAACTATGCGATAGATTACAAAAAAGAAGGGAAAGAGAAGGAGTTGGGTCATTTCTTCAACTTTATTATGGTGATGGTGTTTTCTTCTTCAATACGTGATGTCATATCAAACCCGAAATCCTTCATCATCTCTTTGCCTGCCTCCATGCTAAGTTCCCAGTATTCCTTCAAATCGAGCTTAAGACCTGTTTTTTTCATTGCGTCCCTATACTTTTTTAGCATTACAGAGTTCTTATATTTAATTACTGCTTCTCGGTCAGAAAGACTGACGATTTCCGTGTTGGACAATGGCTCCGTGACTTGACTGTCTTTTAAGAGGCCCTCGACAAACTTTTTGAAGGCTCTACCCGGTGCTAGCGTTTTAATGAACTTGAAGGCATAACCCATGATTGATGGCATCATCTTTTTATAAGCCTTCATCAAGTAGTCCAAATACTTATCTGTAAGCCCCATCTCCTTAGCGAAAGCCCAGGCTATAACATCTGTAATGATATATTGATCGTAGAGCTTGTCGTACTTCTCTTCGAAAGACATCTCCTTAGTTTCCAAATTTCTCACCTCCTTCCAAATGTAATGCATATACGACGTACGTTGTAACTTGTATTTAAAATCACGGACAAGGGTTTAATTAATATATAAATATGTTGACGCTAAGACGGAGAGAGCATCATCAGAGGGTTAAACGCTTATTAATGCATGTTGATAAAACTGAGGGTTCGGCTATAAAAGTTAGGAGGTGATTAAATTATGGAAGATGTGAAGATAAAGATTTCAGTGCTGTGGCTATTTTCTACAGTGGCTTCTTTGGCCGTTGTGACATTGGTGTTTATGGAGCCAGGTGTAATAGCGCAAATAGAGAAGGGAGAAATATATGGCGAGAAAATAGGACCTGAACTGTTGCTGGTAATGGCAATTCTATATTATTTGGTTCCATTGGTTATGGCTTTCCTGTCCCTGACCCTAAAGGATTCAATAAATCGCTGGGCAAACATCATTGCGGGCATAGCCTTCGCCGGTCTTGCCCTCCTTGATCTAATTGCGGCTCTGGAAATTGCAATGCCCGCCTATGGGATACTGATAGATATTTCAAGAGTTGTGGCTCCAGCACTGATTGTTTGGTATGCATGGAAGTGGCCTAAAAAGTAAGATTATTCCATTGTTGCAACAGCAGTAGTCGAAGATTTACCGCAAGTCATAAAACTGCAGCAGTAGACATGCATAAGTATTTTTATTTTAAAGGAGGTGATAGGTTGAAGTTTGGTGATGTCGTGATGGCTGTGGCATCGATAGCTGTGATTTATGTTTTGGTTTACTCTGTGCTTGGCATGGCGTTGGTTCCGTCTATGGATTCTTATACGGGACAAAATATTGCAGGTCTTATATCTATGTTAGTCGCGGGGTTAGTTGCAGGTTTCGTTTTTGCTGGAAACATACAAGAAGAATCCAGAATAAGAGCGGTTGGGAAAATCGCTGTTTTATTTGCGTTTGTAACCATATTTGTTGTGCTAATAGGATTTTCTGGCAACAGCTATTACGGTGCTTTGATTAAGGAAGGCTTGCAGAGTATGTATTCTACTGGTGCATGGAAAACGATGGATTGGTTTGTTTATCAGCAGTTGGTGACATCTTTCAACATGGCTCTCAATGCCGTTTTGGCGCTGGTGTTTGGTTTCATTGGGCTCTATGTTGGTTCGATGCTTAGGCGGCCTGCAAAGAAGGGAAAATAGGGGTCTTATAGGGTAATTATAGGGGCAGAAAACCTCTTTTAGAGGGCGTTTACCCGTCAATTGTTGGTCAATTACTAGAAACAGCGAACCCTTAGAAAAGTTCCTTTTCTTATAAATGACTCCTTTCCTTAGCCCTTTCAAGACTAAAATTTTCTCCTTTATATGGGCCTTGGCGCTAGGGGAAAAGGGGTTTATGAAGGCTTGGTAAGCTCGTCTATAATGTCGGAAATTATTTTAGCTCCAAGAATTATGCCAAATATAACTAACGCTCCTTTTAACAGATTTTCAATATTCACATTTGGCTGTTGGGCTTCTCTCTGTGCAATTGACCTTAAAGTGTTATAATTACTAGCAAATTGCTCTGCTTGGAGGCGGTTTTGAAGGTTATCCGGTCCAAAAGATTTTAAAATTTTCACGCTTCTTTTTCCGCCTACATTGACGTATTCGACGGCCTGCAGGTAGCTTCTTCCACCTACGTTTATTGTTCTAACCGACGCCGCCATTTCAGGTCCCACATGTATACTAATTTAGTACGATTATTTAAATATTTTCATACTAATTTTCGAAAGCTTTATATTTGAGCTCACTGTTCTATGAATAGGGATAAAAATGCAAACATACACTTTGAAAACACCCACGCCTCCTATACTTAGCATCATAGACTGGGTGGCCGAAGATTCACAAAATGCCGCCAAAGTAGGTGTTAGTTTAATTGTTCTTGGCGTGGCAATTCTTATTCTTGTTGCCATCTTTGGTTCCTGAATCACTCCAAAAAGATTCAGGTTACTGAAGAGTAGCGGAGGCACTATCCGTTGCAAACTTACGCACTCAAGACCTCGGCCCACAAGAGTATGGCGAAACTTAATATAGCACTTTCGCCAAAATTTACAGTTGAATGGAGCATAATGGGGTCAGAGCGGGGCGACTAATCATCCTGATTGGTCATCATGTCAGCCGTTCATCATCCCCATAGGCTCTGTTCACCGAATGGAGCCCGCGCTGGGTGTCGAACCCAGTCCCACCGCTTACCGAAGCGGTTGCTCGCCTGTGAGCTACGCGGGCTCTGTTCGCCATTATCGTTTTTGTTACTCTTTCTTGAAAGTCAGATATAAAGTTTGTGCGCGTTTCATTCGTTTTGCTTAAAATCTGTTGGACTTTGGTTGGCCACGTAGGATACGTATTTCCCTTTAGCAATTTTTCGAGTTGTCATGAACAAATTCGTGAATTTGCCTCTTTTTTGGAATCGTTTAAGTGCTGTTCTCACTGTAGATGAGTGAAGTTGTTCTGGTTGTATGACTGCGGCTTTCCCAGATGGAATTTTAGAGAAAATTTCTTCCCAGTCGATACCCCTTTGATATTTCCTTTCGGGAACTTCTGTCGCATCTATTAATTCTAAATCTTTGAATCTGACTTTTTTGGACATATCTCACTCAACCCTATGTTTTCCGAATAAAAAGAGTGGTGCGTCGCATATATAAACTTTTGCTTAATATAGTTAGTTATTTAGTTAGTAAGTTAGTAATAGAAAGTAGGTGTTCACAGTACCGTACCGTGATTATTATTACAGTTTAATAGCTTAATATCTTAATAGTTAGCTTAACAACTAGCTTAACAGTTAGCTTAACAGCTTAACAGCTAGCTTGTTAGCTTGACAGCTAGCTATACTTGTAATTTCGCTTTATAAGTGTATTATAAAGGAAAACAATTTGTTTTCGTTACACGCGTGTAAGCTACACTTAGTTCTTTCTATATTACTCTGGTTCGTTCTCACGTTGCCCTTGAGCGGAGGTTTCTGTTCCTAGTAGTAGGTTTATGAGGGTTTCTTGGTCCACTTCTGCCCTTGTTCTCCAATCTAAGTATAGTTGTCCCCCCTCATCCTCGCCTAAGTATCCGTAACGTATGTAGCGCCCCAAGTTCATATCCACCCTCCAGCCTGGAAGCTTACTCCGCAAAAGCTCCTCCACCTCCTCCCTAGGCGCCCTCCCCTTCTTAGAAATAACATAAGAAATAGCAATAGCCAAACCAGCAATGTCATCAATACGCCAACCCATAAGCTTACTCTCCCTAGACGCTAAGCCCTCCCGAAGCGTAACATAAAACCTAGCCCTATCCAAATCCGCCAAAGTAGGCTTCTCAGGCGCCTTCTCCTCCTCAAAAACAGTCTTAACCTGAAGATCCAACTTCTCCAAATAACTATCCAAAATCTTAACAACCCTAGGATAATCAGACCCCAAACTTTTCCTTAATTCCCAGCCCTTCACCCCAGGCTTCAAGTGACGCCTATAAAAAAGAAGCTGCGCCGCCCTCTTAACCTTCCTCGAATAGAGAGCCTTTCTCTTCAGCCTCGGACGCCTTCCTTCCACTTCCGCCATTCTTCCACCCCAATAGCAATAGGAACAGACATAACCCCCTTCTTACCCACAAGAGGCTCAGGCTTCTCAAAAGGCAAAACAAAAATCTCCTCCTCCAAACGATAAATCTCCAAGGTAGCATAACCATAAGTCACAAGAAAACTCGTCATATAAGCCCGCCTCACCGTCTCAAGATAATCATCAGCACCAATAAAATCCCAATACCGAATCTTACCCTCCTTACCAACCCTCTGCTTCAACTCCTCCCAAAAAGCCTCCAACTCCTCAGAAAAGGCCTTTTCAGCGAATATCCTCTGCTTAATAAGCTCTTCACGCGTCGCAGCCCCAACTTCCCTCTTCAAGAACGAGGTTTTTGCCCATCTCACGTCTAGGGGAAGAAGGCTCTCCCAATATTTCATGGCTTGAGCTAGGCTATGAGGAGAAATCTGCTCCATTTCAATAATGGGGTTCCAAGCCTTAACAAAGAGGTTAGCAAGTTCTTCTCCGCTTAGCCTCCGAATTTTTTCCTCAAGCAGAAACGGATCAGTATAGAGGGACGTTGACCGATGCTTCACCCAGTCGCTCTGAAGCTTAATAACCGAAGAAAGCTGCTGAATGGCTTCAGCGTCTAGGCAGAGCTCTTCAGGCAGCTCCCACTCAGGAAAATACTCCTTAACGACCGCTATAATGTCGTCAATATCCACAATGAAAGGGTCCAGACTTTTTTCCTCAACGGACTTGCAAAGGTCAATGACGCGCTCAAGGCGCTCCCTCCCCAGCTTCTTACGCTTCCTTTGAGACAACTAGGCAACCTCTCTAATCAGCGAAGTCCCCTCAACATTCTGAACCGTAACAATGTGAACATCCTTACCCGTAAAGGTAATTTGACTAGGAGTAATAGCCACATACTGGGCACCAGTCCCAACAACCGAAGAAACAAGCACATTGGCAATAATTTCCCTATTCTTAGGATCCATGTGAATATCATACTCATCCACAGCCCTAAAAGGAGAACGAACATGCTGCTGCAAAGCCAAAAGAAAAGCCATAGTGGCCGTGCTCCTCTCCCCACCACTCTGAGTGTAAGCATCTAGGGGAACCAGCTCCGCCCCCTTAAATCCCACAAGAATTTCAAGACCAGCCTCCTCAATATCCCTCTCACTAGTCAATTGAACCTTCCCAGCCGCTTGAACTTCTGAAAGAATCCCAAAATAACGGAGATTAACATGATCAAAAAGATTCTGAATAACACCCCTCCAAGCCTCCATCCTCTTCTTCACCTCCTCCAAAGCCTTCTCACGATTCTCCGCAACCAAACGGGCCTTCTCCTTAAGCTCCAAATAAAGCTTCGAGTAAGACTCATACATACGCTCAATATCCTCAGAAACATCGGCCAAGGCCGCTAAATGCCCATCCGTCACCCGCATTTCATCCAAAATTTCCTCAATACTCTTCAAGGTCACGAGGCGAGGACCCGCCTCCACCTCAGCCCTCTTCATAGCTTCGTCGAGTTCTGCGAGGGAATCTTGAAGGGCCTTGTTTAGCCTTTCTAAGGCCTTCGTTAGCATCCCCTTTCGATAGCTTAGAAGGGCGAGCTTGATTTTACGGTCTAGGACGTCGTCGTTAACGCCTTCCATCTCAAGATTTAAGCTATCTATTTTTGCTTTAATACCTGAAATTTGGGTGTCTAACTTCGTGATTTGCTCGGCTGAGCTTTCAATTATCTTTTTCAAATCTTCCCTTTTCAATTCAAATTGCTGCGCCCACGAACCTTCCAGATTCTTATAAGCCTCCTTAATTTCCGCTAATTGAGGTTTAACGCCAGCAGGGTTAACACCCCTAAGCGCTGTTTCCAACTGCCCTATTTTGTTTACAAACTCCTCCACCCTTCCTTTGGAAGCCTCCATCCACGATCCCATTTCCTCTAGGCTCTGATTAGCCAAAGAAACACTCAGTTCGCCCTTTGCCCTTTCGCACTCAAGATTTATTCGCTCTTCCAACAGGCTTTGCCATTCGCCTTTCAGGCGTTCATGTTTTTCCTGAAGATCGCTTAATTGGCCGTTGACGACCTCGGTTTCATTCTTGATTCGCTCAACTTCTTTTTCTTTCTCTTCGAGCTGATCCCTTAATTCAGCAATCGTTCTTTCTCTTTTTGAAATTTCAGCCCAGACTAGTTCCCGTTCGAGGAATCTCCTCTTTATCCTCAGTTGCTTTTTCTGTTGATAGCGATCGTACTGCTCCCTCCAATAGCGCAGGGTTTGTTCAGCCGACTCAAGGAGCTTGCCCACCGACTCCTCCTCACTTAAGATGCGGCTCAGCTTTTTTCGAGCCTTCAGAACGTTTTGGCGGTAGGGTTCAAGGCCCACCGCGGCCTCAACCATCCTAAGCTTGTCTTGAGGCGAAAGCACCGTGAACTGTTCCACCATGTTCTGATGCATAATAACCAGCATGTTGTCGGGGTCAACCCCAAATTTAGAGAGGAGCCTCGCAACCTTCTCCTTAGTGACAGCCGTATTTTCTAACTCAAACCAGTATTTTCCGTCTCTCCTAAGAACCCTAGTTAAGCGAATTTCATCCTTGTTAATCTTTGGAATGGACCTACGCCTGCCCCTAGGGGAGTTGTCAAGAACCAAGGTAACGCGGCCCATGTCTTTACCCCAACGGATGAGGTCACTCAACTTCTTGGACCGTTCCGTGTAGGATTGACCCAAAGCAACCGAGATTCCAAGCAACATAGAAGACTTGCCGGAACCATTAGGCCCGCAAATGACGTTAACACCCGGTTTAAGGGGTATCCTAGCATACTCATAGGACATGAAGTTTTCTAGGATTACCTCCCGAACTAGCACTCGAAGCGGGCCCCCACCATGATACTAGATAGAGACTGCTTACTCCTATTAAAGTATATTTTGCAAGCTTTAGCGTCAAAGGCGTCAAAGCTGAAATAGCGCATAAGCACAGTTCTGATATAAACTTATATTAATGAGCAGTGTAAGAAATGGCTCCATACATATTCAGTTAAAATCCATTAGCAACAATAGTTTCTGCTGGAATGTCAAAATTTGGGAAGTTGGAGGGTAAATACGCAAGGGAAATATTTGCAGAAGTCGCTGTTAACCTTCGGGTGTTGAATGGGGAAATAGAGGTAATTTTGGACGGCGAGAGGCATCACTTAGTTATAATAACTAGAAAAAAGGGAGGTTTTTGGCGGATCGATTCAAGTATTGCCTGTTTTGTCTTGCTCCTAGTCGAGGGGACCCTTGAGCCACCAAACTCCCATTATTCCCTGATCGAGGATGTTTACTTCGCCGTCCATGTTGAAGTCCACCCGTGGGTCGTACTTTTCGTCCCCGACTTTAGTTAGCCAAGAATACCCCAGCATGCCCAGGTCGACCACGTTGACGTGTCCGTCGCCGTTGGCGTCGCCTGACCACTTCACCTTCACAAAGCCGTCTGTGTAGGTGTTGTCTGCTGTGTCAGTTTCGCCTGGCACTATGGTTGCGTTAGCTGAAAATGTGTAGTTGGGGTATGGCCAAGCCGCCGTTTTGTTGTCGGGATAGCCGGGTAGGTAGGGGTTCCATGTGAAGGTTAGGTTTTTTTCGGCTCCTGAATTCAAGTTGGTGACGGTTTGCGTTCCTAGTTTGGTGCAGTTTTGGTTGACTGTATCATTACAGTAGGCGGTGACGTTGAAGGTCTGGCTGAAATCGCCTTCATTTTTGACGGTGACATTGATTTCGAAGGGAACCAGCCAAGGAGGCTTGGGGTGCGACTCATAGGACAAGTTGTTCAAGGTCAAGACATGATCCGCGTGTTTCTTGGGCTTCACTGTCGGCGTGACCTTGACTATGGCCACGTCAAAAACCTTCAGATACCAATTGGAGGTTGCTTCTTCCACTGTTTCTCCGGGTGGGTAGCTGGCAGTGTGGTTTTTGCAGGTATTTGGAAACGGGTCATGTCCATCGTACCAGTTGTGCCACTGCTTGTGAACAACCATGTTGCTGTAGTACAGTAACATATCATCATAAGACCCGTCTTCTATTGGTGCAATAAACGATGTTGGTACTTTGGCTTTGTGTGCTGTTTGAGCCGATTGAAATATGCCTAGCATACCAGTCCAGTTAACAGGTGCGGAAGCAACCACCGCGGCGTGCCAGATGCCAGCGTAATCTTTCTGAATTTCATTTGCAACCACTACACCTCCAGCCGAAAAACCAAATAAGGATATGTCTTGGTAGCCCTGCTCTTTCAGCCACATCGTAACATTATATAACCAAGTTTCGGTTCCGCTATACCATAGATACCCAAAAGGCCCCCTGACTTATAGGTCAACACATCAAATCCGCTTGCATGTAAATCTTCGATAAATTTGTCCTTCTTGTCGGAGAATTCCTCATAGCCATAAAGATAGTTGACTAGGGCGGTGTCACCCATTCCCGGATCCGACCAATTAATAGCATGTCCTCCAAATAAGACTATGGCGGCCTTATCGTTGCCAGCCTCTAAGTAATACCAGTCGGTTCCACTTATGTTTTCAGTTCGCAAGTGCCAGGTGACTGCAAGTTTAGGTACATAATCGGAGGAGGAATCACCGCTCCAAAATTCAACATATTCCCATCCAGTTGGGACGGTTCCTTCACGGCTCGACTTAAGTTCAAACTGTGTTCTACCCCATTTGTTTATTTGATCCGTGGAAATTGTGAAGTTGATGTAGACGTTGTCTCCAGGATAGTCTGTTATGTTCCATGTGGTTATCTCTGTCGTTCCGCAGTCCCAGTCGTCAGCCTCCAGCTCCTCGCCATAAATTGGTTGTGCTCCGCCCATGACCGTGACATTGAAGTCAACCTCTGAGCATTTTGCTTTTGTCTTAAGTTTCAGGGTGGCATTTAAAATGGTGGCGTTATTCGGAATATCTGTTGTGTTAAAACTGACATAACCTCTAAAAGTCTTAAACGCTGGAGGAGAAATGATTTCTTGCCCAACGTCTATGTATGCTTCCGATGTTACTACCTCATAAGTAGGTGACATGCCCGGAATGTACCATTTGCATATGTAACCATCTTTGCCGGCTTCGGAATCCCAGGTGGATGTTGTGGGGTCAAGTTGAATCGCTCCGCCTTGCGGGATAGTGTATAGGGTGGAGTTTTGGAAGGTGAAGTCTGTCTTCATCCCTTGGGCGCTAACATCGATTGTGGTTGGTTGTAGAACGTAGTTGTGGTAAATGAGGTCTTCACCACGGAAGCCCGTGTCCCAGAGATTTTGGAAGACAGTGAATGTGCCATTGAGTTTCATGAACCGGAACCATGTTGAGTTGACGGTTACGGGTCCCGTGACGTTTTCTTCTCCTTGGGCATGTTTAACTCTGCCCCCGACGATGCCGCTCCACTTCTGGATGATTCTGAACTCAGTTTCCTCAGCAATAAGCGACTTCCAAGTGACCGTGTGTTTCAGGGGACTGGCAACCTTTAAGGTGTATGTGATGTTGAGAACCCCGGCCCACGAGGTGAAGGATTTGGTTAACCAAACTCCGCTCTCGTTTGTGACCACCGTGAATACAGGGGTTCCCGACTGGGCTCCAATGTCGTCCCACCTCCCCTGTTTTGGCCTCCACCTCTGAACTTCCCACCGTTCATCATAAAGCCTAACTTCACTGTAATTGACGTCATAAAACTTAGCATAGTAGTCATAAACTTCGACTGCGATGTGGCTGTTTCTCAGCAAGTAATAGTCTTCATGTTCTTCGTAAACGTAGTCAAGCCAGTGGGTTCCGTTCCAAAACACCTGAGGAGTGGGGAAAAACGTGGAGTTTGCGATGTCGTCTCGATAGGCTGTGAGAGTCCAAGGGTTATCCCACCTCCAAACCCATTCAGGCGACGAGGCTTGAAAAACGGGAACGTCCGAAGCCTGAACTAAAGCGTACAACAGCCAAAAACCAAGGAAAATCACTAATACTTTAATTTTAGTCTTCAATTCAGATCACATAAAAGATGTAGCAGTTTAATATATATATAACAATTTCGAAACATTTTTAAATCATCGACATTACATATTAATTTATGGATAAGAAATTTGTTTTAATGTTTTTTACATTGGTGTTCTTGCTGTTGGCGACGCTTAGAGCTCAATTTTTAATGCCATCTGCCGCAGATCCAGCGGTAATAAGGGTGCCGGAGGACTATCTCACAATACAAGAAGCCACTAATGCGGCAAATCCAGGAGACATCGTGGAAGTGGCAGCGGGAACATACTATGAAAACGTTGTCGTGAACAAGTCTTTGTCGCTTATTGGAGAAAACAAAAGCACCACAATAATTGACGGTAGCTGGACTGGCGCTGTCCTGAACATAACTGCAGACGACGTGAAAATTGCTGGGTTCACGATACGGAATAGTGGCCCTAGTGGCTGGTTTGGAATCTATATATTTTCTTCTAGTAACACGATAAGCGGAAACATAATTTCAGACAATTTAGATGGCATCTTCCTACGCTCTTCTAGTGGCAACACAATTAGCGGCAATATGATATCGCCATATTATGGGGTGGGCATCTGGTTAGAAGACTATTCTAATAACAACACGCTCAATGGCAACATAATGGACCCTGGGCCCGGCCTTGATCAAATTGGCATTCTTGTAGCATATTCCAGAGATAATGTCATCTCAGACAACATTATATTGAAAAATGGGTATTACGGCATCAGGCTATTTCAAAGCCAATTGAACAAGATCATCGGCAACAATATCATAAACAACGGATTATTCGGCATCAATTTTGTAGCTTCGTCGGGAAACACTATTTACCACAACAACCTCATTAACAATGGGGTAGGTGACGGTGGATCAAATACTTGGGACAATGGTGCGGAGGGCAACTATTGGAGTGACTATGATGGTGAAGACTTGAATGGCGATGGCATTGGCGACACTCTTCTACCCCACCAGGGGGTGGATTTCTATCCACTTATGACTCCATGGAACGAATTCAGGGTATTCAACATTCCTTGGGAAGAGGAAGTCTATCAAGTCACCACATTTAGCCACTCTACCATTGCGAGCTTCAACTTCAGCCATTTAGACAAGCAAATAAGCTTTAACGTAACAGGGCCGCCTGGAACGTCTGGCTTCTGCAACGTCACTATCCCTAAGACACTTCTAGGGGCTAATGAAACCCATCCTTGGCAAGTACTCTTAGACGGCAACCCCATAAACTACAATAAAGTTGAGAATGAAACCCACACCTTCCTATATTTTACCTACACCCACACAACTCATCACGTCCAAATCATAGGAACCTGGGTAACACCAGAATTCCCAACAGCCTTAATCCTGCCACTCCTCATAATTACCGCCCTACTTGCAACCATCCTAGGAAAGATGACTCATTCAACCAAGAAACCACAATCATTGTGCTAATAGCCCCCTCCTACCCGTGTCTCTATCTGAGACTATTAAAGTATATTTTGTAAGTCAGCGGAATGGCTAGAAGGTAACCTTAACGCTGATGATTCTCTTGGGACCTACGTCTATAGGTATGCATCCGTCAGAAGCCACTTTTAGGGAATGATTAGTTGACTCCTCATTGAGGTCAACAATTTCCGCTCCAGCGATGGGCCTGTATAGCCTTATTTTTCCTCTCGTCCGTTTTTCTGTGATGTTGTAGAAACGGATTATAAGCGCCTTTTCCCTTTCTGCCTTCTTGACTGCGCTGAGGACGAGGTTTTCTGGCTCGATGGATATGAAGCTTAACGTCTCAGGGAGGCTTCCTTCATGTTTCCCTGTTTGTTGCGTTCTAAAGGATACATTGAATTGGTGAGCCGAATGATACGCTCTGCTGTTTTCCCACGTTCCCTCATGGGGAGTAATGGCGTATTTGAATACGTGTCTTCCCGGACACTGAGCTTCCGGTGTAGGAATCATGGGACCCGCGTTTCCCCGCCTAACTGCCAAATCTGGCCTAGAAAGCCAACCGACACATCGGAGCAGGGTTAGGGCTATCGTCACGCCTTCCTCTCCTTCAAGGACCTCGTATTCGGGGAGCCCCTTATTCATCACTGCGACGCCGGTTTTGCCGTCATTAATGTCAACGAAGGTTTGGTGGGGGTGCGTTGAAGGAGGATCTTCAATCCACCTTTCAGGTTTTTCAGGTAAATCCGTCCACCAGCCTGCATCCTTCATAAAGTTAATAATTTCTTCGGAAGCCTCGATTCTGAGGGGCTTAACGGGGCGCTTCACGACATCAAAGTGTTCCTCGGCATAGGAAAACTCCGTTTTCAATCCTGTTGGAAAAAGCACTCGCAGTCTGTGATCCTTCGCATTGTTCTGCACAACGGTTTTAATGTCGACTCGAGGAATCTTCGGATAAAGTGTAACAAAGCTCGTTATCGGACAAACAGTTTCTTTGGCGCTTCTTCTTTCCCTACTTTTCACTAGTTCCTTAGGCAAAGCCATCCTCAGGTCTACTCTGAACGTTGCGGCAACTGGACCCCTCGCTAATAATCTAACCGAGGCCCTGTCCTTCCCGCTGGTTATTACTTTGTCCTCTTTCGGGGGAGAATAGTTGTACTCGTCCCCTGCATCCCCTGAATCTTCAAAGACGTTCACGTTTCGGTATATCCTTCCAGTGCGTTTGTCGGTGATGGTGAGGGCTCCATTAGCGTTAATCTTAACCTTAAGAAACTCGTTTTCCATGATGTTTTCGCTCACCTTAAGGGAGGTTAAAGCCTCGGTCACCTCGGAGGGATGCACTCCATAGGTTTTGTAGCCGCACATAGGAACATTTTCAGCTAGGAACAGTATCTCAGTTTCGTCTTTCCTTCTCTCCAAAATTTGGAAGGGAACGGCTTTACCCTCGAAGTCCCTTATGGAGAAGCCCCCCATTTCAGGGGGAATCCGCAGCTTAGCCCTAGCGACGCCCGTTGAAGTCCAGCCTAGGGGATTAAAGACCACAAGATACGTTTGGGCTTGTTCTTTGGTTTTTATGCTTTCTGAAATAGGCCTTAGGCTTTGGTTAATTATTTCGTTGGCTATTTGTTGACACCATGTGAACCTCGTGAGGTTTTCCCTATGCACCTCATCGATGCTGCAGCCACAAATGCTGTCATGGGGATGATTCTGCAATAGGTGCTTCCAAGCCCTCCAAAGAAACGCGCTTGGATAATCTCCGCCCAACGTCCAAACGAATGTTGAGAAGGGTTCCGCCCATCGTTCTAGAAGCGTTTGGGTTTCCACATTCTTCTGTTTAAGATATATTCTTGCAGAAACGACGCCCGGCAGTAAAGGCCCATACTTGTTGCTCCTTTGCTCCCCCGTGATGGTGGGTAAATCTGGTTCTTCGCTTTGCACCCTTTGCAGGTAGTCCACGAGGGTGCCTTGAACCAATTTTGTATCATTAAGCTTTTTGTTCATCTCCTCTATTAGGCGCGGTAAAAAGGGCTGGGGCTCTAGGTGGTCGCAACCGTTCATGAGGAGTATGTTGGATGTCGAGGCGATGGGGGCTAGAATCCTTATCAACTTCTTTATTCTATTGAGGGCTTCATCAGCCTTTTCAGGTAGGCTATGTGCGTTACAGTAGGTTGTGCGCAGGTGAACCGTAAAGACACTAGATCCGTCTGGGGCTTGCCAGTAGAATTCTGTTGGAAGCCTCTTTCCCTCATCGTCTAAGCCTCTCCAGAAGACGCAGGAGCCTATGCCGAATCCCTTTAGGATCTGAGGTATCTGAGAAATATGGCCGAAAGGGTCAGGAATATACCCTACCTTCATTATTCCGCCGAAGTTTTCAGCGATCCGATGGCCGAGCATGAGGTTTCGGATGATGGATTCGCCGCTGACCAAGAACTCGTCGGGCAGAACGTACCAAGGGCCCATGAGCATTTTGCCCTTTGATACGAACTTTCTGAAGGCTTCTTCTCTTTCGGGTCGAATTTCGAGGTAATCCTCCACCACGATGGTCTGTCCGTCCAGCGTAAAGTTGCGGAACTGGGGGTTCTCCTCAAGTATGCCGAGCAACTTGTCAATGAGCTTGACCAGTCTAATTCTGAAGCCCTGAAATGGAAGGTACCATTCTCTGTCCCAGTGAGTGTGGGAAACAACGACCACGTTATACTTCTTGGTCATGGAGATACACCTTATCCTCAATGGCGTGTACGTTTTAATATTATAAAATGATTTGTTCACCATGAAATTAATATACATATTCCCCTATGCACATTTGTTTCCTCCTATTGTATCGCCTATGTTCTACCCAAGGATAAGAAGATTAGAGTCTTGAAGAACCAAGAAAAGAGAGCTTAGGCTACTCTTTTCATCTCTCTGTCCAAATAGCCTTCCTAAGAACAACCGCAACTAAAGTAATAATCATTAATAGTGGCAGGATTAATGCCGATGGAAACTCTGGCACTATCCAGGTTCCCCTTACCATGATTTCTTGGACGCTGTGATTGTATGGAACGTAAATGAAGGTGTGAGTTGAGTTCTCCCAAATGTGGCAAGACGAGGTTACATCGGTAAAGTTCAGACAGACAACCCAACACTCTAATCCTTCAGGGCAATCCAACAAATCCTTTGGAATTGTAAATCGAATGAAGCCCTTTGTTCCCTCAGGACCAGTTACATCAAGGACGATTGTTCCTCCTACCCATTTTCCAGTATTTAAATCAATTATTGGATAAAGCCCAAAGTTTATAATTGTTGAATTAGAAATGGTAGTGACATGATAGGTCTTTTCTAGTTTCACATCAAAAATACTGGAAATAAGGAAATCAGAGAACATTCCCATTAGAGGATAATTGTCAGTGTTGTTATCATCAATTATGTACGGAGTATCACCAATTCCGTCTTGGTCTGAATCTGTGCCATTATAATCACTCCAATAATTGCCACCAGAAGGATAACCATCGTCCCAAATGTTTACTACTGGTTCATAACTGTACACTGGATATGTGTTGTTGATGAAGTTGTTGTGGTAGATAGTGTTATTGTTCGAGTATAACGTGATGCCCCTATGATTGTTCGTTACTATATTGCCAAGAATTATGTTTTTGCTTCCACCCACTGAGATACCAATACTTCCATTTTTTATGATATTCCCGCTTATTGTGTTGCTACTTCCAATTGCGCAGACTCCAGTCCAGCTGTTGTTTATTATGGTGTTGTTGTTAATAATGTTGCCAGAACCCATTATGTCAATGCCAGTCACCGAATTGTTTGATATGGTGTTGCCATTGATTTTATTGCCATGGCTATCACGGGCAAAGATACCATATCCAAACCCTGGGGGCCACGGCACGTTTGAAACAATAATGTTTCCATTAATTGTATTGTTACTAGAATGGTCTAGAAAGATTCCATCAAGATTACCTGATATTGTGTTGTCAACAATTACATTTCTGTTAGAGTATTGCATAAAAAGGCCGAAAGCGTTTTTTGTTATGTTGTTTCCTCTAATCGTAATGTTATTTGAACTCAGTAAGTATATTCCACCAAAATGTTTTGAGGCACTTATATTTTCTATAATGGAATCAGTTGTGTATATTATAAGCACATCCTCTGTCATGTTAAGGTCTCTTACGATTATGTTTGTCGAGTTCACAATAGCCACATAACCGGCGTTAGCTGGGATCTGTCTGTTATGTTGGTTAACCCAGTAATAAACAAGCTTCCCATCTATAGTGTTTGAAATATCTATATCATTAATAAAATGTTGGAGGGAATCGCCATCAACAACCAAGCCCCGCCGATTGTTGGTCATATTATTGTCTCTGAGGATGTTGCCGCCAGAACAGATTAAAGTAATGCCGTATACATAGGTTGAAGTTATCACATTGCCACTAATGATGTTGCCTTGAGAGTTGTACAGGTAGATGCCATCAAGATTATTTGTTACTATGTTGTCGCTAATGTGAACGCTACCAGACGACTGTGAGTAGATGCCGAATCCCGCATAATATGTATTATTCACCATGCCTCCGCCATTCCGTATCGTAAATCCGCTAATGTCAACATTGTTTGCAGTTACATTGACAACTGTCCCTGTTCCATTGCCGTCGATGATAGTTGTGCTTCTATCTTCCCCAATAAACACCAAAGGCTTATTTACAACTACATGTTCATAGTATGTTCCTGCTCTTACTCTAATGGCGTCTCCACTACTTGCATTGTCTATGGCCTCTTGTATTGAAGTAAAGTTGTCTGGAACCCAAATAGTCTTAGGACTAGCAGTGTCCACTTTATCTGAAACTTCTGTTGCTCTTAATCTAGGTAATAAATGGAACCCAAAAGTTAAAGCTGATGAAATAAGCAGTAAGGCTAGAATGGTAACCTTACGTTTCATCAATAAACCTCCTAATAATAGATAGACAAATACCGTACAAAAGATTTATGGAACATTTACTATGCTCTCTATTTAATGTAAATATCTGCATACCTTTTTGTTGGAAAATAGGATTCTCTTTGCATTTACTTAGTTTACTTCTGATAGAGGCAGAAAGAGGGGAAGGTTAAAAGACTTTTCTTTCCCAGACTTTAAAAACCAATCATATATAAACGTATTTAATTAGGGTGAGAACCTTGGTTGGCAAACCTTTAGCTACAATAGTTTCTGCTGGAATGTCAAAGTTCGGAAAGCTAGAGGGTAAATATTCAAGGGAAATCTTTACAGAAGCCGCCAAAGAAGCCTTTGACAGATGCCCTAACCTAGACCCCAAAAGGGACATTAAAACACTTTTCGTCGGCATGATGGGGGAAAGCTATGAACATCAAGGCCACACAGGGGCTACCCTCCTCGACTGGATTGGTTTGCTTCCCCTGCCCTCCGTGCGAACCGAAAGTGCCTGCGCATCCTCAGGAGCCGCCTTGAGATGCGGGATTTCCGCTCTCCTTTCTGGGATGTACGACATAGTTATGGTGGGTGGAGTGGAGAAGATGACTCACCGAACCACTCCGGAGGTAACGGAGTTTTTGGCCATGGCCTCTGATTTTCCCTTTGAGCAGTGGAATGGAATCACCTTTCCAGGCTTGTACGCCCTCATGGCGACGGCCCACATGCACAAATACGGCACAACCGAGGAGCAAATGGCCATGGTAGCAGTGAAAAATCATCACAATGGATTCCTTAACCCAAAAGCCCACATGCAAAAGGAAGTAACCCTAGAAAAGGCCATGTCTTCAATAATGATAGCTTGGCCCCTAAAACTCTATGACTGCTCACTAATAACGGACGGAGCCAGCTGCCTCATTCTAACAAGACCCGGAATTGCCAAAAAATTCACGGACACGCCCGTGCACATCATAGGCTCAGGCCAAGCCAGCGACACCATAGGCTTATACGAAAGGAAAGACCTCACAACCCTAGCCGCGGCTAAAGTTGCAGGACGAGAAGCCTACAAAATGGCGGGAGTCAAGCCAAAGGATATAGATGCCGCCGAGGTTCACGACTGCTTTACCATCGCTGAAATTATAGCCTATGAAGACCTTGGCTTTTGCGGTCCTGGAGAAGGAGGAGGCTTTGTGGAAAAGGGCGTGACCACCCTTGAGGGTGAGATTCCTGTTAATACTAGTGGTGGACTGAAGTCGAAGGGACACCCTGTGGGGGCGACGGGAACCGCGCAGGCCTACGAGATATATCTGCAGTTAACAGAACAGGCCGAGGGAAGGCAGGTGAAGGACGCTGAAATAGGCTTAACCCACAACGTGGGCGGTTCAGGGGCCTCCGCAACCGTGCACATTTACAGGAGGGGATAAAGATGGAAGAGGCTAAAACTTTCACCATAGAAAGCTTTTACGCGTTTGTAGGCGAAAAAAGGCTGATGGCAGCCAAGTGCAACAATTGCGAAACCCTGCTTCTCCCACCTAGGCCCGTGTGCACAAAATGCTTTTCCACCAATCTCAAGTGGGTTGAACTCAAGAAAAGTGGGAAACTGCTCACCTACACGGTGATTCACGTTCCGCCAACGCAATTTCAATCTATGGCACCCTACGCCGTGGGCATCATAAAACTAGAGGATGGGCCTCACCTACCTGGAATAATTCAGGGCATTAAGCCCGAGGAAATCAAGATAGGCATGAACCTAAAGGTTGATTTTGACACCACATTGCACTCAGAATGGCCCATGTGGCCCCGATACTTCTTCAGAGCACCCTAAACCTTCTTTTAAAAAAGTCACAAATGTGTAGTTTAATTGTAGCAGCGGCTTTCTGATCATCCATACGAAGGTGATCAATGCGGGTAATGGTGTGAGGCATCTTGGAATGAAGAGGACTAAGATGTTGAAGGCAATAAATGCGTAGATTTGTCTTTTTCCTTTTGTTAGGGAGGCTAGAAGGGGCGTGACGGAGGCAAAGTAGTATTTGTAAATTCCCCGCGAATAAAATGAGTAGAAGATAAGAAAAGCCAGAAGCGAATAAGTGACCACCTCTTCATGGCTCATTCCTTTGTTCCTGTGAATCCTCCACAGCAAAAGCGCATAGGAAAACACCAGAATTATCCCTAATGAATTTTTTGCGAACCAGTATGCTTCCCAGAAGCCCAAAAGCTGTAAGGGAATAGCCAAATTCGTGGGGTGCCCCGCATAATATGTCATGAGCTGAGGAGTAGTCACATTTGAAGGCTGAGACCATCCCGGATAATCAGGTAACGGCGTCGGAATCGGGACGCCTGGAAAACCGATGCTCCAAAGGTATAGTTGAGGGAAAATGGCGATATAGGGCAAGGAGAATAGAAAACAGATCGAAATGAAAGTAAGGGCATATGTGAGCGCTCTCTTCATTGAGCCCCTATTCTTTGTTATGAGAAAAAAGACAGGAAACAAAATGACGGATGTCTGTTTGGTCAGCGTCGCCAAAGCCAGCGTGCAAGAAGACGTTTTATATCGTTTCTCAATGAGGAAATGTATGGATAGAAGGGTGAAGAAGGTTGTTATTGGAGGGTTAAGCCAGAGAAAATCGTTGTACAACAGGTTTATTGGAGCTAAGGCATACAAGATGGACGCTACGAGGGCCTTTTTCTCATCTGTTAGCTTACGCACTATGAAGTAGAGGGGTATCACGGATAAGGCATCGAACATCATCAGGGGAAGACCGAACTTCCACTCAGAGAAAGGCAATGGTGAAAACAAGACCAAAGCATAGAGGAAAAGCGGTGGATAGGAGTAGAAAAAGTCGCGATAGGGCATCAACCCGCTTACAAGGTTGGTTGCTTGAGGCAAATAATAGAACTTGAAGTCCTTATATGTTTCAAGGGTTCGGAGTGGCTCCGGCATGGTCAGGCCTTGTGGCGGAAAATCTCCTCCGTAAGGGGCAGCTAAAACAAATACGCACGACTTAACTGCGAAGCTTACTACCAACGATAGTAGAATATGTCTGTCTGTGGAATGCATGTTTTTGAAAGGGTTCAGCAAGCCGCTTTCAACCCTGACTAGTCAATTAACGCACTATTATTCCTCAATGTAACCGTGTCATAAAGTTAACTTTAACCTCCCTTTTAGGGGTCAAGAGACCTTAAAAGGTATAACCGAAACTTCATAAGGAACATGTCTTTGCAGATAGTTTTATGAATCATAGAGCTGCTGTATTTTAGCAGGTAAATCAATGAGCGATGAAATTAGGAAAGTTGACCCAGCGCAAGTCAAGTCTTCCGGAGAAGAGATGCCTGTTGTCACACCCACCGCGATGGCGCCTAACCCTCGGGCGCACATCATGTCGTGTACGCTGTCTCCTACGACTAGTGCCTCTTCAGGCTTGACGCTTAATGCCCTTAACGCAGCTTCTAGGTGGGCTGGATTCGGCTTAACCTCTGGAACGGATTCGCGGGTGATGATCGCGTCGAAGAATTGGTGAAGACGAAATCTTCTAAGAACATAGTCTGTTGGTTTTTCGTCGTTGGTGGTGAAAAGGGCCATCTTTAGTCCCATTTTCTTTAGGGCCTTAAGGGTTTCTAGGACGCCGGGCAGCAAACTGGTCTTTCGAGCAGCCTCAAATTCATATCGGTTGGCAATCTTGAACACTTCCTCCTTGATCCTCTGAAATTCCTTTTCTTTCATGTCAT
>Ga0315312_1000868_pt1 | contig 28443 bp, 26 predicted proteins | sample TDP7_MG_FD_203629 | JGI IMG/M metagenome (GOLD analysis project Ga0315312, IMG submission 203629) | Freshwater sediment microbial communities from Lake Towuti, South Sulawesi, Indonesia - TDP7 | ecosystem: Environmental > Aquatic > Freshwater > Lake > Sediment | place: Indonesia: South Sulawesi... | reverse complement strand
GGTAAGGGGGGATTACTAAGTTTCATTTTCCATAAGGTAGGCAGGTATTCCCACAAAAACCAGAACCGAGATCCCGAAATAGGTTCGGGATGACAAAAAACGTGAAGGATTCTTAGTGTCATGCTGAATTCATTTCAGCATCTGATTGAAAAATGGGACTATTAAGGGGAAATAATGGCATCTATGGACGAAATCAAAGAAAAGGAAAGAAGAGTCAGAGAATTTCTTCGATCAAAAGGGCTTAGGGCTTTGCTACTTAAACGTCAGGCCAACTTCTCATGGATGACATGCGGTGGCCTTAACCTCGTTGGAATCACCACAGAGGTTGGGGCCACCTCTCTTCTCATTACAGAGAATTCAAAATTTGTTATCTCCAACAACATTGAAGCCCCTCGCATGATTGATGAAGAAGACCTGGAGAAACAAGGTTTTGTCATTAGAACCTTTTCCTGGTATGAAGATCAGGAGGTCTCTATGTTGAGAGAGCTTGCCGGGGAAGGCCCTATTGGATGTGATGTCCCATTTCAGAATGCAATCGTCCTAACAGAAGAAATTGCGAGGCTCCGTTACTCCTTAACACCCGAAGAACAGGAGCGATATTGGTGGTTGGGGGAGAAGGTCTCTCAGGCATTAGAGAAGACATTGATCGACACGAGAAAAGGAGAAAAAGAATCAGAGGTTGTTGGAAGGCTCTGCAAAGAAATCTGGAAAGATCGGATTGATCCTATTACGTTGATGGCGGCAGCTGATGATCGGGTCTTTAAGTTTCGTCACCCTATTCCCACCGAAAGAAAGATTGAGAAATATCTCATGGTCTCTGTCAATGCCAGAAAGTGGGGCCTCATCGTCTCATTGACCCGTTTCGTCCACTTCGGAAAATTGCCTGAGGAATTGAGAGAAAAATATGAGGCCAATGTTTTTATTGATTGCACCTTCATGGCTCACACTCGGCCAGGAATACCTGCAAGGGAGATCTTCCAAAAAGGGATCGATGCCTACCAGCAAAGAGGTTACCCGGAGGAGTGGAAACTCCATCATCAAGGGGGTTCAATCGGTTATACGGGTAGAGATTATCGGGCCAATTTTAAAGCTCCCGACCTTGTCCAGGAAAATCAGGCCTTCACATGGAATCCATCGATCACTGGAACAAAATCAGAAGATACCATCCTCGCCACTACAAAAGGACCCGTGATGATCACACGCCCCATTCTCTACCCTACCCTTTCTATGATTGTAGCCGGCGTCTCCTTTACCCGTCCGGCCATCTTGGAGAAGAAAGGAGGTGATTCATAGTTCGGTGTATGGGCAATTCATGAATTGCCCATACAGAGTTCGGAGTTATGAGTTAAAAATTTAAAATTAGATTAAAGGGAGGAAGAACCATGAAAAAGGTTTGTTTAATGCTTTGTTTCGTGATGTTACTGGCTATCTTCGCTTCATCCGCCTTTGCAGCGGCAAAGGTCACGTTACGCTATGGTCATGCGAATGCGGTAACCTATCCCTATCACATTGCAGGACTTGCTTTTGCGAAAGCGGTGGAGGAGAAGTCAAAGGGGGAATTGGAAATCAAAATCTTTCCATTGGGACAACTGGGAGGAGAAAGGGACATTACAGAAGGACTCCAACTCGGGACGATCGACCTTCAGGGAACTTCTCTTGGAGTCACTGGAACATTCGTCAAGGTCCTCAACATCTATAACCTTCCTTTTATCTTCAAAGGCCCGGACCACTTCATGAAGGTTACCCATGGATCTCTTGGGCAATGGGTTCTCAAAGAGGTAATCAAAGAGGGTGAAAAGGTTAATCTAAAACCACTCTCTCTTGCCGGCCCTGCTTTTCGGGTTCCGATGAACGACATCAGGCCCATCACTAAATTGGAGGACTTCAAGGGTCTGAAGATTCGGACCATGGAGGTTCCTCTTCATAAGGACGCCTATAAGGCACTGGGCGCAAGCCCTACCCCACTTCCCTTCGCAGAACTCTATACCGCACTTAAGACCGGAGTGGTGGATGGAAATGAAAATGGACCAGCCACATTGGAGGCCATGAAGTTTTACGAAGTCCAGAAATATGTTACCTACTTACCCGTCCTTTCCAATGGCGGGGCTTTCCTGATGAGCCTTAAGACCTTCAATAAACTCACTCCTGCGCATCAAAAGGTAATTATGGACAGCATTCCTGCATGGACCAAAGCCATGGACGATGAATGCCTCCATCAAGATAATGAGGCACTCAAAAAGATGGAGGCGAAAGGAACAAAGATCAATTACATTAAAGATTTGAAACCTTACATCGATGCCACAGCATCGGTTCGGGCAGAAGCGACAAAGGCATGGCCCAAAGAATGGGCTGATGTCGTCGAAAAGATCTTAAAACTCGATTAAGGAAAGAGAAAGGGGTCATTGCGAGGCGCGATAGCAGTTGCGAGACAGAGCCAAAGCAAACTCACGGATTCTTCACTGCGTTCGGAACAGGCTCCGCAACCCCTTGAGATTGCTTCCCTGCCGGCAGCCACGGCTGCGCCTGCAATGGCAAGCCATGGCATGCTCAATTTTCGAAAAAGCTTTCCGTATGTGAAAAGGGGCGGAAGGATGGCCGTCTATCCGCCCCAAATTCTTTTAACCAGGAGAAGAGGATGGATCGTTTTGTTCAGAATTTGAATCGATTTGGAAATCTTTTGGAAAGGGGTCTTTCAATATTTGTCGGAGTTGCCTTAGGAGGCTTCGCAGCCACTGTCATCGTTGAGGTTTTCTTCCGATACTTTCTTGGATTCTCCCTTTATTGGTCTAATGAATTGGCCACTTTATTGTTCGTCTATATGGTCTTTTTTGGAGGAAGTGTCGCCCTCAAGAAGGGAGAACTAATCAACGTGGCCTTTGTCAGAGATCGACTCCCTCCGAAGTCACAGAAAGGGACGACCCTTCTTATGTTCCTCATCATGATGGCCTTCTCCATGATGGCCTCTGCCTTTTGCACCGTCTTGATTCAGACCAGTATTAAGACAAAGACAGTGAGCCCGGCCATGCTGATTCCCATGGTTTTCATCTACCTCCCAATTTTTTTGGGATTCGGGTTCTTGGCCTTTTTCTCTTTTATCGGATTCACCAACACAATGCTCCAACCCTCGTCTAAGGAGAAAATGGAATGTTGATCGCTGCGATCTTCATCTTCCTGTTGATCATTGGAGCCCCCATCGTCTTCGTCCTCGGGATTAGCGGAGCTATATCCATCTTTCAAGCCGATCTTCCCTTCGTCCTCATCCCACAGCGAATGTTTGTGGGCTTGAACTCATTCCTTTTAATATCGGTCCCCCTTTTTATTCTGGCAGGAAATCTCATGGATGCCTGCGGGATCACCCCCAGGATCGTCAATTTCTCCAATATGCTCGTTGGAAGAATTCGAGGAGGTTTGAGTTATGTGACATTGGTCGCCATGGATTTCTCGTCTGGAATTACAGGGGCAGGTGCAGCAGATACAGCGGCCATTGGATCTTTTATGATACCCGTAATGGTTAAAGAGGGGTATACACCAGAATATGCAGCAGGGCTGACTGCTGTGGGAGCTACGGTCGGTCCTATCATCCCTCCAAGCATTGCCTTTGTGATTTATGGAGCCATGACAGAGGTTTCTATTGCTGCCCTTTTTTTGGCTGGCTTCATTCCCGGGTTCATGTTTACCCTGGCCTTGATGGCAGTAGCACGATATTACGCAATCAAACAAAACCATCCTATTCGAATCATAGAGATTACATGGAAAGGTTTTTTTAAAGCCACGATCGAGGCCCTTCCAGCCATTATGATGCCCCTTTTGATCCTTGGGGGCATCCTCACAGGGATCTTCACCCCTACCGAAGCCGCTGCAGCAGGGGTCTTCTATTCTTTAGTCATCGGGGTATTTGTCTACAGAGAATTAAAACCCAAACGGCTTTGGCCCATCTTGAAAGAGACGGCGATCATGTCAGGAGGAATCATGCTCCTCGTGGCGAATGCCTCCCTCTTTTCCTGGATCCTTACGGCAGAGGGAATCCCCCAGAAGGTGGCTGATGGCATCCAATCTCTCACTCAAAATCCCTATATGGTGCTTCTCTGGATTAACCTCCTCCTTCTTTTCATGGGCTGCATCATGGAGACACTGGCAACCATCATCATCCTCGTCCCCGTGTTGCTCCCCCTTATTAAATCTTTGGGGATCGATCCCCTCCACTTTGGGGTGGTGATGGTGGTCAATCTCAGCATTGGACTGGCTACCCCACCTGTAGGAGTCAACCTCTTCGTCGCTTCGGGTATTGCCAAGATATCTCTTGAGAAGATCAGCAAGGCCATCTGGCTCTTCCTCATCGCTTTGTTGGTTCCATTGGCACTGATTACATATATTCCCGAACTCAGCCTCTGGGTGCCCAGATACTTTTTGAAGTAGGAAAGTGCGTCTATGATGGAGCGAAAGATAAGCCTCGGAGTTATCGGATGCGGAAGGGTTGCCCAGGCCCATCTTGCAGCCACTGAGAATTTAAAAGCTGAAGTGGAACTCATTGCTGTTGCCGATTCGGATGAGAAAAGGGCAAAGGAGGCAAAGGAGCGTTTCGGAGCAAAAACGTTCACCTCTCGTTTCGAAGAAATTCTCCATCTCCCTGAGATCGAAGCTGTCATCATCGCCCTGCCCAACTATCTTCACCATTCTGTAACACTGGAGGCTGCTAAGACAAGGAAACATATCCTGGTTGAGAAACCAATGGCCCTCAATTTAAGCCAGGCGAAGGAGATGGTGGAAGTGGCTAAAAGAAATGGTGTAACCCTGATGGTAGGCCAGAGCAGAAGATTCTCTGATGCGGTCTTTGAGCTTCAGAGGCGTCTTCCTGAAATCGGAGACCTTTTTCGAATCCAGATCTCCTTCCTTGTCAATTTTCCTGTCCCTCCCACGGATTGGTGGCAGCGATCAGCTCAGGCAGGAGGGCTTGTCATTCTGCTTCAGGGGAGCCATTCCATTGATTCAATCCTGACTTGGATAAACAAGATCCCCTGTCATGTCTGCACGTTCTCTTCGAAACAGAATCACCAATGGGAAGGAGAGGATGAAGCAGACATCCTCCTCTCCTTTGATCAGGGAGAACTGGCCTCTGTTCATCTCTCTCTCAGCACCTCCCCAGACATCCATGAGGCCATTCTGGTTGGGACGAAGGGAGTGATGAGACTGACGGAATATTCGACTGGAAAACCATTCGGTTTCGGTTATTGTCTTAATTTGAATGGCAAGAGAATTTTTTCAGGAGACCAGATCCCGTCCAATTACACACTTCAGCTCAGAGAATTTGTCGATGCCATCCGAAGAGGCCGGCCCCCTATAGTTTCTGGGGAAGAGGTGCTAAAGACCATGTTGGTTCTGGATGCAGTCAGATTGTCAGATCAAGAAAAAAGAATCATCCACATCGAAGAAGGAGGTGCTTTAAGATGATCGAAAGGCATGTCACCTTCAACGTGATACCGGGAAAGGAGAAGGATTTTGAGGCCTTGTTTAAGGAACAATACAGCGTTGCCATGTCAAAACAACCTGGTTTTATCTCGGTCACTCTCCTGAAAGAGCATGAAAAAGAGGAAGTTTACCAGATGGTAATTCGATTTCAATCCCTTGAAACAGCAGCAGCCTGGAGAGACTCTGCAGATCATAAGGCGCTCTCCCCCAAAATCAAGGCCCTTTATAAGGAAAGCACGGTTCAGGTTTATGAAGTGATCGCTCAAAAGTAGGTCGAGCCATAAGACAGAAAACCCTGGCCTTGTTTTTGACAAGGGATGGCTCATTTAATAACGTTAGACAAGTGAGTTATCAAAGTTACGATTAAATGAATCCAAGAAAGGAGGGTTCCAAAATGTATCGAAAAGTTTTCATTCTATTCACCATGTTGATGGCTGTGTTCTTTCTTTTTTCTGGAGTCAGCAGTGCCCAAACGTGGAAGCCCACCAAGCCTATCACCATCATCGTGCCCTGGCCTGCAGGTGGTGCTACTGACCTGACTGTCCGTATTCTGTCCAGTGAGATGGAGAAGGTTTTGGGTCAGCGTATTGGCGTGGTCAATACACCTGGAGCGACAGGTGCCATCGGAATGAGGAATGCATGGGAGGCCCCACGGGATGGATATATTTGGACTTCCAATTCGGATACTTCGATGATTAACCTTCCCGTACTTGATCTTCTAAATGTGACTCACCGGGAATGGATTCAGTGGTATGTCCTGTTCACCCCATGCCTCATCTCGGTTACGGCCGATTATCCTGCAAAGGACATCCCTGATCTCGTTAAAATGATGAAGGAGAAGCCTGGTCAGGTGGCCGTGGCTTCTGCGGGCATCGGGAGTTCAGGTCATATGGGTTTGGAGGTCTTTAAAAAGGTGACAGGGGTCACCACCAGGCATGTCCCTTATGCAGGGGGTTATCCAGCAGTCGTTGCCACTGTTTCGGGTGAATGCAACGTGGTCATGCAGCTCTCTATGGAGCAGGCAGATATGATCCGGGCAAAGAAGCTTAAACCTCTGGCCAACACCAGCCTTCAAGCCCTCAATATCTCTGGCTACGGCGAGGTTCCATCCGTCGCAAAATGGTATCCCAAATTCCCCTTAACGGGTTCGCATTTTGGCCTGATGGTTCCAAAAGGTGTGCCAAAAGAGGTTGTGGATGCTATCAGCAAGGCATTCGATGTAGCCGCGAATTCCGCTGCCATCAAGAAATTTGCGGATGAGAAGGCCATCTTCGCCACCAACCTTAAGGAAGATGAGGCTATGGCCATGGCTGAAAAGAGTGCCTCTATTGTTACTTGGCTATTGTATGAGGCCGGTGCGGCAAAGATCTCACCAGCTCAATTCAACATCCCGAAGCCGAAGGATTAACCTGTTTGAGAGGCTCGGATGGCATTTACCGGGAGAGGCAGGGAAGGATGCAAAAAATTCCATGTCTCTCCCTAATCTTCTAATCCATTCTTCTTAAACAGGAAATCCATATGGAGTACCAATTCAGACGACAGGATTTCTATACAGGGTTGATCATCATCGGCGTCAGTCTTTTCATTATGATGGAGAGCTGGCGCATGCCCCGACACCTTCAGGATTGGCCCGCCTATGCAGCACCAGGAATGGTAACAGGCATTCTTGGATTGGGACTCCTGACCATGGGGATTATCCTGACCCTTCGGTCGGTTCGAAGACAAGGTTCACCTCTACCTTTTAAAAGAGCCGATATTGTTGCTTATCTGACTGACCCTAAAACCCGCCGCCTCGGCTTGATGTTTGCCCTGAGCCTCATCTACTGTCTATTTCTTGGCAGAAGGATACCTTATATCTTAGTCACATCAATCTATCTTGCTCTGGTGATGATCACATTTCGCGGAACGGGTCCGGTTAAGGCTTTGATCATTTCACTGATGGTGGCCATTGGAGTTGCCATCGTATTCAATCGCCTCTTTCTCGTTCCCCTACCATGAAAGGCTAAGGATGGAGTTAGGTCCATTATTAATTTTCAAGGAATTATTAAAGTTATTTAGTCCCATCATCCTGTTCCATGTATTCTGGAGCACATTCATCGGCATGATCATCGGAATGTTGCCGGGCCTTACGGCCACTATGGGGATCGCCTTGCTCACAGGCCTCACTTTCGGGATGGAGCCGAGAATGGCGATCGTCATCTTAATCTGCGTCTATGTAGGAGCCATTACAGGAGGCAGCCGGTCTGCGATCCTTCTCAATATCCCTGGAACCCCTGCCAATGCCGCTGCCTGTCTCGACGGGTTTCCCTTAGCCCAGCGTGGCGAAGGTGGACAGGCAATTGGTCTGGCAGCAACAGCATCCTTTATTGGAACGGTTTTTGGCCTCTTCTGCATGGCCTTCTTCACTCCCTTGCTTGGAAAGATCGCATTAGAGTTTCATTCCTGGGAGTTTTTCTGGTTGGCCATCTTCGGGATCGTCATTTGCGGAAATCTGACAGCTCCCACAGATCCCCTCAAGGGCTGGATTGCTGGTTTCTTCGGCCTGCTGGTTTCCCTTGTAGGGATGGAAGGGATCACTGCATACGCAAGGTTCTCCTTCGGCTTTGACCAGATGAAGGGTGGATTTGCTCTCATTCCAGTCCTGGTGGGGGTGTATGGAATTGCTGAGGTACTCGGAGGGATGCGAGAGGTTGTGCTCCCAAAAGTAAGATCGAAGGTGGGAAGGATCATTCCCCGGGCACGGGATTTGATCAACCATTACCGACATATTCTCCGTTCCGGGGTGGTCGGTGTGATCGTGGGTGCCATACCGGGCGTGGGTGAAGATGTGGCTTCCTGGGTTTCCTATGACTTCGCAAAACGATCGAGCAAGCAGCCGGAAAAGTTTGGAAAGGGTTCATTGGAGGGCCTCATTGCCGCTGAAACAGGAGACAATGCCTGTATCGGCGGAGCTATTATCCCTGTCCTCTCCCTGGCCGTTCCCGGAAGCGCCCCTGCCGCCGTGCTCCTTGCGGCGATGTGGCTCCACGGAGTGCGACCCGGTCCCTTACTCATGCTGGAATTCCCTCACTACATCTGGGAAGTCACAGCCATGATGATCATGGCATCCTTCGCCTCCCTTGTTATCAGTCTCTCTTTTGTCAGGGCCCAGGTGAAAATCTTACTCATTCCCAGACCCGTTCTGATGCCTATTGTTTTCGTGCTATGTGTCATTGGATCTTATGCCATTAATGTAAGGGTCTTTGACATCTGGGTGATGCTGGCATTTGGAGTGATCGGTTACGCCATGCGGAATTATAATTACCCGGCCGCTCCTTTAGTCCTCGGCGTCATCTTGGGAGACATGGCAGATGTGAATATGCGCAGGGCCCTGATTCGTACGGCAGGAGATGTGTCTTCGTTTTTCATACGTCCTATCTCGTTGATATTGATTATTCTTATTATTCTCACAATGATCAGCCGGACGAAAATGTTCAAAAGAATTATGTCTTTGGTTAAAGTGAAAGTGAAAAAAATATTTGGGAAACAAAGATAGTAAGGAGGATCTTGCATGGAAAAAATTGGCATCGGAATTATTGGGGCTCGCTTTGCAGCAGACCTTCACGCTCATACTTATGAACGATTCCGGGAGAAGGTCGATCTCGTCGCCGTCTGTTCGAGAACGAAAGAAAGTGCAGAGGCCTTTGCCAGGAAGTTTAAGATCCCTCACGTTTATACGGACCACCGTCAAATGCTCGAACGCAAAGACATTCAAGTCGTTGACCTCTGTGTCACGACAAATCTGCACCACACCATGGCCATTGATGCCGCGAATGCGGGAAAACACATCATCTGTGAAAAACCCCTGACAGGATTTTTTGGAGATGGGAGGACTATTTCTCGGCAGGTCATGATGGAGGAGGCTCTCAAGAATGCTTCTTCCGTCCTGAAAGCGGTTCAGGCGAACCGTGTGAAGTTCGGCTATGCTGAAAATTTTGTCTATGCACCGCCGGTGACAAAACTGAAGAATTTGATGAAGGCTTGCCAGGGGACGGCCCTGGACATCCGGGCAGAGGAGAGCCATTCCGGTTCCCATGCAGTCTACTCACGTGAATGGAAAACCTCTGGAGGAGGATCCCTTCTCCGCATGGGGGCCCATCCGGTGGGCGCTGTCCTCCACTTGAAGCATTACGAGGGATTGATGAAGTTCGGTCGCCCCATCCGGGCCAAGTCAATCACCGGTGATGTTGGTTATCTTACGAAGATTGAGGCCTTCCGGAAAGAACCGAAGAAATGGCTGGTCGACTCCTGGGTCGATGTGGAGGACTGGTCTGCTGCTCTGATTACCTTTGAAGATGGTTCGAAGGGGACCATTCTTGCTACGGATGTGAGCCTCGGAGGGGTCAAAAATCTGGTAAGTGTTTACATGTCAAATGCTGTGGCCACGGTTAATATCAATCCAAATACAACCCTTGTGGTCTACTCACCGGAGACGGGCATCTTTGGCTCAGAATATATTACCGAGAAAGTCGAGACCACCGCAGGATGGCAGTTTCCAAGTCCGGATGAGGATTGGATGAGAGGATATCCTCAAGAAATGGAAGATTTTATAAATTCCATTATTGAAGATCGCGATCCCATTTCAGGTGCTGAATTGGCCTATGAGGTGGTTGAGGTAATCTATGCGGCTTACCTATCGGCAGAAACCGGGAAGAGAATAGAACTCCCAAGAAAATGAGGAATTTGAGAGTTGAAGAGCGAAGCTCGAGCCATCGTTTTAGAAAAATTTAATGAGCCCCTTATATTGAGAAATTTCCCCATCCCAAAACTTAAGGAAGGCGAAATCCTTGTAAAAATCGAGGCCGCAGGAGTTTGCGGGTCGGATGTCCACATGTGGGAAGGACGGGACCCTCGCATCCGGCTTCCCATGATCCTCGGCCATGAGGGGGTGGGACAGATCGTGGAGATGAACGGAGAAAAGAGGGATGTCTATGGGAGCTCACTTAAAAGAGGAGATAAAGTTCTCTGGAACAGAGCAGTTACCTGTGGCCGTTGCTACTTTTGCAAGGTGAAAATGGAGCCATTCCTCTGTCCTCATCGATGGGTTTATGGTATCCATACCTCCTGCGCAGAGTCTCCTTACCTTACAGGGAATTATGGAGAATGTCTTCTACTGGATTCGAATTCCGATATTTTTAGAATCGAACCCGAAATCGATCTTCACGTTCTCGTTCCCGCTTCCTGTTCAGGTGCCACAGCGGCCCATGCCATCGATTTATCCAAAATGGAATCTGGGGATTCGGTCTTGGTCCTTGGCGTCGGTCCCCTTGGAATATTTGCTGTCGCCTTTGCCAAGGCTCTCGGGGCATCTCAGATTATAGCGATTGGAGGCACCCAAGAGAGACTTAGGATGTGTGAAATTTTCGGAGCAACCCTCCTTCTTAATCGCAATCGACTCTCCAAGGAAGAGAGAAGGAAAGCTGTGATGGAGGCGACCCATGGCCGAGGAGTTGATGTGGCTTTTGAAATGGCAGGTGAACCCGAAGCATTGAAGGAAGGTATCTCCTTAGGTAGAACAGGGGGGATCTGCGTCTCAGCAGGTTTTGGCGAACCCCATGGAACGATAGAGATCGATTGCTTTCACGATCTCAATCGCAAAAACTTACGGCTCCAAGGAGTATGGGCCAGTGATGTGAGGCATGCTCATATGGCCCTCCAACTGATCCTGAGTCGGATCGAAGATTTCAGAAAGCTCATCACCCACCGATTTCCATTGACCAGGGCCAATGAGGCCATTCAAGTGATGAAGAGAAAGGAAGCTGTGAAAGCTGTACTGCTTCCCCATGGAGTTTGATTCTTTGAACAGCCACGGGGAGAAATTCTAAATTCGAAGCACCTACCTGCCGACAGGGAGGCGAAATTTGAAACAAAAATCCGAATTTTCAAAATACCAATTTCTCAAACACTAAAGTCTGGAATTTAGGAATTTGAATTTTGCAATACCTAGAAAATGACATCAAAAGACCTCCTCTCCCCTGGTGGGAGAGGATTGAGGTGAGGGGGAGCTAAGGTCAATTATTCACCCCCCACACCCTCCCCCATCAAGGGGGAGGGGAACTAGTTGGATTTTCATGGTCCGTGGGTAGTCTATCGGCCATGGGTAATTTGTTTAGGATTTCGATATTCGGATTTCGAATTTGCGTATCGGGGAGGGGCGATTTAGGAGAACGCGGTGGAGTATATTGACTGTGATGTCCTGATTATTGGAAGTGGAGGCGCGGGTCTGAGGGCAGCCATCGAAGCAAAAGAGACCTTCAGAAGAGGAAAGGTCGTTCTTGTCTCGAAAGGTACCGCTGGGAAATCCGGTGTGACCGCAACCGCATGTTCTGACCGAATGGCTTTTCACGCCACGCTCCCTTATACAGAACCTGGAGGGCCGGACAACTGGAAATATCATGCTGAAGATATCTATCGAATAGGCGGATATGTGTCAGACGGCAATTTGGCTGCAATCTTGGCCAAGGAATCTACCGAGGCCTTCGAATACCTCGATCGCCTGGGTGTCCCGTTTGTGAAGAGGGCAGACGGACGCGCAGACCAGTTCATCACGGATGGATCTGAGTATGCCAGGGCGTGTTATACAGGGCCAAGGACAGCCAATCATATTGAAGAGGCCTTACTCCAAAAAGCCTCCTCCATGGACATTGGGATCATCAATCATTATATGATGACTGAGCTCGTCACCTATCGGGGGAGAGTCATCGGCGTTTTTGGCATCGATGAAAGGGAGGATTGGCTTGAAAAAAGGCTCAGGGTCTTCGCCGCCAAAACAGTGATTCTGGCAACAGGAGGAGCAGGTGAGGCGTTTGGAGTTCACGTATTTCCAACCTGTATGACAGGGGATGGATATGCCATGGCCTACCGGGCAGGAGCGGAATTGGTCAACATCGAATTTATCCAGATCGGCCTCTCTTCAATCAAAACGAAATTGGCCTGTTCAGGAAGCATGATGAGGGCATTGCCCAGATTCTTAAACGATCGAGAAGAAGAATTCTTGCAGAACTATTTTCCTAAGGGAACTTCCCTGTCCGAAATCTACAATCTCGTCTTTGAGAAAGGAGCAAGCTGGCCTGTTTCAAGGGAGAAGAAGACACACCTTGTCGATGTGGCCGCATTCAAAGAGATGGCCAAAGGGCATCGGGTATTTTTGGATTATAGCAAGAACCCAAAAGACTTCAGATTTCAAGAGCTCCAAGAAAAGTGGCAGGAGAGGTATAAAAGAGAGATTAAGAGAGAACTCAGTGATGAAAAAAGGGGAGAGTCCCCTCTCCATCGTTTGAAAGAGATCAATCCTGAATCGATCGAGTGGCTTAGGGAGAATGGAGTAGATCTCTATGGTGGAGAGAGAATCGAAATTGCCCCTGCCGTTCAGCACTTTCAGGGCGGAGTCAAAATCAGAGAGAGAGGAAACACTTCAATCAAAGGTCTGTATGCAGCTGGAGAATGTGCAGGTGGGCAGCATGGTGCGAATCGTCCAGGAGGAAATGCCTTGTTGGATAGTCAGGTTTTTGGAAGGATTGCTGGCCATGAGGCTGCAGTAGAGGCAAGATCATTTAACCGAAGACCAAAAATCAGTTCCGAACAGATCAAGGGATACTTGGCAAAGTTAAAGAAGATGAATAGAGGCAAGAAGGCATCAGAGAAGAGAAGCGAAGTCCAAACCCTCACCTCCCAATATGCCAGCATCGTCAGAGCAGAAGAGGGATTAAAGGACGGATTAGGAGTCCTTCAAACTTTAAGAAGAGAAAGGATCGCTTCGGACGAAAATGGCCTGATCTTTGCGTTAGAGACCGAGAACTTGATGGATGTGGCAGAGATGGTCTTAAGGGCCTCCCTCTTTCGGAAAGAGTCGAGGGGGCCTCACCTCTTCTTTAAACACTTTAAAGATACTCATCCCATCGAAAGTCGAGAGCTGGGATGGAGGAGATATATCGTTATTAAAAATGAGTCAGGCAAAATGACACTAAAAAAGAGAATTCCTATTCCCCTAAATCCTCCCACCCCTCTTTAGTAAAGGGGGGAGAGGGGATTACTGATGGAGAACCGGAGGGAATGATCCAAAGCATTCTTATTTTGTATCAAGGAGTTACATGATGAATCTGGAGATGCTTTCCTCACCCATCAAGATCGGGAACAAACTTGCTCCCAACCGGATCGTAAACCAGCCCATGGAGTGCAATGACGGGGATGCTCAGGGAAACCCCACAGAGCTTACCTTAAAGCGCTATCGAAGGTTGGCAGAGGGTGGAGCGGGGATCATCATCGTCGAATCCCTCACCCTCACCTACGAGAGTCGGGCGAGAAAGAATCAGCTAAAGATCTCTGAAGAGAACGCAGGGAGTCTTGAGAGGCTGGTAAAAGAGATGAAGGAGATCAACCGAGAATCGCTGATTCTTTTTCAGATTAATCACTCAGGGAGGCATAGCGATCCTTCTTTTTCAAAGGTCGTCTCCCTCTATCCTGCTGGAGATCAAACGATCCACCTTTTAACCGAAAAAGAGATAGAAGAGATCGGAGAGGGTTTCGTCAAAGCTGCGCTCCTCTCAAAACAAGTGGGAGCCGATGGCCTCGATTTTAAGCACTGTCACGGGTATCTGTGTGGGGAGATGCTTCGGCCTGCCAACACAAGAGAAGATCGTTTCGGAGGGAATTTTGAAAACAGGACCCAGTTCTTCAGAGAGGTCGCCCAAAGAATAAAGAAAAAAGTTGGAGCAGACGACTTTCTCGTCGGCGTAAGATACTCAGTCTATGAAGGGATTCCTGGCGGATTTGGTACATCAGGTCCGAAAGAGGTGATCGAAGATCTTGCTGAACCTCTCGCTTTCGCAAAAATGGCTGAAGAGATGGGAATGGATTACATCAATGTCTCCGCAGGCATACCGGCCATCACTCCAGAGATCGTGAGGCCAACAAAGAACTATCCAGAGGGAGTCTATAGGCATTTCGGATGGGCAAAAGCCGTGAAGAAACTGGTCAAGATCCCCGTAATCGGCTCAGGATATAGCTACTTGAGGGATGGAAAAAACGATTTAAAAGAGCCAGACCATACGAAAAAGAGTTTCCTCTACTGGGCAGAGAAGAATCTAAAGGATGGCAACGTTGATATGGTAGGGATTGGGAGGCAGTCGCTCGCAGATCCACTCTTTGCCAAGAAAATTTTATCTGGAGATATTGATCGGATCAACTTCTGCACGGCATGCGGTGGTTGCAGTGTCTTGCTGAGATCTCAAAAAGAGGTAGGATGTAGGGTTTATGACCGGTATTACAAAAGGGTTTTGCGCCAGACCAGAAAGAGTTAAGAGTTATGAGTTGTGAGTTATAAGTTAAAAATTATAAATTTTATCAAAAGGAGGAAATCGGTATGTACGATGTCGTGACGTTTGGGGAGGCGATGGTGAGGCTCTCACCACCCCATTTTCAGAGATTGGAGCAGGCCCGAAGTCTTGATCTCAATGTGGGTGGTGCAGAACTGAATGTAGCTGTTGGTGTAACCCGCTTTGGGATGAAGAGCGCGTGGGTCTCAAAACTTCCAAAGAACAGTCTCGGTTACTTGATCAGAGACCGCGCTCAAGAGTTTGGCGTGGACTGCTCCCATATCGTTTGGTCAGATCAAGGAAGGGCCGGACTCTACTTCTTGGAGTTCGGTGCATCGCCCCGCGCCTCAAGTGTGCTCTATGATCGCTCAGGATCGGCGATCAGCATGGTTAAACCTGGTGAGATCAATTGGACGAAAATTTTCACCGGATCGAAACATTTTCACGTGAGCGGAATCACCCCTGCCCTGAGTGTATCAGCGGCGGAGGCCACGGTTGAGGCTTTAAAGGCTGCAAGGAAGGCAGGCTGCACGGTCTCTTACGATCTCAACTATCGCAAAAAACTCTGGGCACCTCCAGATGCAAAAAGAATTCAGGAGCCCATGATGGCAGATGTCGATGTCCTCATTACGACCGAGGAGGATACGAACGTCGTCTTCGGGATTAAAGAGAAAGATTATGAGACCGTAGCGGAGAGATTGGCTCAAACCTTTAAATTCAAGATTGTCGCCATCACCTTAAGGGAAGATCTCTCCGTATGGAGGAACAACTGGACAGCAATTGCCTATCAGGATGGAAAGATCATCAGGGATCGAAAGTATGAGGTGGAGATTGTGGATCGGGTAGGTGCTGGAGACTCATTCACAGCAGGATTCCTTTACGGGTGGCTGAAGGAGAGGGATGTAGAAAAAGGCGTCCGCTATGGAAACGCCTTTGCTGCCCTGAAGCACACCTTCCCAGAAGATTTCAACTGGTGTACCCTCGAAGAGGTGGAAAATCAACTGAAAGGTGCAGGGCTGAGGATTTCAAGATAGGAGGAGAATCTTATGGAAAAAAGAGATATTTTTGACCGGATGGTTTCAGAAGGCTTAATCCCGGTGATCCGGGTTTCTTCCGCTCAGGAGGCGATCGATGTGGCCGATGCCATCAAAGAGGGTGGCGTTAGTCTCATCGAGATTACGATGAGCGTTCCAGGTGCCATTGATACGATCAAGGAACTGACTCAAAAATATAAGGATGAGATCATTATGGGTGCAGGAACCGTTTTGGATCCTGAAACAGGGAGGGCGGCATTGCTTGCAGGAGCACAATTCATTGTGAGCCCCACCCTTAATCTCGATCTCATCCATCTTGCACACCGTTACAGCGCCGTGGTCATTCCGGGGGCCATGACACCTACAGAGATCTTGACTGCATGGAATGCAGGATCTGATATGGTAAAGGTCTTTCCCGCTGCTCAATTGGGAGGACCAGAATATATCAAAGCGATAAGAGGACCTCTACCACAAATTCTCCTTGTCCCCACCGGTGGGGTGAACCTCCAGAATGCAGGCGCATTCATCAAGGCAGGCGCCACAGCCTTAGGCGTAGGTGGTGAGCTGGTCGATAAGAAGGCGGTCAAGGAGAAGAAATTTCATATCATCACAGAGAATACCCGCGCCTTTCTCAAGGCCATCCGTGAGGCAAGAGGAAGCTAAAGAGTGATGAGTTATGATTTTTGAATTTTGAATTGCTAATTGTTAATTGAAAATTGTCAATTGATGTTCTATGCAAATTTGCTTTCCATATCCTGCAATGAATTCATTGGATGTCCCGGAGCATAACCTCCTCGGGATCTTCTCCCCTTCCACAGTGAAGATGGAAGAGACCGAGGAGGAGATCATCGAAAGGACTCTTTCACATCCTATTGAGTCTGAGCCTCTATCAAAAATGCTTAAGGGGTGTAAGGATGTCCTGATCGCGGTGGATGACTATACCCGCACCACACCCGTCCAAAAGATCCTTCCCCGATTGATGAAGGAATTAGACATGGGCGGGATTAAACCGAGCGGCATCAAAATCTTAATCGCCCTTGGAACTCACAGGCCGATGACCGAAGAGGAGATGATAAAAAAGGTTGGTAAGGAGATCCTTAAACGATATCCCATCCTCAATCACCACTGGTGGGATTCATCCCAGCTCTCCTATTTAGGAGAAACAGAGGAAGGAACCTCCATCTTCGTCAACCGGCTGGTTGAAGAGGTCGATTTCATCATTGGCATTGGCCAGATCGTCCCCCATCGGGTTTCCGGATTCAGTGGAGGAGGGAATATTATTCAACCCGGAATCTGTGGCGAGGAGACCACAGGCCGAACCCATTGGCTCAGCGCGCAATTTTCAGGACAGGAGATCTTGGGAAAGATTGAAAATCCAGTCAAAAAGGAGATTGGAAGGATCGCTCAGAAGGCAGGGCTGAAATGGATCATCAATACGATCCAGGATGGTTCAGGAAGATTGATTGAGGTGGTGGCAGGAGATCCCTTCCAGGCCTATCGAACCGGTGCCGTCCGATCCCATCAGGTTTATCAATCTGAACTCCCTCAGGAGGCTGATATTGTCATCGCTGATTCCCACCCCTACGATTCAGAGCTATGGCTGGCATCCAAAGGGATATATGCAGCAGAACTGGCAGTCAAACAGGGAGGCGTGGTCATCCTGGTCTCCCCTTGCCCGGAGGGAGTCTCTCCGAGCCATCCAGAAGTTCTCGAATGGGGCTATCAAACTTTTGAAGAGGTTGACCAAAAAGTCCAAAAAGGGATAATTAAAAAATTGACAGTCGCTGCTCATCTCGTCCATGTGGGAAGGGTGATCAAAGAAAGGGCGAAGGGGATCATGGTTTCCCAGGGGATATCGAAAGGTGAAACAGAAAGACTGGGCTTACTCTATGCCCGAGAACCGCAGGAGGCATTGGAAATTGCCTTTTCCCTATTGTCCCGGGAGGCAAAGGTGGCCGTCCTTCAAAGAGGCGGCGAGATTCTGCCCATTCCTGAAGAAAAGTAAGGACAAGGTTCTGTCCACGCCTGTATCAGGAATGCAATCTGAGTTATGTTCTCCCTTAAAAGGTCTTTCTCAACAATACAACTCCCTTCGCATTCCTCAGTAACGTTCAATATTTTACAGCCCCTTTGGTCAAACCTGAAATGTAAAATTCTGTTAGAATCGTATAGCAAGCCACAATGGGTATAGATCCTAAGAGAGCCCCTGCCATCAGTGATCCCCAATAAAACACATCTCCGCGGATCAACTCAACTACAACCCCTGCGGTCAAGGGTTTTTGTGTCGAGGAGGAGACAAAGGCAAAGCCATAGAGCATGTGTCCCCAAGAAAGGGTGAAGGAGAATAATGTCGCAGTAATAATTCCTGGAATGGCTACGGGGATAACGACCCTTGTTAAAACCTGCCATCGAGTAGCACCATCCACCATGGCCGCTTCTTCAATCGCTCGAGGAATTGAACTAAAATACCCCATCAGCAGCCAGGTTGAAAAAGGAATGGCAAATGTAGGGTATGTTAGGACCAAGGCAAAGATCGAGTCAATCAGTTTGAAAAAAGCCACCACTTCTGACAAAGGGATGAAGAGAAGGGTCGGTGGGATGAGGTATGTAATAAAGATGCCAATCCCCAGAAGACCGGATCCTCGGAATCGAAGTCTGGTAAGACTATAGGCAGCCAAGACGCTCAGGGAAATAGAAAGGGCAGTAGCCAAAATTGAGATGACTAATGAATTTCTAAACCAAACTTTAAACCCTGTCTTTGTCAAAAGGAACATATAATGCTTTAATGTGATGCCCATCTTGATAAAGAATGGGTTTGCACTGACGTCATAAATCTCCTGATCGGTTTTGAAAGAAGTCATAAGCATCCAGTAGAAAGGAAATAGGGCAAAGATCAAAAAAGGGATGAGAAAAAGATAGGGAAGGATCGATTGAAGCTTTCGGATGAAGCCTCTCATAGAACCTCCATCCTCCGCCTCATAATCCTGAGTTGAAGGTAAGCCGATGCCCCCAAAAAGGGAAAGATGAAAAGGGAAATGGCTGCTGCCCCAGAGATATCTCCAGAAGCAATCCCTTCTTGAAAGGCCAACGTAGCAAAGAGGTGAGTAGTATTGATGGGCCCCCCACGTGTGAGGACATAGACGATGTCAAAATCCGCTATGGTCATAATAATGGAGTAAAGGACGACGATGCCCAAAAGAGGAAAGATGAGAGGGAGCGTCACATGCCAAAAAACTCCAATGGGCCCTGCCCCATCAACTTTTGCTGCTTCTGTAAAGTCTTTAGGGATGGAAAGAAGACCAGCGAGCAAGATGATGGCGAAAAAAGGGAGTCCCCTCCATATATTGACGATGATGATGGCGGTTCTGGCCCAAAAGGGTTCGCTGAGCCAAGGAATTCCTTGTCCTTGGTGGAGAATATCTAGCTTCATGAGGGTCCAATTGATCACGCTGTATAGGGGATCAAACATCCACAACCAGGCCAGAGTGCTGAGACAAATCGGAACCACCCAGGGGAGGAGGATGATTCCTCGAAAGATCTTTCTACCCCTCGTCACTTTCTCCAGGATAAGCGCTAATACAAGTCCAAGGGTTAATTTGCCGCTGACAGCAGTAAACATATAAATGAGCGAATTGACCAGTGTCTTTCTAAAGGTTTCACTCTGTGTGAGCATAATAAAATTTCTGAATCCTACGAAATCCCCTTTTTGCCCTACCTGAATATTACTCATGGACAGCCAAAATGAGCGGAACAGAGGGTAGCCCACCAAGATGATGAGGATCGCTAATGCGGGAAGGATCATGACATAGGCTGTCCTTTCCTCTTTGGTAATCACGGCTACCCCCGTCGCTTCATTTTCCATAGAGCCGTTTAATCTCTTTCTCTGCCCACTCCATTGCCTCTTTGGTAGGAGTTCCTGTAACTGCTTTCGCAAACATTACCGGGACAACAAACATAGTAAAAACCTTTTGGGCCTCTGGGCCTGAAGGCCCTGGCCACCCAGACAAGCGCAACTCTTCGATAATAGGCTCATAAGCATTTAATGGAATCATCTGCCTCCAAATTGGATGCTGTCGGTATTCCTTCAAAAATGGCTGATTATACCCGTTGGTTGCAAAGATCGTGCTATAGAAGTTCTTCTTCTCCATCAATGACCCGATCAGATCAATGGCCAATTCCTGGTTCTTACTAAATTTCCAAACACCAAGGCTCAAAGTGCTTGAATGTCTGAATCTCCCTTTAGGACCTGCCGGTATCGGTGCATGGTCAAATTCCCTGGCCAAATCAGGAAAATCCTTCAGGGCCGAGGCATAAATGCTTGGGGCATTGATCGTCCAGGATCCAACTCCGGATAACATATAACGGTTGTTGCTCGCATCATCCCAACCTAAAACATCCTTTGGCATGAATTTGAATAAAGCCTTCACATATTCGATTGCCTTGGCCGTTTCCGGGGAATTAATTACCACATTGCCATTTTTGTCCACCGTGCTTGCACCGAAAGACCAGAGAAGGGGATATAGACTGTCATTCGCATCATAAGCACCTGTATTGATTGCAAATCCACCTAAGTGACCTGCCTTATGTAATTTCTCCGCAGCTTTTAAGAAATCATCCCATGTGTATTTGTGAATCTTCTCCCGAGTTTCCCCAACGGCACGGAAATAATCCATGCGATACATCAATGGCATCGACCAATGGAACCATGGAATAGCCTTCCAATGGTTGTCTTTGAAGGCAAGCTGCTCAGCAATCTCGATCCAGCCTCCGTATTTTGAGCCGAGGTTTTTGGCCAGCGTATCCAAGTCCACAAGGCTTTCCTTGAATAGGATCGGATCCATATGACGAAGGTTGATAATATCGTGACCACTCTTCGATTCTGCCTCTGCGACGAGTTTGGTCGGAAGCTCCTTATAGCTGATAAAGTCGACCCGCGCCTCGACTCCTTTGGTCTTCGCCCATGCAGCTACCTGTTTCTCTAATTCCTCGTTGAAGGCAGGAACAAAATGCGACCATATCAGAAGAGTGATCTTCTCAGCCGCGATCGCTGAGGAGCCAAAAAAATAAAAAACTACAGCAATTGATAACAGAAAAAAAATGACCATTTTTTGATTTTTAATGCTATTCTTTTTCATAATGATACCTCCTTGTATAATCCAGAATAATTCTTAAAAACCCCCTACCGAAAAACCATACCTTAAAAAAATCACCTCCTTTCTGGGGATACACACCAAATGCAAAAATCTTTTACTATAATTATCTATTTTCCTCTCGGGCCTCCGACATCATTCTTTTCATTTAGGCAATTGTTTTTCGTTGGTAGAGATTTTTGGTCATTTTCATTTCCAAGTGTAGCATAAATTATCATATGTATCATAACGAGCTCTTGCAGATATTCATGACATCCTCCCACGTAGGCTGTCTTGGATTCACTAAAATATTCCCGCTCTTCATAGCTTCATCAACAATCGCCTTCAAATCCTTTACTTGAACACCAAAATTTGAAAGACCCATTTTGATCTCAAGGTCCCTTAGCAATTCTTCTACTGCAACCCGAGCATAATGCGCCTTTTCAAGAAGCGAACCTTCGGGATCTTTGTCTCCCAAGATCTTGGCAATGATTGCGTATTTTTTTACACTGGAAATCACATTAAATCCGATTACTTCTGGCAGTACGATTGCATTGGCTAACCCATGGGGGATGTAGAAAGGATGGCTCCCGAGTGGCATGGCGAGGGCATGGCAAATTCCTAAGCGGGTAGGGTTCAGGGCCATGCCAGCAAGTAAACTTCCCATAAGCATGCCATCTCGAGCTTGAAGATTTTTCCCGTTTGCAAAAGCGTTTCGAAGATTCCTGCTGATAAGCTTAATGGCTCGCAGGCAAAGGGCCTCTGAGATGGGTTGTGTGGAAGTGGCTACATAGCACTCAATGGCATGTGTAAGGGCGTCCAATCCGGTTGCCGCAGTGATGGAAGGGGGCAGGGTGATAGTTAGTTCTGGGTCAAGGAGAGCTAAATATGGGGTGATAAGATAACTTCCTATAGCCGTCTTCATTTTGGTCTTTGAGTCCGTGATGACCGAAAAAATGGTGACTTCACTCCCTGTCCCAGCCGTAGTCGGGATGGCGATGATAGGTTTCGGTTTCTCCTTAACCTTCCCTACACCCACGTAATCCTCTAAGTCCCCTGGGTTTGTAAGGAGCATAGCGATGGCCTTAGCCGAATCAATGGAACTTCCACCGCCCACTCCAATAACGAGATCCGTTCTTGACTCTTTTGCCATATCACGACCTTTCTTAACTATATCTGAATTCGAATTGGGAATGACTTCGTCGAAGATGAGGTATTCGATGGATTCCTTAGATAGAGAACTGACGATATCCTCGAGCAGATTAGACCCGGAAACACCGCGGTCCGTCACGATCATCACACGATTGGCGCCAAACTCCTTCACCTTTTTGCCAGTCTGGTACCTTGTTCCTATACCGTAGAAAATTTCAGTAGGAAGTTTAAAAGAAAATAAATGACTTGTTATGGGATTCATAGTGGAATCTCATTCTTCTATTAAGCCCAGTTCTTTAAGTTTATTATCGAACCCAAAAAGCTCAAGCGTTGTCTTCCCCTTCTTCAATTGCTCCAAGATTGCCTTCTCATTTTCTTCCTTTTTGATTGATTTTTGGTAGATCTCTTCTGCATTTTCAAGGGGAACCACTACCACCCCATCGTCATCTCCTAACACGATATCCCCAGCATTTACATGAACTCCTCCACAAACAATGGGGAGATTCACACTCCCCAGGATTTGTTTATATGTACCCTTCATACAGATACCCTTGCAGAAGATGGGGAAGCCTAATGATCGGATTGGTTGAACGTCTCGAACGGAACCGTCAATGACTAAACCATTGATCCCTCTAATAAGGGCGGCTAAGCTGGCAATCTCCCCCCAGTAACCGCAATCCAAATGGTTTCCCACCGTGGCCACGACGATGTCCCCAAACTCGGCAATCGAGATCGCCTTGTGAAGCATGAGATTGTCCCCAGGATAACATGAGACTGTCAGGGCAGGGCCGCAAATCTTAAGGCCTGAGAACAAGGGCTTGATGCTTGGATCCATGGCCCCTTTCTTATCCAAGGCTTCATGAACGGTCGATGTTCCAAGCTTGCTAAATTTTGAAATCAGATCCTTAGTAGGTCGTTTGAAGGTCCGGATGACATGAGCCATAATTTCACCTCTTAATTTACTACTAAGGTCAAGATGAAATAGCGATGTCAAGGGAGATATGATAATGCTCAGCTAATTTCGATAGGTCCTTCCACACTTCTTCGGAGATGTGAATACCCTCTCTTCGGTACTCCCTCTCCTTTCTATTTTCAACCTCTCCTGGATATAAGATCTCTTTAAAGCCTTCGGTAGGAAGTGATGATTTCAATTGGGAAATCATCCATTCAAGTCTTTCCCGAAATAGCTCAAAAGGGATAAAACAAGATATGTCAATAGCTCCAAATAAGTGGCCGATGTTAGTCGGTCTCTGGACTTCCTTAAACCAGAGTGGGATATCACTTAACAAACCCGCCCCCGTCAATGCACCTGAAAGAATCTCCACAACAATTGCGAGGCCGTAACCCTTATACTCTCCGAATGGTAGAAGGGCTCCTCCCTCAATAAAATCGAGAGGATTTTCGCTTTCCTTCCCAAATCGGTCAATTGCCCATCCCTTTGGGATCGATTCTTTATTCTTAGCAGCGAGCCTTATCTTACCTCCTGAAACCCTGCTCATGGAGATGTCATAAACGATGGGTTCATCTTCCCGAAAGGGAATTACAATGGCTAAAGGATTGTTTCCGATGACGGCTTTCGTCCCACCCCATGCAGCCATTACTGGTGGAGTATTGGACATAGAGATTCCAATCATCTTCTCCTTCACTGCCTCAAGTGCATAATAGGAAGCCATTCCAAAATGGGAGCTGTTGTAGACCCCTGAGATTCCGATACCCGTCTGCTTTGCTTTTTTAATGGCTTCCTTCATAGCTTGAAGGCTCACCACCTGAGCCATTCCATTGTCCCCGTCCAAAAGAAGTGTAGCGGAAGACTCCTTTATTCTTTTAATCTGAGGATGGGGCCTCGATCCCCCCCCTCGAAGGCGTCGGGCATAGTCAGACAATCGGATGATTCCGTGGGAGTCCACCCCTCGTAGGTTAGCACGGAGAAGACTATCTGCAACTATATATGCCTCTTCCTCCCCGAGATCTTCTCGTTTAAGAACTTCTATCGAAAAACGAAGAAGTTTCTCACAATGGACTTTTATATGTTCTATATGTTCCATAAATCCGCAATTGCTAAAAATTTTGGCTATCAAAAAATCTATTGACTTCTATCAAGGATAATTTATAATTTGTGTATATCATATTAATTGTAATATTTGGTCAGACCAACTATCCAATTCAAATTTTATATAATGAATCTAAAAAGTCAAGGAAAAAATTTGTTAGTGAAAAGGAGAACAAAGATCACTTTAGAACCGATTAAAAAAAGAAGAATTCCTGATGAAATCCTTTCCCGCATCAATATGCTTGTTGATTCGGGAGTTCTTCAACATGGAAGTAAACTGCCACCTGAACGTGAACTCGCTAAAATGCTCCAAGTGAGTAGGCCTTCATTGAGGGAAGCTTTACGTGCTTTGAGTCTCTTGGGGATCATAACTAATCATCCAGGATCAGGGACTTTTATAAGTTCCTCCTCATCCCTTTTTCCAAGGGAAGCATTCAGTCTTCTCTTTGCGATTAACAAAAAAATTTTTATTGACCTCATCGAAGCTCGAAAGGCAATAGAGGGGGCCATAGCCAAACTTGCTGCGAAAAATAGAACCAAAAAGGACTTATCCTCCCTGACCAATGCCCTTGAATCTATGAAAAATAGTTTACACAACCCTGACCTATTCAATAAATACGAGATTGAGTTTCATGAAAAGATAATAGCGGCCTCTCAAAATGTAATTCTTAGGGAGATTATGGGAAAACTCGGTTTGCTTCTTCGCCAAAGCCGGGAGGAATGGATACGATACACAAAAGACCTTCTGGAAGAGTTATATAAAAAGCACTATTTGATCTTTAAGTATATCAAACAAAAAGACAAAAAAAGAGCAATGAAGGCAATGATTGACCATTTGGAATTTTTTGAAAAGATAATTCGGGGTACTCGTCATCACAAAAATAAAGGAAAGGGTTAGGCTGTTCAATGAAAGCAGTGGTGAAATATGGAAGAGGAAAAGGATTGGTTGAAATTCGTGAGGTCCCCGAACCTAAGATGAAGGATGACGAGGTCTTGATCGAGGTGAAGGCAGTATCGGTCTGCGGAAGCGACCTCCATATCTATCACGACAGTCACCCCTACTGGCCTCCTGTTGTTTTGGGCCACGAATTTTCTGGAGCGATCGCTGATGTTGGAAAAGAGGTGAAGGGGTGGAAGGTGGGTGACCGCATTGTCAGTGAGACACGCACTGGTTCCTGTGGCGTGTGCTACATCTGCCAAAGTGGATTCCCCCAGGTCTGCGAACAGAAAAGGGCATACGGTATTGGAATTAACGGTGCTTACACAAAATATGTGGCAGGTCCTGCCCGACTCCTCCATCGCCTCCCGGACAACATCCCCTTTGAAGTGGGGGCAGTGATTGAACCCACAGCGATCTGTGTTACGTCTGTTCTCGAGCGTTCTCAGCTGCAGGCAGGAGAATCGGTCCTCATCACTGGCCCTGGTCCGATTGGCCTCATCTGCCTCGCCATTGCAAAGGCGGCTGGAGTGAGAATGATAGGGGTCACTGGAAGGAGTTCGGATGAGGGGGTGAGATTTGGAAAAGCCAGAGAGTTAGGGGCGGATTTCACTATCAATGTGGATAAAGAAGATCCTGTTCAAAAGGTCTTGGAGATGACAGACGGTCTTGGTGTCGATATCCTCATTGAGACCTCAGGGGGCGGAAAAGCGATCTACCAGGCCTTTGAGATGGTAAGAAGATTGGGAAGGGTCTGCGCCATTGGAATCTCTGGTAAGGAAGAGATTCCGATACCATATGATCGCGGCATATTCAAAGCCCTTCGTTATGATTTCTGTTTCTCCAGCAGCTGGACAGCCTGGGAGAGAGCGATCGGCCTCATCTCCAAAGGACTTCTTCCAGCAGAAAAGTTTATTACGCACAAGCTCCCCCTCGAAAAGTGGGAGGAGGCGTTTCATCTATTAGAGAATCTTCAAGCCGCTAAGGTCATTTTGGTCCCATAGAGAGAAGGGAGGACAAAATGGAACAATCTCGTTATCAGGTGGTCATCACCGATTGTGACCACGGTTCTATTGAAGAGGAAAAGGAAGAGTTGGGTAAAATTGGAGCTGAATTGATTCTGGCACAAGTCAAAGAAGAAGGAGATTTGATTCGAGCATGCAAGGAGGCCGATGGAATCATCAACCAATATTCACTCTTGACTCGAAGGGTCCTCGAAAATCTTCCAAAATGTAAAGTAATTTCACGATATGGAGTTGGGTTAGACCCAGTGGATCTCAAGGCGGCTACAGACTTAGGGATCATCGTTGCCAATGTTCCGGCCTACTGTATGGATGAGGTGTCAAACCAGACCATCTCAATGCTGCTCGGATTGATGAGAAAGGTGGTCTTCTTTGATCAGAAGGTTAAGTCAAGCCAGTGGGACTTTCGACAAGGAATTCCCATTCATCGAACCACGGGAAAGGCCATGGGTCTTATCGGATGTGGAAAGATCGGTCTGGAAGTGGCAAAAAAGATCTCTGCCTTTGGCATTCGGGTGATCACCTTCGACCCCTATATTGAGAAAGCCCCCGAGGGCATCGAACTTACGGATTTTGATACCGTTTTAAAGGAATCGGACTTCATCTCCATTCACTGTCCACTCAATGAATCGACCCGGCATTTAATCGGAGAGCGAGAATTCAAAAAAATGGAGAAGAAACCCCTTCTCATCAATACCTCAAGAGGACCGATCATCGATGAAAAGGCATTAATTCAGGCCTTAAAAGAGGGTCATATCTCTGGTGCAGGTTTGGATGTCTTGGAGGAGGAACCTCCCGATTCTCAAAATCCATTGCTCAAAATGGAAAACGTCATCCTCTCCCCCCATATCGGTTTCTATTCGGAAGAGTCGATCAGCGAATTGAAGCGGAGAACTGCAAAGAATGTCTCAGAAGTTTTGATGGGAAGGCGGCCAGGGTCTATAGTCAATCGGGAGGTCATGGGAAAGACCCGAGCCTCTATCCCTGGTTAACCTCCTCCCCTTTCTACATCACTTCAATCATCTTCTTCATTAAAGATGGCATCAGAACGATTGCCCTCATACATCTTGAAGGATCTCTCGCTACCTCAATGGCATTTCCCCAGTCTTCCAATGAAAACTTGTGCGAGATAAGGTTCTCCACCTCAATGACCCCGCTCGATAGCAATTCATGGGCAATCACACAGGCGTTTATGGAAGAAAAACTGCCGATGAGTTCAAGATCTTTCCGACAGATGTCAAAAGGATTGAAAATTGCATTTGATTGAGGAGGAACAATCCCATAAAGAACTATTTTCCCTCCGTTTTTGACAAACCTAAATGTTTTCTCGACCACTTCGGCGGAACCTGTTGCTTCGAAAACGATATCGAATCCCAAAGGAGCAATTTTCTTTAATACATGCTCCTGGGACTCGTCTGCAACAACAGTCACATCAATTTCCATTTGATCCGCTATCGCGAGCCTGCTTCTTGTTCTACCGGTGACCACCACGCATGAGGCACCTGCTTTCCTGGAAAGTTTGGCAAGGAGCAACCCGTTTGCGCCTGTTCCGAATACAAGGACTTTCATCCCGGGTTGCAGGTGGGCCCGTCGAATGGCATAAACAACCGTGCCGAGATTAGCAATAAAAGAGCCTGCTTCAAAGGAGACATGATCGGAGAGAGGAATGAGGTTCTTTGCCGGGACTACAACATTCTCCGAAAACCCACCATCTAATTTCATCTCTTTCGACGCCGAATGACCTATCACCTGACCATGTAAGCACTGATTATTCCTGCCGGTCTTACAAAAATGGCAATAACCACATGAAATAAGCGGCTCCACTGCGACCCGATCCCCCGGCTTAACATGGGTCACTTTCGCTCCCACTTCCTTTAGGGTGCCTGAAAATTCGTGCCCGGGTATTAGGGGATAGACAGCTCCCTTAAACTCTCCATCTAACAGATGGATGTCGGTTCCACAGACGCAACATGCCCTCACATCCAGCGTAACTTCCCCCTCCCCCGGTTTCGGATAAGGTAGCTCTTTAATCTGGAAACTCTTTGGCTTTTCAATGACAACTGCTTTCATATTATTTTCCCCTCACTTGGCTCGTGGAAGCTCCAACACCTCATGCGGTACTCCCCACTGTTGCGATGTTCCATAGTCATAAAAAATCCCCCTTCACCTCCCCTTCGTATTGTCAAAATTTTTTTACTTATAATGCTCAATTCCTTTTTATTCTCAGCCTTTTATCTAAGATGGACTTACCTCCCCCCTGAAATAGGGGTTTTTTAAGGTTTTAATTAAAAATCTATATC